>Ga0308161_1003262_pt1 | contig 15982 bp, 12 predicted proteins | sample PhyFR2_FD_201034 | JGI IMG/M metagenome (GOLD analysis project Ga0308161, IMG submission 201034) | Phyllosphere microbial communities from UC Gill Tract Community Farm, Albany, California, United States - DLSLF.R2 | ecosystem: Host-associated > Plants > Phyllosphere > Unclassified | place: USA...
GCGGCGAAACCTGGTTTGGCTCGCTGGCTTCATCACTGACCGGCAGCCGTCCGCAGACCGCGTTTGATCGCGGTGTCAACAGCGTCAGTAAGCTGCTGATCCGCTTCATGCTGGTGATGGTGCCAGTGGTGCTGCTGATTAACGGCTTCACCAAAGGCGACTGGATGGATGCCACGCTGTTTGCCCTTGCAGTTGCGGTCGGGCTGACGCCGGAAATGTTGCCGATGATTGTCAGCGCCAACCTGGCCAAAGGCGCGATTGCGATGTCTCGTCGCAAAGTGATCGTCAAAAAGCTCAACGCCATTCAGAACCTCGGCGCGATGGATGTGCTCTGCACGGATAAAACCGGCACGCTGACCCAGGACACCATACTGCTGTCCCATTATCTGGACGCGCAAGGCAATGACGATGCAGAGGTGCTGCTGCTGGCATGGCTTAACAGTGGCAGCCAGAGTGGCGTGAAAAACCTGATGGACCGCGCTGTGCTCAGCGTGGGCGATAAAATCATTTCCCAGTCTCAGCGCAGCCAGTTTCAGCTGGTCGATGAACTGCCGTTCGATTTTACCCGCCGCCGGGTGTCGGTGCTGGTGGAGAATCTGGCTCAGCATCGTTCACAGCTGATCTGCAAAGGCGCAGTGGAAGAGATGCTGGCGGTGAGCACTGCCGTGCGGAAGGGCGATGCGGTAGTTGCACTGGATGCGGCGCAGCGTGCGGCGCTGCTGGCGCAGACCGAACACTATCATCAGCAGGGCTATCGTGTGCTGTTGGTGGCGACACGGGATGGCGAGCTGCGCGCGCCGCTCAGCGACAGTGATGAGCGCGATCTGGTTATCCAGGGCATGCTGACCTTCCGCGATCCGCCGAAAGCCAGTGCAGGTAAGGCGATTAAAGCTCTGCGCGACAGCGGCGTCACGGTGAAAGTGCTGACCGGCGACAATCCGCTGGTCACGCTGCGGGTCTGTGCTGATGTCGGGCTGACCGATCCGGCCATGCTGACCGGCGATCAGATTGAGGCGATGAATGACGATGAACTGGCGCTGGAAGCGGAGCGCTGCACCCTGTTTGCTCAGCTGACACCGCTGCAGAAATCACGTCTGGTGCGGTTGATGCAGCAGAACGGTCACACCGTCGGGTTCCTTGGCGATGGCATCAATGACGCGCCCGCACTGCGGGCGGCCGACACCGGGATTTCCGTGGACAGCGCGGCAGATGTGGCGAAAGCCTCATCGGACATTATCCTGCTGGAGAAAGATCTGCAGGTGCTGAATGAGGGTGTACTCAAAGGACGTGAGACCTTTGGCAACATCATCAAGTATCTCAACATGACCGCCAGCTCGAACTTCGGCAACGTTTTCTCGCTGCTGGTGGCCAGTGCCTTTATTCCGTTTCTGCCGATGCTGTCGATTCATCTGCTGATTCAGAACCTGATGTATGACGTCTCACAGCTGGCGCTGCCGTGGGACAAGGTTGACCGTGAGTTTCTGAATAAGCCGCGTAAATGGGATGCAGGCAACATCAAACGCTTCATGCTGTGGATGGGTCCGACGTCGTCAATTTTTGACATCACAACGTTTGCGCTGATGTGGTTCGTATTCGGTGCTAATCATGCTGGCGTGCAGTCGCTGTTCCAGTCCGGCTGGTTTATTGAGGGACTGCTGTCTCAGACGCTGGTGGTACATATGCTGCGTACCCGGAAGATTCCGTTTATCCAGAGTCGCGCCACCTTACCGGTGATGCTGACCACGCTAGCCGTGATGGTGCTGGGCATTCTGATTCCGTTCTCACCGCTGGGCGCGATGGTCGGTCTGGTGCCACTGCCATGGCAATACTTCCCGTGGCTGGTGCTGACGCTGTTCAGCTACTGCCTGGTCGCGCAGGGCATGAAACGTTTCTACATCCGCCGTTTTGGTCAGTGGTTCTAGAGAGGCGAAGATGAAAAAAAACAGGCTCGATAAGGTATTTGTCGGCGTGATGATCATCGGCTTAACTCTGATTGCGCTGACGGTCATCGTGCGGTGAGGGCGTTGTGATAGTGCGATAGTGAAAAGGCAGCGAGTCTACTCGCTGCCTTCTTATTTACTCTTCGTCGCGCTCACGGCTGGCGCGCTGACGTTCGTAATATTCATCTTCTGCGGTGATGATCTCATCCATCAGAGAATCCATATCCACCACGCGCTCTTCTTCCACGAACTCGCCGGTAAGCGGCGTTTCCGGGGTCAGCTTGCCATCTTCATACAGAAGCCAGATCTCTTTGGCATAGCGCGTCTTCAGAAGCTGCGGAGCGAACTGGCCGTAGTAGGAGGTAATGTTGTCTACGTCGCGCTCAAACATCGACTCGGCATGGTTATTGGCTGCGGCATCAACCGCCTGTGGCAGGTCGATGATCACGGGTCCCTGATCATCCAGCAGCACATTGAACTCTGATAAGTCGCCATGCACTATACCGGCACAGAGCATGCGCACGATGTTGCGAATCATGGTGTGGAAATCGGTGACCGCCTCCTCTTCAGACAAAGAGACATCGCTGAGACGTGGCGCAACTGAGCCATTGGCGTCGGTCACCAGCTCCATCAGCAATACACCGTCTATGCAGAGATAAGGCTGGGGCACGCGAACACCGGCGTTAGCCAGGCGGAACAGGGCATCGACTTCGGCGGTCTGCCAGGACTCTTCCTGCTGCTTGCGGCCGAACTTCGTGCCTTTCTGCATCGCGCGGGCGTTACGGCTGTTACGGGTTTTACGTCCTTCCTGATACTGCACCGCCTGCTTGAAGCTACGCTGGGTCGCTTCTTTATAGACTTTGGCGCACTGCACTTTGCCGCCGCATAGCACGGTATAGACGTCTGCTTCTTTGCCGCTTTTCAGCCGCTGCAGGACATCGTCAATCAGGCCGTCATCGACCAGTGGCTGGATTCTGTTTGGGATTTTCATGCGGCTTTATACCTTATTTCACCCGCTTTTCGTATCACTTTGCGATGATGGAAAACATTGGCAATGACTGAACAAAGTCTCCGATTCTACCCTGGAAAGTCGCCTTGTGGGGATGAACCTTGATGACCTGCGCTTTTGACCTGTGTTTTATCATAAACATATAGATTAGGGGGGAGTACAGGGCAGTTTTATCTGCAAGAGGAGTGCTTTGTCGCGGATCAACCCGGCGGCCGGGGATAATTGTGTCAGAGAAATGTGCCTGAAAAGCCGGCTGGTGGGACGTCAGAGCCGAAATCCTGAAACAGAATTTCGGCTCTGACTGCGGGATTATTTCAGGCCTTTAAGCACCTTAACCGTGCTTTCAATGTCGATCTCATCTTCGGAGAAGATCAGTGTCGTTCCCTGGAAGGTGGTCACTGCCAGCTTTTTCAGCGAGCGCATCTCACTGGCGTCAGGGTCAGATTTCGGCCGGATATTATTCAGCAACAGACCGACTGACAGCACGGCGTTCTCTTTGTCGACACCGGCATCGACCGGGACTTCTTCGTTGTAGACCAGATAAGACTTAATCGAGGTGATCTTCAGACGCTCACCTGCGATATAGATGTATTTGCTTGTTGGCGCGACTTTCACCGCATAGGCGGACAAGCCTTTGTTGTTGGTGGTGGGTTCAAAGGTCACCGCCGCATCTTTTTTGATCAGGTCAGGGTTGGCGACCTTAATCACATGAAAATAGCGGTTATCGCCGTTTTCATCTTTGATAAAGCCAAAACCTTTATCTTCAAACCAGGTTGTGATCGTTCCGTTCATCGCCATTTTTGCCTGCTTAATCTACTCAGTTTTTTACAGCGCGCAGTGTAAATCACAATGCCTGCGCAGACTATATAAGTCTGGATGATAATTTTCGACTGCGCCAGAGGGAGTGGGGCGGGTGCCTGGCGCTGAGGTGAAAGCGGTAATCTGTCAGGCAGGTAACCGGCGGACGGCGCGCCGCTCGTCTGCCGGTCATTCGCTTACTCGTTGCCCCAGCGGTTCAGGAACTCAGCAATCTCATCGATACGCTGCGCATCGATACCCGCTTCACGCGCCATATCCTGCTGTGACTCTTCACTGATCTCTTCGTTATTCATCAGACGGGTAATCAGCAACTGGAAGTAGTGCGCCAGCGGTGTACGTTCTGCCTCGCTCACGGGCTTAGCGGACTCCGTCGCGTACTCATCTGCGACATCATAGTATTTGAGAGAAATTTCGTTATTCATAGGTTGTCCGCAGCGTTGAGGAGTAAGTGGCTGCCAGAGCATTACGGCCCGGCTTGTGAGGGTATTATTTCGTGTTTGGGTTGGGGCTGTAAAGAGGAACAGGGCGACCGATGAGGGAAGGGAAATGTGAAGAGAACACAGGTTACTTCGGCTGCCGTGGCCGGCCCGTCGGCCACAACATTGCCTTATGTGACTAGAGAACCAGCGGCGGTAGCTGTTTGAAGGTGCTGACTAATCCTTCTCCCCAGCCTTTACGGATAGTCGTAAAGTACGGGTGGTCTTCGGTAATGCGGTATTGCCGGGCATCGCTGTAGCTATCAGAAGGGTAGATCATGACGTCGAGCGGCAGGCCAACGGACAGATTGCTGCGCAGAGTCGAATCCAGTGAAATCAATGCGCATTGCATCGCTTGCTCCAGAGACATGTCGTAGTGCAGCACCCGATCAATGATCGGTTTGCCGTACTTGCTTTCACCAATCTGGAAATAGGGCGTATCGCGGGTTGCTTCAATGAAATTACCCTGTGGGTAAATATGGAACAGACCAATATCATCCCCGTTGATTTGACCGCCGAGCAGCAGGTTACAACTGAAGTCTGTCGTGCTGCCATTTTGTTGTGCTTCACTGTCGCGCTGGATCACTTCACGAACCGTCTCGCCTATCAGAGAAGCGGCCTCATAGAGGCTGGAGGCATTCAGCAGATTGGGGCAGTCGGCATTCCTGCTGCGGTGTCGCAGCAGACTGATAATACTTTGAGTGGTCGCCAGATTACCGGCAGTCTGAAGCACCAGCGTACGATCGCCGTCCTGATGAAACACATGCAGTTTTCGGAAGGTGGAAATATGATCCACGCCAGCATTGGTACGTGAATCGGATGCAAAGACCAGCCCGGATGACAGGCGCATGGCCACACAATAGGTCATACCACACTTCCCTCAAAAAAAGATTTGCACGCCATAAGCGTGCATGAAGTTGTCACCATCAGCAAGTCGCTACAGGTCAATTTACATCATTTGTACGGCGGCAATCGCGCACATATCTTCGTATCCCCCGCCAATCCGTAAACCGCGCACCGGACAGGCATCCAGATAATCAATCCCGACGGCAAGCTTAAGGTGTTGATCAGGCATACGGGTATTGTTGGTGATATCAAAGCAGTGCCAGCGGTCTTCCATCCAGACTTCGGCCCAGGCATGGGTAGCGACATGGAGAGAATCTTTGCTGTGCAGGTAACCGCTGACATAGCGTGCCGGTATATTCAGGCTACGACAGCAGCTCAGAAAGACATGAGTATGATCCTGGCACACTCCGCTCCCCGCGGCGAAAGCCTCTGCGGCACTGTCGGTCACAAGGGTAGAACCGGGGGTGTATGGCATCCTGAGCAGCAGGTCTGCCATTAGATTTTCCAGGGCGGCCAGAATCGCCTGAGGCTGATAATAGCGCAGGGCAAACGCCTGAATCGCCGCATCGGGCTGGGTCAGCGGACTGTGGCGCAGGAAGACCAGCGGTGATAAATGCCCCTGAGCCTGATCTTCAATGCCGTGTTCAATCTCCACCACGCCGTGTGCCTGAATAGTGATGGACTCATGGGGTTCATCGAGAGTCAGCACGTGCATGATGTTGCCATAGGCATCGGTGGTGCAAACCGCCTTATCCGGCAAGGTCAGTTCCCAGGAGAGTATGCGTTGATGAGGTGATTCCTGAGGCGTCAGTCGCAGGTACTGAATACTCCGTTGCACTGCCTGGTCGTAGCGGTAGTGCGTGTTGTGCTCAATGCTAAGTTTCATTGCGCCTCCAGATAAGTGTGATGAATACTTTCGGCGATCTCGTTTACCTGGGCGAGAAAGGTTTCCAGCCAGTTGTTCAGCCCGATTCTGCTCAGGTCTTTCATGGAACTGAAGCGCAGCTCGGCGTGCAGGATGTGCGCCAGTCGGCGTGGCTGGTTTGCACGGCCACCAATCAGCTCCAGTTGCTGAACCATATCGTTGATACACGCCAGCAACGAACGCGGCAGCTCGTTGCGCAGGATCATCAGCTCGGCGATGGTCTCCCGGCTCAGGGGCTGCTTGTAGATACTATGGTAGGCTTCGCGCGCGCTCACCGCCTGCAGCAGGGTGTCCATGCGGTAATATTCGCGCACCGGGTCGTCATCAATATCCATCAGTCTGTTTTTCACCTCCAGCAGACGGGCGGTGCCATCAGCCCGTTCCAGCAGCGTCCCGAGACGGATAAAGTGCATCGCGTCGCTGCGGAGCAGGGTACCGAACATGGCACCGCGGAACAGATGAGAGCGCTCTTTCACCCAGTCAAAAAAGGCGTCGGCACCGTCTGAGCCGATGCCCTGACGGCGTATCGATTTCATCCCGATCCAGGTGGCATTGATACATTCCCAGACTTCGGATGAGAGGCTGCCACGTACCGCATGGGCGTTGTTCCAGCCCATCTGCAGGCAACTGAAGATGCTGCTGTCATTCCGGTTATCAAGAGCGAAAAAACTGACCAGATTAGGCATCGTCAGTGTCGGGTAGGTTTCAGCATACAGCTCGCTGGTGCTGGTCAGATTGAGCGGGACTAGCAGATCATGCGTACCCCCGTTGCGGATTGGCATCATCGACAATTTGTTGGTGACATCCAGCACCCGGGCGATATTTTCTGCCCGCTCCAGATAGCTGGCCATCCAATAGAGTTCACTGGCTGTCCGGCTCAGCATATATCATCCTCCAGTACCCAGGTGTCCTTGGTTCCGCCGCCCTGTGACGAATTGACGACCAGCGATCCTTCCGTCAACGCGACGCGGGTCAGCCCGCCGGGCACCAGTCGAATCTCCGCGCCACTGAGCACAAAGGGTCGGAGGTCGATATGACGCGGTGCCAGGCCGTCGTTGACAAAAGTGGGGCAGGTAGACAACGCCAGTGTGTTTTGCGCGATGTAATTCTGCGGACGCGCCAGCAACAGGTCACGGAAGTGGGCGAGCTCAGCTTTGCTGGCGGCGGGGCCGATCAACATGCCGTAACCGCCAGCGCCGTGAACCTCTTTCACGACCATTTTTTCGAGGTTGGCCAGCACATACGACAGCTCATTTTTATGCCTGCATTGCCAGGTTGGCACGTTGTTGAGGATCGGGTCTTCATGCAGATAAAAGCGCACCATATCCGGAACATAGGGATAGATAGATTTGTCATCAGCCACGCCCGTGCCGATGGCATTGGCCAGGACGACATTGCCAGCCCGGTAAACTGACAGCAGTCCCGGTACGCCGAGCATGGAGTCCGGGCGGAACGCCAGCGGATCGAGGAAGGCGTCGTCAACCCGACGATAGATCACATGTATTCTGCATGGCCCGGCAGTCGTACGCATGAACAGCATGCCATCCTTAACGAACAGATCGGCGCTTTCAACCAGCTCAACGCCCATTTGCTGAGCCAGGAAACTGTGTTCGAAGTAAGCGCTGTTAAAGCGGCCAGGGGTCAATACCACCACGGTGGGATCGTTGATGGGTGAGCTTTCGCGAAGCGTTTGTAGCAGATGCGATGGATAGCGTTCTACAGGGGCAATGCGTTGCTGTGCAAAGAGTTCCGGATAGAGCCGCATCATCATCTTACGGTTCTCCAGCATATAGGAGACGCCAGAGGGAGTACGCAGGTTATCTTCCAGAACGTAATAGTCGCCATCACTGTTGCGCACCATATCCACACCGACAATATGTGCGTAGATATCACGATGGAGATCAACGCCCTGCATACAGGGTTGGTACTGTTCGTTAGCCAGAACCTGTTCTGCCGGAATGATTCCCGCCTTCAGGATATGTTGTTCATGGTAGATATCGTAGAGGAAGGCATTGAGCGCCTGTACACGCTGGCGAATACCGGCATCAAGCATGGCCCACTCGGCGGCTGGGATAATACGTGGCACGCTGTCGAACGGGATCAACCGTTCTGCACCACTATCGTCATCGTAGACATTGAACGTAATCCCTACCCGGTGAAAAAGAAGGGCGGCTTCTTCCCGCTTGCGCTGTACAGCCTGATGATCAGCCTGTTGCAGCCATTGCCAGTAGGCGGCGTAGTGGTCACGGTGTTCACCTTCAGCCAGAAGCATCTCATCAAAAAAGGGTGAAGCGGAGAGATTGATATTCAGCATCGTCACCTCGCAGACGTTAAAGGCTGTCAATCTAGCCAAGCATAAAGTGTGCCAGCATCAGAAGAAGCGAAACGGTGCAAAGCCGTAGTGTTGCCAGGTCAGACGCCCCGTTTTGGTGCAGGCTCAGCGCCGACGTGTCTTAATATGGCGCTTCATGTCGTGGTGAACAGGATAATGGCCACGGCTTAGCGCGTTGTCAGTACAACCGTTTTGATTCACCAGACGTCAGACCTGTTGCTGTCTGATTGGAAAATTCTCCCGGAGTTTCCTGGCTCCATTTGAAATGTAAATCGAATTGATAGTTGTTATCGTTTTCATTATCATTTTACCTTCTTCAGGGAAACGTAAAGGAATCGGAAGAAGATGAATTATCATCAGAGCATTTTCAAAGCGCTTTCTGGCAAAAAGATGGCTGCCGGATTAGCAGGTCTCGCGTTCGGTTTGATCAGTGTCACGGCAGAGGCGGTTACCGTCACAGACGTGGCGGGGCGCACGGTCACTGTGCCGGATGATGTCCAGCGTGTGGTGCTCGGAGAAGGCCGGTTGTTCTTCGCCCTTTCGCTGCTTGAGGGGCAGAAACCGTTTGATCGAATCGTCGGCTGGCAGGGTGATTTCCGTAAGCTTGACCCGCAAACCTACGCCACTTATCGGGCGAAGTTCCCACAAATCGACAACATCCCGCTGATTGGCTCGACCAGTGCTGACACTATCAGCCCGGAAAAAGTGCTGACGTTGAATCCGCAACTGGCGATTTTCGGTTTGTCGGGTCATGGGCCGGGCAAAAGCAGTGAGCTGGTGAAACAACTGCAAAACGCTGGAGTGCCCGTGGTGTTTGTCGATTTCCGTACCTCTCCGCTCAAAAACACCGTGCCGAGTATGGAACTGCTGGGCAAAGTTCTGAACCGCGAGAAGCAGGCGCAGGACTATGTCCGCTTTTATCAGGACAACATCAAACGCGTCACCGATGTGACCAACGACATTCCTCAGCAGGATAAACCGAAAGTCTTTATCGAACTGCGCGCCTCAACAGCGGATGAATGTTGCCGCTCAGCCGGTAACGGCAATATGGGTGATTTTATCGATCTGGCGGGCGGCGTGAATATCGCCAGACCGCTGCTGCCGGGCGCGCTCGGTCAGGTGAATCTGGAAAAAGTCATCGCCGTGCAGCCGGATGTGTATCTGGTCAGCGGGGGAGCCAGACCGCCGAAAGCGGGCGATCCGCTACCCACCGGTTTAGTGCTGGGCGCGCAGACTTCACCAGAACAGGCGAGTGCCAGCCTGAAGCCGCTGCTGGCGCGTAAAGGCATCAGTACGCTGAAAGCGGTTGAAGATGGTCGCAGTTTTGGCATCTGGCACAACTATTACAACTCCCCCTATAACGTGCTGGCCGTACAGTTCTTCGCCAAAGCGTTTTATCCGCAGAAGTTTGCCGATCTCGATTTACAGCAAACGCAAAAACAACTCTATAAACAGTTCCTCGCCGTCGAACCGACCGGCACTTACTGGACCGAGTAAAAGGGACTTTGCCCTGGCTGACGGGGCGTTTTACCTCACGGAGAGAAGAGATGGTTAAGATTAAATTTACACCGGCCGTTAAAGCCGGGCTGCTCGCACAACTGATTGCTGCCGCGATGCCGGTGATGGCAGAAGACGCCAGCGAAGTGAAAGAGAATGAAGATCAGATGGTGGTCACTGCCTCCTCCATTGAACAGAATCTTAAAGATGCACCAGCCAGTATCAGCGTAATCACCCGCGACGATCTGCAAAAGAAACCGGTACAAAACCTCAAAGATGTGCTGAAAGATGTTCCCGGCGTACAGATCACCAATGAAAGCGACAACCGTCAGGGCGTCAGTATCCGCGGACTGGGCAGCGGCTATACGCTGATCCTGGTGGATGGCAAACGCGTGAACTCCCGCAACGCCGTATTCCGCCATAACGATTTCGATCTAAGCTGGATCCCTGCGGAATCGATCGAACGTATTGAAGTGGTGCGCGGGCCGATGTCGTCTCTGTACGGCTCCGATGCGCTGGGCGGCGTGGTCAACATCATCACCCGTAAAGTCGGCACGCAATGGCACGGCACCCTGAGCGCCGATACCACCGTTCAGGAACACCGCGATCGTGGCGACAGCGGCAACGGTAACGTCTTTGCCAGCGGCCCGCTGGTTGACGATTTACTGGGCGTGAAAGTTTACGGTGCGCTGGGTAAACGCGAGAAAGATCAGGCCAGTTCCGCCAGCGGCAGCACCGGACAGCCGCGTATCGAAGGCTATACATCGCGTAATGCCAATGTCGAATTTTCCCTGACGCCGGATAAAGATCAGGACATCACCTTCGGTTACGGGATGGATCGTCAGGATCGTGATTCCGACACACTGGATAAAAATCGTATTGAGCGCGAAAACTACTCGCTCGGTCACAATGGCCGGTGGGGAGTGGCGAACACCGAACTGCGGTTCTACGGTGAAAAAATCGAAAACAAAAATGCCCAAACCATCACTTCGAAAAACAACTCTCTCGACGGCAAAGTCGTGATCCCGCTGGGCGATTACACCCAGTTCCTGACATTCGGCGGCGAATACCGCAACGATAAACTGGAAGACGCGGTAAACATGAAAAACGGCGGCAACACGCAGGCGAATCAGTATGCGTTGTTCCTGGAAGATGAGTGGCATATCTTCGAAAACCTGGCGCTGACCGGCGGCGTGCGTATGGATGACCACGAAAACTACGGCGTCAACTGGAGTCCGCGTGCTTATCTGGTTTACAACGCGACCGATACGGTCACGATGAAAGGCGGCTGGGCATCCGCGTTCAAAGCGCCTTCTCTGCTGCAGCTTAGCCCGGACTGGCAAAGCGCCTCCTGCCGTGGCAGTTGTAGTGTTGTGGGCAGTAAGGATCTGAAAGCAGAAACCAGCGAAAGCGTTGAATTCGGTCTGTATTACGCCGGTCAGGAAGGTCTGTTTGAAGATGTGACCGCCAGCGCGACGGTGTTTCAGAACGACATCGACGACATGATCACGGTTATCCGCACTGCCAACCGCAGTCTGGCGCAGACCTATCAGAACTTTGCTGGGTTTGATGCCAGTGGCAATCCGATCTTCCGGTATTACAACGTGAATAAAGCACGTATCCGCGGGCTGGAAACCGAACTCGGTCTGCCGGTCACCGACACGCTGAACCTCAAACTGAACTACACCTATAACGACGCTCGCGACCGGAGTAATGGCGGCAACAAACCGTTGTCCGAACTGCCGTTCCACACCAGTAATGCGACGCTCGACTGGAAACCGCTGGAGGACTGGAGCTTCTATCTTTCCGCGAATTACAAAGGCAAAAGCCGCACCGTGACCGACGGCAACGCTACGCCGGGTGGCTATACCGTCTGGAATACCGGCGGGTCGTATAAGGTGAATAAAGCAGTGAAGATCCGGGCAGGAGTTCTGAACCTGACTGATAAAGATCTCAACCGCGACGACTACAGTTATAACGAAGATGGGCGCAGATACTTTGCGGCTGTGGATTATAGTTTCTAGCGTTAAACCGTGGCCGGGACGGTTAAAGTCCCGGCTGTTTTAAGAGATTTGTTCGCTACCCGATAATCAGTGTGAAAGATTATTTTGCGCGTGCATGAATCGCGCACGCCAGGGCTTGAGAACCCACAACGCCAGACCGGCGGTGATGAAGTCGAAGGTAACCGCGCAGCCAAACACCAGGTGCCAGTTATGGGTGTGTTGATACATCAGCGCCGCCAGCGGGCCGCCAAAGATCGAACCTATACCCTGCGAGATATAGAGCCATCCATAGTTCGTTGAGGCATTTTCACTGCCAAAGGTGTCGGTCAGTGTGGAGGGGAACAGCGAGAAAATTTCACCCCAGCCGAAGAACACCACGCCTGAAAGCAGAACGAATAGCACGGGATCTTCGCGGCAGGCAAGCCACAGCGTCATTGCTACACCTTCCAGCGCGAAGGCAATAAACATGGTATTTTCGCGGCCGTAGCGGTCGGAAATAAAACCAAACAGCGGGCGCGTTAAACCGTTAGTGAAACGATCGATGGTCAGCGCCAGGGGCAGTGCGGCCATACCGAAAACGACAGCTTTGCTGATGCCAAAGTCTTCGGCAAAAATCGCCATTTGCGAGGTCACCATCAGCCCCGAGGTTGACATCATGGTCATCATCATAAACATCAGCCAGAACAACGGCTGGCGCAGCATTTCCCCGGATTTAAACTGGCGCTGGCCTGAAACGGGTGACGGTGTGTTGCTGACCGGCATCATCGCGCTGGTTTCAGGCAGCCTCAGGTTCAGGCTGGCGAGAAGACCCACAGCGGCGAAGATGAGGCCAAATGTCGTCATCGTCTGTTCCAGCCCGTAGCTATTAAGAGAAATGGAAATCGGGAAGGTGGTAAAAATCGCGCCCATGCCGTAGCCCGCCGCCACGGTTCCAGCGGCAAAACCGCGTTGCTGTGGAAACCACTTCATCACCAGTCCCACCACGCCGATATAAACGATACCTGTCCCCAGTCCGCCCAGGCAGCCATAGACCAAATATAGTGCGGTCAGGCTGTCGACCCGTGCCGCGATTACCCAGCTGAAGCCGGCCATTAGCGTACCGATGGAGAGCAGCAGACGTGGGCCAAAACGCTCAACCAGCCGACCCTGGAAGGGTGAGAAAAAGGTCTGCAGAATAATCAGCAGCGAGAATGTGACCTGCAGTTCCGCCAATCCGACGCCGAGTTTGGCAATCATCGGTTTGGTCAACAGCGTCCAGACGTATTGCGGGCTGGAAATAGCCGCCATGCAAAGTAATCCAAGCAGAAGCTGCATCCACTTGCTGTGTTTCGCTATTACCACCGGTTCGCTTATCGAGGTCATTATCTTTCTCCAGAATTACGCTTTGCTCTGCTTAAACACTTTTTTTCGTCACACATATCCAGACCATTAGCTGCTAAAGCTAAATTCCCGAGACCGTCATCCCGATACATAAATGTGAGCGTAAGGTGATAAAGCAGGATGTGTGCCAGTTTAAAAAAATCATTAAATTCAATTGGTAATATAATTACGGGCAGAATAAAGGTGATGGGTTGCAAAAAATGAGTGCGCTGAGATGGTGCGTGGGAGACGGTTGATAGCTACTCAGAAAGGCCATCCGGTAAATTTGGATATTCGATGTGATGCTCAGAAAGGCGTTATCGGAAAAAGAGGGCCAAGTGTTTGAAATGTTCGGAGTGAGGACACAAAAAAGCCCGCAAGGCTTTCACCTTGCGGGCTCTCAGGACTTCGATGATGGTTTTGGTAACCATCAACCAAGAATTTTGGTGGGCTGGCGGAATCTGAAAATATTTCTCAACCTTATGAAATTAAATGTTTTTATCCAATTCAACTTTGTTGTGTGTACCTAAACGTGTACCAATTAAAAAATCTCACACCCCGGAACGGCAGGGCAATGATAACAAATGCTCGGTACAGAATTCAAAATGAAATGATTCATAGAAAAAGTGTTCACAGTGTTCATTTTTTAATTTTACTTATTAAATTCATGCTATTAGGTGGTGAATGGTTTGAGGCAAGTTGTACACTAGTGTGCACTAAGGGTGAGCGCCTTAGGCTAGATGAAAAAAACAGACCCAATCCAGAATAATTTTGGCTAAGTTATAAATCGCTGCATGCTGGCAATGGTCAGTTTAGTGCCCAAATCAGGCATGAAAATTAAATGCACATTCTTAAAACATGTTATACATTCTATTAAAAAACACTCTTGGACATACCAAAAAAATCTGCATCAACTCATTTTACACACTCTATAAGGAAAAAAATGGAACACAGCACATTTTACAAAAGTCTTTCCTTCAATAAGCTCATTATTATCGACTGCTTATCCGAATCGGATTACCAAACTGCCAGAAGGTTACATGAAAATTTATGTGATAAAGGATATGGTGATGGCGTCACTCTAATAAAAATAGAAAACTTAAATGATTTTCAATCTATAATTTCTGATTTAAAAGACAGCTTCAATCCTGAGTTTGATTGTCAAATTAATCCGATAATTCACATTGAAGCTCATGGTAACCAGGAGTTTATGAAATTTCCAGACAAGAGCACTTTGTCGTGGCAAGAGCTTGCCAATGACCTAAGAATAATCAATATCTTGATGGGCAATCAGCTAGTGTCATTTATTGGGGCTTGTCACGGATACCACTTTATTCATAATAATCACACAATCAATAAGTTTACTCCAGTTTATTTTTGCATTGCGCCATTAGAGATAATTAGTGGTGAGGATATTGAAGTTGCGGCTCTTGATTTTTACGTAAGCTTATTCTCAACAGGCAATCTAACATCTTCTGCCAAACTTTTAAATGGTTCTAAGTTCTACAACTATAATGCTGACTATATGTTTCACAGAGGGTTTTATGAAGCAATGCAGAAAAAACACAGAGGGAAAGCTTTTAAACAAAGGCGAGATGCGTTGATTTCTGAAGCTATAAGGCAGTTGGGTCAAACATGGAATAATATGAGCGCGAAGGAAAGGCAGAGCTATCTTAAAGCTGCCCGTGGCAAAATTAATACTTCTTTAAGAAGTAAAGAGTCACTTAGAACGATATTTGATAAGTTCTCTAATGTTTATATGGGTTATTCAGACGAAGGTGTTTTTGAAGAAATATGGAAGCACATGCAGCAGAATAAACAAGGGGATTTATATCGATAATGTCATTGTGCTCGTTATCAACTCTTACTTAAACCGGCATTCATCTATGTTTACTTAATTTATAAAAAATAACCGGCCTAGGCCGGTTTATGTGAAACAATTATCAGACGCTGGAGGCGGGCAACCAATCTGCCTCGCTGTCTTCATGCAGCGTCAGATTGGTCTGTATGCCGTTATTTGTTCTGCGCTTAAGCAGCACTCGCTCATACTCTTTTAGCGTCTGTGGCACTGCCTGGCCGAATGCAGTCAGGCTGAGCGGGTGCTGATGGCCGCGTGACTCCATGAATGACAGGTAGGCATGATAGAGATAGCGCTTCGGATTCAGCGGGCGAATATTGGCGTTACCGATAAACAGCCCGTTTGGCGTGCTCAGCGGCATCAGGTATCCACAGAAATCAATCAGCGGATCGGCCTGTCGTTTGATATCCAGCGCCTCACCGGAATTCTGCTGCGCCTGCAACAGCTCGCGCGCTTCGTTTGGTGATGAGAAGCGCTGCATCAGGTGACGAACAATCACGGCCAGCTCGGTGCTGATTTTGTCCAGCAACTGCGGATCACGCTCTTTTGCCGGTATCACTTCCGGGAACGTCAGGATAACCCGGCGGCGCGAAACGCCGCCGCTGCGGTCGCTGAAGCGCATCGGATTGTTATTCACCGCCAGAATCACCGCCGGGATATGCGTTGAATAAGCGTCACGGTATTTCGGATCGATTGCTACCGCATCGCCGCCGGTAATCGCCTTGATGCCCGCGCCGTCACCGCTCCATTTCTCCTGGTCAGGCAGGATAATCAGAGAGAAGCCCACCACGCTGGCGCGCTCGCGGGAGGATTCCAGCGTGTCGATGGTGGCTGACGTGGTGTTGTCTTTTCCGGCCAGCAGAGTGGCAATCGAGGCCATGACGCTTTTACCGCTGCCGCCGGGGCCGGTCACCTCAA
>Ga0308161_1003263_pt1 | contig 15970 bp, 11 predicted proteins | sample PhyFR2_FD_201034 | JGI IMG/M metagenome (GOLD analysis project Ga0308161, IMG submission 201034) | Phyllosphere microbial communities from UC Gill Tract Community Farm, Albany, California, United States - DLSLF.R2 | ecosystem: Host-associated > Plants > Phyllosphere > Unclassified | place: USA...
AGTACGGACGCTTTCTGGAGATTACCGCCGGGGCGCAGCAGCGCTTTGAACAGGCGGACTGGCACGCGGTCCAGCAGGCGATGAAGAGCCGCATCCACCTCTATGACCATCACGTTGGGCTGGTGGTCGAGCAGCTACGCTGTATCACCGAGGGTCGACGCCTTGACGCGGATTATTTGCTGCGGGTAAAGGCGCACTATACTCAGCTGCTGCCGGACTATCCGCGCTTCGAAATTGCCGAAAGCTTTTTCAACTCGGTCTACTGTCGGCTGTTCGATCACCGGGCCCTGACGCCTGAACGGCTGTTTATCTTCAGCTCCCAGCCCGAGCGCCGCTTTCGCACCATTCCTCGCCCGCTGGCCAGGGATTTTTATCCTACCGGCGGCTGGGGCTCGCTGCTAAACACGCTGCTTGCCGATCTGCCCCTGCGTCTGCCGTGGCAGGATCGCACTCGCGATGTGGGCTATATCCTCACGCAGCTGACAGAGAGCATTGGCGACGTGGCGCTAGCGCAGGCGCATTTACAGGTGGCAAACGAGCTTTTTTACCGCAATAAAGCCGCCTGGCTGGTGGGCAAGCTTATCCTTGCCGACGGTACGGTTCCCTTCTTACTGCCGATCCACCGCAGCGAGGCGGGCGAGCTTTTTGTCGATGCCTGCCTGACCACCCACGACGAAGCCAGCATTGTGTTCGGCTTCGCCCGCTCCTACTTTATGGTCTATGCGCCACTGCCCGCCGCGACGGTGGAGTGGCTGCGGGAGATCCTACCAGGCAAAACCACCGCTGAGCTCTATATGGCGATTGGCTGCCAGAAGCACGCTAAAACCGAGAGCTACCGGGAGTATCTGCACTATATCGCCAGCAGCGACGAGCAGTTTATTGAAGCGCCGGGCATTCGCGGCATGGTGATGCTGGTCTTTACCCTGCCGGGCTTTGACCGGGTCTTCAAGGTGATCAAGGATCGCTTTGCACCGCAGAAGGAGATGACCGCCGCCCACGTGCGCGCCTGCTATCAGCTGGTAAAAGAGCACGATCGCGTCGGGCGGATGGCCGATACTCAGGAGTTTGAAAACTTTGTGTTGGAAAAGCGGCAGATTGCGCCTGCGTTAATGACCCTGTTAATGACGGAGGCAGCGGGGAAAATTACCGACCTGGGCGACAGCATTTCCATCAGCCATCTCTATATTGAACGGCGCATGGTGCCGCTCAATATCTGGCTGGAGCAGGTTGAAGGTCAGCCGCTGCGGGATGCTATCGAAGAGTATGGCAACGCCATTCGCCAACTGGCCGCCGCCAATATTTTCCCTGGCGATATGCTGTTTAAAAACTTTGGCGTGACGCGCCATGGGCGGGTGGTGTTCTATGACTACGATGAGATCTGCTACATGACCGAGGTTAACTTCCGCGACGTTCCCGCGCCGCGCTACCCGGAGGATGAGCTGAGCGCCGAGCCGTGGTACAGCGTATCGCCAGGGGATGTCTTCCCGGAGGAGTTTCGCCACTGGCTCTGTGCCGATCCGCGAGTTGGACCGCTCTTTGAGGAGATGCACGCCGATCTGTTCCGCGCCAGCTACTGGCGGGCGCTGCAAACGCGGATCAAAGAGGGCCACGTGGAGGATGTCTACGCCTACCGCCGTCGGCAGCGTTTCAGCGTACGGTTTAGCGACTACCGCCATACGCCAGCGTCACCTCTTTCGCCGCCTTGATCACCAGCGCGCCTAGCTCAGTTACGCGATCGTCAGTGATACGTGAAATTGGCCCGGAGATAGAGATGGCCGCAAAGGGCTGGCGATGCTCGTCGTAGATGCAGGCCGCCACGCAGCGCAGGCCCAGGGCATGCTCCTCATCGTCAAAGGAGTAGCCACGCTTGCGGGTCAGGGCCAGATCCTCTTTCAGGTGCAGGGGCGAGACCAGCGTAGCGTGCGTGTAGGTGTGCAGCCCCTGACGGTGCAGCAGACCGGTAACCTGATCCTCCTCCAGCTGGGCCAGGAAGGCTTTTCCCGCCCCGGAGGCATGCATCGGCAGTTTGCCGCCGATAGGGGCAGACATGCGCATCAGTTGCGTACACTGTACCTGGTCAATAATGATGGCCTGATGATCGCTCTGGTCGAGCACCGCCAGGTTCACTGTCTCGCCGGAATCCTCCATCAGCTTACGCAGGATGGGGTGCACAATCGCCAGCAGGTTACGGCTCTGTAAGAAGCTGGCGCCAATGACAAACGCATGCGCGCCTATCGCCCAGTGGCCCAGCTCCCCAACCTGGCGGACAAACCCCAGCTGCTGCATGGTCGTCAGCAGGCGATGGGTGGTAGAGTTGGGCAGGCCAGCCTGCTGAGCCAGCTCGGTCAGCGCCACGCTGCCTTGAGATTCAGCGATCCACTCCAGCAGCTTCAGGCCGCGCGTCAGGGACTGCACCTGGCCAGTTGCAGGCGGGGTGGCTGCGGCTGCAGCGGTGCGAGGTTTTTTACCGCGTTTCGCGGGTACGGAAGCCACCATGGCCAACTCCTTTTCTGTATCGTGGAAATCATTTTCGTTTTATCTGATTATAATGCAACCTGCCGTCAGACTGATCGGATGAGTTCAGGTGAACATCTCTCATGTTTCATGCTGTTCTCTTTTCCACCTGCTGGCTTTATGCCAGTATGTCCTGCTGGCCTTTCTGGCCTGGTTGAGCGTCGTCGGGAGCACGTGTGAGCAGCAAAGTTGATCAACTGCATCAGCAGTTAAAAAAACGTATTTTGGTTCTGGATGGGGGCATGGGCACCATGATCCAGGGCTATCGTCTGAGTGAGCAGGATTTTCGCGGCGATCGTTTCGCCGACTGGCCCTGCGATCTCAAAGGAAACAACGACCTGCTGGTGCTCAGCAAGCCGGAGGTGATCTCTGCAATCCACGACGCCTATTTTGCGGCGGGGGCGGATATCATTGAGACCAACACCTTTAACTCGACGACCATTGCGATGGCGGACTACCAGATGGAGTCCCTGTCGGCAGAGATCAACCTTGCCGCCGCAAAGCTGGCCCGTGCCTGCGCCGACGAGTGGACCGCCCGCACGCCGGATCAGCCGCGCTACGTGGCCGGGGTGCTTGGCCCAACCAACCGCACAGCCTCAATCTCTCCGGACGTTAACGATCCGGCCTACCGCAACGTCACCTTCGACCAGCTGGTGGCAGCGTACCGGGAGTCGACCCGGGCGCTGGTGGAGGGCGGCAGCGACCTGATCCTCATCGAAACCATCTTCGATACGCTCAACGCGAAAGCGGCAATTTTTGCCGTGAAAGAGGAGTTCGAGGCGCTGGGTGTTGAGCTGCCGATCATGATCTCCGGCACCATTACCGACGCTTCCGGACGCACGCTCTCCGGCCAGACGACTGAAGCATTCTATAACTCACTCCGCCATGCCGATGCGCTGACCTTTGGGCTGAACTGCGCCCTGGGGCCGGATGAGCTGCGCCAGTACGTACAGGAGCTGTCGCGCATTGCCGAGTGCTACGTCACCGCCCACCCCAATGCCGGGCTGCCCAACGCCTTTGGCGAGTACGATCTCGACGCCGGGCCGATGGCCGCGCAGATCCGCGAGTGGGCCGAAGCGGGCTTCCTGAACATCGTGGGCGGCTGCTGCGGTACAACGCCGGAGCATATCGCCGCCATGAGCCGCGCGGTAGAAGGGCTGCCGCCGCGTCAGCTGCCCGATCTGCCGGTTGCCTGCCGTCTGGCGGGGCTGGAGCCGCTGAACATCGGCGACGATAGCCTGTTTGTGAACGTTGGCGAGCGTACCAACGTTACCGGCTCGGCAAAATTCAAGCGCCTGATTAAAGAAGAGAAGTACAGCGAGGCGCTGGACGTAGCGCGTCAGCAGGTGGAAAACGGCGCACAGATCATCGACATCAACATGGATGAGGGGATGCTCGACGCCGAGGCGGCGATGGTCAAGTTCCTCAACCTGATTGCCGGCGAGCCCGACATCGCTCGCGTGCCGATCATGATCGACTCCTCTAAGTGGGAGGTCATCGAGAAGGGGCTGAAGTGCATCCAGGGCAAAGGCATCGTTAACTCCATTTCGATGAAGGAGGGCGTTGAGGCCTTTGTCCACCATGCGAAGCTGGTGCGCCGCTACGGCGCTGCGATGGTGGTGATGGCCTTTGATGAGGTCGGCCAGGCCGACACGCGCGAGCGGAAGATTGAGATCTGCCGCCGGGCCTACACTATTCTTACCCAGGATGTCGGTTTTCCACCGGAAGATATCATTTTTGACCCCAACATCTTTGCCGTGGCAACGGGCATCGATGAGCACAACAACTATGCCCAGGACTTTATCGGCGCGTGTGAAGACATCAAGCGCGAGCTGCCGCATGCCCTGATCTCCGGTGGCGTCTCTAACGTCTCGTTCTCCTTCCGTGGCAACGATCCGGTGCGTGAGGCGATCCATGCCGTCTTTCTCTACTACGCCATCCGCAACGGCATGGATATGGGGATCGTTAACGCCGGGCAGCTGGCCATCTATGACGATCTGCCCGCCGAGCTGCGTGACGCGGTGGAGGATGTGATCCTTAACCGTCGGGATGACAGCACCGAGCGGCTGCTGGATCTGGCCGAGAAATACAAAGGCAGCAAAAGTGACGATGGCGCTAACGCCCAGCAGGCGGAGTGGCGCACCTGGGACGTTAAAAAACGGCTGGAGTATTCGCTGGTTAAAGGCATCACCGAATTTATTGAGGAAGATACCGAAGAGGCGCGCCAGCAGGCCGAACGGCCTATTCAGGTGATTGAAGGGCCGCTGATGGATGGCATGAACGTGGTGGGCGATCTCTTTGGCGAGGGGAAGATGTTCCTGCCGCAGGTGGTGAAATCTGCCCGCGTCATGAAGCAGGCGGTGGCCTACCTCGAACCCTTTATCGAAGCCAGCAAAGAGAAGGGGCAGACCAACGGTAAAATGGTGATTGCTACCGTGAAGGGCGACGTGCATGACATCGGCAAAAACATCGTTGGCGTGGTATTGCAGTGCAATAACTACGAGATTATCGATCTGGGCGTCATGGTGCCGACGGATAAAATCCTGAAGACCGCCCGGGAAGTGAATGCTGACCTGATTGGTCTCTCCGGACTGATCACGCCCTCGCTGGATGAGATGGTCAACGTGGCGAAAGAGATGGAGCGTCAGGGCTTTACCATTCCGCTGCTGATTGGCGGGGCGACCACCTCGAAAGCCCATACGGCAGTAAAAATCGAGCAGAACTACAGCGGCCCAACGGTCTACGTGCAGAACGCCTCGCGCACCGTGGGCGTGGTATCCGCGCTGCTGTCGGCAACCCAGCGGGACGAGTTCGTAGCCCGCACACGCAAAGAGTATGAGACCGTGCGTATCCAGCATGCGCGTAAAAAACCACGCACGCCGCCGGTAACGTTGCAGGCGGCGCGGGATAACGATCTCGCCTTCGACTGGGAGAGCTACACCCCGCCGGTAGCCCATCGTCTGGGCGTGCAGGAGGTGACCGCCAGCATTGAGACGCTGCGCAACTACATCGACTGGACGCCGTTCTTTATGACCTGGTCGCTGGCGGGCAAGTATCCGCGCATTCTGGAAGATGAGATCGTTGGTGAAGAGGCGAAGCGCCTGTTTAAAGACGCTAACGACATGCTCGACCAGCTCAGCGCAGAAAAACGTCTTAACCCGCGCGGGGTGGTGGGGCTGTTCCCGGCGAACCGCGTTGGCGATGACGTTGAGATCTACCGCGATGCATCACGTACTCAGGTACTGACGGTGGCACGCCATCTGCGCCAGCAGACCGAAAAGGTAGGCTTTGCTAACTACTGCCTGGCCGATTTCGTTGCACCAAAGCTGAGCGGCAAAGAGGACTACATCGGCGCGTTTGCCGTCACCGGCGGGCTGGAAGAGGATGCGCTGGCCGAGGCCTATGACGCTCAGCATGACGACTATAACAAGATCATGGTGAAGGCGATTGCCGACCGACTGGCGGAAGCCTTTGCAGAGTACCTGCATGAGCGCGTGCGTAAGGTCTACTGGGGCTATGCGCCGAACGAGAACCTTAGCAACGAGGAGCTGATCCGCGAAAACTATCAGGGGATCCGTCCTGCGCCAGGCTATCCGGCCTGCCCGGAGCATACCGAGAAGGGCACCATCTGGGCGCTGCTGGACGTTGAGAAGCATACCGGCATGAAGCTGACCGAATCCTTCGCCATGTGGCCCGGCGCGTCGGTTTCCGGCTGGTACTTCAGCCACCCTGACAGCAAGTACTTTGCCGTAGCGCAGATCCAGCGCGACCAGGTCGAGGATTACGCCCAGCGGAAAGGAATGAGCGTGAGTGAGGTTGAGCGCTGGCTCGCGCCGAATCTCGGCTATGACGCGGACTAGTTGACATTAAGCTCTTATACTAGGAGAAAACGTATACGATAAGGAGGCCGTAACCCTGTGCTAACGCTTTTACACCTGCTGTCCGCCGTTGCACTGCTGGTCTGGGGCACGCATATCGTACGTACGGGCGTGATGCGCGTTTTTGGCGCGCGTTTGCGTACCGTGCTGGGCCGCAGCGTCGAGAAAAAACCGCTGGCCTTTTGCGCGGGCATTGGCGTCACCGCATTGGTGCAGAGCAGCAACGCCACCACGATGCTGGTCACCTCCTTTGTAGCGCAGGATCTGGTGGCCCTGACCCCGGCGCTGGTGATTGTGCTGGGGGCTGACGTCGGTACCGCGCTGATGGCGCGGATCCTCACCTTCGATCTCTCCTGGCTTTCACCGCTGCTGATTTTTATTGGCGTTATTTTCTTCCTCGGACGCAAGCAGTCCCGCGTAGGGCAGCTTGGTCGGGTCAGCATCGGCCTTGGGCTGATCCTGCTGGCGCTGGAGCTTATCGTGCAGGCCGTAACGCCGATAACCCAAGCCAGCGGCGTGAAGGTCATTTTCGCCTCGCTGACCGGCGATATTATGCTGGACGCGCTGATTGGCGCGGTCTTTGCCATTATCAGCTACTCAAGCCTTGCGGCGGTACTGCTGACCGCGACGCTGACCGCGGCGGGGATCATCTCGTTTCCGGTGGCGCTGTGCCTGGTGATTGGTGCAAACCTCGGCTCGGGTCTGCTGGCGGTGCTTAATAACAGCGCCAGCAGCGCAGCAGCACGCCGCGTTGCGATGGGCAGCCTGCTGTTTAAGCTGGTGGGTAGCCTGCTGATCCTTCCCTTTGTGCATCCGCTGGCCGTGGTCCTGGACAGGCTGCCGCTGCCGGATGCAGAGCTGGTCATCTATTTCCACGTCTTCTATAACCTGATCCGCTGCCTGGTGATGGTGCCGTTCGCCGGGCCGATGGCCCGTCTGTGTGAGCGGCTGATCCGCGACGAACCTGAGCTGGATATGCGCCTGAAGCCGAAGCATCTTGATACCTCCGCGCTGGATACGCCGACGCTGGCGCTGGCTAACGCCGCCCGCGAGTCGCTGCGTATGGGTGACGCCATGGAGCAGATGCTCGACGGCCTGAAGAAGATCATGCACGGCGAGCCGCGCGAGGAGAAAGAGCTGCGTAAAATCGCCGATGATATCAACGTACTCTATACCGCCATCAAACTCTATCTGGCGCGGATGCCGAAGGATGAGCTAGCCGACGAAGAGTCGCGCCGCTGGGCGGAGATTATTGAGATGTCGCTCAACCTTGAGCAGGCGTCAGACATCATTGAGCGGATGGGCAGCGAGATTGCCGATAAGTCGCTGGCAGCCCGGCGTGCCTTCTCCGTTGAGGGTCTTAACGAGCTGGATAGTCTGCTGGAGCAGTTGCGCAGTAATCTACAGATGGCGATGTCGGTGTTTTTCTCCAGCGACGTAGCGGGTGCCCGTCGCCTGCGCCGTCGCAAGCACCGTTTCCGTATTCTCAACCGCCGTTACGCCCACGCCCACGTGGATCGCCTGCATCAGCAGAACGTGCAGAGTATCGAAACCAGCTCGCTGCATTTAGGCCTGCTGGGCGATATGAAACGCCTCAACTCGCTCTTCTGTGCGGTGGCCTACAGCGTGCTGGAGCAGCCGGATGAGGATGAGGAGCGCGGGGAATACTGATATTGGAAACCGCCTCGTAGATTTTGCTTTAAGCCCTGCATCATGCAGGGCTTTTTGTTTATCTTTCCTTTGACACGATGCTTTTTATATCCAAATGGGTATAATCAAGGAGAGGGAATGATAAAACCATTGTATTGAGTTGGTCAGTCGAAGAAGGATCTACTCAGATGCTGCACTCATTTACCAGCGGCTCAAGGCTGCTCAGAATCATGCGCAAGGATCCTAATATGCAAAATGAAATCGAAGCGGGTAGTGGGAACGTCTATGCCGATTTAGGTTACGCTAACGCCGAGGAGATGCAGCTTAAGGCGCAGTTGGCAATGGCGATTCATAACATTCTACAAGAGCGTGGGCTGACTCAGCAGCAGGCAGCCCGTATTTTAGGTATGACCCAGCCTAAACTGTCGAACTTATTGCGTGGTCAATTTCGCGGGATCAGCGAGGCGAAAATGCTCGATTGCCTGACGCGGCTGGGAAGAGATGTCGATATTGTCGTCGGTAAGGCGCAAACCATACCAGGCACGATGAAAGTCGTATTCGGGTAAGGTGTAAATATTTCCGGATGGCGCTGCGCTTATCCGGCCTACAATCAGTACCGATTTCCCTCTGGCACACAAAACGGCACCCAGGGTATATTTCGCCTTTACAGGAGAAACTATGCTGACACCACAATCCACCCGACTAAACAAATACATCAGCGAGAGCGGGATCTGCTCGCGTCGCGAAGCCGATCGCTACATTGAGCAGGGCAACGTCTTTATCAACGGCAAGCGCGCCGGGATAGGGGATCAGGTTGTCGCAGGCGACGTGGTCAAGGTCAACGGTCAACTGATCGAGCCTCGGGAAGAGGACGATCTGGTGTTTATCGCGTTGAACAAGCCGGTGGGAATTGTCAGCACCACGGAAGAGAGTGAGAAAGACAATATCGTCGATTTCGTTAACCACAGCAGCCGCATCTTTCCCATTGGCCGCCTGGATAAAGATTCGCAGGGGCTGATCTTTCTCACCAACCACGGCGATCTGGTAAACAAAATTCTGCGCGCCGGTAACGATCACGAGAAAGAGTATGTGGTCACGGTGAATAAGCCCATCACGGACGAGTTTATCCGTGGCATGGGCGCAGGCGTGCCGATCCTGGGCACCGTCACCAAAAAGTGTAAAGTCAAAAAAGAGGCACCCTTCGCCTTCCGCATTACCCTGGTTCAGGGCTTAAACCGGCAGATCCGCCGGATGTGCGAGCACTTTGGCTTTGAAGTGACCAAGCTGGAGCGTACGCGCATTATGAACGTCAGCCTGACCGGGATCCCCGTGGGCGAGTGGCGTGACTTGACCGACGATGAGCTGGTGGAGCTGTTCAAGCTTATCGAAAACTCATCGTCAGAGGCGAAGCCGAAAGCGAAGGCGAAACCGAAAACCCAGGGGGTTAAACGTCCTGTGGTGAACGCCCCGAAATCAGCTGAAAAAGAGCGCAGCAAACCGGCCGGAAAACGGTTCGTGCAGCCGGGGCGTAAAAAGAAAGGGCGCTAATTAGCGCCTTCCACGGGTTGAGGTATTGGCTGACCAGGAGAAGGTCGTTTCTGCGTCGGGTTTGTACGCCTGCTCTTTTTTTAACTTGCGGGCTTTTTTGGCCTCGGTCTCGCGCTGCGCCATCAGCTTATCAATGTACTCTTTCTTGACCTGATTGGTTTCCGCGTTGGTTAGCGTACGGCCATGGGCGATACGGGCGCGATCCAGCAGGGTTTTCAGCTCCCGCTGCTCGCTCTCCGTCATCTCTTTTTGCGTCAATCTTGGTGTAGCCATCGCTGAAGCCTCCTGTTGAAGAGGCTTCAGTGTAAAGCATGCCCGACCCGGCGCGAAGTGAATTAGCGCTCTTTCACCGCATCGCTTCTTTTGTGCTCATTGAGCGGTTTGCCCGACCAGTAGCCCGCCAGCAGCGAGCCGGAGAGGTTGTGCCAGACCGAGAACAGCGCGCCGGGCAGGGCGGCCAGCGGTGAGAAGTAGATCTTACCCAGCGCTGCGGCCAGGCCGGAGTTCTGCATTCCCACCTCAATTGCCAGCGTCCGGCAGGTGGACTCATCAAAGCCAAACAGCTTCCCACCCCAGTAGCCGCCCAGCAGGCCGATGGTATTGTGCAGAATGATTGCGATAATCACCACAAAGCCAACGGAGGCGATGTGCGATGCAGAGCCTGCAACCACCGCGCTGATGATCGCCAAAATGCAGAGCATCGAAAACGCCGGCAGATACGGCTCCACCGCCTTCACCAGACGCGGGAAGAGGTGATGGACAATCAGCCCCATGCCAATGGGGATCACCACGATTTGCAGAATGCTCAGCAGCATCCCCATCACATCCACCTGAATATGCGCATCCACGTAGAGGCGCGTCAGCAGCGGCGTTGCCACCACGCCTACCAGCGTAGAGACCGATGAGATAGTGACCGACAGGGCCACGTCCCCCTTGGCCAGGTAGATCATGACGTTGGAGGCCGTGCCGCTGGCCACGCTGCCCACCAGCACCATCCCGGCGGAGAGATCCGGCGGCATCTTAAAGAGCATGGCCAGCAGCCAGGCGGCGAGCGGCATCACCAGATAGTGGAGAAAAATGCCCGCTGCGACCGGAGCTGGGCGCGACAGCACGCGCCTGAAGTCTTCAAGCTTCAGATGCACGCCCATGCCGAACATAATCAGCATCAGCAGCGTGGTCACCCATGGGCCGATGCCCGTAAACGTGTTAGGGGTGTAGTAAGCGAGAACAGAGAGCAGCAGCGCCCACAGGGGGAACAGCCGGGTGATGGCGGTTAACATAATGAATTCCTTGCAGTATTGTCGTGTCGTTGTGTCATTTAGTTATAAAAAAGCCGGGTTCGAGCCCGGCTATAGGTATTTTTTATCGTGTGCTGAAATTTTATTCAAACAAATTATGATGCAGCTTCTGCACAACCTGCTCGGCTTCCGCGCCAGGCACCAGGAAGCAGAGGTTATGGCTGGATGCCCCGTAGCAAATCATGCGGATGTTAAACGGATCGAGCACGCCAAACACCTCTTTGCCCACGCCGCAGGCTTTTGACAGATCGTTACCAATCAGCGCCACCAGGGCGAGGTTCTCTTCCACTTCTACGCGGCACAGAGACGACAGCTCGGTCAGCAGTCCCTGAGTTAGCAGCGTGTCGCCCGTGGAGGTCGAGCCGGTGGTGTCCAGCGTCAGGGCCACGCTCACTTCCGACGTGGTGATCAGATCGACGGAGATATTGTGGCGCGCCAGCATACCAAATACTTCGGCCAGGAAGCCGCGGGAGTGCAGCATGTTCAGGCTGTGCAGGGTTACCAGGGTCTGCTTACGGCGCAGCGCCAGGGCGCGGAACAGCGGCGGGTTCTGCGTCTCATTGCAGACCAGCGTCCCGCCCGCTTTAGGATCTTTGCTGGAGCCAACAAATACGGGAATATCGCTGCGCACCGCAGGCAGCAGGGTGGCCGGATGCAGCACTTTCGCGCCGAAGGTCGCCATCTCAGCGGCCTCTTCAAAGGCGATTTCGTCGATGCGCTTGGCGGCTGGCACGACGCGCGGATCGGTGGTGTAGATGCCAGGAACGTCGGTCCAGATATCTACCCGAGAAGCATGCAGCGCTTCGCCAAGCAGGGCGGCGGTGTAGTCGCTGCCGCCGCGGCCCAGGGTGGTGGTGCGCCCCTTCGGCTCGCTGCCGATAAAGCCTTGCGTAATCACTAACCCTTCGGCGAGGCGCGGGGCCAGCTGCTGGGCCGCCAGCTCCGCCAGGGCGGCAACGTCCGGCTCGGCGCGGCCAAAGCGATCGCTGGTACGCATCACTTTACGCACGTCAAACCACTGCGCCTGCACGCTACGTTCGCGCAGCACTTCCACAAACAGCAGGGTCGACATCAGCTCGCCATGACTGACCAGCTCATCGGTCAGCGCGGTAGAGGTGGCAAGGGAAGCGGCTTCCGCCAGGGTAGTAATATTTTCCAGCAGGCGTTCGATCTCCTCGCGGATGACGTCAGGGCGCGTCAGGCGATCAAGGATATCGAACTGAATTTTGCGAATGGCGTCGAGCTTCACGAAGCGCTCGCTGGCCTCCAGCCCTTCGGCGAGTGCCACCAGCAGGTTGGTTACCCCCGCAGAGGCAGAGAGCACCACCAGGCGAACGCTGGCGTCGGAGAGCACCACGTCGGCGCTGCGGTTCATGGCATCGAAATCGGCGACGCTGGTCCCGCCAAATTTAGCAACAATAGGCTTAGTAACACCAAGCGGGGAAACTGCGTTGATCATAACAACCTCGTATCAGGTGCAAATAGTCAGCCCTGGAACAAGGAGAGAGCGAAAAACGGGGTAGGCGCAGAGCAATAAACCGCTACGATTACACCCAGAAGCGCTCCACCTTGCGAGACGCACGACTGCGAACGTCTCTGGTGACAGCCCAGGGGATTCAGCCCCTGTAGCCGATGGCAAGCGCGGCCAGACGCTCTACCACCTCGGCGTTGTTCCCCCTCCTGTGCTCTCTGCGGACTGGCTCCTCAAGCACACTACCCTGGACGACGCGCCTCTTCTGGCTATTCCCTATGGGAATACATACTTTGATAACATAAGTAATCCTTTATAAATAAAGGTTTCCAGGGGGCGCTGTCAACGCTACGGTTATGCGGATTTTTCATGTTCAGGGTTATCCCAGGAAAATAACTTATAAACGCTATACTTTGCCCTGTTCCGCTCTCATGAGTGCATGGCGGCCCCTTTCGGGCAAAAGCATAAAAACCGTCACAATTTTCGTCCGCAGGCGCTACAATCGACCGCAGTTAGGATCCTAAATCAGAAGAGTATTGCTATGAAAAACATCAACCCAACGCAGACTTCTGCCTGGCAGGCATTACAGAAACACTTCGATGAAATGAAAGAGGTCACTATCGCCGAGCTGTTCGCCAGCGATAGCGACCGCTTCAGCAAATTCTCCGTGACCTTCAACGATCAGATGCTGGTGGACTTCTCTAAAAACCGCATCACCGAAGAGACGCTGGCAAAGCTGCTGGACTTAGCCAAAGAGACCGAGCTGGCCGACGCGATCAAATCCATGTTCTCCGGCGAGAAGATCAACCGCACCGAAGATCGTGCGGTGCTGCACGTTGCGCTGCGTAACCGCAGCAACACGCCGATTATTGTCGACGGCAAAGACGTGATGCCGGAAGTCAACGCCGTGCTGGAGAAGATGAAAACCTTCTCAGAGGCCATCATCTCCGGCCAGTGGAAAGGCTATACCGGGAAACCGATCACCGACGTGGTGAACATCGGTATCGGTGGCTCCGACCTCGGCCCGTTCATGGTGACCGAAGCGCTGCGTCCGTACAAAAATCACCTGAACATGCACTTTGTCTCTAACGTCGACGGGACGCACATTGCCGAAGTGCTGAAGAAGGTCAATCCTGAATCTACCCTCTTCCTGGTGGCGTCCAAGACCTTCACCACTCAAGAGACCATGACCAACGCCCATAGCGCGCGCGACTGGTTCCTGAAGACGGCCGGTGACCAGCAGCACGTGGCGAAACACTTTGCTGCGCTCTCTACCAATGCGAAAGCGGTGGGTGAGTTTGGTATCGATACCGCCAACATGTTTGAGTTCTGGGACTGGGTAGGCGGGCGCTACTCCCTGTGGTCGGCGATTGGTCTGTCGATCATTCTCTCCGTAGGCTACGACAACTTTGTTGAGCTGCTCTCGGGTGCGCACGCTATGGACCAGCACTTCGCCACTACCCCGGCGGAGAAAAACCTGCCGGTGCTGCTGGCGCTGATCGGTATCTGGTACAACAACTTCTTCGGCGCAGAGACGGAAGCGATCCTCCCTTACGACCAGTATATGCACCGCTTCGCAGCCTACTTCCAGCAGGGCAACATGGAGTCCAACGGCAAGTATGTTGACCGTAACGGCAACGCCGTGGACTACCAGACCGGCCCAATCATCTGGGGTGAGCCTGGCACCAACGGCCAGCATGCCTTCTACCAGCTGATCCACCAGGGCACCAAGATGGTACCGTGCGACTTTATCGCCCCGGCCATCACCCATAACGCCCTGTCGGATCATCACCAGAAGCTGCTCTCTAACTTCTTTGCACAGACTGAAGCACTGGCGTTCGGTAAATCCCGCGATGTGGTTGAGCAGGAGTATCGTGACCAGGGTAAAGATCCGGCCACGCTGGAGCACGTTGTTCCGTTCAAGGTGTTTGAAGGCAACCGCCCGACTAACTCCATCCTGCTGCGTGAGATCACCCCGTTTAGCCTCGGGGCGCTGATTGCGCTCTATGAGCACAAAATCTTCACCCAGGGCGCGATCCTCAACATCTTCACCTTCGACCAGTGGGGCGTAGAGCTGGGTAAACAGCTGGCAAACCGTATTCTGCCGGAGCTGGGCGACAACAGCGACATCAGCAGCCACGATAGCTCAACCAACGGCTTAATTAACCGCTATAAATCCTGGCGTTAATATTACTTAAGTCATAATAAATAAAAATGCTGGCATAACGCCGGCATTTTTTATGCGCGTGAGTTTATTCTGAAAATCCACCGTGGTAGGTTATTACTTCATCAAATTTTTAGGAGTAAACGGATATTGCAGTTTTGGTTAACTATTTTAACTGACTGAATTTTATAGCCATATAATAATTATATGTCTTAGCAAAATTCCGGGTTCCATTAATCCTAAAACCCGCCTTGTAATTCTCTGTGACGCCAATCACGCGTATCGGTTGTGTATACTCGACTGCGCCTGACTCCGTTCAGGTAAATATCCATTCATTCAATGAAGGGAAATTGATATGCATAAAGTCCTGTATGGCATTTTTGCCATCACCGCGCTTGCCGCGACCTCTGCTTATGCCGCTCCGGTACAAGTAGGTGACGCAGCAGGGTCGGCGGCAACGTCGGTTTCGGCGGGAAGCTCCTCCGCAACCAGCGTTAGCACCGTCAGCTCAGCGGTAGGCGTCGCCCTCGCGGCGACCGGTGGCGGCGACGGTTCTAATACCGGAACCACCACCACCACAACGACCAGCACTCAGTAATCATCAGTGCTTTAACTCTAACCACACTTCGGTGTGGTTATTTTGCCCCTGGAGAATTGTCGTGAAGCGACCGGGAATTATTCTGCTTTGTCTGCTGCTGCAGGCGTGCTCCGGCACGACCAAAGGGCTGGGCGGTGCGCTGTGGGACAGCGTATTTGGCACCCCCGGCGTGCATCTTACCGATGAAGATATTCAGGATATGCCCTATGCCAGCCAGTATATGCAGCTAAACGGCGGTCCTCAGCTGTTTGTGGTGCTCGCTTTTTCTGAAAACGGTCAGCAGAAGTGGGCGACTCAGGACCAGTCGATTCTGGTGACCCAGCATGGTCGCCTCGTCAAAACCCAGCTGCCCGGCGATAACCTGCTTGAGGTGAACAACCTGACGGCGGATCCGCTAATCAAACCGAACCGCATTACCGATGGCGCAGACTGGACGCGCACCCTGGGCTGGACCGAGCATGGCCAGGTGCGCTACGCCACGGCCCGCTCGCAGTTCCGCTGGGCCGGGCAGGATACGGTGACGGTGGGCAGCGATGTCACCGTGGTACGCGTGCTGGAAGAGCACGTGGAGACAGAGCAAAAATCCTGGACCAACCGCTTCTGGATAGACAGCGAGGGACAGATCCGGCGGTCTCTACAGTACCTTGGCGCGGACTGGTTCCCGGTTGAGACCACGCTCATCAAGGCAGCAAAACAATGAAGCTAACCGCAATCGCCTCGCTTATTTTTAGCCTTGCTTCCTCTGTTGCCTTCGCAGCCGGCACCGTTAAGGTTTACACCCCCGAGAGCGCGGAGCCTAAGACGCTCACCGATGCCGCGCATCTTATTGATTTAGTGGGTCAGCCTCGG
>Ga0308161_1003264_pt1 | contig 15962 bp, 11 predicted proteins | sample PhyFR2_FD_201034 | JGI IMG/M metagenome (GOLD analysis project Ga0308161, IMG submission 201034) | Phyllosphere microbial communities from UC Gill Tract Community Farm, Albany, California, United States - DLSLF.R2 | ecosystem: Host-associated > Plants > Phyllosphere > Unclassified | place: USA...
CGGAGTCGCCACCATCCTCGTCGTCCTCGCCGTGCTCGGCTGGGTCGTGTGGAGGCTGATCGCCACCGGGCAGTTCTCCGCCGAGAAGTGGAACATCTTCACGTTCTCGGCCGTCTGGGTCCGCTTCGGCGAGGGACTGCTGTCGACGCTGGCCGCGTTCGTCGTCGCCGGCGTCGGGGCCATCGCCCTCGGCTTCCTGCTCGGCATCGGACGCCTGTCGGAGCACGCCTGGGTGCGTGAGCCGGTCCGGTGGATCGTCGAGGTGCTGCGAGCGGTTCCCGTGCTCATCCTGATGATGCTGCTGTACTACGGCCTCCCCGTGATCGGCGTGAAGATGCCGCCCTATTGGGCCGTCGTGATCGCCCTGATCGTGTACAACGGATCGGTGCTCGCCGAGGTCCTCCGCGCCGGCATCGAGTCGCTGCCCCGTGGGCAGAAGGAAGCCGGTTACGCGATCGGTCTGCGAAAGACCGGGGTGATGTACTTCATCCTCATCCCGCAGGCCGTGCGCGCCATGATGCCGGTGATCATCGCGCAGCTCGTCGTGGCGCTCAAGGACACCGCGCTCGGGTTCATCATCACGTACCAGGAGCTGCTGTACGTCATCAACCAGATCGGCAACCAGGCGCCGTACGGATCTCCGCTGATCCCCGCTGCACTCGTCGGCGGGTCCATGTACGTCGCGGTCTGCCTCCTGCTCTCGTACGTCGCATTCCGTCTGCAGAAGCGCGCGCGCCGTTCGCCGGCTCAGACGGCGGCCGCCGGAAACGTCGCGGCCGACGATGAGTCGACCCTGACCCAGGTGATCGCGCTGCAGAAGGGCGCGGGCACGTCCGGTCTGGACGGCGGTTCGGGCAGGGTCTGACGGTCTGCCGGCGCGGGGCGACCGCCGTGCGCCGGTAGACTCCTGTCTCGTGTCTGAGTCTCCCGAAATCACCCCGGAAGCCGTCGAGGCCGCTGTCGCAGCCGCCCTCGAAGCGATCGCCGCAGCCGCCGATACGGCCGAGCTGAAGGCTGCCCGCGCCGCCCACGTGGCCGACGGTTCGCCGCTCGCCGTGTTGAACGCCTCGATGCGTCAGGTCGCCCCCGAGAACAAGGCCGCCTTCGGCAAGCTCGTCGGCCAGGGGCGCGGACAGGTGACGAAGGCGCTCGCCACCAAGGAGGCCGAGCTCGCCGCCGCCGAGGTGGCCGCCCGCCTCGAGGCCGAGCGCGTCGACATCACGGCCGTCCCGTCGCGCACGCGCGTCGGCGCGCGGCATCCGCTCACCCTGCTCAGCGAGCAGATCTCCGACATCTTCGTCGGCATGGGATGGGAGATCGCGGAGGGACCGGAGCTCGAGCACGAGTGGTTCAACTTCGACGCCCTGAACTTCGACGTCGACCACCCGGCCCGCCAGGAGCAGGACACGTTCTACGTCGACCCGACGTCGCGTCATCTGGTGATGCGCACGCACACGAGCCCCGTGCAGGTGCGCTCGATGCTCGACCGCGAGGTGCCGATCTACGTGCTGTGCCCCGGCCGGGTCTACCGCACCGACGAGTTCGACGCGACCCACCTGCCGGTGTTCACGCAGTTCGAGGGCCTGGTCATCGACAAGGGCATCTCGATGGCGCACCTCAAGGGCACGCTCGACCACGTCGCGCGTCAGCTCTTCGGACCCGAGGCGAAGACGCGCTTCCGCACCAACTTCTTCCCCTTCACCGAGCCCTCCGCCGAACTCGACCTATGGCACCCGACCTTCAAGGGCGGTGCGCGCTGGATCGAATGGGGCGGCTGCGGCATGGTGAACCCGAACGTGCTGCGCGCGGCGGGCATCGATCCCGATGTCTACAGCGGCTTCGCATTCGGGATGGGCGTCGAGCGGGCACTGATGTTCCGCAGCGATGTGCAGGACATGAGGGACATGGCAGAGGGCGATGTCCGATTCAGCGAGCAGTACGGGATGGTGGTGTGATGCGCGTCCCGCTTTCGTGGTTGCGTGAGTACGTCGATCTGGCAGCGGATGCGACGCCTGAGGACGTCCTCGCGGCGATGGTCACCGTGGGCTTCGAAGAGGAGGACGTGCACCGCTTCGACATCTCCGGCCCGGTCGTCGTCGGTCAGGTCGTGTCGCTCGAGGCAGAACCGCAGTCCAACGGCAAGACGATCAACTGGTGCCAGGTCGACGTCGGCGCGGCGAACGGCGGTGTGCGCGGCATCGTCTGCGGCGCCCACAACTTCGTCGCCGGCGACAAGGTCGTCGTGACGCTCCCCGGCGCCGTGCTGCCAGGGCCCTTCCCCATCGCGGCACGCAAGACCTACGGGCACGTGTCGGACGGCATGATCGCGTCAGCGCGCGAGCTCGGCCTCGGCGACGAGCACAACGGCATCCTCGTTCTCGCGGACCTCGGCATCGACGCGCCTGTGGGCACCGACGCCATCGGGCTGCTCGGGCTCGACGATGTCGCGGTCGAGATCAACGTCACCCCTGACCGCGGATACGCGTTCTCTGTGCGCGGTGTCGCCCGCGAGTATTCCCATGCCACCGGAGCGTCCTTCCGTGACCCGGCCGAACGCGATTTCGCCGAACTGCAGCCGGGCGCCGGTCACACGGCGATCGTCGACGATGCGACGCCGATCCGCGGCAACGTCGGTGCGAGCGAATTCGTCACCCGGGTGGTGCGCGACGTCGACCCGTCACGGCCGACCCCGCCGTGGATGATCGCCCGGCTGTCGCTCGCCGGCATGCGCTCACTCGGCATCCTCATCGACATCACGAACTACGTGATGCTCGAGCTCGGCCAGCCGCTGCACGGATACGACCTCGATCGTCTCACCGGCGGCATCACGGTGCGTCGCGCGACGCACGGCGAGAAGATGACGACCCTCGACGGCCAGGAGCGCACGCTCCACGGCGAGGACCTGCTGATCACCGACGAGTCGGGGCCCATCGGCCTCGCGGGCGTCATGGGCGGCGGCACGACCGAGATGAGCGAGTCCACGCGCAACGTCCTCATCGAGGCCGCGACCTTCGACCCGATCACCATCGCGCGCACCGCCCGTCGGCACAAGCTCCCCAGTGAGGCGTCCAAGCGGTTCGAGCGCGGCGTCGACCCGCTGGTGCCGTTCGTGGCGGCGCGCCGGGCCGCTGATCTCATGGTCGAGCTGGCGGGCGGCACCCTGACCGACGAGGGCGGTGCGCTGTTCGCGGAGGTCTTCGTCGGCGACATCCACCTGCCCGAGGGCTTCGTGCAGTCGCTGATCGGCGTCGACTACACGGATGCCGAGATCACCGACGCTCTGACGATGATCGGCGCCGAGGTCACCGCGGCCGAGGGCGGCTGGCTCGTCATCCCGCCGACCTGGCGCCCCGACATCACCGACAAGTGGTCCCTCGCCGAGGAGGTCGCCCGCATCCACGGTCTCGACCGCATCCCCTCGGTGCTTCCGACGCCGCCCTCGGGTCGTGGTCTGACCGCGCACCAGCAGGGTCGCCGGCGGGTGGCCGACGCCCTCGCCGCGGCGGGACTCGTCGAGACGCCGTCGTTCCCCTTCACCACCGAGGCCGAGAACGATCTGCACGGCTCCGCATCGGGCGCGCACCTGCCGAGCATCCGGCTCGCGAACCCGCTCGACGGATCCGCACCGTTCCTGCGTCGCTCGCTGATCCCCGGGCTGCTGCAGATCGCGCATCGCAACATCTCGCGCGGCCTCACGGACCTCTCGCTGTTCGAGACCGGTGTCGTCTTCCTGCCCGAGCCCGGTGTCGAGTACGGCACCGACGAGGTCCCGCCGCTCGGTGAGCGCCCGTCGGACGAGACGCTGGCAGCGCTGAACGCCTCGATCCCTCCGCAGCACCGGCACGTCGCCGTGCTGCTCACCGGAAACGTCGTCGTGCGCCAGCCCGGCCGCACCGCCGAGGTCGCGGGTCTCTCCGAGGCTCTCGACGCGGTCCGTGTGATCGGTGCCGCCGCCGGGGTCGACATCGATGTCGCACAGGGGCATCGTGCTGCTCTGCACCCGGGGCGTACCGGCGTGCTGTCGGTCGCGGGCGTCGAGGTCGGATACGTCGGCGAGCTGCACCCCGACGTCTCGGCCGCGGCCGACCTGCCGGGGCGCGCCACGGTGCTCGAACTCGATCTCGACGGCATCCTCACGCTCGCGACCCCGCGTGCGGTGGCGGCATCGTTGTCGACGTTCCCGGCCGCCACCCAGGACGTGTCGCTGGTGATCGATGCAGACGTCGCCGCCGGCGAGGTGCGCGATGCGCTGGCCGAGGGCGCCGGGGCGCTGCTCGAGGGCATCCGCCTCGTCGACGACTACCGCGGAGACGGCCTTCCCGCCGGGCAGAAGAGTCTGACGTTCGCGCTGCGCTTCCGTGCCGACGACCGCACTCTCACCGCGGCGGAGGCGACCGAGGCCAAGCTCGCCGGCGTCGCCGTCGCCTCCGAGCGTTTCGGAGCCACGCTGCGCGACTGATCGGCACCGCTCCGTGCACGAGTCCCGCACCCCTCAGGGGTGCGGGACTCGCGCATTCTCCGGGTCTCGACGCGGTGGCGGCAGCGTGCGGTGCTGAGCATCCTCCCTCACCGCACTCCTGCGGCGGGGGTGCCCGACGGCGGCGTCCGCCCTGAGCGGACGCCCCTTCCGCTGCGGCGCGGATGCTGGTGGCATGGGCGCATGACAGATGTGCTGATCCTCGGAGGAACGGGCTGGCTGTCGAGCCGCATCGCCCGACGGATGCTGGTGGACGGGGCGACCGTGATGTGCCTCGCCCGGGGCGGGCGGCCGTCGCCGGAAGGGGCGAGCCTCGTGCTGGCCGACCGTGACGACCCCGCGGCGTACGACGCCGTGTCGGGTCGCGACTGGGACCACGTGATCGATGTCTCCTCTCGTGCGGAGCACGTCGGTCGGGCCGTGGCCGCGCTGGGCGAGAGGGCGGCCCGGTGGACCTACATCTCGTCGGTGTCGGTGTACGCCGACGACGAGACGGTCGGCGCCGACGAATCGGCACCGCTGCATGCCCCGGCGGAGCCCGGTGACGACGAGTACGCCGCCCAGAAGGTCGCCGCAGAGAATGCGGTCCGCACCCTGGGAGAGCGTGCGCTGATCGTGCGTCCCGGTCTCATCGTGGGCGAAGGCGACCCGAGCGATCGCTTCGGCTACTGGGCCGCGGCGTTCCTCCGCTCGCAGGACGGCCCCGTACTCGTGCCCCGCTCCGAGGCACGCCACGCGCAGGTGATCGACATCGACGACCTGGCGGAGTTCGTCGCGACGACCTCCGTGACCGGGGTCGTCGACGCCGTGGGAGACCCGCACCCGCTCGCCGAGGTCCTCGCATCCTTCCGGCGCGCCGCGGACCACCGTGGCGACACCGTGACGGTCGACGACGAGCGGTTGATCGAGAACGGCGTCGCGTACTGGGCGGGAGAGCGATCGCTGCCGCTCTGGCTGCCCCTCGACATGACCGGTTTCATGACCCGGGCGAACGCGCGGTACCGCGCCGCGGGCGGTGGGCTGCGACCCCTCGCCGAGACGATCGCGGCCGTCGTCGCCGACGAGCAGGAGCGGGGAATCGATCGCGACAGGCGCGCGGGCCTCACGCGCGCGGATGAACTCGCGCTGCTGCAGCTGCGGGGGTGACAGCGGGTCGTCGCTAGACTTCGAGCAGTGACACGGGGTGCCGCATCCGCGGCTGAGAACAGACCCGTCGAACCTGATCTAGTTCGTACTAGCGAAGGGATGTCGCAATGAGCGATCGTCTGCGTCCGGAATCCGAATCGACCCTGGTGGCCTCGGCCGCCGAGCTGCTGTCCGCGCTGCGTGAGTCACCACCGCTGACTCACTGCATCACCAACACCGTCGTCACCGGGTTCACGGCCAACGTGCTGCTGGCCCTCGGGGCGGCACCCGCGATGGTCGACATCGTCGACGAGGCGGGGCTCTTCGCGGGAGTCGCGTCCGGGACGCTGATCAACCTCGGAACCCCGACTCCCGAGCAGCGGGTCGCGAGTCTCGAAGCCGTCGCCGGTGCCGCCGCCGCCGGCACTCCGTGGGTGCTCGATCCGGTCGCGATCGGGTCGCTGCCCGTCCGCACCGCACTCGCGCATGATCTCGTCGCCTCGCGCCCGACGGCGATCCGTGGGAACGCCTCCGAGATCCTCGCGCTCGCGGGCTTCTCGTCCGGTGGGCGCGGAGTGGATGCGACCGACACCACAGACGCGGCGTCGGACGCCGCCCCCGCGCTCGCTGCCCGTCACGGCTCGGTCGTGGCGGTGTCGGGCCCCGTCGACCTGATCACGGACGGGCACCGCATCGTACGGATCGCGAACGGCGACGAACTGCTCACCAGGGTCACCGGTGGCGGGTGCGCGCTGGGCGCCGTGATGGCCGCCTTCCTGGGGACTGCCCGCACGACAGGGGTCGATCCGCTCACCGCCGTCGCGTCGGCGAGCCTGGTGTACACGGTCGCGGCGGAGCGCGCCGCCGCACGGGCCGCGGGGCCCGGCAGCTTCGCCGTCGAGTTCCTCGACGCGCTCGCGGCGGTGGGGGCGCGTGGCATCGCTGACGCGGCACGGGTCGAGGAGCGTGCGCTGTGATCGCGGACCTCTCGCTGTACCTCGTCACGGATCCGGATCTCTGCGGGGAACGCGGTGTCGTCGAGACCGTCCGCCGTGCCGTCGACGGGGGTGTGCGGATCGTGCAGCTGCGGGACAAGACGGCGACGGATGCCGAGACCACGGCGCAGCTCGTCGAACTCTCGCGCGTGATCGACGGTCGTGCGCTGCTGCTCGTGAACGACCGCCTGGATTCCGCCCTCGCCGCGCGGGAGCGGGGCGCGCGGGTCGACGGCGTCCATCTCGGGCAGGGTGACGCATCGGTGTCCCGTGCGAGGGAGGTACTGGGCGCCGAGGCGGTCATCGGTCTCACGGCGAACAGCCCGGAGCACCTCGAGGCTGTGCGCGCGCTGCCGCCCGGCACGGTCGACTACCTGGGCGTCGGCGTCATCCGCCCCACCGCCACCAAAGCCGACCATCCGCCGGCACTCGGCGTCGAGGGCTTCCGTGCCGTCGTCAAGACGACCGCGCTCCCGTGCGTGGCGATAGGAGGGGTGGGCATCGACGACACCGAGCGGCTGCGGAGCGCGGGGGCGGCCGGGCTCGCCGTGGTGTCGGCGCTGTGCGCGGCTGCGGACCCGGCCGAGACCGCGGAGGCGTTCGTGCGTCGTTGGCGCGCGGCGGGCACGCCGCGGGTGCTCAGCATCGCCGGGAGCGACCCGTCCGGCGGAGCCGGGATCCAGGCGGACCTCAAGTCGATCGCCGCGAACGGCGGGTACGGCATGGCGGCGCTCACCGCGCTGACCGCTCAGAACACGACCGGCGTGCGGGGCGTTCATGTGCCGCCCGCTGCCTTCCTGCGCGAGCAGCTCGACGCGATCTCCGACGACATCGTCATCGACGCGGTCAAGGTCGGGATGCTCGCGAACGCCGACGTCATCCGCACGGTCGCCGACTGGCTCGATGTCGTTCGGCCGCCGATCGTCGTCCTCGATCCGGTGATGGTCGCCACCAGTGGCGACAGGCTGCTCGACCGGGATGCCGAGGCGGCGTTGCGTGAGCTCCTTCGGCGCGCACACGTCGTCACCCCCAATCTCAGCGAGCTCTCCGTGCTGGCCGGGCGGACGATCTCGGGATGGGACGACGCGCTCGCGGCCGCGGAGGAGCTGTCGACGGCGATCGGGGCGGCCGTGCTGGTCAAGGGCGGGCACCTCGACGGGGACGACGTCCCCGACGCGCTCGTGGACACCGGGGCGGGAGTGCGATGCGAGTACCCGGGCCGCCGGATCCGCACCGCGAACACCCACGGCACGGGGTGCTCGCTCTCGTCCGCGCTGGCCACCCGTCTGGCTCGCGGCGAGTCGGCCGTCGACGCCGTCGCCGCGACCCGGGCGTGGCTGCGCGAGGCGCTGCGCGAGAGCACGGCGCTGAACGTCGGTCGTGGTCACGGACCGGTCAGCCACTTCGCGGGGCTGTGGGAGCGCGGCGGACTCGAGACGAGACCGACGCCAGAGCAGATCCGCGCCGAGTGGTGGACGCGCACGGCCGATGTGAGAGCGGGGATCGACGATCTCCCCTTCATCCGCGGCCTGGCCGACGGCACTCTCGCTCGGGAGCCGTTCGTGTTCTATCTCGCGCAGGACGCGCTGTACCTTCGCGAGTACGCCCGCGTGCTCGCCGAGGCCTCGCGCCTCGCGCCGTCTCCGCACGAGCAGGCGTTCTGGGCACGTTCCGCCGAGGGGGCGATCGTCGGAGAGCTCGAGCTGCACGCGTCGTGGCTGACCCCGGGGGAGGACGTGGATGCGGCGATGTTCTCGGTCGCCCCCGCACCCGCGACCGTGGCGTACCTCGATCACCTGCGCTCCGTGGCGTTCGGCGGTGACTATGCCGAGCTCATCGCCGCGATACTGCCGTGCTTCTGGCTCTACACCGACCTCGGCCAGCGCCTGCACGCGGGGGAGTTCGGCGCGTCCGCGCTGGATCCGCTGCATCCGTACGCCTCCTGGCTCGCGACCTATGCGGACCCGGCGTTCGAGGATGCGACAGCCGAGGCGATCTCCCTCGTCACGGCCGCAGCGGCGACCGCCGCGCCGGCCACACGGGATCGGATGCTCCGCGCCTTCGAGGTGTCGAGCGCCCACGAGCTCGCGTTCTTCGCCGCTCCGCTCGCCTCTGCCGTCACTGCATGACGACCTGGATTTGCGCATGCCACGAGGCGCGCGCTATCGTCGCCGCATGTCCTCGGCCGCCTTCGCTCCCGCCACGCGGTTCCTGAGCGCGCGCAGCGAGTCGAAGAGCGTTCCGAGCGTCATCGCCGTGCGCCGACGCCGCAGCGGCCGCCGACTCTAGGCGACCCTGCGCTTCTGCCTGCACGTGCACGGCGGTCGAGTGCCGGTGTCGCCGCCCCGGTCCCCGACACCGCTCCCTCGAATTCCGCGAGGGGTCCGACCGTTAAGGTAGAAGCATGACGTACTCCGTCGCCGTCTCCGGCGCATCCGGCTACGCGGGCGGCGAGATCCTGCGCCTCCTCGCGTCTCATCCCGACATCGAGATCCGCACGGTCACCGCGCATTCGAATGCCGGACAGCCGCTGGTCGAGCACCAGCCGCATCTGCGGTCTCTCGCGCACCTCACCCTTCAGGACACGACACCCGAGATCCTCGCCGGTCACGACATCGTCTTCCTCGCTCTGCCGCACGGGCAGTCCGGCCAGTACACGGACGCGCTCGGTGCCACACCGCTCGTGATCGACGCCGGAGCCGACCACCGGCTGACCTCGCAGGCGTCATGGGACGCGTTCTACGGCGGCGACTTCCACGAGCCGTGGGCGTATGGCGTCCCCGAACTGCTCGTCGGCGGCACCAAGCAGCGCGAGACCCTGCGCACGGCGACGCGCATCGCGGCCCCCGGCTGCAACGCGTCGACCGTGAGCCTGAGCCTCGCACCCGGCGTCGCCGCGGGAGTCATCGACTCCGGCGACATCGTGTCGGTGCTCGCCGTGGGTCCGTCGGGGGCGGGGAAGAGCTTGAAGACCACCCTGCTCGGCAGCGAGATCCTGGGCACGGCGAACCCCTACGCGGTCGGTGGCACCCACCGGCACATCCCCGAGATCAGGCAGGCGCTCGCCGCGGTGTCCGGGGCGGCACCCGAGGGCATCCGCATCTCGTTCACCCCCGTGATCGTCCCGATGGCGCGGGGGATCCTGGCGACCTCGACCGCACCGATCGTCGACGGCGTCAGCGATGCCGAGATCCGGGCGGCGTGGGAGCACGCGTACGGCGACGAGACGTTCGTGCAGCTGCTCCCCGAGGGACACTTCCCCCGCACCGCCGACGTCCTCGGCGCGAACACCGCCCTCGTCGGCCTTGCGATCGATCGCGCGGCGAACCGCGTGACCGTCGTCGCGGCGGTCGACAATCTCGTCAAGGGCACCGCAGGCGCTGCCGTCCAGTCCATGAACCTCGCGCTGGGACTGCCAGAGTCCCGCGCCCTCTCAGTGAACGGAGTCGCGCCGTGAGCGTCACCGCCCCCGCAGGATTCGAGGCGGCCGGCGTCGCCGCCGGTCTCAAGTCGACCGGCAAGCCCGATGTCGCCGTGGTCGTCAATCGCGGCCCGCGCAAGGTCGGCGCCGCCGTCTTCACGAGCAACCGCGCCAAGGCCAATCCGATCATCTGGTCGCAGCAGGCCGTCGCCGACCGGATCGTCGAGGCCGTCGTGCTGAACTCCGGCGGGGCGAACTGCTTCACCGGCAGCTTCGGCTTCCAGACGACGCATCAGACCGCTGAGAAGGCGGCGGAGCTCCTGGGTGTCAGCGCCGGCGACGTGCTCGTCTGCTCGACCGGTCTCATCGGCGTCGGCGACGAGGTCTTCCGCGGCAAGGTCCTCGCGGGTACCGAGCAGGCCATCGCCGAGCTCTCGTCCGAGGGCGGCGAGGTCGCGGCCGAGGCGATCATGACCACCGACAGTGTGGCGAAGACCGCTGTCGTGAGCCGTGACGGCTGGACCATCGGCGGCATGGCGAAGGGCGCGGGCATGCTCGCCCCCGGCCTCGCCACCATGCTGGTCGTCATCACCACGGACGCCGTGCTCGAACCTCTCGATGCGGATGCCGCGCTGCGTGCCGCGACCGGAACCACGTTCGACCGGCTCGACTCCGACGGGTGCATGTCGACCAACGACCAGGTCACGCTGCTCGCCAACGGTGCCTCAGGGATCGTTCCCGACACCGAGGAGTTCTCGGCGGCCCTCGCCGAGCTGTGCCTGCAGCTCGCGGTCAAGCTGCAGGGCGACGCCGAGGGCGCGAGCCACGACATCACCATCGAGGTGCAGCACGCGGTGTCCGAGGGGGAGGCCGTGGAGGTCGGTCGCTCCGTCGCGCGGAACAATCTGTTCAAGGCCGCCATCTTCGGCAACGACCCCAACTGGGGCCGGGTGCTCGCCGCCATCGGCACCACGAACGCGCAGTTCGACCCGTACGACGTGGACGTGTGGATGAACGGCGTCAGGGTGTGCAGCGAGGGCGGTCCCGATCGTCCACGCGAAGAGGTCGATCTGACCCCGCGTGCGACCCACCTGGTCATCGATCTGAAGATGGGCGAGGCCACGGCCACGATCCTCACGAACGACCTCACCCACGACTACGTGCACGAGAACAGCGCCTACGCCTCATGACCGACATCCAGGACGTCACCCCCGACGTCGCCGCCGTGAAGGCCGCGACACTCATCGAGTCCCTGCCGTGGCTGAAGAGGTTCCGCGACCAGATCGTCGTCGTCAAATACGGCGGCAACGCGATGGTCTCCGACGAGCTGCAGGAGGCGTTCGCGCAGGACATCGCCTACCTCCGCTACGTGGGCGTGCTGCCGGTCGTCGTGCACGGCGGCGGTCCGCAGATCTCGAACATGCTGCAGCGGCTCGAGATCCCCAGTGAGTTCAAGGGCGGCTACCGGGTCACCAACACCGAGGCGATCAGCGTCGTGCGCATGGTGCTCACCGGCCAGGTCAACCCGCAGCTCGTCTCCAAGATCAACTCGCACGGGCCCATCGCGACCGGTCTCAGCGGGGAGGATGCCGGCCTCTTCGGCGGACGCCGTCGCGGTGTCGTCATCGACGGCGAGGAGATCGATCTCGGACGCGTCGGCGACGTGGTGGAGGTCGACCCGACGCCCGTGCTCGATCATCTCGCCGCAGGTCGCGTTCCGGTGGTCTCGAGCATCGCGCCCGATCTCGATCACCCCGGTCAGTCGCTGAATGTGAACGCGGATGCCGCGGCCGCCGCGCTCGCGGTGGCGCTCAATGCGCGCAAGCTCGTCATCCTCACGGATGTGCCGGGGCTCTACGCGGATTGGCCCAACCGGGACTCCCTCGTATCGCACATCACCTCGGACGCTCTCATCGAGATGCTGCCGACACTCGAATCCGGCATGATCCCGAAGATGAAGGCATGCCTGGATGCGATCGAGGGCGGCGTCGACGCCGCCGCCATCATCGACGGACGGGTGCCGCATTCGGTTCTCGTCGAACTCTTCACCAGCAAGGGAATCGGAACAGAAGTGGTCTTGGGAACGACAGGGACGAACGCATGAGCAACTGGCAGGACGACGCAGCGAGCGATCTGGTCCTCAACGCAGGACCACGCCTGGCGATGCTCACCCGAGGGGAGGGGTCGTACCTCTGGGACTCCGAGGGGCGTCGTCATCTGGACTTCCTCGCCGGGATCGCGGTGACCTCCCTCGGCCATGCGCATCCGGTGTTCGTCGAGGCCGTCTCGAGGCAGGCCGCGACCCTCGCGCACGTCTCGAACTACTTCGCCACGCCCTCGCAGCTGGCGCTCGCCGCGCGACTCAAGCGTCTGGCCGGTGCGGGTCTCGACGGACGCGTGTTCTTCTCGAACTCGGGAGCCGAGGCCAACGAGGCCGCCTTCAAGCTCGCCCGTCTGCACGGCGGCACGCAGAAGCCGCGCATCCTCGCGCTGCAGAACGGGTTCCACGGCCGCACCATGGGCTCGCTCGCGCTGACCGCCAAGGAGTCGATGCGGGCGCCCTTCGAGCCGATGCCCGGGGGAGTCGAGCACATTCCCGCGACCGTCGAGGCGCTCGAGGCGGCGATCGACGACCGCGTCGCCGCAGTGATCGTCGAGCCCATCCAGGGCGAGGCCGGGGTCGTCGAGCTTCCCGAGGGCTACCTCCAGGCGGCCCGTTCCCTGACGCTGGCGCACGGCGCGCTGCTCATCGTCGATGAGATCCAGACAGGAGCGGGGCGTACCGGAGCCTGGTTCGGCTTCAGCCACGAGGGCATCACCCCCGATGCCATCACCCTCGCGAAGGGGATCGGCGGCGGCTTCCCGATCGGCGCGCTCGTCACCTTCGGAGCGGCGAGCTCGCTGTTCACGCCCGGCTCCCACGGGTCGACCTTCGGCGGGAACCCGTTGGCGACCGCCGTGGCCGATGCCGTGCTCGCCGAGATCGAGAGCGCGGGACTCGTCGAGAACGCCGCGCACCGCGGGGAGGAGCTCCGCGACATCATCACGGCGATCGACTCGCCCCTCATCACCGGTGTCCGCGGTCGCGGCCTCCTGATCGGCGTGGCGCTCAGCGCCCCCGTCGCGAACGAGGTCGTCGCCGTCGCCCAGGAGCGCGGCCTCATCGTGAACGCCGCGAACCCCGAGACCGTGCGCATCGCGCCCGCCCTCACCATCGGAGATGCCGAACTGGCCGAGTTCCGCGATCTCTTCGCCGCATCGCTCGCCGATGTCCAGGCATCCCTCATCGACTCCGGAAAGGCCCCCGTATGACCCGCCACCTGCTGCGTGACGACGATCTGACCCCCGCAGAGCAGGCGGAGATCCTCGATCTCGCCCTCGAGCTGAAGAAGGATCGCTGGGCGAACAAGGCCCTCGCCGGTCCCCAGACGGTCGCGGTCATCTTCGACAAGTCATCGACCCGCACCAGGGTCTCGTTCGCGGTCGGCATCGCCGACCTCGGAGGCTCGCCCCTGATCATCTCGACCGCGAGCAGCCAGCTGGGCGGCAAGGAGACGCCGTCCGACACCGCTCGGGTGCTCGAGCGTCAGGTCGCGGCCATCGTCTGGCGCACCTACGCGCAGGCCGGTCTCGAGGAGATGGCCGCCGGAACCAGCGTCCCCGTCGTCAACGCCCTCTCCGATGACTTCCACCCGTGCCAATTGCTCGCCGACCTGCTCACGATCCGCGAGCACAAGGGCGAACTGAAGGGGCTCACCCTGACCTTCTTCGGCGACGGGCGCAGCAACATGGCCCACTCGTACGCGCTCGCCGGGGTCACCGCCGGAATGCACGTGCGCATCGCCTCGCCGGCGGACTACGCGCCCCGAGCCGACATCGTCGAGGCGGCGGATCGGCGTGCGGCCGAGACCGGCGGTTCGATCACCCTCCTCACCGACGCCGTGGAGGCGGCGGCCGGCGCCGACGTCATCGTCACCGACACCTGGGTGTCGATGGGCAAGGAGGAGGAGAAGCTCGCCAGGATCCGCGACCTCGGAGGATACAAGGTGACGCCGGAGACGATGGAACTCGCCGATTCCGACGCGATCTTCATCCACTGCCTCCCCGCCGACCGCGGCTACGAGGTCGACTCCGACGTGATCGACGGACCGCAGAGCGTCGTGTGGGATGAGGCCGAGAACCGCCTGCATGCGCAGAAGGCGCTGCTGGTGTGGCTGCTCGAGCGGAAGGACGCCTGATGGTCGACGCCAAGAACGAAGGAACCAACGAGGGCGCGCTCTGGGGCGCGCGGTTCGCGAGCGGACCGTCCCCCGAGCTGGTGGAGCTCAGTCGCTCGACCCACTTCGACTGGATCCTCGCGCCGTACGACATCGCCGGGTCGCACGCCCACGCCATGGCGCTCGCCGCGGCCGGGTACCTCGAGCCCGACGAGGCGACGAGGATGCACGAGGGACTGGATGCCGTCGCTCGCAAGGTCGCGGACGGGACTCTGCAGCCCGCGCCCTCGGACGAGGATGTGCACGGCGCCCTCGAGCAGGCGCTGATCGCGGAGCTCGGCCCCGAGCTCGGAGGTCGCCTGCGCGCCGGACGCAGCCGCAACGACCAGATCGCCACGCTCGTGCGGATGTACCTGATCGACCACGCCAGGGTGATCGCGCGCGACCTGCTCCGTGTCATCGACGCGCTCGTCGCACAGGCCGAGGCGCATCCCGACGCGATCCTGCCCGGACGCACCCATCTGCAGCACGCGCAGCCCGTGCTGCTCGCCCATCACCTGCAGGCCCACGGCTGGCCGCTCGTCCGGGAGCTCGAGCGTCTCGTCGACTGGCGGCGTCGCGCCGGCGTCTCGCCCTACGGCGGGGGAGCGCTCGCGGGATCGACCCTCGGTCTCGACCCCGCGCTGGTGGCCACGGAACTCGGCCTCGATCGTCCGGCCGAGAACTCGCTCGACGGCACCGCGGCACGCGATGTGGTCGCCGAGTTCGCGTTCATCACGGCCATGACCGGTGTCGACATCTCTCGGCTGAGCGAGGAGATCATCCTCTGGAACACGCGAGAGTTCGGGTTCGTCACGCTGCATGACGGGTACTCGACCGGCTCGAGCATCATGCCGCAGAAGAAGAACCCCGACGTCGCCGAGCTCGCCCGCGGAAAGTCCGGGCGCCTGATCGGCAACCTCTCGGGCCTGATGGCGACCCTCAAAGGACTCCCGCTCGCGTACAACCGCGATCTGCAGGAGGACAAGGAGCCGGTCTTCGACTCGGTGCAGACCCTCGAGGTCGTGCTGCCCGCGTTCGCCGGCATGATCGCCACCCTCCGCTTCGACACCGAGCGGATGGCGGCACTCGCCCCTGAGGGATTCTCGCTCGCGACCGATGTCGCCGAGTGGCTCGTGAAGCGCCGAGTGCCGTTCCGCGACGCTCACGAGATCTCCGGAGCCCTGGTCCGGGCCTGCGAGGAGCAGGGCATCGGGCTGGAGGATGCCTCTGACGAGCTGCTGCTCTCGGTCTCAGCACACCTGGTGCCCGAGGTGCGCGAGGTGCTCACGATCGAGGGGTCGGTGGCGTCGCGCACCGGTGTCGGTGGCACCGCGCCCGTGCGGGTGGCCGAGCAGCGGGCCGAGCTCGTGGCTCGTGCTCAGGCGGCTGCGCACGCTCTCGGACTCTGACGGTCCCTGACGCCGGCCGTCGAGGATCGACGGCCGGCGGGAGGGTCAGTGCAGCTCGGCGTCAGCGGTCGACATGGTCCAGCGGGTGAAGCGCACGACGAGGCCCGCGCGGGTGGGGCCCGCGAGGAACGGTCCGGCCGAGGCGGAGGTCTCGCCGTCGAACGGCGCCACGCGCACCAGTCGCCAGTCGCCGTCATCCGCACGCGCGCGCACGATCACGGCATCCTGCCAGCGGCTCACCCGCACGGTGATCTCGCTGCCGAGCCAGTCGTCGAC
>Ga0308161_1003265_pt1 | contig 15955 bp, 16 predicted proteins | sample PhyFR2_FD_201034 | JGI IMG/M metagenome (GOLD analysis project Ga0308161, IMG submission 201034) | Phyllosphere microbial communities from UC Gill Tract Community Farm, Albany, California, United States - DLSLF.R2 | ecosystem: Host-associated > Plants > Phyllosphere > Unclassified | place: USA...
TATGATACTTGTTAAAATATTTTGTTCTAATAAATTTTCATTTCCTAATGCTTCTAATCCACGATGACTCATGCTTAGAAGATCCATAGGTGAAGACATTGCTTTTAATAAGATATCGGTATAATGAGAAGAATTTATTTGCTTATAATCTCCTAAATTCCATATTAGACCGAGACGCTCTGCCATAGAAACAGATGGGTATTGATTGTTAGCCACGATTGTTATCGCAGAAGGTAATCCCAAGTAGCAACGCTCCCACATCGCACTTCCTCCTGCACCCATACAAAAATCAGATCTAGCAATAATTTCAGCCATATTTTCTGTCTGAATGTATAATTTCGTATGTTCCAAATCAGCACATTTTTGAATAATACTTTTTTGATAAGCATAAGAATTTCCGATAATAAGAGTAAAATTCAAACTAGAAAATACATCTTCTTGAATAGAATTCATTATTTTCTGTGTCTCATTCGTTGGATCACTTCCACCAAAAAATAACAACACTTCTTTTACTTTTCCCGATCGTTTCTTTAACATTTTTCTTTCTTTGTAGAAAGAAGATCTAAGCAACAAGTATTGCGGCCCTATATATAATTTACATTTTTCAGGAACTAGATTGTAATAGCGAGACTCTCCATGTTCAGTTAAGTTCTGATCCATTAACACATCTGCATCATGTTCGCGATTCGCCAGGTCATCAATCACTATAATTTTTTCAACGTATTTCCTCAAAGCTAATTCCCAATATTCATTAATTTCATAGTGATCTACAACCAGCCAATAAGGGTAAAGATTCAAAGTTTGAATGTGATCAATCATAAAATTAATCTCTATTTCTTGATTGGCTGTTGATAAAGGTTCTTGAGTAGGTATATTCAAAACCTGGAATCCACGTTTAATAATATATTCTGATAAATTACCTTGTAAATTTCTGCATACAAACATAACTTGTATACCGTAATGATGTAATTCATCCGCTAAAACAAGACATCGCATAATATGACCTGAGCCAATGACTTCAGAAGCATCAGCACGTATGATTACTGTCTTTTGCATGTTTATATTACCGGTTTTTGTTCAATATGTGCATTAATCTTAGCAATTTCAGGATGCTTTACTAAATAGTTCACATATTCTGATGCAGGAATATCTTTACGATCTCCAAAATGCTCTGTTAGTGTTTTGCATAAATCATAATCTTCTTCTGTATCTACAGTTAATCTTAATTCTGGATGTAACATAAATAAGGGTAACTCTAAAATAGTTTGTTTAAATTCTTTGGCATATTCATAAGCATAGTAAGTAACATGCTCACGGTGTCTGGGCTCTGTAGAAATATTGTAGATCTTTTCTAATGCTTTAAAGCTAATCATTTCTACAGCTAATCCACGAGTCACCTCAGACTGCTGTCGATTGATCACAATGTCTGAAGGTTCTTTTTTCATGGCATCAATAGTGAGTTCAGCCATTTCAACATCTACAAATGGACAATCTGACGTTACTCTAATAACATAATCAGGCTGATATTGAACAGCACATTGATAATATCGAGACAATACGTCTGTTTCTGATCCACGATAACAATCTACCTTATTCTCTTTACACCATTCTTCGATTTGATCATCCTGTTGTAAAGTTGATGTGGCTACAATGACATGCTCTACATTAGTAATTTGCTGACATCTAGATACTACATAATCTAGAACTGTACTTTTGCCTAATGGTAACAATATTTTGCCTGGAAGACGTGAAGACCCCATTCTAGCTTGGATGATAATAATATTTTTCATATAATGGGTTCCTTTCTACTTTAAAATCAAAATAGATAATACATAAAATAAGAAATATCAGGATTAAAGCAGATTAACCTTAATGTATAATTCTCCTCCTTTGTGTATAAAAAATTTTATAAAATCTGTTATATTAATTCTTCTTTTAGTATCCACTCTTTAATTGTTTCTTTATTAATGGGTGTCATATCAAGGCTCGTAATTTCGTTTTTCAATGTAGCTGGTTTAGTATTAAATCCTGCTGGAATAATAAACATTTCTTCCGTCTCGCTAGCAATCAGATGCTCATCCATAGTCATTAACTCTTCAAAGCGTTTTTCGCCTGGGCGAAGTCCTATCGCTTGTATTTCAACATGTTCTTGTACATCATATTTTTCAGAGACAGCTTCTACTAATACTTCTGCTAAATCTCCAATTCGAATCGTAGGCATTTTCAAAACAAATACTTCGCCACCTTCAGCAATCTCATTGGCTTTCATAATTAACTCTATAGCTTGAGTAGGTGTCATCATATATCGAAGCATATCTGGATCTGTAATCGTAATTTTTTGTTTATCCAAGATTTGTTGTTTAAATAATGGAATAACCGAGCCACGAGAACCCATTACATTTCCAAAACGCACAGCTGAAAACACTGTAGATTTAGGACCTTTTTGATATTCAGCAGCAGAAATTAAACGTTCAGCTGTAAGCTTAGTTGCTCCGTAGGTATTCGTAGGAGAAATCGCTTTATCTGTACTTGTAAATAGTACTTTTTGTACCCCATTTGCTACAGCTGCTTGAATAACATTTTGCGTACCTATTACATTAGTCTGAACCGCTTCAAAAGGATTGTATTCACAGAAAGGTACATGTTTCATAGCCGCTAAATGAAATACATAATCAATATCTTCCATCGCGCGCATTAATCGTTGTTGATCTCGAACGTCCCCGATCAAAAAGCGTAGTTTAGACGCATGCTCTTGTAAAGCTATACTCATTTCATACTGCTTGTATTCATCCCGACTGAATATACGAATAACTTGTGGATCTTCTTCTAATAATTTTTTGATCAAGCTGATTCCAATTGTTCCCGTACCACCTGTTACTAAAATCTTTTTATTATGATACATCCGTTGTTCCATTTACACCGATCCTTTGCATATTAATTTTATCAATTCGACGAATAGACTCTATAAATAGTTCGATTAGGCTTGGGGTCTTTTCATTAATATCCTTAAGAACTTTTCCTAAATGTTTGTGAATAAGATCAGATTTTACAATTAAATTCTTTTCATTAACAATAATAGGCAATTGCTGATCAAATAATTTGATAGAAACAGGTAATACTGTTTCTAAAATAGGATCAAACCATTCACGATGAACAAGTTTTCCCCATGCAATTTCTATACTTTCCATCATTCTTTGACATTTAACTGGTTTAGTACGGCTAAGTTCTTGAACTTTATTTAATAGTTTTTGAATATCTTTGATTTCATTTTTCATCATATCAAAATCATCTATTGTTGCTTTAATTTTATTTTTTACTTTTGTAACTTTCTCTACATCTATTTCATAATTAGTTTGATCACTCATTTTAATTATACATTCTTGATCAATTTTTTCATTTTCAACTATATCGTAAGCTTTTTCAATAGGCATCCATGTAGTTCCTTCAATAGAGGCACCATTTCGTGTTGTATTAATAAATTCAATATCAGCAAAAGCCGTAACTAAATCTTCCAGCGAATCTTTCATAAACATAAAATTCTGATTTGTTGTATTATAGGTACCATTTACATTAAGAACCTGAATCTGAGCTGTTTCCACATCAGATTTGGCTTGCTCTATATTGATATGACTTACACCATCTGCATAATATTTATTTCCAGGAAAAGATAAATCTTGCCCCATCATAATAATACGAGTAGCCCCTAACCGTATTGCTGTTTGCATCGCAGTACCTGCTACAGTTGGAGTAGAAGAAATAATAATTTCTTCTTCAGATAATTCCATAAAATACTGAGAAGCCGCATCATTTTTCATTACACTATGAATTAAATGATTAGATTTACGCGCTGATATTTCGTGATAAGCAGATGATGTATGCAGTAAGGGAGATTCTAAAGTTCTTGGATCTTCAAAAACTTTATTATTAATGACTCCACCATCCATAACTACAGTTAAGTGAGGTCTTATATCATTTTTAACCAAAGCTTGAATACTAGATCCAGCAGCAATAATAAGTGCATGTGGTTTTAGACGCGTAACCCAATCAATATCGCCTTGTAAAGATGGACCTGATGAAATAATAACAGCCGTCTTCCCTTTAAATTCTCCTTGCAGTTCTTCAATAGACGGTGTGGAAAACATACTTGCCATCTGATACAATCCGTTACGAATCCAATCTTCTTGGAAAAATTGTTGAGTTTGTTTATTGGAGTCAAATGTAATATTATATTCTCTAAAATCTTCTTTTACTTTTCTTAATACATCCATATCATTGTCTAAATAATGTCGTAAAGCAACAAATGCCATCTCTTGATTCATATAGCTGCAGACAAGATAAAACAACATGTTTAGTTGCGTTTCTCCAACAGAAACCCATTGCAAATTAGGATGATTTAACAACTCACGAAAATCATAACTGCTCATAGAATTCAAGAAAGCTTGTTCATCGGGTTCATAAACAAATAGCCAACGATTTGGGTACATCTCTAGCAGGTCTGCTATTCCTAATCCTTGTCCGAAACCATAAACAAAAATAATATTCAAATTTTCAACAGATCCTCTTACTGCTTCTAACCAATTCTCATCTTTGTCCCAAGATTCTTGAATAAAGTTTTTATTTTGTATAATTTCCGGTTCAATCACAAGCATCTTTTGAGCTACATGTTTAAAACGTTGATTTAGCACTTCCATATTTAGTTCTAAATTAAACACTATCATACCACCATTCGCTTGTGTATTTACTTTCTATATGTAGTATATCGGAATTCCAGAGATTGAAGTGAACATTTACATACAAAAATCCACCTTGTCAGCATAGACAAAGGTGGATTTTTAATCCATTTATTTAAGATGGTCAATAAAAAAACTATCTGTTACATAATTTTGATGATAGGCAGTATGCTGACTTCGAATACTTCCTTGCTTTTCCAACCAGTTACCTGCTTGATCTTTAAAAGAATTCAATTTATTCATGATTAACAAATCGCAATCTAAAATCTTCTGAATATCTATTCGATCTTGATCAGTAACAGCATCGCGATAACTTTGCATTTGTTGAACAATAGCTTCACGTTGGTCTATAAAATCTAACATTTCCTCTTCACTAATAACATGAAGACGGCTGACGATTTCTTGTGTTAACTGATCAAGCTCTTTTAAAAGATCTTTTAGATTCTCTATAGTATTCATTATTACACACCATTTGCAGCTTCTGGAAGTCGGCTTGCTTCTAACCAAGTTTCACGCAAATCTGAAAGATGGCCCAATACTTCTTCAGCAAGATCAACATTTTTCTTCACGTTTGCCTCAATCAGACAGTGAAGCATATATTCATAAATGACAATTAATTCATTAGCAATTGCAAAATCAAAGTTCAAAGATGATATTAATTCATGTACGATTGCCTGTGCTTTACACAAGTTATTATTTGCTTTTTCATAATTTCTTTCATTAATTCCTTCAACACCGGCTTTAACGAATCGAATAGCACCATCATATAACATAATAAGAAGTTTCGGTTTTGAAGCTGTCTGTGCCTGAGCTTGTTGATATTTTTGATAGGGTGATTTAATCACTCTATCACCTCCTTAGTTAAAGACTCGAAAGACTTGTCGACTGGTTATTATATCGGCTGATAGCAGTTTCCATTGCAGTAAATTTCTTATAATAATTAGTTTCAATTGTATTTAAACGACTATTCCAATCAGAAATACGTCTGTCCATACCTGTTAATTGTGTTCCCATTAAGCTATTCACTAAGAATGTAGAGTTAGCGTCACTACTTACGCGGGATGTTCCGGCAGTACTGGCTAAGCTCTCAAGTGAAGACTTCGTAATTTTTTTCATTCTGCTTAACATACCATCTTGATCCGTATATTTATTTGTAGAGCTTGTAGCTGAATCTTGTGCTCCAAAAAAGTTATTTACAATATTAGGATCTTTGGCTAAAGCAGTTTTAAGTTTTTCTGTATCCAATGAAAGCTTACCACGTGTCTCATATGTTCCTGTGGTAATTCCCAATTGAGCAAAGTTCACTTTAGATCCATCACTCAGTGTAACCCCTTGAATCATTGCTGTACGCATAGTAGAAATCGTTTGTTGCAACATATCATCGCCTTTGAGCATACCACTTTTAGCTTTGGTATTCCAAAGCTTTTGCTCATCGTCACTTAAATCTTTTTTCTGTTCATCTGTCAGTGGTGCATATTTTTTGTAACGTTCTTCTCCTACTTTTGAGTTAAGCATAGAGAGGACATCATTATAAGCATCCACAAAAGTTTGTACACTTTTGACTAGTGTATCCGTATCTGGAGTAACAGAAACTTGAGTCGTTTGTCCAGCAGGTGTGACTGTATTTAGCGTAATGTCTACACCATTCATTGAAAATGAGTTGGATTTCTGTGTAATCGCTAATCCGTTCACTGTAAGTTCTGCATCTTTACCCAAATTACTTGTGACATTGCCAGCTTTGATTCCAAAGGCTTCAAGCGCTGCGCCACTAAAAGTTAATGGAGAATTACCAGTCGCTTTATTGGTCAAAGACATTTTACCACTATTTGGATCAAATACGGCTGTAACACCAGCATCTTTGTTAGAGTTAATTTTTTGTATAAAAGAATTGATCGTGTCCGTAGATTCAATATTAATAGTTTGGCCGTTAATGACTATCGGATCAGTACCACTATAAACATTAGAAAGTGCTTCTGTACCTGCATGAGCACCTGCTCCTGTATTTGATGTCACATTCGTTGCTGAAGCCAAACCTTGTACTGATATATTTAGCACTCCACCACTTGCTGATCCTGTTGCTGTCGCAGATACTGCTGTTGAGTTACCCGTTACTGTTGCTTTCTGAGCATTAATCGAACTACTCAGACTTAAATTGTTTAGTTTATCATTCAAAAAGGAAACTAATTTAGTACTAACATCGCGGTATCCTTCACGTTTCCATTCAACCAATTGTTTATCTTGTGTCAGCTTAGTTAATGGTGCTTTTTCTGCCTTCATCAATTTGGTAACCGTTGCATCAATATCCATACCGCTGGCTAAACCTGTTATTCTTGTAACCATATTGTTTTCCTCCTATACTTTTTTATCTACAATAAGCCCTGTAACTTCCATTAATTTTGCTAAAGCATCCAATACTTTTTCGGAAGGTACTTCTCGGATCAGATCGCCTGTTTCTTTATTTTTCACTTTGATCATAATCGCATGCGTTTCTTGATGTACCGAAATCTCAAACGCTTTTTGTGGGCCCTGTATAGCATCAATTGTTCTTTGTAAATCTTTGATAGCCTGCTCTTGATTTTGTAATTTAGTCAATTGTGTAGGTTGAGAAGCAGCTATAATCGCTTGTTCAAGTGCTTGATTGGGTTGCGGAGATGGACTCACTTCTTTTTTGATTACAGTCGTTGGAGTGGGTATCGTACTTCCCATATTACTTGAAGATAGAATTGGATCCATGCAGAACCTCCTTTTCAATATTGTTATGTGTAAATTATCATTTATTCTATTAGTGGTCTGTTTAGTCTGTTACTATCTATATCGGTCTTTACAGGCAAATCTTTAAGGTATATCACATAAATAAGTAAAAAGACCCTGCCATAGGCAGAGTCTTGAGTACTTGTTTTTCGTATTAACGCAGTAAGGACAATACGCCCTGTGGTGAAGAGTTTGCTTGGGACAACATCGATTGTGAAGCCTGTACCAAAATGTTGTTTTTGGACAATGCTACCATTTCCTTAGCCATATCTGTATCACGGATACGTGATTCTGATGCTGTTAAGTTTTCTACCGTTGTTCCCAAGTTGTTTGAAGTATATTCCAAACGGTTTTGTACAGCACCCAAGTTCGCACGTTGTGTTGCTACTTTTTCAATTGCTTTACTGATGTCTGAAAGTGCAGTACCTGAACCAAGACCAGAGAATCCAGTTCTACTAACACCAGAAACTGTAATTTGGAATTTGCTATCATCTGCTTGAACTTTAACACTACTTGTAATGTGAATACCATTGAAAGTTGTGTTACTCATGATGCTGTCAATTTGTTTACCCAATTGACCCAATTCAGCATTGATGTTAGCTTTGTCGCCAGAGCTGTATGTTCCATTTTCTTTCTGAACATTCAGTTCTTTCATACGTCCAAGCATTGAACTTACTTCGTTCATTGCACCCTCTGCTGTTTGTGCGAAAGAGATACCATCTTGTACGTTACGTTGTGCTTGCTCTAATCCGCGAATTTGTCCGCGCATTTTTTCAGAGATGGATAGTCCTGCCGCATCATCGGCTGCACGGTTGATGCGTAGTCCGGATGATAGTTTCTCCATGTTTTTGCTTGCCGCTGTGCTGTTCATACCCATGTTACGTTGCGTGTTTAAAGCTGGAATATTGTGATTGATAATCATTGTTATTTCCTCCTTGAATTCGGTTATCCCACATCCATGTGGTTTTTTTTGGCGATTAAGCTTAAGGCCGTACGCTCCTCAAGTACTTCTGTCGCTCTATTTTTTATATCGGTATTTTTTTTTGTTTTTTTATAGATTTTAGAAATCTATTTTAATTTTTCTCAAAAAGTAATATTATTATTTCTTTTCTGTAGTTTCTTCACTTAACCAATCTTTCAAAAATTCAGAACCTACAGCGGCGCTTTGATTACTTAATTGAATAGCTTCATAAATTTCTTTACGATGAATATCAATATTTTTAGGAGCCGCAATTCCTAGCTTGATCGTATCTCCATCAATAGCTAGAATAGTGACCTCGATTTGATCGTCGATCACAATCGATTCGCCCTTTTTACGTGATAATACCAGCATTAGAATTCGCCTCCTTTTGCTACATTAGGTTGCAATGGATGTCTTATCGTGTATTGCGTATTCTGTAAAATAATTTGCTTGGCTTGATGATTATCGATATTAAAAATAATGGGTGCTACTAAATTAACGGTACGATGTTCCGCTTTTTTATTCCATGACACAATATTACGAATAACCACATGTTCTTCTTTTGTAATACCTAATTCATCTACCACTTCTTGTGGTAATTCAAATTCATAATCAGGGTAGTATACAAATGGATCAATCATAATAAAACTCGTTTCGGGATGTGAAGCTGATTGTAATAAGCTAAACGGTGTAATTTGTTGAACAACCATATATTCTGTAATTTCGTGAAAACCAGGAATTCCTTTAGAAAAAGTATATACTCCTTCTTTTTCAGTCGTAGATTGGTTAGTAGCCGTTTGTGAATCGGACATGTAAGTCTATTCCTCCTTTTTTTGAGAAAAAGGCTACGGACAAGGTGGTCCATAGCCTTTTGAATTATATATAAGTTTATCCCATAAAATTAACTAAAGATAGTTGTAACGCTGAAGCCGACGTTTTAAGTGCTGCTTGATATACTGTTTGAGCCGCTGTTGCTTTGATAAGTGTCTCAGCTACATCCGCATCTTCAACTTTGGATTGCAATGTGGATACATTAAGATCACGATCTTCAAGTCGACTTTGGATCAGTTCTATACGGTTAGTTTTGGCACCTACTTCTGAACGAAGAGCGGACATTTTGGTTGCTCTAGATTCAATGTTTGGTAACTCTGCACTAATCGCTGCATGGTCGTTATTATTCATCGCCGTTGTTAAGCGATCGATCATAGCAAAAACATTATCTGTGTCTGCTTTAGAACCGAAAAAGTCATTACCTGAAGTACTTACTCCTAGCGATACATTTTCACTGATACCATAAGTGACTTGTCCTGTATCTGTTACTACATCAGTTAGACTTGTGACTGTATCTGATAATGTATACGGTTCTTCACCCAGTTGTTGTCCATTAAAAATATATTTACCTGTTAACTGACTATTACCAATATTGGCAAGCTGGCCTTTCAATTGCTCTAGCTCATCCTTAACTGCTGTCAGTCCACTACTATCTGTTGTTCCTGTTCCTGCTTGAACGGTCAATTCTTTGATACGAGTCATCACATCGCTTGCTTGACCCATAACTGTATCCGAATAATCTAACCAGCTCTTAGCTTCATCTGTATTACTTGTATATTGTTGATTAGCCGCTAACTCCGCGCGATAGCGAAGAGCATACGTTGTTCCTACAGGATCATCTGAAGCTTTATTAATTTTTCGTCCTGTAGAAGACTGATTACTAAGCTTATCCATATTTAAAAGATTGTTATTCAGATTCCTCACGGTTTGTGAAGACATCATGTTTGATGTTATACGCATTCCCATAGCTTCTCTACTCCTTAATTATTAAAGTCCGACTCTACCTGTACTGTTAATCAATTTGTCTAATAATTGATCAAAAGTAGTCATAAAACGGGAAGCAGCACTATAGGCATGTTGGAATTTAATTAAATCTGTCATCTCTTCATCCAGTGATACACCACTAACAGATTTCCGACTTGCATCTACTTGGTCTGTTAATGTTTTGGCATTTGCTGCTTGTCGAGTAGCTTCTTGAGAATCCACACCCATTTGACCTACAATACCATTGAAATAATCTTGTACTGTTGTAGGTGTAGCTCCACCGAAATCCATTTTAGTGTTTTGAAGTTCAGTCATTAACAGTGCAAGACCACCATTACCTGTAACCACTTTTTCATTCGCGCCTGTTCCTGTTGTACGTAAGGAGAATGCAATCTGACTTGCGTCATCTTGTAGTGTCTTATTCATCGTAATGTTACCTGCGTTAACGGTGCCACTTCCATCAGTTGTTCCAAAGAAGTCTCCGCCGGCTTTACCTGAACTGTTATATCCTAATTGATGAAGACCATTAATACCTTTAACGGTAACTGTGAGGTCAGATGTTAGAGTACGATTACCTGCTGCTGTAGAATAAGTTACTCCATTTAGAACAGTTCCTTCTGGAATGACAGATCCTGAAGGTAATTTCACAGTAAGATCGCCATTTGCCAGTGTATTAGCAAGTTGGTTCAGTTGACTCTTATAATCAGCTACATACGTATCTCTAGAAAGAAGATATCCATGTACTTCACCACTTGAAAGAGTTCCACCTTCATAAGCTGTTTGCAAAGAAGCCGCTGTAACTGGAGTTACAGTAGTACCTGTTACAGCATTTTGTCCACCAAAGTTAACTTGGTATCCATCTGATAATTGAGTTACTTGTACATTGCCGTATTTGGATAATTGATCTATAGCATAGTCACGGCTATCCCGTAAATCATTGGCATCATTGCCCTGGGATTCCACTGACATAATGCTTTTATTCAGACTCCCTACTGTAGATAGTAGAGAATTGATTGTAGTCGAGTCTAAACTTACACTTGAAGTTAAGTTGTTGCTGAGTGCATCTAACTGTTTACTCATTTGATTCATAGCATCTGTTAGTGCCAATGTGTTCTCTTTCAAAATCTTTTGGTTGGTTGTGCTTTGTGGATTGTTACTAAGGTCAGACCAAGAACTCCAGAAGTTATTAATAACAGTTTGTAAACCTGTATCCGATGGTTCATTTACAATTGTTTCTAATTTGTTCAAAGTATCTGAACGAATATCCCAACTACCTAATGAAGAATTTTCACCTTGAAATTGAGTATCTAAAAATAATGAACGTACACGTTGCACAGAAGTTGCTTCTACCCCTGTACCAATTTGTCCAGCAGAAGTAGCATTTTTGAAAGCAACTGCTTCTAAAGGATTTGTAGCACTAGTATGCACGACTTGGCGTGAATAACCCGCACTATCAGCGTTAGCAATATTATGAGAAACTGTACTCAGCGAGGCGGTCGTTGTTACCAAACTCCGTTTGGACGTTTCTATTGAATGAAATGTAGATGTCATGTTTTCCTCCTAATCTTATCCACGCGTATCGAATAGTCCAGAACGCGTAGCTCCATAAGCTTTATCGGCCGGATGTTGATAAGTTAAATCTTGTTCCGGTACAAGTGCCAACATTTCCAATGAGAAGTCCACATAATCCAAAGCTTGTTGAATCAGTTGCTTGTTGAGTTCATTGAGTTGTTGAAGAGTTTGCAGGGTGGCGGACAATCGAGAACGAGCTTCAAGAAGGAGTTGTTTTTCTTCCGGATCAAATACTAGACGAGCTAGCTCCGTAAGGTTTAAACGTAGCTTAGACTTAATACCACGTTCTAGCAAAAATGCATGTACAATCTCTTCACGCTCTTGTTCTTCATGGTCAATAAATTTCGCTAATTTAGATTCCTGATTCATAATAGCAATCATAGATTCTACTTCATTTTTGATAACAGCTTGCTTTTTGCGCTCACCGAGCTCGATCATTTGCATATGACAATCATTCATTTGATCGAGCTTTGCCACCAGTTGCTGCAAAGTCTCACTACTCATTGATTAATTCCCCGTTCCTTTTAGGAAAGGCAACAGCTTATCTGCAAGCGCGCCTGCATCCACATTATACGTACCCGAAGATACTTGTTCTTTCAGACTTTGAATTTTTTGAGCACGTTCTGCATTAGCAGAAGCTTGTGTGCTGTTTGCTTGTAACATTTCCATTGCCTCCGGCGAGATTGACACTTCATCTTTACGATTTGCTTTTTTATCATTAGTTACCGATTTTGCTTCTGCTGCTCTTTGGTATGGGTTAATTGCACTTACGCGGTTAGTTTCGTTAATTTTCATGGTTGACACGCTCCTTAGTAATTTTAGTTGAGAAGAACTTCCTATTTGGTATAGGACGTTCTTTTTTTGATATCAGGAATCTTGGGTGATAAGCAAAAGGTTGTTTTCCTGATATCATATAGACAACCGATTTAGTATTTACTAAGATTATCGGACATTTTCGAAGTAATTTTTATAGTTATAAAGTGGTTAATTATAAAGCGACATTTCTCATTGCTTAAGTCCTAATCCTGCACAGGTATGCAACTTGAATCACTCATATAGCACTAAATATTGTCGTTATTTGACTTGTATATGGAAATTCCTTTACATATTTCGGAATTTGTCGACTGCCCGATAGGTACCTTGGGTTTTTTGTGCTTCTTCTTTTTTAGCTACTGTATCATCTTCATAAGCATGTTGGATATCTTTGTTAAGACGTGAACGGCAAGAATCGCACATATTACTATCACGAATAGGACTACCACATACTTCGCACGCATAAGACATATTAGGCGCATGTGCGATAGAAATACGTCCTTCTCTAATAAACTGTGTGATTTGCTTCACAGGCACTTCCACTGCTTCAGATAATTCAGTGATGGTTGTTCCTTTATGTTCACGTAAGTACTTGATGCAATCTTCATATTGGAATTCAATTTCTTTTATACAATTACCACAGATTCCTCTGAGGTTCATAACATGCAATTTACCACAACGTGGGCAATTAGCTAAGTTCATCCCGTACCGCCTCCTAATCATTACACTGTATCTTTATCATTTAAGCTCTTATTTATATTATATCGTACAATAGAGCTCCATTTATTAATAATAAACCTCAAATTAACGATTTATTTAATAGATTCTTTTAAATTGTTCTCAAAATAGACTAGAGTGATTCTAAAATCATAATAGAATCATTTTTAAGAGCGAGCCCATGTTAAGCTAAACACTTGTATATCTATCTGATGACATTTTCCTGCTTCAATTAATGCTTTGGCACAATTATTAATGGTACTACCGGTCGTATAAATATCATCAACCAATAGTATGTTTAACGTTGGAGACTGATAGGTCGCCAACCATTGTGGTGTATGTGGTGCATAACTGAATACTTCTTGCATATTTAAAAGACGTGCCTGACGACCTTGTGAACTTTGCTTTAACGTATCTCGCTGCCTTACTAGAAGAGGGATATAGGATAAATGCTCATAAGTAGCTAAATATTCTGCCAGCACAGCTGCCTGATCGAAACCTCTCTGTATTAATCGTGTAGAACTTACAGGAACCCCGGTGACTATATCGATATTCCACCTTTTTTGATAAAACTCTATCATTTCTCGTTTCATTAGCTGGTAAGCTTCAATCATCATCTTACCTAGTAGTGGGGCATAGCGCTCCTGACCACGGTATTTATAATCGGCTATCCACTGTCTCATCGTATCATTGTAATAGACAGCACTACGGTTAAACATAAAATAGCGCTGAGAAGCAGATTTACGCTGACAATCAGGGCAGTATTCTCCTCGTCCACACACTTTACATTGTTGTTGTGTAATCCACGGAATAGCTAAAGCACATTTTTCACATATTTGAGGATACCTTTTCATAAGAGGTGCTTTTTTATGACAAGTCATACACGCAGTATATTGTGGGTGCAGATAAGATAACCATGTCTGCCAACGATTTTGCTTTAACATTGCCAATAACTCCTTTGTTAACGAATATCTGTTGATTTCGATAGATGTAGATAGCCTTTACGCTTAGCTATACGATTCATAAGTTTGATTTGAGCTACAGCTTTTTTCTGCTCAATCGTCCATTGCTTGGATGCAAAAATAACAAGGCCTTTCGGATCTTCTTTGGATCTTCCCGCTCGTCCTGCCATTTGTACTAAAGAAGCTGCATCAAATAAACCACTGTCAGCATCTAAAATATAAACATCGCTATACGGAATAGTCACACCTCGTTCCAAAATAGTTGTCGTTACCAGTATTCGTATCTGTTGCTCACGAAAAAGTAAAACCTTATTCGCTCGTTCAACATCTTGAGAAGAAGTACCTGCTATAGAAAGCTGTGGAAAATAGGATTGTAAAAGTTCAACCAGAGATTCTATCAAAGCGATTCGTGATACAAATACAAAGATCTGTGCTTGACGTGTTACCGAGTAACGCAATTGTTTTAATAAAGTATGTGCTAACTGCTTCTTTTTTAAAGCATTATTTACTGTCGGCATCGAAATATACTTGGGCACAGGTAAAGGATGACCATGAAAGCGAGCAGGCACCTTAGCATGAGCAAGAGTGCCTCTTTTAATCTCTTTTTGCAAAGCTGTAGGTGGAGTGGCTGATAGATACACAAAAGCACCATCCGATTTGCAACAATGGTTAGCCGCATAAGCCAGCATAGGATCATTGTGAAAAGGGAAAGCATCCAGCTCATCTAAAATAACCAGATCAAAAGCTTGCGAAAAACGGAGTAATTGATGCGTTGTAGCGATCGTTAGATCTGCTTCTTGCCAGCGATCTTCACTTCCACCATAGAGTACAGCCATCGTTGTGGTAGGAAAAGCTTTCGCCATGCGGGGAGCTAATTCTAGAACTACATCTCGTCTTGGTGTAGCTACTAATACTTTTCCTGCATTTTTTAACACGCTATCAATTAAAGGAAACGTCATTTCTGTTTTGCCTGCACCAGTCACTGCCCAAAGTAGGAAACGTTTATGTGTAAAATAGGAAGTCCTAGGAATCTGCTTTTTGTTATTAATACGAGATAGGAACGATGTAGCGAATAGATACTTACTTAACATAGCTTTTGGGTTTAATCTATTTGCTGAACCGATCAAAAAATGCAGTGCACTCGTCGTGGCTTCTGTCTGTGCATCACTTAGTCCCCATCTTGTTTGTATATGTTCTGTATGGATAGGGATATCTATAGTAGAAAAAAGGGTCGTACGTGATGAAGCTACATATACCGATTGAATTAATAATGTACATTCACGGCTTCTACCTAGGTTTAGGCATGTTTCACAATAAGCACATGCAGAACTACCACAGCTAGCGCAGGGTGTATGATTCATAGTGTGGCTACCACAGCGTTGACACTGATAACCTAAAATAGGATCTATATGAACACCTGTTAGTAATCGCAGTGATTGAGTGAGATAAGCGAGCTGTGTATATGTTTTCCACTCCTGTATGTTATCTACTTGCTGATCTGTCATCATCATGATGTATTCAGTAGCCAGTAAAGAACGGCCTGCCATCATTTTTGATAGTGTTATGGCTCCCAGCATGACTTGTTTTTTCCAAGTCGAGGATAAAGGATATTGGGTCCTTTCATTTTGCTTTTC
>Ga0308161_1003266_pt1 | contig 15954 bp, 16 predicted proteins | sample PhyFR2_FD_201034 | JGI IMG/M metagenome (GOLD analysis project Ga0308161, IMG submission 201034) | Phyllosphere microbial communities from UC Gill Tract Community Farm, Albany, California, United States - DLSLF.R2 | ecosystem: Host-associated > Plants > Phyllosphere > Unclassified | place: USA...
ATTCGGCAGGGCGACCGATCCAGGGAGTTGCTCCGAGCTGGTCGACCTCGAAATTCAACCAAGCCTTCGGCCATCCGCGTCGCTCGGCGACGCGCGCTGCCGCCTCGGCGACGGCATGATCGTCCTGGCTCGTCACCCCTGTTGCATCCAGGTCGTTTGTGGATTCCCGTTCGAAATGGCGGAGCGCAATTGCGGCGCCCCCGACGAGGCGGATGCCGACGCGATCCCCGCTGGCGACGAGTTCTTCGACGAGATCGCGCAATGCTGCGACGATGTCGTCCCGCCCGAGGATGGGCACCTCAGACGCTCGCGAGGGTGTCGCTCCAGATGAGGACACCGTGCTCGAGGAATTCTTCCGGTACATCGCCGGGGCCAGGGCGCGGGTCGGCGGGGTCTACCTCCAGTGTCCTCGGTGACGTGAGGTGCCGGTTCGGTGTCTTGGTCCATTCCGGATGCGGCAGATTCTCTTCATTGAGGCGAAGAGAGACGAGCGCGGCGAGCGCGGAGTCCCACACGGCTTCCCCGGTGGGCTCCGGCTCGGCCACCACCAGCACTCCACGGATGAGCCCGCGTTCGGCCTGAAGGTCGTCGCTGAGTTGGATGAACGCGCGAAGCGCGCGGTGTCGATCGCCGCGCCGCAGATGCGAGCGAATGGACGACGCGGCAGTCGCGACATCGTCGCGACGAGTGGGGGCAGAGTACAACCGGTGGCCGGTCGCGCCGAGAATGCGCTCGACCGTTCCATACTCGAGCTCGCCCGCACTCTCGGCGCGCGAAATGCGCCCCTGATCGACGTGAAGCCGATCGGCGATGGCCTTCTGCGTGAGATTGCGGCTCTTGCGAGCGGCGCGAAGCAGCGGTGTCGCGGTCGTCACGTGCCCTCCAATATGTATTACGTGCCATATTACAAGGTTCCCGTCTCGGTGGATCGACGGGGCCGATTAGGATCGGACGGACCAGGGCCTTTAGCTCAGCTGGTAGAGCGCCACGTTTACACCGTGGATGTCGTCGGTTCGATCCCGGCAGGGCCCACATCGGAAAATCCCCGGTAGATCGGCGATTCTTGCGCCCTAGCGAACTCCGTGCCTGAGCGCCTTCTGTTCGCCGGTCCCCCGGGCGTCCCCCAGGACGGCATTCATCCTGGCGATGGCGGCGGCATCAGCGTCCGTCCCCATGTAGTGCGCGTACAGATCTGCGGTGAGCTTCGCGGTCGAGTGTCCGAGCCAAGCCTGCACTGTTTTCAGATCCACGCCGTTCTGAAGCCAGAGGGTGGCTGCGGTGTGCCTCAGGTCATGAACACGACGACCCCGGTTGAGGTCTTCCCAGTGGCTGTCGCGGGACCAGTTGCGACCCGAGCGATGACCGCCGTTCGTGTTGGGAAAGACCAACGCCTCGGGCCGCTTGCCCTTAATCAGCGGCATAACGATATTCGCCACCTCATCTGCCAGCGGCACGACGCGGGCGTTGCCGCCCTTCGTCACACTACGGACCTGCTGCCGGTCGCTCCTCGAAAGCGTCACTCGAAAGGCGGGGTAGGGCAGCTGTTGCACGTCGCGTACTCGCAGTGCGGAGAGCTCGCCCCAGCGCAAACCGGTGAGTCCCAGTATCAGGACGAGATCCGCATTCTCCTTTCGTGTGGAGTTGGCCATGTCCGCGTGCACGGCCCGGAGCTCCACGAGCGTGAAGGGAAAGATCTCCCGCTTCTCCTTCGTCGCCGTGCCTTTGGGGACCTTCGAGGCCGTCACCGGGTTCGACGAGATGAGCTTGCACGCCACGGCCCACGCAAAAAACACGGAGTAGGTCTGCCGTTGTCGTTGCACCGTCGATCGGGCGAGCGTGCGCAGGTTGGTCGCGTAGAGCGACTCCAGGTCACGAGAGGTGACCGACGAGATGGGCTTCTTAAGCAGGCCCTTCAGGTACGGGAGAGCAGGACGTTCGGCCTCCCTGAATGTTTTCTCTCCGACAGTGCCCTCCCTCTCAGAGAGCCATCGCTCCAGCGCGCTCCCGAGCTGCTCTTTCCCGGCGCGGGGGTCCACAAACTCCCCCAGGTCGAGCGCGCGCTTCTGTGCCTGTTCCCATTTGATGGCGTCGGACTTCCGGTCGAACGTGCGGTCGGCGACGACCTTCCGACCGCTCTTGACTCGAGCCCGCCACCGGTGAGTGCCGTCGGCGCGGGTCACTTTCGAGATTGTCATTTCTCGTTCTCCATGATCCATTCTTCGAGGAGTGCGGGACGGTAGCGATAGACGCCCCCGACTGACAGTGCGGGGGGTCCATTCCCCTGCGCGCGCCAGCGCGAGAGCGTTGCGGTCGAAACCCCCAGAAGGATCGCGACCTCCTGACTCGTGAGCAGTCCCTGCATGACCGTCCCTTCGGTGTGTGCCGTCAGGGTGTTCTACGCACTTGGAACCGTTTCTGAAAGGAACGCCAAGTTAACATGCGTTCGAGCGCGGAGGAACTGGACGGTTGACGAGCACCGGTATGTTGATGCTGTGAACGTTGCAGCCGACTGGTCGCCAAACGATCACTTCGGCCTGTGGCAACTCGTTGTCGCGATACTGGGGCTTGCGTTCGCCGGGTGGCAGCTATGGCGGACTCGCGTCGCTTCCGAGGCTTCCCAAAGGGCAGTGGAAGCGTCTCAGCAACTGCTAGCTCGGCGGCTGCTGGTTAATGATCTCCTCGTGCTGTTGCCCGAGGTTCACCGCCTCGAAGAAGCTTTCGAGAAGGCCTCGCGCACCGGGGACCGTGAGCTAACGGCTGACGCCCTGCGCGCATACGTGCAACGCATTCCTACCATCGTCGGGCACTTGAAAGCCGACCCGGCGTTTCAAGATGAACCGACTGTCCGGTTACTGACGCAGGCGGTAGCGGCTGCTGGCGGCGCGAAGGGCGACTTGTTCACTCGGACCACGGACTCAATGGATGCGATCTTGAAGACCACTCGGCGACGGATGACTGCCGCGACCATTGAAATATCCGAAATGACCGCTCGACTGCAAAAGACCCCGGAGGCATCGCGATGAGCAAGAGAGACGACGTTCTGAAAATTGTGCGCACGTTGCTTGCGCAGACGCGCGATGGTTCCTTGCAGTGGGGAACGAACGACACCACGCTTGACGACGAGTACGTCGGGGAATCCGAGCGCTTCCTTTACTACGTCGGATCACGGGATAATGACGGAGAGCCGCCGTACTCGCTACAGGTGTGGCGGCTGATGCCTGGGTTGGAGGAAGGCAAGAGCGAGAACCTCAAGTTGCTGGATGTCGTTTCCCTCGGCGAGTTCGCCGCTGTCCAGGCACCGATGCAAGAACTTGTGGAGTTGGTGCGCCTGAAACGAGCGGGGCTGAATGAGTCCTTGGCCGACGAGATCATGCAGGACTTCAGCCAGCCATTCTGACTATGCAGTCGCCTCGGCGAGCGGATGTCCGAGCGTTAAGACAGCGTCCGGCATCTCATCACGCCGTCCCGTGCTCGAAGCGCAACGCGGCGGGCTGGTCTGGGTATACCGCAGCGAAGAGATTAGGCCGCTGTGTGACGTGCGAGATGGACGGCTGGGCGCAACGCACCGAGGCGGGCTCGGAGGACCCCGTGGCTGACCTCGCGAGCGTCATGTTGACGGTGATCGAAAAGCAGCCGCGGATCATCGCTCAGCTTTCAGCAAGAATCGAGGCACTCGGCGCATGACGCTCTCTGACGAAGAGTCGCGCGGAATCTAGCTATCGGCGTGCCCGGCGCACGCGACGGTGCTGCACGCTGCTGAGGCTGCGCCCGACATTGACCGTGTCGTTCCCCGGCTAGAGGTCCCATGCCCCGTCCCAGTAGCTTTACTGGATGGGCAGAAGCGCGATAGACCATGCGGCGGACGAACTCTTCGAGGCCGAGGTCGTTCGAGTAGCCAGAGCCGTCTACGCCCCGGATCGACCGTTTCAAGGCTCAACCGTTCTGGATGGCCGCGAGCGAGACGCCGTCATCATTGGCGACGACGTAGTCGTCATCGTGGAAGCAACTACGAGCAGAGCCCTCGACAAGGCGAAGTACGACGGGACGAAACTGCGGGATGCGTGCGAGCGGCTCGCTCGCGAGCACAGGTTCAAGGCGGTCAAAGGTTTCTTCGTCACTCAGGATGATCCGACCGCCCAGCAGCGCGACGCTATCGCGGCCCTCAATGCCCCTGTGACCGCCTGCAGTATCGCGCAGTTTCGGTCGCAGCTCATCGACTCTCGCGAATACCTCGAAATGCGTCTGCGTTACGCCTTCGGCAGCGCGCGCAACCCTTTCAACGACAGCACCACGGACCTGGAGCGATACATACCCCTCGGGTTCAGTTCTGGCGGGCGGGAAGGCGCTGCGAGAACCAGCCACTCGGTGGAGGACATCGTTCGTAGGATGTCCGAAGGACAGGTAACTATCGTCCTCGGTGATTTTGGTGCGGGGAAGAGTATGTCTCTTCGTGAGGTGCACAGCAGTCTCGCGGGTCGTCACTATAAGGACGCGTTTCGTCCGTTCCCGATGACACTCAATCTGCGCGATCACCAGGGGCAGAAGGACCCAGACGAAGCTATCCGGCGACATGCCACCAAGCTGGGGTTTGAGTCGCCTAGCAAGCTGGTCAAGGCGTGGCGCGCCGGTCAGATTCATGTGCTTCTAGATGGTTTTGATGAAATCGCTGCAAGCGGTTGGAGAGGTAGAAGCCCCGACCTGCGACGAATCCGGCGCGATTCGGTCGAACTCGTGAGACGGTTCGCAGAGGAGAGCCCACAGAAGGCCGGGCTTCTGATATCCGGCAGGCGACACTTTTTCGACACGGAGGACGAATTGCTGGTGTCGCTTGGCATGCGCAATCGGTCCCCGCTTATCTTGCGAACCGATGAGTTCACGGAGGAGCAGGTGCGGACGTACCTGGCGGATCGTAACTGGAGTGGAGAACTCCCCGATTGGCTGCCTAGCCACCCGCTGCTGCTTGGATACCTCGCGGGGGCGGACGCGCTTCAGGGGCTGGCAGAGAATGATCTTCCGGACCCTGCCCCAGGTTGGGACTATCTGATTGACCGCATTTGCGAACGAGAAGCTCGCATCGAGCAGGGCCTAGATGGCGGCACCATCCGGAAGGTAATGGAACGGTTGGCCACGGTGGCGCGAGGTCGGGGAACAGGTCAGGGGCCTGTGCTGACCCGGGATCTCGCGCAGGCGTTCGAACAGGTGGCGAGCTATCCGCCGGATGAAGGCTCGTACCAGGTTCTTCAAAGACTGCCCGGGCTGGGAGCCCAGGATGTAACGGACGGTTCGCGATTCTTCATCGATGCGGCTCTGTTGGATGCAGCCCGCGCAGCTGATGTCGTCCGATATGCCACTAACACGGATGACGCATTGGAGACCTTTACCAAGTTGACCGTCCCCCTGGGGCCTCTCGGTATCGCGGTCGGGGCGCTTCAGTCTGAGCGCATGGGGGTCACCGCAGGACAGCTGAACGCGGCAGCGAAAAAGCTTCAGAGTCGAGGCGGTGCGGACGCCCTCGCCTTTGATCTAGTCCGGGTCGGAGCTGAACTCGGTACGTCCAAACCTGGCGCGCTGAATTTCGCCGACTTGACCATCGAATCGTTCACGCTCTCCGATAGCGAGTCTGACTTCGAAGCCGTCACGCTTCGTGACTGCGTAATCGAGACTCTAGATCTGACCGAGTACGACGGTGAGTGGGGAATTCCTCACTTCGACCGATGCATGTTCGGCACTGTGCTCGGTGCAGCCTCTTCTTCTGCCCTACCTGCAGGCAGGTTCACTGACTGCTCGTTTGATGCTTTCGACCCGTCCTCCAAGACAACCCATGGGATTGTCGCAATGCCCGGCCTGAAGCCTGCGCAGAAGGTGCTGCTCACGATCTTGAAGAAGGTCTACATGCAAGCAGGCGGAGGCCGGAAGGAATCGGCCCTGGTCCGTGGCCTTTCGCCCGAGTTGAAGGGACACGTCGGAGGCGCGATCGCGCGGCTGCAGTCTGAAGGTTGGCTGATCGAATCAAGGACCGCCGGACGAACCCTTTATCTCCCGGTGAAGGGCTTGCGCGCGAGGGTGCGAGCAATCCTGGAGGCTCCGGCCACAACCTCGGAAGAGGTGGTTCGGGGGTTCAGCTGACCATCGCAAAGGATGAGAGCGAGCCCTGCTGACTTGTTGGTGTCCATGGGGCCCGCCGGGCGAGAAGCGTATGAATGCTCGTTTACGCTGCTCGCCCAGGTTTCACCCCAAGATGCGGTAGACCGATGCGCGGCTGACGCCGGTCAGCTTGACGATCTCCGCGACACTGCGGCCCTTCGCCTTCAGCCTGCGCACCTCGCGCACGTTCGCGTCGGTCATGGCGGTGCGGGGGCGTCCCGCGACCTGCTCACCGTCCTTCGAGCGTGCGGCCTTCGCGGCGCGGGCTTCAGCGACGCGCTCGGCGTTCATCGACCTCTCCCATTCCGCGACGTGGGTCATGACTGCGCGCACGAGCTTGCCGGTCGCCCCAGAGAAGTCTTCTCCCGGCTTCAAGCTCTTCACAGTGATGCCCCGATCTTCGAGGTCGGCCAGGGTGGAGAGGACGTGGAGCGCGCTGCGGCCCAGCCGGTCCATGCTCGCCACGACGATGGTGTCGCCGTCCCGCACGCGACTGAGGAGGTCATCCAGGCCGGGTCGTGACTGACGAGCCCCCGAGATCTTGTCCTCGAAGATGTCGGCGGGGCCAACACCGTGGGCGTGGAGCGCATCGACCTGGCGGTCGTTCGTCTGCGAGGTGGTGGAAACTCGGGCGTACCCAAACGTCTTCGCGGTGCTGTTCTCGGTCACGTCTCATACTGTATCTATTACGAATGTTGTGAGACAAGTAGCAGAGACAATTTTTGAGGCATTTGTAACGGGCGTCGCGGGGTCGTTTCGGACTCCCGGTAGAACGCATGTCTCAGCATGGAATTGAGACGGCCCCCTGGATCTCGCTCGGCTGCAAGGTCCAGGGGGCGTCCATGCCTGAGCCCGTTCGCGTGACCGAGGGGGCTCAGGGTGGGGCCGCACCCCCTGCCGAGGGTTGTCCTACTTCATGAAGCACTTCCGGTCGTGGCAGGGGTGCGGGGCTTAGGGTGCCACCTCGGAAAGAATCTCCCGGCTCCACTCCGACGCGCCTGTCGAGCAGTCCGGGCGAGAGCTTCCCGAGGTGGGAGGGGAGGGGAAAGGCACCCATCCCCGGCTTGGGGGTGGGGCCGTCATCGTCGTGCCGGTGAACCAGACCGGCCCCGAGAAGGGCGGGTGAGGACGACGGCCCCCGTGACCCGTCGCGCGGCAACAGCGCGGCGGGGGCTCTGTGGAATTAGCTGAAGTACGCCTTGGCGATTGCGTTCTGGACGGAGTTCGGTACGGTGATCTCCGCGCCGCGCGAGGTGAGGCAGTAGATCCGACCGTTTGCGCGGACGTAGCTCAGGCCTTCGGGTCCACGTGCGGTCTGGGCGTTCACCGGGACGCGGAAACTCCGTCCGCCGATCACGAGGGTCCGGGGGCCGCTCGGGATCGTGGTCACGTCGCGATCCAGGAGGCGGATCTGCTCACTGGCCATGACGGGCCTCACGGTGGACGCCGTAGTTCCCACGCGGGCCCTGACGGAGCGCTGCGGCGTCGGCGGCGGCGACCTCGGCGCGGTGGTCGCGATACTGCGTGTAGCTCGTGCTCACCGGCTTCTCACCAAAACGCTCGCGGACCTTGGCCAGGGCGTCGGCGCGGGCGTCAGCATCCACGATGGAGCGCGCGGCATCCATGGCGCGGCGGTGGTGAAGCTCCCACGGCGCGTCGCCAGGCGCGGCCCACGGCTCGATCTCGTGTCGGCCCAGCATGAAGCGCACCTGCCCCCACTTCTGACGCTGCGCCTGCTCATCGTGGATGATGCTCGGCCAGGTGACTGCGCCCGTGATGTCTCGGCTGGCCTCGATCATCGGGCTCGTCAAGGTGAAGTGATCGCCACGGCTGAGCGTGACACCCCCGCCCATCGAGAACTGCCCGGTATGGATCGTCACGCCGCTCGTGGCCACGGTGATGGTGTCCCCGGGCTGCGCAGGTCGGCCCGTGGGGATCTCGGGGGCGGTGAGGTCATCGAAATTGTCATCCAGCAGGTCAGACATGGGTGGACTCCTCGGGGCGGGCGGGAAGGGTGGCCGCGATGCGATCCAGCAGGGAGTGGGCGGCGCGGAGGAGGCGTCGGTCGTCGCGGTCGCGTTGCTCTCCCGGCGTGCTCGCCGCGTTGGCCGCGAGGAGTCCGAGAGTCTTCGCCAGCCACGTAGCGTCGGCGTTTGCCTCGTCATAAGTGCTCATGGTGTCGCTCATGGGGTCCCCTCGGGGTCGTCGGAATCTTCTTGGTTGATCGCGTCCAGCCGCTCGGCCACGTCGTCTAGGCCGATGTCGCGGGCGTGCTGTGCGAGGAGGGGAGCGATCTCGGGCTGAGCGGCGGTCGCCGCGCGGTACATGGTCTGCGCGATTCCATCGGCGCGGCGAACCTTGGCCATGGCCTTCTTGTACGCCCGCTGCGCGTCCCCGGAGGTCACGCCCAGCGTGTTCGCCAGGAGCCCCAGGGCGCGCGTGGCACTGTCGCCCAGCTTGGACCCCAGGGCGAGATCCCCGACCGCGTACGCGGCGTCAGAGGCGGTTTGAGCGCCGGTCGCGATCCGGTGCAGACGGTCGGTCAGGTCCAGGATCTGCAGTTCGTCGTCGGCCTGGACGGCGGCGACGGTCACGACTCGGAGGCCGTGGTGTCCACGGCGAACGTGGCGATAGAGCGCGTCGCGGCTGAGGGGCGGATACTTCGCGGCCAGGTCGGCCACGGGCACCACGGCTTCGATCTCGGCGGTGATTGCGTCGATGCTCTCGTGACGGCACACACTGCACACCGGAATGCCGCTCGGGCGGTGCTGAATGATGGCCATACACGCATTCTATTGCGCAATTTGCGCGATGCAAAGAGTTTGCATGATCAATCTGTTCAATCGCAGAGCTGTTGCAGCTAAATAGTTAGCACGACTGCGACCCCGAGCGAGTCGAGGGGCGCGCGCAGAATCTTCATCGACCGCTAGATGGGGTGTGAGCGGTCGGAATCTTCTTCCCGTTCCATGCCGCGCACCTCTCGGTACAGGTCATGGGAATCTTCTTGACCCAGTGGCAAGTCCAGGGGGTCAGCTGACGGTGACTCGAAAGGGGATCAGGCCCGGGCGGGCGTCCGGGAGGTGTCGGCGGCGACGGCTGATCGTGGCCGGTGAGATCCCGAGGGCGTCGGCCTGCTGCACCTTCGATGTGACACCCAGGGCTGTGAGGATCGCCATGCGTGCCAGATCGGCATCCTCGGCGCTCACGATGTGCTGATCGTGCGGAGGCGTCAGAATCCTCTAGGGTGCACGGAGTCAGGTCGGCAGGAGTCCGTCGAGGTCGTCCGGCGACAACACCCCAGAGGGCGGGGCCGCTGCTCGCTCGCGATACTTCTTCTGAAGCGCGTAGTAGGTCGAGTCAGAGCACGGGTGAGCCTGCTGGAACGCGGCCTTGCGCTCGGACGGGGCCATGTGCCAGAAGTCGCCGACGAGTCCAGGCACGAGCCGGGGCACGGGTCCCTTCCGCACGCCCTGAGCGCTGCCCTGTGCGCCACCACGCCGACGCCCACGAATCTTCTCGGGGTCGTTCTTCGTCAGGACCCATGCCGCGCGGTCAGCCATCGAGTTGACGAGCCTGTCCCGGTCAAGACGAAACCGGGCTGGTCGGTGCGCCGTCCCAGGGGTGTGGTCGTCATAGTCACCGGAAAAGACTTCATCGGCGATCTCGACCAGCTGACCCGACAGTGCGGAGGCGCTAAGCCCACCGGGGACGCACCCATCGAGCGTGCGGGCATTCAGAATCTTGTGGCCGACCGAGCACAGGTACGAGCCGACGAGATCTTGAAAGTTCCTCCCACCCTCCCGCACGTCGGCGCGAGAGGGGCGGGCAAGGCGACGCCAAGCGTCGTCGGGTGTGATGTTCACGAGAGGGCTCCAGGTAAGCGGGCGTGTTGCCTTCGCTTCACCTCGGAGTCGGCTTAGCCGAGATGCCATCCTCGATCCGCAGATCGGGCGAGCCCTGATTGTCAGCAGTGCTCTCGCGTGTCATCTCCGACGGTATCACCGAGGAGTTCGGACTGCATGCTGGCGCTCCGCTCCCCCACTGCGTGGTGTGGTCTAGCTACTCCGGAGTCCGATGGAAGCTGCTAGTTACTGTGGAGTCCTGTCATATGAGAAAGCCCCCACCGGTGACAAGCCGTGGGGGCTGCAGCCTCTCGTGGGCCCGGGTTGAGTCTAGTTGCCGGACGCCCTGCTACCTGCCCACGGCAAGGGCCCAGTTCATCAAGCGTGTAATCAAAGACTCGACAGCGTCGATGTAGTCAGATGCACCGTTGCCGTCAACCTTGGTATGACCGGAGGTCACCTGATGCGCGAAGGAGCGAGCCTCAGCTATGTCCGCGGCAAGGTCATCGGGCAGGCCTAGTGCATCCAGGTTCGTTTCGAACCGTGCGAACCTCCCACGGGTGCCGGAGTGATTCTTCTCTGAGAATGCCACCATCCTCAGCGCTTGTTTGAGGTCGGCGTAGGTGTTGCCCACAATCTCTGCTCCAAGCCGGGCGGATGTCGTGTTGGTGTTGTATTTGCTGCTCTGCAGTCTGTCCACGGCGATGCGACGGTAGAAGCCGAGCAATCGTCGGCGTTCGGCTGCCACGGCGTCGGCGGCGGGCAGACCATCAGTCGAATTGCTCGACGCCGACGGGTTCACTTCGACTACCGGCTCCTCCTCCAAGCGTGATGCTTCGTCGTCCAGAGGTTCCTTCAGATCGGTCGCTTCGCGTTTGAGAGCCCGAGAGATTTCGTTGCCCCGCTTCACCTTTCCGCTTCCCCATCCAGCCTCCTCTACTTCGGAGATGAACTCAGCGATTTGGCGACGGAACGTCAAGACAATGGCGAGGACTACCAGCGGCCAAGCAAGGTGGCCAACGACCGTCGCAAATACTTCCGCTTGCTCGACGCTGTAGCCCCGGAACCACCAACGCGCGGCCAACCAAAGAAGATCCATAGCCAGAGGTTATCGATAGGCGGAGCTTGGTTCCCGTTCGGCACTGGGCCCCCCGGCGTCCCCCCCAGCTGGAATCTGGGTGGACGAGCGCAACGGAGGCAACGTGTGAGCAGTAATTCTTCCCACGTAACGACGTTCGCACTCATTTACACCGTGGATGTCGTCGGTTCGATCCCGGCAGGGCCCACCCCTTTCAATCGCACTGTCTTTTTCTCTCCTGGGATCATGGGCGGATGGACCAGCTCACTCCGATCGACCTCGAGACGTGGCCCCGACGTCAGCACTTCGAGCACTACCTGCGCTCGTCGCCCTGCACCTACGCGATGACCGTCGAGATCGACGTCACCGACTTCGTGGCGGTTCGGCGCGCATCGGGGTGCCGCACCTCCATCGCGCAGATCTGGGCCATCGCGTCGATCGTGAACCGGCATCCGGAATTCCGAATGCGCGTCGACGAAGCGGGCGCGCCCGCCGTCTGGAACGTCGTCCACCCGGCCTTCACGGTCTTCCACGCGGAGCGGGAGACGTTCGCCTGTCTCTGGGTGCCGTACGACTCGGACTTCGCGGCCTTCCACGCGAGCGCCGAACAGACCATCGCCGCGCACGCGAACAGTCTCGACTTCTTCCCGCAGGGTGAGCCGCCCCGCAACACCTTCGACGTATCGAGCGTGCCGTGGACGAGCTTCACGGGCTTCACCCTCAACATCGAGAACGGCGCGTCGCACCTCGCCCCCATCGTCACCATCGGGAAGTACGTCGAGCGCGGCGAGCGCCTGTTCATGCCCCTCTCCCTGCAGCTCCACCACGCGGTCGCAGACGGATTCCACGCGGCCCGACTGGTCACCGAGCTCGAGGACCTGATGGGCGCCCCGACCTGGCTGACGGCGTCGCGTTAGTTCAGGATGTTCACGCTGCGCGAGATCACCAGCGCGAGAAGGATGAACCCCGACACCGCCTGCACCATCATGAACAGCTTCGCGCGCGTGCTGAGGGGCATGACGTCGGTGGGGCTGAAGGCCATGGCGTTGGATGCCGAGAAGTACAGGTAGTCGACGTACCCGGGCGCCCAGTCCTCGGTGTCGGACGAACGGCGGGCAACCTCGCTCACCGCGTCGCGGTCGGAGTCCTGCGGGAATTGGAAGTCCGCGGGCGGAAGCTCGTCGCGTGCGTCGCGACGGCGAGCGATGGGCCCTCCGCGGTCCATCTCCCAGTAGACGACGGCGTAGCCGATGACGTTGATCGCCCATACCTGCGCAGCCCCCAGCAGGGTGCCGGCCCCGCTTCCCTCCCCGCGCAGCAGCTGCTGGATGAGCAGGAAGAACGCGACCTGGTTCGCCACGAGCAGCACGGCGGTGAATGCCAGCGCGAACCCCCTCCCGACCGCCGACTCGCGCGACAGTCGGGAGGGGTTGGTCACGACCATGGGGATGGCGCACAGCACGCCGGCGATGACGACGACGTAGCGGAGCACGCCGGACGCCTCATTCGGCAGCACCGCGTACAGCCCCGTACCGACGGCCAGGGCGATCAGGACCGGCCAGCGATGCTCCGGCCGGGTGCGGAAGCCCTCGCGCTCATGGGTGCTCACGGGCTCAGGGTAGACCTGCGTCCTCGAGCGCCCTGTCGCGGCGCGGGGGCTGCAGGCGTTCTCGACGGGCATCCACTCGTCTCGACATCGAACCGTATGCGCGCAGGGCGAGGATCGCTCGCGCCCGCCGCGCATCCGATCCCGCTCCGACTCGCTAGGCTGGACGCTGGTTGATTGTGCGGAGCGAACAAGGGTTGCCGCACTCGTATGGCGATTCTCTGGCATGACCTGCCAGACGACGAAAGGTCTTCCGTGACTGTTCACGACCAGGATCCGTATTCGCAGGGGCCGCAGGACAGCGACCCGGAAGAGACCGGGGAGTGGCAGGAATCCCTGCGCCAGCTGGTCCAGGCGAAGGGTCCGGCTCGCGCTCGCGAGATCATGCTGAGCCTGCTCAAGGGCTCGAAAGAACTGCACCTGAACGTGCCGATGGTTCCGACCACCGACTACATCAACACGATCTCGCAGAAAAACGAGCCCGAGTTCCCCGGTGACGAGGAGCTCGAGCGCCGCTACCGCAAGTGGATCCGCTGGAACGCCGCGGTCACCGTGCACCGCGCCCAGCGTCCCGGCATCGGCGTCGGCGGCCACATCTCCACCTACGCCTCGTCGGCGGCGCTCTACGAAGTGGGCTTCAACCACTTCTTCCGCGGCCTCGACGACCCGTCGGGTGGCGACCAGATCTTCATCCAGGGCCACGCCTCCCCCGGCGCCTACGCCCGTGCCTACCTCGAGGGCCGTCTCACCGAGGCGCAGCTCGACGGCTTCCGTCAGGAGAAGTCGCAGGCGCCCAACGGCATCCCGTCGTACCCGCACCCGCGCCTCATGCCGGAGTTCTGGCAGTTCCCTACCGTGTCGATGGGCCTCGGCCCGATCAACGCGATCTACCAGGCGATGTCGAACAAGTACCTGTCGAACCGCGGCATCAAAGACGTCAGCGACTCGCACGTCTGGGCCTACCTCGGCGACGGCGAGATGGACGAGGTCGAGAGCCGCGGTCAGCTGCAGGTCGCGGCGAACGAGGGCCTCGACAACCTGACCTTCATCGTCAACTGCAACCTCCAGCGCCTCGACGGCCCGGTGCGCGGTAACGGCAAGATCATCCAGGAGCTCGAGAGCTTCTTCCGTGGTGCCGGCTGGAACGTCATCAAGGTCGTCTGGGGCCGCGAGTGGGACGACCTGCTCGCCCGCGACACCGAGGGCGCGCTGCTCAACCTCATGAACAGCACCCCCGACGGCGACTATCAGACCTACAAGGCCGAGAACGGCGCCTACGTGCGCGAGAACTTCTTCGGTCGCGACCCGCGTGCCCTCGAGCTCGTCAAGGACTACACCGACGAGCAGGTCTGGGGCCTCAAGCGCGGTGGCCACGACTACCGCAAGGTGTTCGCGGCGTTCAAGGCGGCCAAGGAGCACAAGGGTCAGCCCACCGTCATCCTGGCGAAGACGATCAAGGGCTACGGCCTCGGTCCGCACTTCGAGGGTCGCAACGCGACCCACCAGATGAAGAAGCTGACACTCGACGACCTCAAGTCGTTCCGCGACGCGATGGACATCCCCGTCACCGACGCGCAGCTCGATGAGAACCCGTACCAGCCGCCGTACTACAACCCCGGTGAGCAGGACGAGACGATCAAGTACATGCTCGAGCGTCGTCGCGCGCTCGGCGGGTTCCTGCCCGAGCGCCGCACCACGCACGTCGGTTTCGAGCTGCCCGGTGACGCCGCGTACGCGCTGCCCAAGAAGGGATCGGGGACGCAGGAGATCGCCACGACCATGGCGTTCGTGCGTCTGCTGAAGGACCTGCTGCGGGTCAAGGACTTCGGTCACCGCATCGTGCCGATCATCCCCGACGAGGCGCGCACGTTCGGTATGGACGCGTACTTCCCGACGGCGAAGATCTACAACCCCAAGGGTCAGCACTACACCTCCGTCGACCGCGAGCTGCTGCTGGCGTACAAGGAGAGCCCGCAGGGTCAGATCATCCACGTCGGCATCAACGAGGCGGGCGCCCTCGCGGCGTTCACCGCGGCGGGCACGGCGTACTCGACCCACGGCGAGCCGCTGATCCCGGTCTACGTCTTCTACTCGATGTTCGGCTTCCAGCGCACGGGCGACGCCCAGTGGGCGGCCGGCGACCAGATGGCTCGCGGCTTCATCATCGGCGCCACGGCCGGTCGCACCACCCTGACCGGTGAGGGCCTGCAGCACGCCGACGGCCACTCGCAGCTGCTCGCCTCGACGAACCCGGCGACCGTGTCGTACGACCCGGCCTACGGTTACGAGATCTCGCACATCGTTCGCTCGGGCATCGAGCGCATGTACGGCGGCAACCACCCCGACCCCAACGTCATGTACTACATGACGGTCTACAACGAGCCGTACGTGCAGCCGGCCGAGCCCGAGGGTGTCGACGTCGACGGCATCGTCCGCGGCATCCACCACATCTCGGCGGGCGAGGGTGATGGTCCCCGGACGCAGCTGCTCGCTTCGGGCGTCGGTGTGCCGTGGGCCTTCGAGGCTCAGCGTCTGCTGAAGGACGACTGGGGCGTGACGGCCGACGTCTGGTCGGTCACCTCGTGGAGCGAGCTGCGCCGCGACGGTCTCGCCGCTGACGAGCACAACTTCCTGCACCCCGAGGAAGAGCCCCGCGTGGCCTACCTCACCGACAAGCTGAAGGAAGCCGACGGCCCCGTGGTCGCCGTCAGCGACTGGATGCACGCGGTGCAGGACCAGATCCGCCAGTGGGTCCCCCAGAACTACTGGACCCTCGGCGCCGACGGCTTCGGCTTCTCGGACACGCGTGCCGCGGCCCGTCGTTTCTTCAAGATCGATGGTCCGTCGCTCGCCGTCCGTGCCCTGCAGGCGCTGGCCGCCGAGGGCAAGGTCGACGGCGCGGTCGTGGGTCAGGCCATCGAGAAGTACCGCCTGCACGACGTCAACGCCGGTACCAGCGGCAACGCGGGTGGCGAGGCCTGAGCGCGTGACGAGCACCACCGACGGGTCCGGTTCCGCCTCCATGGGCGGGGCCGGGCCCGACCGGTCTGCGGGCGCGGTCGCGGCCGCCGCGCAGGAGAAGGCCGACACCCTCACCTGGCTGCGGCGCATCTCGGGCGATCTCGCGACGGCGACCATCCAGCGCCTCGAAGAGACGCTTCCCTGGTACGCCGAGATGCCGCCAGCCCGGCGGTCCGCCGTCGGGCTCGTCGCCCAGGCCGGCATCACCTCGTTCCTGCAGTGGTTCGAGGAGCCGGCATCCACTCCGGCGATCGCCGCCGACA
>Ga0308161_1003270_pt1 | contig 15932 bp, 10 predicted proteins | sample PhyFR2_FD_201034 | JGI IMG/M metagenome (GOLD analysis project Ga0308161, IMG submission 201034) | Phyllosphere microbial communities from UC Gill Tract Community Farm, Albany, California, United States - DLSLF.R2 | ecosystem: Host-associated > Plants > Phyllosphere > Unclassified | place: USA...
GATCAAACTCTCCATTGTAAAATGAAGTTTTTGATTCCAACTATTTACATAATCAGAATTCTTTTTTTATATCTCTGATCTTGGATCGAATTGAACTAATTCTTGAATTTGTTCATGACTTTCGTTTGTCTACTCGTCACGCTTACATGATTGTGTTTTCTTAAAGAACTTTTCCCGCTTCAACTTCCGTATCCGCTATATTCCGATGGCATTGCGCCCTCTTTATCGTTTTTGTTTTCCCTCCGTTTCTGTTGGGACTGCAAAGGTAGAAATCTTTTTTGAACTTCCAAAAACTTTTTGAAGTTTTTTTTCTTTTCTTTTTTTCGATTTCCGCGCTTAACTTACGTTAAACCCTTCTTTTTTTCATGGTCCCTTCTTTCGAAGTAACCGTCCCTCCCTTGCGGAGTGGTGCAAAGATAGGGAGTTTTCGGGCAAACTTCCAAGCCTTTTGTTTTATTTTATTTCAATATACCCCTAACTACCTGTCAGGATGGAAGATTCTTTTTGGTTTCAGGGTGATAGAAAGCCCCCACAGCAGGGAAAAAGGGTTTATAAAGGTTTTCCCAAGGTTTTCAGCGGGATGCCAAAGGCAGCTCCCCAGCGGATATGGGTAGTGAATACTCTATGCAGATAGGAAAGAATTCCGCCGGGGAGGTTAAAAGAACGGGAATGCCAGCGGAAATTGCCGAAATGGGCCGGTCCATAGGATCGACAGTAGAGCAGGAACAACTGGAAGAATCTGCTAACAGCATCCGGCCTCCACAGCTACAGCTCCGGAAATGGCCCAAAGGCTGATTATAGGAGCACATGGTCCACTGCAAAAAAAGGCGGACTGGAATATCTGGAATAGCCGACAGATAGCTCCAAGGGACCTCAGCGGTATGGGAAGCGGTACACTGAAATTAACTGACGCCAGAAATACATTATCAAAATAACCGGGCGCAGGGCGCCGGAATACCCCGGTCAAAGAACCATACTTTCTTACCCTTTTACTTAGGTTTTGTTTAGGTTTTAGTTAGGTTTAGTTTAGGTATAGTATAGGTTTTACCTATACTATACCTAACTTAATGCTAAGCTACATATAGACAAAAGCTAAACTAAGGTATAAGTTGTCCTTAACTCTTCCTTATTTTGGGCAAACGCTGGTGCCGTTCAGCGATACCGTACCGGATGTAGGGCAAAGCCTGCGGATGCCTTCGCCTGCGCCCAGCGGCTGCTCCGCATCATGGCCAGGACAGATTCGGGGCGCGAGCGCCTTCTGTCCGCGATGAGTCCGCCTTGAGTCCACCTTTTAGCATAGAGACAAGGTGCCGGCAAGATGGACGCACCCCTCACGCAGGACGAACCTGACCCCTAGCCGGGGCGATTCAGGTACGAACCCGCGCCAAACCGCAGCCCTGGAAGTACCGAAAAATAGCCGAAAGAGACTCTGGAAATAGTGAGGGTTAATGATTGGCAAAATAGCCCCAGCTTCTTTTCTTAGATCTATTCCTATATATATAATAGGTACGATATAATAACTATAATTGATCAGCAACCCAATTGGGTTTGTTCATTAAATGCAAATACTAGCTATAAAAACCAGATGCAAATCACTGCAATAGCTCGCCCTATAGCTAATCTCATAACAAGCGCTAAATTAACCGTGCCCAATAGCATCCATTCGGCTAAATCTCCGATACGTGAAAACCTTACCTACTTTTAGCACACCTAACATAGTCGTCAATTTCACGGCTATTGGAATAATGCTTTTTTCAGTAAATTTGATCTAGGTTAATAAATAACAAAAAGGAAGACCTTATTTTTAAGAAATTAAAGATAATGAATACTTTTATTCTAAATAAAATCATATAGGTCCATGATAGATTATGCGCAGCTTTTAAAACAGGTAGAAGAATATGCTGAAACTTATATTACAGAAAATATCTCAGTCTGCCACTGTTTCCACAACACCATACATACCCGTTCTGTTGTACGGGCGGCAGAAGAGATTTCATCGTACTATGAACTAGATCCGGAAGATCATTTTATTGTCATCAGTGCGGCTTATTTTCATGACCTCGGTTACGTTAAGTCCGACAATGCCATCGGTCATGAGAAAAGAAGTGTCGAAATTGCTTTTGATTTCCTTCGGGATAAGGGCATACCAGAAGACATACAGGAAAAAATCAAAGGTTGTATTCTGGCCACTAGAATGCCTCAGGATCCTACAAACCTATTAGAGCAAATTCTTTGCGATGCTGACTTATTTCATTTTGGAAATGATGATTTCGTTACTAGAAACAAACTGATGAAAGCTGAAGCGGAGGCTGTACTAGGGAAGGAGATTGATAAAGACGTATGGCGGGCGGGCACAATCAAACTATTAATGAGCCATCACTACCATACTGAATATGCACAACAAAAGCTTAATGCCAAAAAGGAGATGAATCTAAAAGAATTGGAGAAAAAACAGGAGAAATCTATCTCAAAAGATAAAGAGAGCAAAAAAGAAGACAAGAAGGAAAAAGAGAAAGGCAGCAAGCCAGAGCGTGGAATAGAAACCATGTTTCGGATTACTTCTTCAAACAATCAGCGATTAAGTGATATGGCAGACAATAAGGCTAATATCTTGTTAACCGTCAATTCTATCATACTTTCTGTCGTGATTGCCGTTTTGTTTCGGAAACTAGATGCCAACGAACACCTTATTATTCCTACAATTATCTTAACAATTGCGGTGGTAGCAACGATGGTCATGGCAATACTGTCGACAATTCCCAAAATTCCTTCCGGTAAATTCTCCAAGGAGGAAATCGAGCAGAAATCAGTCAATCTTCTCTTTTTTGGGAATTTTTACAAAATGAAACTTGAGGATTACAATGAAGGCATGCAGAAGGTAATGGTCGATTCGGAATTTCTATATGGTATGTTGACAAAAGATGTTTATTCGCAAGGTGTGGTATTAGGACGAAAATATAAACTTCTTCGGTATGCGTATGGAATTTTTATGTTTGGCCTGGTTATATCGGTTGTTGCTTTTGTCGCTGCAACCATATTTTAATATGCTCATATCAACTGGATCCAAATATGCCGGAATCATTGGTTTAAAACTTTCATTTTAAACCAAAAATGATCTTTTCAAATCAATCATTAGCTTCCAATAGACGAGACATACAATATTTATTGATGTCTTTGTAAACATATTGCCATACCTATAAATTTACACGGATGAAGAATAAAGACCTTTATATCAACAGAGACATTAGCTGGTTATCATTCAATGACAGAGTACTTGACCAAGCTGGTCGTCAGGAGGTACCATTATTAGAAAAACTACAGTTTCTCGCTATTTTCTCGTCCAATCTGGATGAATTTTATCGGGTTAGAATGCCTGTATTGATGGCTTGGAAAAAAATAATGAAGCAAAATCCCGAACAGCTCATTCCAAACCTAGATATTGGCACGTATAAAAAGGCCTCAAAAACGATAAACAAACAACAGGAAAAATTTGGCATATTACTCGCTGATATTATACAAGAATTGGCAAAAGAAGATATATTCTTTATTTACAATCAAGCTATTCCGACAGACATAAAAGAACGCGCTGCACAATATTTCTTTCATACAATTGCCTCCTATCTCCAAATCATCCAGCTGGATGATACGTCTTTTTTCCCGATTAACAATCAGCTGTACTTTGCGGTCACAGACGACAATACGGGAGCGGTATTCTTTCTAAACATTCCTTCAAATCATATTGGTCGTTTTTTCACTTGTGAGGTTAATGGAAATAGATATGTTTTGCTCATAGATGACATCATCAAATTATTCTTTCCCGAAGCCGTAAGAAACACATCGTTAAGCTTCTACTCCTTTAAAATCACTCGTGATGCTGAATTAAATCTTCAAGACGAATTCGAGGGGGACATTGCACAAAAAATCGAAGCTGAGGTCAATAAACGTGATCTTGGCTATGCTACACGCTTTTTATTTCAGCCTAATTTCCCGAAACAGCTGATTGAAACACTGGCGACTCTATTCGATCTGCGAAAAAGCAGCATTGTTGAAGGTGGAAACTACCACAACTTGAAAGATTTTTTCTCATTCCCGATTAAAATAGATAACCTCTCTTATCCAAAACAACAGCAGATCGCTAAGTATCAAAATTTCCAAGAATGTATTTTTGATCAGATAGATCGAAAGGATATGCTGATCTGTACTCCTTATGAATCTTTCGACCCCATATTACGTTTCTTCAACGAGGCAGCAATAGATCCAACGGTAGAGGAGATCTATACCACGCTATATCGTATTGCCAGTGATTCCCGTATAGCACAAGCTCTGGCTACCGCGGCGAAAAATGGAAAAAAAGTCAATGTATTTGTCGAATTGAAAGCACGCTTTGATGAAGCGAACAACATGCATTGGGCCCGCCTGATGAAAGAGCAGGGTGTAAAAATCACCTATAGTATCCCCAATTTAAAAGTACACGCTAAAATAGCACTTGTCAAACGTAATGAAGGTCGAGAGAGCGCTTTATTTGGCACAGGAAATCTAAATGAAAAAACAGCTAAGATTTACACGGACTACTTCCTCATCACCTCGAATAAGCTATTGACTAAGGAATTAAAAATGTTATTCGAGTTTTTACCCGCAAGGAAGAAACCCAATAGTCCAAATGAGCTACCCTTTGATCATCTACTGATTGCTCAGTTCAACCTCAAGTATACATTTTTATCCTTGATTGACCAGACGATCCAAGCGGTTAAAGCGGGAAGCCCAGCAACAATAAAAATTAAACTAAACAATCTAGAAGAAGAATCGTTAATCAATAAATTGTATGAAGCGAGCCGGGCAGGAGTTCAACTGCAGCTATTGGTCAGGGGGATCTGTCGATTAAAACCACAAGTACCTGGATTAAGTGAGAACATTGTCGTGAAACGAATTGTAGGTCGATATTTAGAACACGGAAGGATATTTATCTTTCAATATCAAACACATGTAAGCATATACCTTGGGTCATCAGACTGGATGAACCGCAACATCTACCGACGCATAGAAACATGTTTCCCCATCCTGAATCCTGCATTAGCAATTCAGATGCAAGAACTTTTTGATCTTCAGTTTGCAGACGACACCGAAGCGACTTTACTCAATGACCGCGGGCAAAACCAGCCGATAGAAGTACGGCAACAGAATGTTTCTCAACAGCAAGTCCTTGATTATTTGAAACGTTAAAATGAAACCAAGCAGGACTATTACGAAAATAAGCCAAAGCAATCTTGAAAAGTCCAACGTTACAATTATTAACGTAAGCTAATCCAGTAAACCTGACGGCTTCATCAATTTAAAAAACAACTATTTATATAAAGATGAAAAATTCCACGATACTGACAACTATGGCATTAGGTCTAGCAACGGCGATCTTCCCCGCCTGCAACCCCAATAATACGGCCAAAGAAAATAGCGGCAAGCTTGCTCATGTTCAAGCAGAAAAACCACAAAGCATTCCCTATACATTGTCTTCGGGAATAAAGATGAGTTTGCCGGATGAATTGCTGGAGATATCTGGAATAGCCTTTATCGCAGGACAGGATGATGATATTTATGCCATCCAGGATGAACAGGGATTGCTGTATAAATTTAATCAAACGACTCAAAAAGTTACATTCAACCCCTTTGGAAAAGATGGAGATTACGAGGATATTTCCATTAGCAACACACACATCTTTGTTTTAAAGAGCGATGGCAGCATCTATTCTTTTCCTATTGCTGAAAAGGAAAATATAAAAAACGTTGCCGAACAGAAAAACCTGCTTCCAAAAGGAGAATATGAAGGTCTTTTTGTTGACCGGGAAAGCAACCTGGCATACGTATTATGTAAAGAATGCAAAGTAGACAGAAAGCAGGCACAAACCTCGGGTTATATCTTTACAATCGGCGAGAATGGTCAATTCCAAGCAAAGGGAGAATTTGCCATTCAGCTCGATGAACTAAAAGAATTCGACAGCAAAATCAAAAAAACTTTTAAACCATCTGCTTTGGCAAAAAAAGCGGATAGCAAAGAATGGTATATATTATCCTCGGTAGACAAAGCGCTTGTCGTGACCGACGAGAATTTTCATGTAAAATCACTTACTTCCTTAGATCCGAAAATGTTTCCTCAGCCTGAGGGTATTAATTTTGATTCTAAATTCAACCTTTATATCAGCAGTGAAGCCGGCAATCAAGATAAAGGTCTCATTTATAAATTTGAAAAACAATAGGCATGCAAAAGGTCGTCCCATTCTTTCTTATTTTTTTAGCTAGTCATGCTTATGCGCAACAAAAGCATAAACCGTCCACAGTACATCAGGATAGGTCCGTAGCCGCCATTCTTATCAAGGATAGCGTCACTGTGGTTGCAAATACAAAATATGGCAAGGCAAGTCGGTTTAAAAAGTTCTTTCTGGGAGAAAATTATCGCAAAGAATGGGCAGCGGAGACCACATTGCCCTTACTCCAGCTTTCTCAGCTATACGGCGGATTAAGTCCTGTCAAACAGGGGGGCGGGATGCAATCTATATCTTTACGGCTAACGGACCCCACAGGTAGAGAATGGGCTTTACGATCGGTCAATAAAAGGACTGAATCGCTGATCCCCGAAGAATTACATGGCACCTTTGTGCAGGACGTCCTGGATGATGCGACTAGCGCACAACATCCATATTCTGCCCTGATGATTCCAGCGCTGGCAAATGCTGTAAACGTCCCGCATGCACATCCTATCATCGGTGTTGTCGCCCAAGACAGCATATTGGGCGAATACGCCCCTTTGTTTGAACATACGGTAGCCCTATTGGAAGAGCGTGAGCCACTTGGAGATTCAGACAATAGCCCCAAGGCTGTACGAAAGCTCCAGGAGGATAACGATGATAATTTTAAACCTAAGGCCTATCTAAGAGCCCGTATGCTGGACGTACTGGTAAGTGATTGGGACCGGCATGAGGATCAATGGCGCTGGTACAATGAAAATCAAGACAGCACAGATCAAGATAAGGATTATATTCCCATTCCTCGGGACCGGGATCAGGCTTTACGCGTCACACAAGGCTTTCTGATGAAAGATATCTATCAGCAATTTGTGAACCCTGTCATGCAAGGTTTTACGATGGGTATTCCTAATATCCGCTATTCGTTATTCAAATCGCGGTTCTTAAATGCTCACCCCAGCAACCAGCTCTCTCATAAGGAATGGACCAAAGAGGTGTCGCAATTTGTCACCCGCCTTACAGATTCGGTATTATGGGAATCGGTACACAGCCTGCCCCAATCATCGATTGTTATTCGTGGTGAACAGATTTTCAGAACACTCCAAAGCCGCCGTGATGCGCTGCCCGCAGCAATGGAAGAATACTACAATTTCATCAATAACATTGTCGATATTCATTTAAGTGACAAAAATGAAAAGGTCGAAATAACCAGCACAAAGAATAAAAGCTTAAACGTTAAAGTTTCAAAAATCAATAAGGATGGTAAAGTCACCAAAGCATTGATGGACAAAACTTATAAAGATAACCTGACAAAAGAGATTCGCCTCTATTTATCCGAAGGAAAAGATTCTGTTGTGGTAGATAATGCAAGTTCTCCCATAAAAATTCGGATCATAGGGGACAGCATGCCAAAAACTTATGTGATCAACCAAAGCAAATCCAAGATCCCGCTGTATGAAAATACCAAGGGTTCAACATTATTGGGAAATGCTAATAGGGTAAAACTTCACTATGGTCAGGATAGTCTAAATACGCAATTTGTCCCGGTAAACCTGTATAACTCCTGGCTTCCGTTACTTACTGCCGGCTATAATGCCGATGACGGTTTCTCGCTCGGACTTGGAGCCGCCTACACCCATCAGCGCGGATTTAGAAAAACACCATTTACCTATAAACAACAGCTTACCGTAGCAACAGCTTTTCGGACGGGTGCTTATAAAATCCATTATAGAGGTGAGTGGACAGATGTTATAGGTAATGCGGATCTTGTTATCGACGCGCTAGCTAAGGCTCCTGACAATACACAGAATTTCTTCGGCGTAGGGAATAATTCCCTCTTTTTAAAGGAACAATATGGTGCAAAGTACTATAGGAGCAGATTTAATATTTTTAATATCAATCCACAACTGCGATGGAAACCTTTGTCCACGTTGAACCTCGCCATAGGTCCACATATCCAGTTTTATCATTTAGATCCCATTGAAAATGAGGGTCGATTTATTCTAAATCCTCAGTCCTTACATTCTTATGATAGTCTTTCGATTACCAAAGACAAAGCTTTTGCGGGCATCAATGCATTTTTGACACAGGACTCCCGTAATCGCAAGATAAATCCGAGCGGTGGACTGTATATCGAAGCGGCTTTAAATTCCTATTTTGGACTCAATCAGTATTCAAAAAACTCAGCACAATTAAATGCGGCAATGACTGGATATTTTAGTGCGTTTAATGAGGGCATTATATTCGCCAATAGAATAGGGGGTGGAACAGTGGTTGGGAATCCTACATTTTATCAATATCTATTTCTAGGCGGTCATGAAAATCTTAGAGGATTCCGTCAGTATCGTTTTGCAGGCCAGCAGATGGTCTATAATAACATCGAAGCACGCGTTAAAGTGCATGATGTCAAAAGCTATGTCCTTCCAGGTGAATTCGGGCTGATGGGGATGTATGATATCGGGAAGGTGTGGGCCAAAGGTTATAACAACGACAAGTTTCATCAGGGGATAGGCGGCGGAGTTTACTATATCGTCGCCAATGCGCTTCCCTTGCATTTTGTTATGACGAAATCCAACGAAGGCTGGTATCCCTACTTCAGTACAGGTTTCCGCTTTTAAAATTTTCGACAATGGAAATAAAGAAAGTACAACTCACAACGGCAAAAAGCGCCACTACTTATACCAGTAACAAGCTTGACTTTGAGCCATTTTTCAAATACCTGGAGTCTTTTGTAGAAAATGGAACCTCTTCGGATGATATGATTCCTCTGTTCGCATTGGAACGGATCAAAGAAATAGAGCATATCAACGGCAAACTCTGCAAGCATAATCTCCATGCCTATAAAGATATCCTGCAATTGATTTATAGTCTCTCCGTATCGTTGATTGACACGGCCCCAAAAAGGTACTGGGCGCTCACGACACCTCTTGCGGAAGAAGCCTTCTATGGAACAGAAGCCTTTTTTGACATCTGTGATGCTAGACTTGTGGCGCAGGATGTTGAGGGCAAAATGCGCGCTGGTAACCTCCTCACAAATCAGGAGAAGCTCTTTTATATACTAATCTTCGAAAGGTTATATGGATTTTCGTCCAATGAGCGTGTCAGCATTGTCTATCATCATCTCAATGATCAGGACGAAATCATCGATTACTACGATTTAGACATCGATTTCAAATTTGTCGAGATCAAGGCAAAGAACGCTTTGCCCGCTATTGACATTGGCCATTTGTCGGAAAACCCTAGCGATTCACTATTTGACTGGAACACTGTTATCAGCACGATTAAACTGGAAGATTTTGAATTATCGGGATTTAGCATAGTGACTTTCAGGAAGACAAGTACGGAACATACACTACGAAGAATCCAGTCCATTTTATTGGATCTTCCAACATACAACTACCATCTTTTCTTATCTGATTTAGAGAAAATCATTACACCGATATTAAAGGGTGCTGATACCGTCTTTAGTTTATTTCCGCTGTTCCAATTAAATGGAGTGCCTTTTTTCGACTATACGATTACCAACAAAAGCATTTTGATTTCAGAAGAATATGCAGCAAATAATTCCTTCAGGATCAATCCCGAACTAGCGGGTTATTTAAAACATCCGCATGTGATCTTTTATAATAATAATGCGATGAATGGGATCCGCAACACAAAGTCCATTTTCGACGAGCAGATCAGCAAGTCCGGGGTAAAAGCCTATTTGTGCATCCCGCTGATTCATAACCATTCTCTTTCTGGCATACTGGAAATATACAGTCGTGAACAAGATCAGCTCGACAACGACACCATGCAAGCACTAGGAGCATTGGTTCCGCTGTTATCACAACTATCGCAGGATATCACGCTGGAATTTAAAAAACGTATAGACGACATTATCATCAACCGGTTTACGACGATACAGCCTTCGGTCCAATGGAAATTTAACCACGTCGCGGCCCAATACATTCAAGAACTGGAAAACAATAGCCCAGAAGCGCACATTAAAGCCGTCGTATTTGAGGAAGTTTACCCGCTTTATGGTGCTGTTGATGTCAAAGACTCCACAATCATACGGAATGCGTCTATTTTAAAAGATTTTAGCTTTAAAATCAAACAACTCGCGATGCTCATTGATGAATTGTCTCTTGATGGAAAGCACAAGTTAATTATGACCTTTTCAACCCGTGTCGATCAGATTACCGAATCTCTCGATCATATTTCTTTTGATGAATCGATGGTCAAGATCATAGATTTTTTCAGAAAAGATGTACAGCCATTTTTGAAAGAAGCCAGAAGGCAATTCCCATCAAAAATAGAAGTGATTGAACATTATGCCAGGCATTTTTTCACCAATCGCGACACAGGTGAGTTTTATCGGAATGAATTTGAAACCTCTTTACGCCAAACCAACCAGATGATCAGTAAGGAACTCGATCATTTCAACAGTTTTATTCAGGGGAATTATCCGTCTTATTTTCAAAAATTCAGGACAGACGGTATTGAATATGATATTTACATCGGCGAATCCATTACCCCCCAACATCCTTTCAGCTACGAATTTATTAACGTATTTAGACGTCAACAGATTATTTCCATGGCAAAAATTGCATTAAAAGCTTACCATTTGAAAAATACCCTGCCGCTTGCGTTAGAGACAACACAGCTGATTTTTATCAATCCACATAGCATTGACATCAGTTTTCGGGAGGACGAACGCCGATTTGATGTAGAGGGGTCGCTCAATATCCGTTATGAAATCATAAAAAAGAGGATAGACAAAATTCGGATAAAGCGAACGAAGGAACGACTTACTCAGGTCAATAAAATTGCTATTGTTTATTTATCGGATGAAATTTTGGAGGATCTCATGTTAAGTATACAAGCAATCTATGATATGGGTATCATTGAACATACCATAGAACATTTAAAATTGGAGGATGTGCAGGGAATAGCTGGTTTGAAAGCAATTCGTCTTTCGGTCAATCTAAACTACCAAGATTTCTCCTAAATTTGCAATAAAGGGAAATTTACCATAATCGATGTAGGCTAAATAGCTGTTGTCATCAATATGGTGGGTATAATGTAACTATTTAAATAAGATTACCATGATTACTGATGCCAACTATTTTTATCTAAGCGATTTGTTGGGCACCTTATTTTTTGCGATATCAGGAACCTTATCAGCAAAACGTAAGGATATTGATATTTTCGGTGCAGCCTTCTTAGGTTTTGTAACAGCGATTGGCGGCGGATCGATGCGGGACGTATTTTTAAACCTACGCCCTGTGTGGGTTAATGACAGCAATTACCTGATTGCTATTTTCTTGGGAATCCTAATCGCTATTATCTTCAACAGACAATTATATAGTTATTATCGCACATTGACACTTTTTGATGCCATAGGAATTAGCTTTTTCACCATCTTAGGTGTACAAAAATCGCTCAGCTACGAGAGTAACACTTACGCGGCCATTATCTTTGGCATGTTCACTGCGGTATGTGGCGGCATGACACGAGATGTTTTGCTTAACGAAACCCCACTAATCTTTAAAAAAGAAGTGTATGCTACGGCCTGTTTAGGTGGTGGCCTTACTTATATCTTACTAGTACATCTTAATTTGGATATTTCCTGGGCGGCCTTTATTGGAGCTGCTGTGGTATTTTTAATCCGCATGACAGCTGTGAAATATCGTTTATATCTCCCACGCTTGGATTGAGTAGAATTCAAAAATAGATGAATAGGTCTGCTTTTCGGATTTTAAGATTCCGGTTGGTTCACTTCAAAAGAAAAGCGTTAGTATGAACTAACGCTTTTTCTTTTGAAGTGGGAATTTCATTTTATAGCTTACGCGGATATTTCCTTTTGCAATGGCATCCAATCGACCTTTCAGCATCGTCTTCTTCAAAGCACTCAGCTTGTCGGTAAATAGCTTACCTTCTATATGATCGTATTCGTGCTGTACCACACGGGCTGCCAAACCTGTCAGGTCCACTTCGTGCTCTTCAAAGTTCTCGTCCAAGTAATTGATACGAATATTTCTGTGACGCAACACGTCCTCATTAATATCTGGAATACTCAAGCAACCTTCTCCGAAGGCCCATTTTTCACCAGATTCTTCAACCATGATCGGATTGATGAACACTTTTTTGAAAGATTTGAGCATTTCTTTGTTTTCTTCATCATCTTCTGCAAATGGAGTTGCATCGATCACGAACATGCGTATGGGCAAACCTACTTGCGGGGCCGCCAATCCAACACCATGCGCGGCATACATGGTATCAAACATATCATCAATCAATTTTTTTAAATCGGGATAGTCTTCATCTATTTCTTCAGCAACCTTTCTTAACACCGGGTCACCATAAGCCACTATCGGGAGTTTCATATGTAAATAATTATTTATGCGCTTCGATTCTCATTGAGCTAATCTATAGGAGTTCGCTGCACGTTGTTTGTTGTTAAAGGCCATATAGCTTCCCCTCGTTTATTTAATACACAATTTCAGGCAACCACAAGCTAATCGTTAGCTCTGAGTCATTATGTTTTTTAGCAAGGTTATTCCTTCGCACCACTCTATTTTTTACAAAGGTACGGATAATTATTAAAAGTGAATATTTCGTCAGAACTTCTATAACAGTTACTTTTGCTTTATGGATCCATCGTTTATAAATTTGGCAACGCATTTCAAGCTTAAGCTTGAGCAAGCTCTTACATTCCCATTAATGCTTTGTCATATTGATGGATTTATGCAAATATCATCACCGGAATTACCAAGCCTTATCTTATTATACCCTGACAATACCACTGTTAGACAGCACACTTCCGAGCCCTGTATTCACATCGATGAAGACCAATTAAAACAGAAGCTAGACCTGATTATCAGACGCATCGTTTCCAAAACTAAAAATGACAAAAAGGTATACGCACGTCATACAGTCGTTGCTCGGATAGATAAGAAAACGAGTCTACGGTTCCTCGTGGAACATCATTTACAGATGGCCCTACCAGGCAAATACCGCTATGGGCTCTATGAACAGGGCGAACTGGTTGCTGTCGCCATATTCTCAGGCGGACGACGTATGCTGGAGAAGGATGAAGATTATCGTTCATTTGAGTTATTGCGATTTTGTAATAAATCGGGCATAAACGTTATCGGCGGATTAAGTAAACTAATTAAGGCTTTTCGTCAAGATTTCTCTCCCGGAGACATCATGACCTTCACAGATCGCGATTGGAGCCAGCACTCTTCTTTAGAAAAAATTGGCTTTGTTGCAAAGGAAATAACAGCACCTATCAACTTTTGGATCGTAGGAACAAAAAGATATACCTATCGAAACATCGCGGAATTAAATACACTGATGGAGCAGTTACCCAGTGGCTTTCCAAAGGAAAATATGGGTAGTATCAAGATGATTTTATATATAAAATAAGGTAAATTGTGTATATTGTACACTGTAAGAGTTTGAAAAATAAATAATCAAAAATAATAACGTTATGAAGAGAAAACTTCGCATGGGTATGGTCGGAGGCGGAAATGATGCCTTTATTGGAGCTGTACACCGTATTGCCGCTTTTATGGATGGCAAGATTGAACTGGTTTGTGGTGCATTTAGTATTGATCCGCAGATTTCAAAACAATCTGGAGAAGACCTATTTGTAGCTCCTGAGCGTGTCTATCTAAACTATGAAGAGATGATCGAAAAAGAATCTTTGCTTCCTGAAGGAGAGCGCATGGATTTTGTGACGATCGTAACCCCTAACTTTTTACATTTTGCTCCAGCTAAGTTGGCAATGGAAAAAGGTTTTGATGTTGTTGTTGAAAAACCAATGACCGTATCAGTTGAAGAAGCAAAAGAATTACAAGAAACTGTAGAACGCACAGGCCGCACACTGTGCCTTACACATACTTATTCAGGCTATCCAATGGTTAAACAAGCCAAAGCGATGGTGAAAGAAGGCCACTTCGGCAAGATCAGAAAGATTGTTGTTGAGTATCCACAAGGTTGGTTAAGCCGTTTAACAGAGCGCGAAGGCAATGCCGGAGCAGCTTGGCGTGCAGATCCAAAACGCTCGGGTAAATCTTTGGTGATGGGTGATATTGGTACACATGCTGCTCATTTAGCGGAATATGTATCGGGCTTAAAAATCGAAGAACTATGCGCAGATCTAACAACCTTTGTTGAAGGTCGCCTATTGGACGACGATGGATCAGTGCTTTTGCGTTTCGAAAATGGCGCAAAAGGTGTATTGATGGCCTCGCAAATTTCGGCCGGAGAAGAAAATGCGGTTCGTATCCGTATTTACGGTGAAAAAGGTGGATTAGAATGGGCTAACGAGGATCCGAACAATTTAATCATCAAAATGCTTGATCAACCTCGTCAGCTTTACCGCACAGGAAATGCGTATGCTGCACCGTATACATTAAGTTCATTTGCAACGCATAATACCCGTGTACCTGCGGGTCATCCAGAAGGTTTATTAGAATCATTTGCAAATATCTATCGTAATTTTGCAGCAACAGTGACTGCAAAACGTGAAGGAAATACTCCAACAGCGGAACAACTGGATTTTCCAACAGTTTATGATGGTGTAAGAGGTATGGCCTTCATTGATACTGTCGTAAAAAATAACGAAGGAACAGAAAAATGGACTAAATTTGTTCTGTGATAGACAGATTAAAACATATACTTTCTCTTTTGGAGCAGCAGGCTGTTCCGAAGGAGAAAGTTATCGTTATCCTAGGCCCCACAGCCTCTGGAAAAACCAAAATAGCTGTAGAGCTGGCTCAACAAATTAACGCTGAAATTATCAGTGCAGATTCTCGTCAGATCTACCGGAGGATGGACATCGGCACAGGAAAGGACCTGTCCGAATATCAAGATATTCCCTATCACCTTATCGACATCCACGAGCCCGGAAAACGCTATCATCTCGGAAACTTTATAGCGGATTTTCACCAGGCCCAACAATCGATTGTAGCAAAGGGAAAACATACCATCCTTTGTGGTGGCACGGGCCTATATATTCAAAGTGTTATCCAACAAAGTCCGTACGCATTGATTCCCTCGATCGAAGGACTGAAAGAGTCATTGCTTGAGTATTCAGAAGCTGAGCTATTAAAACGTCTCCATGAATATACTCGGCCCGCAAATTTTCAAATAGATCTCTCCACCAAAAAGCGTATAATCCGAGCGATAGAAATATTAACGTTTTTGAACCTTTATCCGGATCATCTCGGCCCGCAACGGACGATCGACAGCATCGTTATCGGACTAAATCCGCCAGTGGAAATCCGACGCGAACACATTAGTAGAAGATTAAAACAACGATTGCAGGAAGGCTTCTTAGAAGAGGTTGCAAAACTCCTGGCGGAAGGAATCACACACGAGCAACTGCAATATTATGGTCTGGAATATAAGTATGCCTCACTGCATCTTCTGGGACAGCTCGATTATCCTACTTTTATCACAAAACTGGAGACAGAAATACACCGCTATGCGAAAAGGCAAATGACTTACTTCCGTAAAATGGAAAAAGATGGCATAACGATCCATTGGGTTTAAAAACAGACAAATAGAAACCGTATAAAAACAAAAAAGGGCTAGTATCACTGCAATGCCCCCAAAAAGTTAGACACTTTCTGGGGGCATTTTTATGAGAAAAAACAAAAAACATAGTTTGGAATTCAAACTTAGTCTTATCGATCGGATCGT
>Ga0308161_1003275_pt1 | contig 15922 bp, 12 predicted proteins | sample PhyFR2_FD_201034 | JGI IMG/M metagenome (GOLD analysis project Ga0308161, IMG submission 201034) | Phyllosphere microbial communities from UC Gill Tract Community Farm, Albany, California, United States - DLSLF.R2 | ecosystem: Host-associated > Plants > Phyllosphere > Unclassified | place: USA...
CCGCCCGGGCCCGGTGGTGGTGTCGCTGCCCGAAGACATGCTGGTCGAGACCACGCAAACCATGGCCTTTGCCGCCTGCGCATTGCAGGCCGTACCGCCCGCCGATGCGGCGCTGGCGCAGATCGCGCAGGCGCTGCAGGCGGCACGCCAGCCGCTGGTGGTGGCCGGCGGCAGCGGCTGGAGCGCAGCGGCAGCGCAGCAGCTGCAGCGTTTCGCGGCCGCCTGGAACCTGCCCGTGGCCTGCGCTTTCCGGCGCCAGGATGCGCTGGACAACCGCAGCCCGCAGTACGTGGGCCATCTGAGCCTGGGCATGAACCCGCGCCTCAAGGAGGCCGTCAAGAGCGCCGACCTGATCCTGGCCATCGGCACGCGGCTGGGGGATGTCTCGACCGACTCCTATACGCTGCTCGAGGTTCCGGTGCCGCGGCAAAGGCTGATCCACATCCACCCCGATGCGGGCGAGATCGGGCGCGTCTACCGCCCGGACATCGGGGTGCAGGCCGACACCGCCTGCGCCATCGCCGCACTGTCGGCGCTGGACGCGCCCGCCGGCCGGCCCTGGGATGGCTGGACCCTGGCCGCGCGGCAGGCCCATGCAGCCTTCAGCCAGCCGCCCGGGCGCGTGGCCGAGGCCGTGGGCGTCGATCTGGGCCAGGCCGTCGCGCATGCGAGCGCCGTGCTGCCGGACGACGCCCTGGTCACCAACGGTGCCGGCAATTATTCGGTCTGGCTGCATCGCTTCTACCAGTACCGCGCAGCGCGCACCGAGCTGGCCACCACCTGCGGGGCCATGGGCTACGGCGTGCCCGCCGCCGTGGCCGCCGCGCTGCGCCACCCCGAACGCGAGGTGCTGTGCGTCGCCGGCGATGGCTGCTTCCTGATGTACCCGCAGGAACTGGCCACCGCCGCCGAACACGGCGCGCGCCTGGTGGTGCTCGTGGTCAATAACGGCATGTACGGCACCATCCGCATGCACCAGGAGAACCACTACCCGGGCCGGGTCAGCGGCACGCGCCTGGTCGGCCCCGACTATGTGGCGCTGGCCCGGGCCATGGGCGCCGCGCATGCCGAACGCGTGGACAGCACCGAAGCCTTTCCTGCGGCGCTGGCGCGCGCGCGCCAGGCAGCGGGATTCTCGCTGCTGGAACTGCTGACCGATCCAAAACAGATCACACCGTCGGCACGGCTGCCCTGAGCGACAGCGCCGGCAAGCCGCCGGCGCCAAAGGCCGTGGCGCCTCAGGCCAGCATCCCCACCCCCGCGCCAATCAGCAGCAGGCAGACCAGGTGCTTGAGCGTTTCGCGCGAGACCGGCGGCTTGCGGTTGGCGCTCAGCAGCGTCACCAGCAGCACCACCGGAATCGCCTCGGCCGCGAGCAGCAGCGACTGCGCGCCGATCTGCCCGGCGAGGCCCAGCACCACCAGCCGCAGCAGCGCGCCCACGCCAAACGCGAAGATCAGCGACTCCTGGATGCGCGCCAGCGGCCAGGGCTGGCGGTAGACCACATACACCAGCGGCGGACCGGCAGCCGAGAACAGGCCGCCAAGCACGCCCGACAGCGCGCCCACCGCTGCGAAAACGCGCGGCGGCGAGGGGGTGGCGCGCGGCTGGCCCATGCGCCACAGCAGCAGCGCGCAGCCGATGATGATCAGCCCCAGCAGCGTGCGCAGCAGTGGCAGCGCGTTGGCCGCCAGATAGACCAGTATCCCCATGCCGATGAACGAGCCCGCCATGCTGGCCAGCACCGCCACCTTCATGACGGGCTCGATGCGCATCGGGCGCCGGCGCTGCAGGAAAGTCGCGGCATTGATGATGGTCAGGAAGGAAACCGCATTCACCGCATCGGGCAGCGGAAACAGATGGGTCAGCCCCACCAGCCCCAGCAGCATCAGCGACAAGGCAAAACCGGTGAGCGTCTGCACATAGACCGAGAACGCCACGAACAGCATGAAAAGCAGATGCGCCGGCAGGTTTGCGGGCAGCATCGATACCAGGGAACTCGTCATTTGTCGTCAGGTGAGGGGGATGAGGCCATGGCGGGTTTCTTCGCCAGCCACAGCAAGGCCAGCACCGCCAGCGCCACGGGCGGCAGCATCAGGCCCGTGACCCACTGCCAGCCGTAGGCCGCAAGCAGGCCACCCGAGGCAAACGAGCCGATGGCCATGGCGCCGAACACCACGAAATCGTTGATCGACTGCACGCGCGGGCCGTCTTCGGGCGCGTGGCACTTGAGCACCAGTGCCGATGCGCCGAGGAAGCCGAAATTCCAGCCCAGCCCCAGCAATACCAGCCCGACCCAGAAATGTTCGACGCTCAAGCCCATCAGCCCGGTGGCCGCCGCGCAGGCCGTGAGCAGCAGCCCGGCAAGAATGACGCGCAGCTCGCCAAAGCGCTGAATCAGCCTGCCGGTGAAAAAGCTTGGAGCATACATGGCAACGACATGCAGCTCGATGCCGATATTGGAATGGTGGCGCGAGATGCCGCACAGCTCCATCGCCAGCGGGGCGCTGGTCATCATGAAATTCATCAGCAGATAGCTGATGGTGCCGCACAGCAGCGCCGCCATGAACAGCGGCTGGCGCAGGATGGGCCCCAGCGGGCGCACCGCGGCGCCCGCCGCCGGCGGCTTCACCGCGTTGAGCTTCACGCCCCGCAGCACCAGCGCCGACAGCACGGCCACCGCCGCGGAGCAGACATAGGTCAGCGCATAGGCATGGGGCGGCCAGGCATTCATGGTGGCGCTGACCATCTGCGGCCCGACCACGCCGGCCAGCACGCCGCCCGCCAGCACCAGGGACAGCGCCCGCGGCTTCTCCTCGGGCACCACGCATTCCGCCGCGGCAAACCGGAACGTCAGCACCACGGCCGCGTAGGCGCCGCCCAGCAGCGTGGCCAGGCAGAACAGCGCAAACGACTGCTGGACGATGGCCAGCGCGGCCAGCAGGCCCATCAGCACACCGCAGAGGTTGCCCAGCAGGAAGGCGCGCGCGCGTCCATGGCGCCGCGCAATGTGTCCCGCGGGCAGCGTGGCCAGCGCCATGCCGACCACGAACATGGTGATGGGCAGCGTGGCCCACTCGGGCCGCGGCGCGAGCATATGGCCGATGATCGCGCCGCTGGCATAGACCACGATGGAGTTGGCGCCCGACAGTGCCTGGGCGGCGGCAAGGCGCAGCACCGACAGGTTGATGGTCATGGCGTACGGCCCTCGGCTGCGGCACTGTCGGCGGGCCAGAGCCCGGGACCGGTCTTGGCATAGACCTGCGTGTCTTCCAGCGCCTGCATGGCGGGATGCGCCCCAGGTGGCAGCCGGATCCAGCTACCTGCGGGATGCGGTATGCCATCGACCGACAGCGCGCCGGAAATGACCAGGAGTTCCATGCCGTCGCGTTCCGGGACGGTCAGCGGCGCAGCGCCGGGCAAGCGCAGCATGGACACCTGTTCGTGCGCATCGTCGAAGAGCCGGCAGACCGCGCGGCCGTTGGCCGCCTGCCAGCGGGCCGCATCGCGCGTATCGATGCGTACCGCCTGCGTTTCGTCGTCGCGCATCTGCTGGAGCTTCACGAAGATCACCGCGCCTGGAGCGCTGCGCGGGCTGTGCGACGAGCCCGGCGGATTGCGCAGGTACCAGCCCGCGGGATAGTCGCCATGCTCGTCGGAAAAGACGCCCGACAGCACCAGGATTTCCTCGCCGCCCGCATGGCGGTGGGCACGAAAGTCCGAGCCCACGCGGTCGAGCATGACGCGCTCGACGCCGGCTTGTGGCGAGGCAATCCACTGATGGTTCTCGGGCCTGACGCTGGCCGGGAGCGTGAAATCGGCGTTGATGTGCATGGGAGGGTGAAGGGTTGGGATGCGCCGCAAATTTTTTCTTGTCCGTTTTGCCAAGGGTAGGCAACCGCAGCAGGGTTGAATTCTTCTCTGTTCCCGGCGACGGCGCAAACGGCTTATTCTTTGCGGCCGCCCAAGAAATTCTTTCCCATGACTGCCCCCGCCCATCTCAATGCCCTCAAGGCCTTCGAAGCCGCCGCGCGCCACCAGAGCTTTTCGGCGGCAGCCGACGAATTGAACGTGAGTTCAGCGGCCGTGGGCCAGCTGGTGCGCGGCCTGGAGCAGTGGCTGGGCGTGGCGCTGTTCACGCGCGTGGCCAGCGGCCGCCAGCGCATCGTGCCTACCGAAGCCGCGCTGGCCGCGCTGCCCGATATCCGCGCCGGTTTCGAGCGCCTGGGCCTGGGCTTGGCCCGGCTCAGGCAGGCGCCCGCGCACGAGGTGCTGAAACTGACCATGAGCCCGGCCTTTGCCTCCAAATGGCTGCTGCCGCGCATCGAGCGCTTCTCGGCGCAGCAGCCGGGCACCGAACTGCTGCTGGACACCAGCCAGCGCCTGCTTGACTTTGCCGTGCAGCGCATCGACCTGGGCATCCGCTACGGCGCCGGCCGCTGGCCCGGACTCTGCGCGCAAAAGCTGATGGAGGAAGCGGTGTTTCCGGTCTGCTCGCCGGCCTTGCTGGCGAGGGCCCGCATACGCGAGCCGGCCGATTTGCTCAGGCACCCGCTGATCCACGACATGACGGGCGACGGCCCTTCCGGCTATGTGACCTGGCAGACCTGGTTCGAGCGCGTCGGCGTGCCGGGCGCGATGGTCGAGCGCGGGCACCGCATCAACAATGCCGCTGCGGTGCTGCAGGCCGCGGCCGAAGGGCAGGGCATTGCACTGGCGCGCAGCGTGATGGCCTGCGACGACCTGGCCGCGGGGCGGCTGGTGCGGCTGCTGCCGGCACTGAACGTACTGTCGCCGCTGTCGTATTACGCCGTCTGGCGCGAGGAAAGCCTGTCCCGGCCCGGGCTTGCGGCTTTTCTGGCCTGGCTGCAGCAGGAGGCGGCCCGGGACTGCCCGAGCTCCGAGGAAAAGAGCCGCAGGCGCGCCGCGGCCGCTGCGCGCCAGGCTTGATGCGGCGCGCGCCGCTCACTCCATGCGGATGCCGCGTTCCTTCACCAGCTTGGACCACTTGCCCGATTCGCTGTCGATGAAGGCGGCGAAGTCCTGGCTGCTGCCGCCGCCGAACTCGTTGCCCTGCGAGACGATGCGGTCCTTGACTTCCGGGTGCTCCATGGCCTTGGCAAAGGCGGCCTGCAGCCTGGCCACGATCTCGGGCGGCGTGCCCCTGGGCGCGACATAGCCCATCCAGTTCGAGACCGTCACCGCGGGAAACCCGGCTTCGGCAAAGGTCGGCACGTCGGGCATGAAGCGCAGGCGCTGCGCCGAGGTCACGGCAATGGGTTTGACCTTCTTGGTCTGGATCGCCGGCATGGCCGCGCCGGTCTGCTCGAACATCAGGTCCACCTGGCCGGCCATCAGCGCCGTCGAGGCCGGGCCGCCGCCCTTGAAGGGCACGCCTACCATGTCGATGCCGGCCGCGGCTTCAAACAGTTCGGCCGACAGATGGTGGGCGCCGCCCGGGCCGGCGTTGGCAATGTTCAGCATGCCGGGCCTGGCCTTGGCCGCGGCCACGACCTCGTTGACATTGCCGAACGGCCGGTCCATGGGCGCGACCAGCACCAGCGGGCTTTTCTCCAGCAGGATGATGGGCACGAAAGCCTTGGGGTCGAAGTTCAGCTTCGGATAGATCCAGGGATTCACCGCCAGCGGGCCGAAGCTGCCCATGGCCAGCGTATAGCCGTCGGGCGCGGCGCGGCCGGCGAGCTCCATGCCGATGTTGCCGCTGGCGCCGGGCTTGTTGTCGACGATCACCGACTGGCCCAGGATCTCGCCCATGCGCTTGGCCACGAGCCGGGTCTTGACATCGGTGTTTCCGCCCGCGGCAAAGGGCACGATGATGGTGATGGGCTTGGCCGGATAGCCGGGCGCTGCGGGCTGGGCGAAGGCCGCGGTGCCGAGCGCGGCCAGGGCTGCGCCAGCGACCAGCCGGCGGCGGGTCACGAAATGGAACAACATGCTTGTCTCCTGAGGGATTGAAATGAAGCGGTCTGGTGCCGCCTGGGGGAACGCTGCCTTATTCGGGCAGGATGTGGGCGGCCTCGACAATGCGCGCGTACTTGGCGCTTTCGCGGGCGATGAAGTCACGGAACTGGGCCTGGGTCATGGGCTCGGGCTCGCCGCCCTGTTCGCGCAGGCGCCGGGCAAGATCGGGGTCTTTCAGCGCCGCGGCAATCGCCTCGCTGAGCCGGGCCTGGATGGCGGCCGGCGTCTTGGCCGGCGCAAACACGCCAAACCAGTTCTCCAGGTCATAGGCCTTGGCCGCGGGCGTCTCGGCAATGGCGGGAATCTCGGGCGCGAAACTGGTGCGCTTGGCCGAGGTCACGGCCAGCGCCTTGACGCGGTTGCCCTTGAGAAACGGCGCCGCGCCGGCGTAGCTGACGAAAGTCAGGTCGACCGCGCCCGAGGCCACATCGACCAGTTGGCCGGACGCACCCTTGTAGGGCACATGCTGCATCTTCACGCCCAGCATGGATTGCAGCAGTTCGCCGTTGAGGTGCTGCGGATTGCCGACGCCGCTGGTCGCATAGCTGAGCTTGCCCGGGTGCTTGGCGGCGTAGGCCGCGAGTTCGGCCAGGTTGCCGACCGGCAGGCCCGGGTGGGCGACCAGCACATTGGGCACGCGCGCGACCAGGCCGATCGGCGCCAGGTCGCGCTGCGGCTGGTATTGCATGCGGCTCTTGTAGATCAGCGGGTTGATGCTGGTCTCGCCCGCGGAGCCGAGCAGCAGCGTGTAGCCGTCGCCGGCGGCCTTGCTCACCGCGGCCGCGCCGACCATGCCGCTGGCGCCGGGCTTGTTGTCGACCAGCACCGTCTGCTGCAGGCTTGCGCGCAGCTTCTCGGCAAGCAGCCGCGCCATGGCGTCGACGCCGCCGCCCGCGGAAAACGGCACGACGATGGTGATGGCCTTGGCCGGGTAGTCGCCTTGCGCAAAAGCGGCCGGGGTCAGCGCCGCAGCGCACAGCAGCAGGCTGCAAGAGAGGATGGGTTTCATGGCGGTCTCCTGGGTTGAGGGGGGGATGTGCGCACGCGTCAGGCCGAAAAGACCATGCAGACCGGGCTCTTGCTGTGCACCGGGGCACCGGTCTCGGCCAGCGTTCCCGTGGCCGGGTCGATGGCGAACGTCACGATGCAGTCGCTGTCCTCGTTCAATGCAAACAGCCAGCGGCCATTGGGCGAGAGGGCGAAAAAGCGCGGCGTCTTGCCGCCCGAGGGCCGGGCGCCGACAAATGCCAGCCGTCCCGTTGCCGCATCGATCGCAAACACCGCGATGCTGTCGAAGCCGCGGTTGGAGGCGTACAGGAAGCGGCCCCGGGCATCGATGGCAATGCCCGACGCGCGGCTGTTGCTTGCATAGCTGTCGGGCAGCGCGGAAAGAACCTGGAACGGCGCGAGCGCGCCGGTGGCGGCATCGAAGCGGTAGCCGGTCACGGTGGAGTCGAGCTCATTGACCACATAGGCCAGCGGCAGCTGCGGATGGAACGCCAGGTGGCGCGGCCCGCTGGCTTCACGCGCCACCGCGGCGGGCGCGGCCGCGGGCACCAGCCGGCCGTCGCTGAAGGCAAAGCTGAAGACGCGGTCCAGCCCCTTGTCGGGCACCACGACATAGCGGCCCGAGGGGTCGAAGGGATTGAAATGCGGCTTGGCCTGCTGCTGTTCGATACGGTGCGGCCCGACCGGGCCTTCGAGCGCAAGCAGCTGGGTCAGCGGCGCCAGCGAGCCGTCGGGATTGACGGGCAGCACGGCCAGGCTGGCGCCAATGTGGTTCGAGACGACGAGATGGCGGCCGCTGGGATCGAACGCCAGATGCACCGGGTTGCGGCCCTGCGTGTCCTGCCGGTTGATGAAGCGCAGGGCGCCCGTGGCGCGGTCGACCGCGAAGGCACTGACTTCCGACGCGTCGCCATGCACCGTGTAGAGAAACCGTCCGTCGCGGCTCAGGGCCAGAAACGACGGGTTGGTGAGGCCTCTTGCAATATCCACCAGCTCCAGCGCCCCCTGTGCGGGGTCCACGCGAAAGATGCTGATGCCTTCGCCGCGGGCATTTCTTTGCTGGGTGGTGCGGCTGCCGACATACGCGTACATGGAATTCCTCGGGCGGGTTGGACCGGTGCAAAGGGACGCGAAACGCCGCGCCCCGGTCGCTAGGGTTTGCACTGGTTTGCATTTTATGCACGGTAAATGCAAAATACGACTCATGGAAAACACCGAGATCCCCGTGCTGGCGCTGCGCGCCAATGGCATGGCCTACCAGGCCACCGATCTGCATGGCATCGCCGGCACGCAGCTGGCGCAGATGCCCGTGGTGCTGCGGCTGCTGCTGGAAAACGCCGCGCGCAACATGGCGGGCAGCGAGCGCGCGGCCGCGATCGCGGCGTTGCTGGCCTGGACGCAGACCGGCAGCAGCGAAGCCGAAATCGCCTACCAGCCGGGCCGGGTGCTGATGCACGACACCACCAGCACGCCGGCGCTGGTCGATCTGGCGGCGATGCGCAGCACGCTGGCCGAGGCCGGCGTGGACCCGTCGGTGCTCAATTCGAGCCTGCCGGTCGATGTCTCGGTCGACCACTCGCTGGCCGTCGAGGCATTCGCGCGGCCCGATGCGCCGCAGCGCAACATGGAATTCGAGATCCGGCGCAATGCCGAGCGCTATGGCTTCCTGCAGTGGGCGTCGAAGGTGCTGCAGGGTGTGCGCATCCACCCGCCAGGCACGGGCATCATGCATACCGTCAACCTCGAGCAACTGGCCACGGTGGTCACGACCGAGCAGCGCGCGGGCCAGGACTGGCTGGTGCCGGACATGATGATCGGCACCGACAGCCATACGCCGATGGTCAACGGCATTGGCGTGCTGGGCTGGGGCGTGGGCGGGCTCGAGGCGCAGACGGTGATGTTCGGCATGCCGACCATGCTGCGCATTCCCGAGGTGATCGGCGTGCGCCTGTCCGGCCGGCTGCGCCCGGGCGTGCTGGCCACCGACCTGGCGCTCACCGTGACCAGCCGCCTGCGCGCCATCGGCGTGTCGGGCGAATTTGTCGAGTTCTTTGGCCCCGGCGTGGCGACGCTGACCGCGGGCGACCGCGCCGTCGTGGCCAACATGGCGCCGGAATATGGCGCGACCACGGGATTCTTTCCCGTCGATGAGGCGACGCTCGACTATCTGCGCACGACGGGGCGCAGCGCGGAGGCCATCGAGCGCGTGCGCGTGCTGACCCAGGCCATCGGCCTGTGGTTCGATCCCGCCGCCACGCCGCGCTTCACGCGCAGCATCGATGTCGACCTGGACAGCATTGGCATGCATGTCGCCGGCCCGCGCCGGCCGCAGGATCTGCGTGGCTTTGGCGAAACCGGCGAACTGCTCAAGGCCCTGGACTTCCAGCCCAGGGGCCGTGCGGCCGGCATGCCGCGCCATCCGGTCGTCATTGCCGCCATCACCAGCTGCACCAATACCTCGGACCCGCGGCTGCTGGTCGCGGCCGGGCTGGTGGCGCGCAAGGCGCGCGCGCTGGGTTTGAAAGTGCCGTCCTGGGTCAAGACCTCGACCGGCCCGGGCTCGCCCGCGGCGGCCGACTATCTGGCGCGCGCCGGGCTCACCGAAGACCTGTCGGCCGTGGGTTTCGATATCGTTGGCTATGGCTGCACGACCTGCATCGGCAATCCGGGCCAGCTGCTGCCCGAAGTCCAGGCGGCCATGGCCGCGGGCGCGATCCATCCGGTGGCCGTGCTGTCGGGCAACCGCAACTTCGCGGGCCGCGTGCATCCCGATCTCGACCTGGGCTTTCTGATGTCGCCGCCGCTGGTGATTGCGTTTGCGCTGGCCGGCAACGCCGAGATCGACCTGCGCGTCGATCCGATCCAGGTCACGCCCGCAGGCCGCGAGGTCTTCCTGCAGGACCTCTGGCCTACGCCCGAGGAGATCGAGGCCTGCCTGTCCGCATCGCAGGATCCCGCCGACTACCGCCGCGCATTCCAGATCGCCACCCAGAATCCGCTGTGGCACCAACTGCCCGCGCCCAGCACGCCGCTGTATCCCTGGGCGCCGCGGTCCACCGCGCTGCGCCGCCCGCCGTTTGCCGATCTGGGCGAAGGCAGCCTGCTGGGGCAATTCAGCGCCCATCCCTTGCTGGTCGTGGGCGACGACATCACCACCGACCATATCTCGCCGGCCAGCGCGATTCCGCGCGACAGCCTGGTGGCGGACTTCCTGGTCGAGCGCGGCGACGACCGGGGCGACCTGAATGTGTTTGCCTCGCGCCGCGGCAACTGGGAAGTCATGGTGCGCGGCGCCTTCCACAGCAAGACGCTGAAGAACCTGCTCGCGCCCGGGGTGCCGGTGGCGCACACGCTCCATGTGCCCAGCGGCGCGGTCATGCCGCTGTATGACGCGGCGCGGCGCTATGCGGCCGAGGGCGACTCCGTGGTGCTGGTCGCGGGCGAGCGCTATGGCACGGGTTCGTCGCGCGACTGGGCGGCCAAGGGCCAGCGCCTGCTGGGCATCCGCAGCGTGCTGGCCAACAGCTTCGAGCGCATCCACCGCTCGAACCTGATCGGCATGGGCATCCTGCCGCTGCGCTTTCCTGCGGGCGTCACGCCGTTCTCGCTGCAGCTGGCGCCGGGCGACCGCATTGCCGTGGAGGCGCTGCCCGACGCCATCGAGCCGCGCTGCGCCGTGCCGGTGCGCATCCTGCGTGCCAATGGAGAGACTGAGCAACTGACCGCGACGGCCGCCGTGGAAACCCAGCTTGAAGTCGCGCTGCTGCGTGCCGGCGGCGTCATTCCTTCGACGCTGCAGCGCATGCTGGCCGAACATCGCGAGCAGATGGCTGCGTAATGTCCGCGTTGCATGGACAATCCGCTTCCATGCGGACCGACCCCACCATTGCCACCCAGATCCTGGAATTGATCCAGACCGAGGGCCTGCCCGTGGGCAGCCACCTGCCGGCGCAGCTGCTCGCCGACCGCCTGCGCGTGTCGCGCTCGCCGATCAACGAGGCGCTGGCGCTGCTCGCCGAAAAGCAGATCCTGCGGCGCGAGGCCAACCGCGGCTATTTTCTTGCCGAACCGGTGCAGCTGCCGGCCAAGGACCTGGCCGAGAAGCTGGGCATCGACGAGACCAATGTCGTGGCCGATGTCTACTTCCGCATTGCCGACGACCGGCTGCGCGGGCTGTTGCCCAGCGACTTCAAGGAAACCGAGATCCGCCAGCGCTACGGCCTCACGCCGGCGCAGCTGGGCAGCGTGATGGCGCGCATCGCCAGCGAAGGCTGGGCCGAGAAGAAGCCCGGCTACGGCTGGACGTTTTCCGCGATGCTGACCACGGCCGACAGCCTGCTGCAGTCCTACCGGCTGCGGCTCGCGCTCGAGCCCGCGGCGCTGCTCGAGCCCGGCTATCGCCTCGCGCCCGAAGTCATCGAGCGCTGCCGCGCGGCCGAGCGGCATTTGCTGCAGGGCGGCATTGCCACCGACAGCGCCGCAGCGCTGCACGAGCGCGGCGTGCGCTTTCACGAGTCGCTGGTCGAAGGCTCGGGCAATCCGTTTTTCATCGACACCATCCGGCGCGTGAACCGCGTGCGCCGGCTGCTGTCCTACCGCTCCATGCAGGAGCGCTCGCGCTACCGCGAGCACTGCGAACAACACCTGCAACTGCTGGACCTGCTCGAGCGCGGACGCAACGACGAAGCCGCGCAGGCCATGCAGGTGCATCTGTCGAGCACGCTGCGCAACCTCGAGAAGATCAGCGCCATTCTCAAACCCTGAACCGCCACACCATGCACATCGCTCCCGACCTCCTGCAAGCCTTCGCGCCCACCGGCGTGCTGCGCGCCTCCATCAACCTGGGCAATCCGATTCTGGCGCACCGCAACGCGCAGACCGGGGAAGTGGGCGGCGTGTCGGTCGATCTGGCGCGCGCGTTCGGCGACCGGCTGGGCGTGCCGGTGGAGCTGGTCGTGTTCGATGCCGCGGGCAAGTCGGTCGAAGCCGTCACCGCCGAGCAGGCCGATATCGGCTTCTTTGCCATCGACCCGCTGCGCGGCCAGGGCATACGCTTTACCGCGCCCTATGTGCTGATCGAGGGCGCCTACCTGGTGCGCGAGGCCTCGCCGCTGCAGGCCAATGAACAGGTCGACCAGCCCGGCACGCGCGTCACCGTGGGCAAGGGCAGCGCCTACGACCTCTATCTGAGCCGCGAACTGCGCCAGGCAACGATAGAGCGCGCGCCGACCTCGCCGGCGGTGGTCGATAGCTTTGTCGCCACGAATGCCGATGTCGCCGCGGGCGTCAAGCAGCAGTTGCAAGCCGATGCGCGGCGCATTGGCGGATTGCGCCTCTTGCCCGGACGCTTCATGGTGATCCAGCAGGCCATGGGTGTACCCACCCGCCGCGGCGAAGCCGCTGCGGCGCTGCTGCACGCGTTTGTCGAGGAGCAAAAGCAAAGCGGGTTTGTCGCCGCGGCGCTCAAGCGCCATGGCATCGAAGGCGCGAGCGTCGCGCCCGCCGAAGCGCGCGCCTGACACCTCTTTCCCGCTGGCCGCGGCGCCCGCCGGCGCGGGCTGGCCCTGCGCTCTTTCGGATTGCCTCCCGTGAACGATTTCTCCTTTCGCAAGATCGCGCTGGCCGCGTTTGGCCCGGCGCTGCTGTTTGGCATTGGCGACGGCGCCATCCTGCCGGTCGTCGTGCTGCTGGCGCGCGAGCTCGGCGCGTCGATTCCCATGGCGGCGCTGGCCGTGACGCTGATCAGCATTGGCTGCGTGCTCAACAATATCCCGGCCTCGCTGCTGATCGCGCGCTGGGGCGAGCGCGCGGCCATTGTCACGGCCGGGCTGTGGAGCGCGCTGGGCATGGCGGTGTGCTTCTTCGCCACGCATTACGGCGTGTTTGCCCTCGGCTGCTTCATGATGGGCATGTCGCAGGCCATCTACAACCTGGCGCGCCAGAGCTATATGACCGAGGTGGTGCCGCTGAGCCACCGTGCGCGCGCGCTGTCGGCGCTGGGCGGCGTGGTGCGCATCGGCAGCTTCATCGGGCCGTTCCTGAGCGCTGCCGTGATTCACTTCCACGGCCTGTCCTCGGCGTTTGCGGTGGGCATCGTCGCGGTGCTGTCCGCCGCCGCGCTGGGCGCGCGCATTCCGGACCTGCCCGAGCACCCGCGCCACCAGGCCGCGCAGTCCGGCAAGCGCGTCTCGCTGCTGTCGACCTTTGCCGACCACCGCCGGATTTTCCTCACGCTGGGCCTGGCCATCCTGCTGGTGGGCGCGGTGCGCGCCGCGCGCAGCGTGGTGCTGCCGCTGTGGGCGGACCACCTGGGCCTGGCGCCCACCGCGGCCTCGCTGCTGTTCGGCCTGGCCGGCGCCATCGAGACGCTGGTGTTCTACCCCGCCGGCAAGGTGATGGACACCCGGGGCCGGCGCGCGGTCGCGCTGCCCGCCATGCTGATCATGGGCGCGGGCATGCTGCTGATGCCGCTGACGGGCAGCTTCGCGGCGCTGGTGCTGGTGGCGATGCTGATCGGCTTTGGCAACGGCATCAGCTCGGGCATGAACATGACGCTGGGCGCCGACCACGCGCCGGTGCAGGGGCGCTCCTATTTCCTCGGCGTCTGGCGCCTGCTGGCCGACATCGGCGCCACGGCCGGGCCGGCACTGCTGTCGCTGATCGTTTCCGCGACCACGCTGGCCACGGGCATCGCCTTCATGGGCGCGGTGGCGGCGCTGGCGGCGGCCCTGCTGCACCGCTTCATTCCGGCGCGCGCCGCGCCGCCGCAGTAGCGCCCCAGGACGCAGGCTTGCGCCTGCAGCATCAGCCCGCTGGCGCCGCCTTCACCGGCTCGCGCATGGTGACGAACTCCTCGGCGGCCGTGGGGTGGATGCCGATGGTGCTGTCGAAAATCGCCTTGGTGGCGCCGGCCTTCATCGCCACGGCAAAGCCCTGCACGATCTCGCCGGCCTCGGCGCCCACCATGTGCAGGCCGACCACGCGGTCGGTCGCGGTCTCGACCACCAGCTTCATCAGCGTGCGCTCGGAGCTGCCCGACAGCGTGTGCCTGAGCGCCTTGAATTCGCTGCGGAAGACGGTCACCTCGCCAAACATCTGCCGTGCCTGGGCTTCGCTGTGGCCCACGGTGCCGATGCTCGGATGCGTGAACACCGCCGTGGGAATGAAGTCGTAGTTCATGCTGCGCGCGGGCTTGCCCGCGGCCGGGCCGAACAGCTGGTCGACGACGACCATGGCTTCGGCCAGCGCCACCGGCGTCAGCTGCACGCGGCTGGTGACATCGCCCACGGCGTAGACCGAGGGAATGCTGGTCTGGTAGCGCTCGTCGACCAGCACCGCGCCGTTCTTGCCCACCGCCACGCCGGCGGTCTCGAGGCCCAGGCCCTGCGTCAGCGGCACGCGCCCCGTGGCATAGAGCACCGCGTCGGCCGGCAATTCGTTGCCGTCCTGCAGCCGCACCTGCAGGCCCTCGGGCGTGCGCGTGATTGCCGCGACATCGGCATTCAGGCGCAGGTCGACGCCGGTCTTGCCCATTTCCTTGGCGACGAATTCACGGATCTCGTCGTCGAAGCCGCGCAGCACCTGTTCGCCGCGGTACAGCTGCGTGACCTGCGCGCCCAGGCCGTTGAAGATCGACGCGAACTCGCAGGCGATATAGCCGCCGCCGACCACCAGCAGGCGCTTGGGAAACGGCTCCAGATCAAAGATCGCATTCGAGTCGATGACATGCTCGCCGCCCTCGATCTCGGGCCGGAACGGCGTGCCGCCGGTGGCAATCAGGATGTGCCTGGCGGTGACGCGCTGCTCTGCGCTGCCGTCGGCGCCGCGCAGCAGCACGGCGTGCGGGCCATCAAGGCGCGCAAACGCATCGAACACCTCGACCCCGACACCCGTCAGCAGATGGCCGTAAATGCTGTTCAGGCGCGCGATCTCGCGTGCGCGGTTGGCCTTGAGCGTGCCCCAATTCAGCACCGGCGCGGCGCCTTCCCAGCCAAAGCCATGCGATTCCTCGAACGCCTCGGCGTAGTGCGCGGCATAGCTGTAGAGCTTTTTTGGAATGCAGCCGACATTGACGCAGGTGCCGCCCAGGCCGCTTTCGCCCTGCATCTCCGCCAGCGCCACGCGCGCGCCGCGCTGCGCGGCCATGCGCGCGGCGCGCACGCCGCCGCTGCCGCCACCGATTACAAACAGGTCAAAGTCATGGGCATTCATGGGGCTGGGCATTCAGGAGGGTTGGAGGCAGGACCGGGCCTGGCGTGATCGAAGCATTATCGGCCAGCCAACGAGGCCCAGATGCGCCAACGTCTTACGCCGGCCGCAGCGGGACCAGTCGAGGTTTACCCTAGAATCACTGCAATCCGGCGCCGGCCCTGCCCGCACCGGTTCCCCACTTCAGCGCCTCAGCATGAGGCCGCATGCCACGGACCGGCGTACAGGCCCGGGCATGCCTCCGGTCAACCGCCCCTGCCTGGCAGCCTGCCGGCACGGGCTTCATCGCGTGGCGCCACGGCCCACCTGAACCGCACCCTCCATGCCCATTTCCAAGAAAACCACCCAACGCCTCGGCATTGCCCTGGTGCTGGTCGCCGCGGCGGCCGCGATCGTCAAGTGGCAGTTCTTTCCCGCCAAGCCGCCCGGCAGTTTCATCTCCGCGCCGGCCGCCACCGGCGATCTCGAGGACACGGTGCTGGCCAGCGGCACGCTGCAGGCCTTCAAGCAGGTCAGCGTCGGCGCGCAGGTGTCGGGCCAGATCCAGTCGCTGAAGGTGGCGCTGGGCGACAACGTCAAGCAGGGCCAGCTGATCGCCGAGATCGACTCGCTGACGCAGCAGAACACGGTGCGCAACGCCGAGGCCGCGCTGGCCACGGCGCGCGCCAACCTGCGCGCGCGCCAGGCCTCGCTGTCGCAGGTCGAGCAGGCCTACAAGCGCCAG
>Ga0308161_1003281_pt1 | contig 15907 bp, 16 predicted proteins | sample PhyFR2_FD_201034 | JGI IMG/M metagenome (GOLD analysis project Ga0308161, IMG submission 201034) | Phyllosphere microbial communities from UC Gill Tract Community Farm, Albany, California, United States - DLSLF.R2 | ecosystem: Host-associated > Plants > Phyllosphere > Unclassified | place: USA...
GGCGGTCACGCTGCTGTCGCGGGACTGACGGACGGGAGGCGGGGTGGGGGCCCGCCCCGCGCCTCCCGTCCGCCACCGGTCACCTGTCGGACCGGTGTTGACTCGGTCAGGCCGTGTCGCGGCACGCGTGTGCCTGCCTGCCTGCGTGCGTGCGTGCGACCGCCCCTGTCGGCGCGCGCCCGGGCGCGCTAGCGTGACGGGATGGGGCAGCACAGGGGCAGCGGGGACGGGGACCGGTCGAGGGACCTCGGGGACGGACCGCGGACGGCCACGGTCGTCACACGCGGCGCGGCGGCCTGAGGTGCACGTGTCGGGTCGCGTCGGATCGGACGCGCCGGACCCCTCGCTCGCCGTGCACGCACGGGTGGCGGCACTCGGCATCCGCGTCGCCGGTCTCGTCGCGCAGCGCCACCTCGAGGACCTCGGCGTGACCGGCCTGCAGGAGAGCCAGCACGGCAGCGGGTCGGACGCGGTGACCGTCGACGCCGCTGTCACCCGCAACTACGGCTTCTGGCGGAACCCCGACGACCGGGACGACCCGGTGAACCTGGCCGACCTGTCGGCGGCCGAGCGTGCCGCACTCGACGGCCCGGTCCCGGACGACCTGCCCGCGTGGCTGCTGGCTGCTCGCGACCGGATGCGCTTCCCGACGATGTGGGACGCGGTCACGACGCACTGGAGCGCCGCCGGCGACCAGGACGCCCGGGAGCTCCTCCGTGCCCACGTCGACCACGTGCTGCACGACCACCACCGCGGCGCGCACGGGCTCGATGGCCCGTCGCCCCGAGGTCCGTGGGTCGAGCTCGTGACCGTGGACGCCGTCCGACCGCACCCCGTGGTCGTCGACGGCGAGGAGCGCGACGGACTGCTGCTCGACACCGACCCGTTCGTGGTGGGGTCCGCGTTCGCGTTCGACGACGGCCGGGTCGTCACCGCGGTGGTCGACCGGGACCTCCTGCCCTGGGTGGACGTCGCCTTCGTCAGCGACGTCGGCTGACCACGGCGATCGACCGCGTCGGCCGGTGCCGTCAGCGCGGTGCCGGCGCCGTCAGAGCGGTGCCGGCGCCGTCAGTGCGGTGCCGGCGCCGTCAGTGCGGTGCCGGCGCCAGGTCGTAAGTGACCCACGGCGTCGCCGACGCGACCGCGTCGTACACGCGGCGGGCCCGGTCGTTGTCGGCGGCGGTGATCCACCGGACGACGGTCGCGCCCTCGTCGGCCGCGAGGGACGCAGCCGCGTGCAGGAGCGCCGTCGCCGCACCGGTGCCCCGCACGTCCGGAGCGGTGAACAGGTCGTCGAGGTACAGCCCGGTGCTCGCGGTCGACGGTCGGACGAACCGGCGGAGGTTCGCGAGCGCCACGGGTCGGTCGTCGGCGTCGACCGCGACGAGCCCGGTCAGGCCGTGCGCACCGGAGGACACCCACGACCAGGTGGTCGCCACGGCAGCGGGGTCGTCGGGCAGTCGGTAGAAGGCGCGGTACCCGGCGTAGAGCGTCGACCACGCCCGTTCGTCGTCGGGGCGGACGGGTCGGACGTGCACGGTCATGCGGTCACCCTACGGTCGGCGGGGCGGACGTGGGCGGCGTGACGGGCGCGAGCCGCGCCTCCCAGCCGTCCGCGGCGACCAGCACGGTGCCGTGCCGTGCCGTGCCCCGTGCGGACGGGTGGTGAGCACCCGCGGTGCGAGCCGACCCGAACGGCTGCACCACGGGTGCCACAAGACGATCGTATGACGAACGACCCCGGTGCACCATGAGGGCTCGGACAGCTCGGCCGCGCAGTGCGCTCCCGTTCCGACCGACCGACGCTGGACCGATCGGACTGGCCGACGCCATACTCGGAGTGGACCGCGGCCCGGGGAACGGACGCGGGCCCGGGCCACGGACGCGACCCGGGAACGGGAGCGTCGAGCGCACCACACCGACGTGGTGGCCGGCGCCGGACGGAGGGGGAACCATGACCGCACTCATCTGGGGCGGAGCCGTCGCAGCGGGCCTGGCCGTCGTCGCGGTGCTCGCACGGGCACGGCGTCGGGGATGACGGGCGACTGCTCCTTCTGCAGCATCATCGCGGGCTCGTCGCCCGCCGTGTGGGTCGAGCGGGAACCCGAGGCGGTGGCGTTCGCGCCCCTGCCCGACTCCGCACTGGCCCCGGGGCACACGCTCGTCGTGCCGGTGGATCACACGGTCGACCTCCGCACCGCCGGGCCGACGTCGCTCGCGGCGACGATCGCGCTCGTGCAGCGCGTCACCCGTGCGATGCGTGCGGGTCTCGGGGCGACGGGGACGGTCGTGCTGCAGGCATCGGGCCCGGACGCCGGGCAGAGCGTCCCGCACCTGCACTTCCACGTCGTGCCGTGCTGGCCGGACGACGGCACGACCCACTGGCCCGAGGGGCGGTCGGCGCACCGGGTCGAGGGCGACCCGTACGCGGCCCTGGCGGAGATGTTCGACTGACGAGCAGGAGCCCTCGTGGTTCCGACGCCCGGGGACCGTCCGGTGTCGCGCGCCGGAACGACTGGTGTCGCGGTCTGACCGGACCACGGGCGGACGGGAGGCGCGGTGCCGGCCCGCACCGCGCCTCCCGTCCGACCGTGGTCGCGACAGCGGCCCACCGTCGGTCCGCGTCCGCGCGTGGTCGCGACGCTCGTGGTCGCTTCACGCATGGTCGAGTCAGCGACCCGTCATCGTTCTGCGGTTGTGACGATCCCGGTGCAGCATCCTCGGGATCCGTGCACCGAGATCGTCAGAATCCGGAACGTGACGCGATCGCGGTCGGTACGGTGTCACGGTGCAGAGCACTCCTGATCCCGAAGCGCCCACGGCCGTGTGGTGGGTGTCCGAGGAGGACGCCATCTTCCCCGGTGACGACGACCTCGACCGGGTCCTCGGCGCCTTCTCCACGGCAGCGGCAGCGAACGCCTACGCCGCGGAGCGGCGACGGGAGACGGGCGGCAGTCGCACGGTCCACGTCGACCGGTACAAGGTCGGGATCGTCAGCGGCTGGAACTCCGACTTCTTCCAGGTCGACGCATGACCGTCTGGCTCCTCGTGCACCGGTCCACGGTGGCGGAGGACGAGGTGATCGGCGCCAAGCTCCTCGGGTTCTTCGCCTCCGCGGACGAGGCCGACCGTGCCGCTGCCGAGCTCGTCGATCGGTGGGCGAGCTACCGCGCGATGCCCGAAGGTTTCGAGCGGTTCGAGCTGCCGCTCGACGAGGAGATCCCCGAGGAGCTGTCCGACCGGATGATCTGGGGGTGAACGTGGGTCCGAAGCACCGCGACCGCCCGTGGACACGGAGCGAGCGCGCTGCCGAGATGCATCGACGCGCGAACGCCGAGGCCCCGGCGTGGTGGCCGCGACGAGCGCTCTGGTCCTGGCGACTCGTCGTCCGTCCGGTCGGCAGGGAGATCGGCGTGGTGCTCGGCGCGGTGGGCGACGGCTTGTCGTTCTGACCGCGGTGGAGGCACGGTCCCTCAGGGCTCCCGCACCGGGTCACTCCACTTCGGGAAGGGCGCGGACACCCCGGGCGCCGACTCCTCGGGGAAGTCCGCCGGGTCTCGGACTGCGATCGCCTCGACGAGCGCATCGGTGTCGTTGGTCCAGAACGTCTCGCTGGAGACGCCGACCGAGTACTGGCCGTTCTTCCGCACCGTCCACGTCACCCACCAGCCGTCCCCGGTGTCCGCCCGCAGCTCGGTGCTCTGCCCGATCTCGGCGCTCCGCGAACGCCACCCCTCCTCGTCGAACCAGCGCCGCATCGGTTCGAGGTCCGCAGCCGCGCCGGTCGCCCCCTCCGGGTGGAGGATCCGGACCGTCCGGAACGAGTAACTGTTCTCCGCCGTCGCCCCGTCGGGCACGTCGCCGAACGCATCGTCGCCGGGAAGCGGGAGAACGTCCCCGCCGTTCCAGGTCCACACCCCGTCGGAGATCCGCGCCTGTGCGTCGGCGAGCAGCGCCTGACCGTGCTCGTACCGCTCCCCCGCCCGGTCGAACTCCTCGTGCAGGCTCATCCGCCCCACCTGCTGCCGGGTCGTCCCCGCGGCATCTCGCGAGCCACGGTCGTCCGAGCACCCGGTCACGGCGATCACGAGTGCGGCGAGCGCCGCGATCACGACCCGTTGCCGTCCGGACGTCCCTCGAACACGCATCTGCCTGCCTTCCCCTCGCAGCGACTTCCTGGCGACGGCCCGCCACACGGCTCACCGTAGCCAGCGGTACTCGTACTCCGGTCTCCCCTGGCCGCTGTGCCGGACGTCCTTCTCGACCTGCCCGACGGCGACGAAGTGCTCCAGGTACCGGCGGGCGGTCACGCGCGAGGTCCCCGTCGCCTGCGCCACCTCGGTCGCCGAAGCCCCGCCGACCGCACGCATCAGGACGCCCTCGATCGACTCGAGCGTCTCGCGCGCGATGCCCTTCTCCGGCTCGGTCGGCACCGCCGGACGGAGCGTGCCGAGCCGCTGGTCGATGTCCGCCTGCGAGAGCGACCGGCGGTCGTCGAACCCGCGGCGGTACTCGCGGTACGTGGTCAGGCGGTCGGCGAAGGTGCGGAAGCTGAACGGCTTGACGAGGTACTGCACGATGCCGAGCGCGATCGCGTTCCGCACGCCCCGGACGTCGTTCGCAGCGGTGACGGCGATGACGTCGACGGCGGACCCGGCGGTGCGCAGGGCGCGGACGAGCTGCAGGCCGTGGGCGTCGGGCAGGTTGAAGTCGAGCAGGACGAGGTCGGGCTTCTCGGCGGCGACCGCGGCGAGCATCTCCCGTCCGGTCGCCGCGGAGGCGACCACCGTGAAGCCCTCCACCCGCGCGACGTACGCGGCGTGGGCCTCCGCGGTGAGGGGTTCGTCCTCGACGATCAGGACCCGGATCGTGTCGGTCACGCCACCACCTGCTGCGCGTCGAGGTCGACCACGAAGGTGCTCCCCGTGGGGCCGGTGTCGACGGTCATCGTCCCACCGACGGCGGCGAGGGTGGAGCGGACGAGGTCGAGTCCGATCCCCCGCCCCTCCGGCCCGGACGGCTTCGTCGACCACCCCCGTTCGTAGGCGGCACCGACGTCGGCGATGCCGGGGCCGTTGTCCTCGACCGTGATCCGCGTGTGCCCGTCGTCGAGCGTCGCGACGGTGACCAACACCCGCGGTCCGTCCGGTCCCCCGGCGTGTTCGGCCACGGCGTCCACGGCGTTGTCGACGAGGTTCCCGAGCACCGTGATCACGTCGCTCGCCGGCGCGGACACCGCCCCTCGCAGGCCGCTGGTGTCGGCCACGAGCACGACGCCTCGCTCGTGCGCCTGCGCGCGCTTCCCGCTCAGCACGGCGGCGAGCACCTGGGCGGTCGCGGTGAGCGGTCCCCAGCCGGCGGCGCGGACACCGACCTCGGGTGCCCCGGCGTCCGCGTGCCGGTCGAGCTCGTCCGACGCGAACCGGATCGCCTCGTCGACCCGACCGAGTTCCATGAGGGCGACGACCGCGTGCATCCGGTTGGCGAACTCGTGCGTCTGCGACCGCAGCGCGTCCGTGAGGGTCCGCGTCGCCGCGAGTTCCCCGGACAGGTGCAGCACCTCGGTCCGGTCCCGGATCGTGGCCACCGTGCCGAGCGGCTTCGCCGACCCCCGCGGGAACGCCAGCTCCTGGTTCACCACGAGCACACGGTCGGCCGTCTCGTGGGTCTCGTCCACCGCGCGGTCCCCGGACGCGAGCAGCGCCCGCAGACCCTCCGGCAGGTCGACCTCGGCGAGCGGGATCGGCTCCTGCTGTTCGGCGGGCGGGGGCAGGTGCAGCAGTTCCGCGGCCCGGTCGTTGTGCAGCACGACGGCTCCGGACCGGTCGATGACGACGAGTCCCTCGTGGACGGAGTGGAGCACGCCCTCGTACGAGGCGAACACCCGCGCGAGCTCCTCGGGACCGCGGCCACCGGTGACCCGGCCGAGGTACCGGCTGAGCAGCCACGAGAACAGCGCCGAGACCGCGACGATCGCCAGGGCGAGCACGACGACGGACACGAGCCGGGGCACCAGCGCGGTGGAGATGTTCGCGACGGTGACGCCCGCGGCGACGAGCCCGACGACCGTGCCGTCCTGGTCGGTGATCGGGGTGACCGCGCGCACCGAGGGGCCGAGCGTCCCGGCGAAGGTCTCGGTGAAGGTCTCGCCCCGCAGCGCCGGCGTGATCGTGCCACGGAAGGGCCGGCCGATCTCGGCGCGGTCCGGGTGCGTCCAGCGGGTGCGGTCCGGCGCCATGATCGTGATGAAGTCCGTGTGCGTGCGGCGCATCAGGTCGAGCGCGTACGGCTCGAGCCGCGCGGAGGGATCGCTCGTCGACGCCTGCTCGACGACGAAGGGGTTCCGCGCGATCGAGACCGCGACGGCGGTGCTCCGGTCGGCGGCACGCTCCTCGAGGTCCGCGCGCGCCGACGACCAGCTCCAGGCGCCACCCACCGCGACGCCGACCACGACGAACAACAGCTGCAGCGCGAACAGCCGCCTGGCGATGCTCCAGCGTCTCGGTGCCACGGTCAGACCCTCCTCGCCTCGTCGCGGGACCCCCATTCTGCGACACGACCCGACCGCGTGGGGCCATCCGTGAACGCAATGAACACAAGTCCCCTCCCGTGTGCGGTCCGCGGCAGGGTGGGCCCGTCCCCACCGGGGAACGAGCCGACCGAGGTGACGACGCCCCGGTCCTGACGACAAGGAAGTCTCATGGCATCGACGCACTCGTCCACCGCACGCCCCGCGCGGCGTCGCGGGCTGGACCGCTCGCACTGGCTCTACATCGCGGTCATCGCAGCCGTGGCCGCCGGCATCGTGGTCGGGCTCACGGCACCGACCTTCGCGGTCGGTCTCAAGCCGATCGGGGACGGCTTCATCGCCCTCATCAAGATGATGATCGCCCCCGTCATCTTCTGCACGATCGTCCTCGGTGTCGGCTCGATCGCCAAGGCGGCGACGGTCGGCAAGGTCGGCGGGCTCGCGCTCGGGTACTTCATCGCGATGTCGACCTTCGCCCTCGCGATCGGTCTGGTCGTCGGCAACCTCATCCACCCGGGCGACCACCTCGACATGTCGACCGCGAAGTACGACCCGCCTGCCGGTTCCACCGAGGACGCGTCGTCGACGTCCGGCTTCCTGCTCGGGATCATCCCCGCCACGCTCGTGTCGTCGCTGACGAGCGGCAGCATCCTGCAGACGCTCTTCGTGGCGCTGCTCGTCGGTTTCGCGCTCCAGGCGATGGGCGAGAAGGGCGCACCGATCCTCACCGGCATCCGGCACCTGCAGGCCCTCGTGTTCCGCATCCTCGCGATGGTGATGTGGGCCGCCCCGGTCGGCGCCTTCGGCGCGATCGCGGCCGTGGTCGGCGCCACCGGCGTCGCGGCACTCGTGGCCCTCGGCACCCTCATGGTCGCGTTCTACATCACGTGCATCGTCTTCGTCGTCGGGGTCCTCGGCCTGCTGCTCCGCCTCGTGACCGGCGTGAACATCTTCCGGCTCATGAAGTACCTCGGCCGCGAGTACCTGCTCATCGTCTCGACCTCCTCGAGCGAGGTCAGCCTGCCCCGGCTCATCGCGAAGATGGAGCACCTCGGCGTCTCGAAGCCCGTCGTCGGCGTCACCGTCCCGACCGGCTACTCGTTCAACCTCGACGGCACCGCCATCTACCTGACGATGTCGTCGCTGTTCATCGCGAACGCGCTCGGCACCCCGCTGAACATCCCGGAGCAGATCTCGCTCCTGGTCTTCATGATCATCGCCTCGAAGGGCGCCGCGGGCGTCACCGGTGCCGGTCTCGCGACCCTCGCCGGCGGGCTGCAGGCGCACCGCCCCGACCTGGTGAACGGCGTCGGGCTCATCGTCGGCATCGACCGGTTCATGTCCGAGGCCCGCGCCCTGACGAACTTCACCGGCAACGCGGTCGCGACCGTCCTGGTCGGCACGTGGACCCGGCAGATCGACAAGGAGCAGGTCGAGCGGGTCCTGTCCGGAGCGGCGCCGTTCGACGAGCGGACGATGTCCGCCGACGACCACGGTGGTCCCGCCCCCGTCGAGCGCGAGCGCATCTCGACCGAGGCCGTCCGCACGATCGTCGAGCCCGAGCGCTCCGCAGCGTCCGCCGACCGCCGCTGACGGCGACGGCCGGCCCCCACTGACGGGGTCGGCCGACCGCCGCCTCCGCGCCCACCACCACTCCGCCCGTCCCGCCCGGCGCTGACGCGCCGGCCCGCCCCGAGGAGATCGCCGATGATCACCAACCCCAACCACACGAGTCCCGCCCCCGCCACCGTCCCCGGTTCACCCCGTGTCGCCCTGGAGGCGTGGGTCGCCCGGGTCGCGTCCCTCACCTGCCCCGACGCGGTCGTCTGGTGCGACGGCTCGCCGGACGAGACGGCTCGCCTCACGCAGCAGCTCGTCGACGAGGGCAAGCTCGTCGCGCTGGACCCGGAGCGCCGACCGAACAGCTACCTCGCCCGCTCGGCACCGGGCGACGTCGCCCGGGTGGAGGGTCGGACGTTCACCTGCTCGGCCACCCCGGAGGACGCCGGCCCGACGAACCTCTGGCGTGATCCGACGGCGATGCGCGCCGAGCTCGACGGACGCTTCGCGGGGAGCATGCGCGGTCGGACGATGTACGTCGTGCCGTTCTCGATGGGTCCGGTCGGCGGTCCGATCTCGCAGCTCGGCGTCGAGGTCACCGACTCGGCGTACGTCGTCCTGAGCATGGGCAAGACCACCCGCCTCGGTCCGGAGGTGCTCCGCGCGATCGGCGCCGGCGTGCCGTGGGTTGCGGCCGTGCACAGCGTGGGGATGCCCCTCCGCGACGACGACGGCACCGTGCACGAGGACGTGGCGTGGCCCTGCAACGAGACGAAGTACATCGTGCAGTTCCCCGAGACCCGCGAGGTGTGGTCGTACGGCTCGGGCTACGGCGGCAACGCCCTGCTCGCGAAGAAGTGCTTCGCGCTGCGGATCGCCTCGGTGATGGGGCGCGACGAGGGCTGGCTCGCCGAGCACATGCTGCTCATCCGGCTGACCTCGCCCGAGGGCCGGGCGTTCCACCTGGCCGCGGCGTTCCCCTCCGCCTGCGGCAAGACGAACCTCGCGATGCTCCAGCCGGCGCTCCCCGGGTGGTCGGTCGAGACGATCGGTGACGACATCGCCTGGCTCCGTCCGGGGTCGGACGGGCGGCTGCACGCGATCAACCCCGAGGCCGGGCTGTTCGGCGTCGCGCCGGGGACCGGCGTCGACACGAACCCGGTCGCCGTCGAGACGATCGCGGCGGACACGATCTTCACCAACGTCGCCCTGACCGACGACGGTGACGTGTGGTGGGAGGGCCTCACGCCGGAGCCGCCGGCGCACCTGGTCGACTGGACGGGTGCCGACTGGACCCCGGCGAGCGGGACCCCGGCGGCGCACCCGAACGCCCGGTTCACCGTGGCGCTCGACCGTTGCCCGTCCCGCGCGGCAGACCTCGACCACAGCGTCCCGATCGACGCCGTCGTGTTCGGCGGTCGACGCTCGACGAACGTGCCGCTCGTGGCGCAGGCCCCCACCTGGGCGGAGGGCGTGTTCATGGGCGCGACCGTCTCGTCCGAACGCACCGCCGCGGCCGAGGGCACCGTCGGCGAGCTCCGCCGCGACCCGTTCGCGATGCTGCCGTTCTGCGGCTACGACATGGCCGACCACTGGGCGCACTGGCTCGACGTCGGTGCGCAGCTCGGCGCGGGGGCCCCTGCGGTGTTCCAGGTGAACTGGTTCCGCAAGGGCGACGACGGCTCGTTCCTCTGGCCGGGCTTCCGTGAGAACGCCCGCGTGCTCGAGTGGATCGCCCGCCGGGTCGAGGGCAGCGTGCCCGCGGTCGAGAGCCCGGTCGGTCTGCTCCCCGACGTCGACGACCTCGACGTGCGCGGCCTCGACCTCCCGCCGTCGGACCTCGACGCCCTGTTCGCCGTCGACCCGGACTCCTGGCTCGAGGAGTGCGACCGCACCGAGGAGTTCCTCGCGGAGTTCGCGGGACGGACGCCGTCCGTGTTCACCGCCGTCCTCGACGAGCGTCGCGCCGCCCTGCAGGCCTCGGCGACGCCCGCCGCCGAACGCGCTGTGCAGGTGGCCTGATGGAGCACGCACCGTCCGCCGCCGACCGTGCCGCCCTGCAGCACGCCTGGACCGACAAGCTCGCCGCGGCCGAGGCGATGGTCCCGCTCATCGGCCGGCTGTACCGCCGTGACGACGTCGTCCCCTCGGTGTACGGCCGGCCCCTCGTCGGCGAGTCCCCGATCGGGATCGTCAAGGCACACCGGTCCACCCGCCGCGTCGACGAGACCGAGCTGCCCGTCAGCGAGAGCCTCGCGATCCTCACCGAGCTCGACACCATGGACGTCGCGTCCGCGTCCGTCGACCTCGCGGACCTGGCCGCCCGGCACCGCGCCGACCCGCTCGGGACACCCCTCCGCGAGTTCCTCGAGGACGAGCTGTTCCTCGCGCGCGGCTCGTCCGAAGACGCTGCACGACCCGCGCCCCGCGACGTCGTCCTGTACGGCTTCGGCCGCATCGGTCGGATGCTCGCGCGCATCCTCCTCGAGCGCGCGGGCGAGCACGCGCCCCTCGTCCTCCGCGCCGTCGTGGTCCGCCGCCGCGGGCCCGACGACCTGGTCAAGCGTGCGAGCCTCCTCCGCCGCGACTCGATCCACGGCCCCTTCGCCGGCACCGTCACGGTGGACACCGAGCACGACACCATCACGGCGAACGGCACGCTCGTCCAGTTCATCTCGGCCGACGCCCCGAGCGCCGTCGACTACCGCGCACACGGCATCGAGGACGCGATCGTCGTCGACACCACGGGCCGGTGGCGCGACGCCGAGGGCCTCGAGCAGCACCTCCTCGCACCCGGGGCCGGCCGCGTCCTGCTCACCGCCCCGGGCACGGGCGACCTGCCGAACGTCGTGCACGGCATCAACCACGACGCGATCGGCGACGCGCCGGTCGTCAGCGCCGCGTCCTGCACCACGAACGCGATCGTCCCCGTCCTCAAGGCGGTCTCCGACGCGTACGGCGTCGTGCACGGCCACGTCGAGACCGTGCACTCGGCGACGAACGACCAGAACCTCGTGGACAACTACCACCCCGCCGACCGCCGCGGACGCGCGGCCGGACTGAACATGGTCATCACCGCCACCGGCGCGGCACGGGCGGCCGAGAAGGCCCTGCCCGAGCTGCGCGGGCGCCTCACGGGCAACGCCGTCCGGGTCCCGACGCCGAACGTCTCGCTCGCCGTCCTGCACCTGACGCTCGCCCGTGCGGTCGGCCGCGACGAGCTGAACGGCCTGCTCCGTGACGCGTCGCTGACGTCGTCGCTCCGGCGGCAGATCGACTACGTCGAGTCCCCCGAGGTCGTGTCGACCGACTTCCTCGGCAGTCGCCGCGCCGGCGTCGTCGACGGGCTCGCGACGATCGCCGACGGCTCCGAGCACGTGGTCCTGTACGTCTGGTACGACAACGAGTCCGGCTACAGCCGCCAGGTCCACCGGATCCTGCAGGAGATGGCGGGAGGCCGTGCGACCGCGCTCCCCGCCACCCCGGTCGGGAGGCGCGCAGCAGTCCGTCACGTCGGCGGTAGCCTGCAGACGTGCGGCACCTCCGAGCGGTCGGGTTCGACCTGGACGGCACCCTCCTCGACCACCGCGGAGCGGCCCGAACCGGTGCGTCCGGGTTCCTGACGAGCCTCGGCCTGCCCGCGTCCGAGGCGGCGCTCCGCGCCTGGTCCGACGCCGAGGACGACCAGTTCGAACGGTGGCGCTCGGGGGAGATCGGCTTCGCCGAACAGCGGCGGGAGCGCCTGCGCGCGGTGCTCCCGCCGCTCGGCCACGCGCTCGACGGCCGCGACGGAGACGACGACCGCCTCGACGAGTTGTTCGCCGGCTACCTCCGGCGGTACCGGGCGGCCTGGCGCGCCTTCCCCGGGAGCCGGGGACTGCTCGACGAACTCCGGTCGCGCGGCTACCGCCTCGGTCTGCTGACGAACGGGACGGAGGAGCAGCAGCGTGACAAGCTCGCCGTGACGGGTCTCCCCGACGCGTTCGACGTGGTGCACGTCTCCGGGCGCACCGGGTTCCAGAAGCCCGACGTGCGCGCGTTCGCCGCCCTGGCGAGCGACCTCGGCGTCAGCGCGTCCGAGTGCCTCTTCGTCGGCGACGACGCCGAGCGGGACGTCGCCGGCGCCCGGCGCGCGGGCATGCGATCCCTCCTCGTCGACCACGAGCTCCTCGGCCCGGGGGCGTTCCGGACCGCGGTCCTCGCAGCCCTCGAGCCGGACCCGACGGACCGGTAGCACCGGCTCGGCCGAGCACCACCGGGGACGACACCGCACGGGGACACCACACAGGCGGGTCTGTCCGTGGCCCCGTCCGACGTGCGACCCTGGTACCCCGGCACGACGACGCGCCGGTGGAGGGGGCAGACCATGACGACGTCGGAGATCACGGCCGGAGGACTCCGGGCAGGACACCGGTACCGGCTCGCAGCGCGGATCGGCACCGGGCTCGTCGTCGGCGTCGTCGCCGTGTACGTCGTCGCGGTGATCGCGACGGCCCCGCTCGGCGGCGACTCGACCACCCACCCGCTGGTGCTCGCCGGACTCGCCCTCGTCGGTGCGGCCGCCGTGGCCGTCGGCACACGCTGGCCGACGGTGGGTGTCACCGCCGGGGCGGTGGTGCTCCTGGTCACCGTGTTCGCGGTCGTGCAGCGGGTGTCGTGGACGACGGGGACCACGCAGTGGCTGAGCCCGACGGACGCCCTCGGGTACGCGGCGGTCAGCGCACACCCGGCGATGGTGGGCGCGGTGCTCGTGTCCGCGGCCGTCGTCCGTGGCCGTCGCCGGAGCACGTCGCCGGACCGGTGAGCCGCTGACAGCGGCGGGTGCGCTCGCTGTCCACGCGACGTGGTTCCTGGCAGTGCGCGGTGCATCCCGCTGCGACCCTCGTCCTCCTGTCCGGCCGCGCGCATACTTCGGAGACCGGGGATCACGTGCGCGTCGTCGACGTTCGCCGAGTGCCTCCCCGTCCCAGACAGGTGCCTTCCATGGCCACGTCCCGTTTCCTCCGCCCCACCCTCTTCGCCCTCACCGGCATCGGACTCGCCGCGTCCCTGGCGGTGATGAGCACGTCGGCGGCGTCCGCTGCGACGGTGCTCGACGGGCCGGTGGACCTCGGCACCGCCGCGACCTACGGCGTCCTCGGTGCGAGCGCCGTCACGAACACCGGTCCGACCGTGGTCGACGGCGACCTCGGCGTCTCGCCCGGCACCTCGATCACCGGGTTCGGCGCGGCTCCCGACGGCGTCGTGAACGGCACCGTGCACCAGACGGACGCCGCGGCCGCCCAGGCGCAGCGGGACACGACCACCGCGTACGACGTCGCCGCGTCGCTCACCCCCGCACAGACCGGCCTGACCGAGCTCGACGGGCTGTCGTTGTCCCCCGGGGTCTACTCGGGTGGGGCGCTCTCCCTGGCGGACACCGGGTCGCTCACCCTCGCCGGCAGCGCCGACTCCGTCTGGGTGTTCCAGGCCGCGTCGACCCTCACGATCGGCTCCGCGACACGCATCACGATCACCGGCGGCGCGAGCTCCTGCAACGTGTTCTGGCAGGTCGGCAGCTCCGCGACCATCGGCACCGGAGCGCAGTTCCGCGGCACCGTGCTCGCGCAGCAGTCCGTGACCGCGACCACCGGCGCGACGGTCGTCGGTCGCCTGTTGGCCCGGACCGGCGCCGTGACCCTCGACACCAACACCATCACGGCCCCCACCGGCTGCCCGACGCCGGGCACGCCCTCGCAGACGGTCGCGCCGACCATCACGTCCGGCGCTCCGACCCCCGCGACCGCCGGGACCCCGTACTCGTACACCGTCACCGCGACGGGCACGCCCTCCCCGACGTTCACCGCGACGGGACTGCCCGCCGGCCTGACCATCGACAGCACCACCGGCGTCGTCTCGGGCACCCCGACCACGCCGGGTGCCGCCACCGTCACCGTGACCGCCTCCAACGGCACCGCGCCCGACGCCACCCAGACCGTGACGATCACCGTGCAGCCGTCGGCCACGACCACGCCGACCGCTCCCGCGACCGCACCGACGCCCACCGCGCCGGCCACGGCGCCCAGTGGGACCCCGACCGCCGGCGCAGGCTCGGGCGGTGGCACCCCGAACGGCGAGCTCGCCCTCACCGGCAGCGACCCGACGGTGCCGCTCGGCATCGCCGGAGCGTTGCTGGCGGCGGGCCTCGGTCTCGCGCTGGTCGCCCGTCACCGCCGGAGCGCGAGCGCGATCCGGAGCGCGAGCACGCGCACGCGCCGCGGCCAGCACGGGAGCTGACGGATCCGTCCGGCAGCGTCCGTGCCGCGCCGCGCTCAGCCGCGGTCGTCCGGCACGGACCCGCCGGTCGCACCCGCGACCAGCTCGTCCAGCGTGAGTTCCCCGTCGGCCACCTCGACGGCCACGGCACTGAGCTTGCGCTGGGTCCGTCGGGCGTACCCGCGGAGGACCTCGCGGGCCGTGTCCACGTCGACCGACAGGGCGCGCGCGACGTAGCCCTTCGCCTGTTCGACGGGGACCTTGGCGTCCAGCGCGTGCTGCAGCTGCTCGGCGGTGACGGCGGCGTCCTGCATGGTCCGCTGCTGCAGGATGCTGATCGTCGCGACGTCCGCGAGCGCCTGCGCCGCCCGGGCGTCGGCCCCGTTGAGCGCCCCCTCCATCTCGCGGAACAGGTTCAGCGACCCGATGACCTCGTCGCGGAGCCGCAACGGGATGGCGTGGACACTCCGGTACCCGTGGTCCCTCGACGCGGCGGCGAACCGGGGCCACCGTTCGGTCAGCGTCCCGACGTCCTCCGAGGTCACCAGTTCGCCGGAGGTCACGGCCGTGATGCACGGACCCTCACCGGCGTTCAGCTGGAGGAGGCCGATGAAGCCGCTGCGCTCGCTGGTGGAGGCCGCCACCTCGAGGACACCGTCCCGGTTCAGCAGGTGGATGGCCCCCGCGGCGGCGTCGAAGAGCTCCACCGACCGGTCGACGAGGGTCTGCAGGACGTCCAGGACGTCGTAGTCGGCGACGAGGTTGTCGGTCAGCGTCACGAAGGTCTCGACGAGTCGTGTCTCGCGGGTCTCGATCATCGGCGGGCGGCCTCCTCCTGGTCCGGCCACCACCGTAACCGGTCGTCGGACGGGGTCCCCGACGACCCCGACGCGCCGGAGCCCGGGGACTTGCGCGGGCTCGGCCGCTCGTTCTACCGTGATGGACGAGCCACCCCTGACCCCGGTTGCCGGAACGATCCCTCGTTCCAGTCGCACAACGGGAGGCACAGGCATGGAGCAGCACCACGACGGCACACGCACCGGTGCGTCGCGTCGTACCGGTGCACCCGCGGCACCGTCGACCAGCACCACGACCACCGGGCCGTCCGGTCCGGTGGACACCGCCCCGTTCTCCACTCCTCGAACCGACGACCGCGACCGCGAGCCGGGACGCCCCCGGACCTGACACCGTCAGGAAGCACGAAAGGAACACCGTGACCGCCGAGGACACCATGGCCGGCCACTACCGCACGACCGGCGCCACCCCTGGCGGCGCCCGGACCGGAGGTACGTCCACCTACTCCGCCCTGCTCGCCCAGGTGAAGGAGGCCGGGCTCCTGCGCCGGCGTCGAGGCTTCTACTGGGCGCTCTTCTCGGCGCTGGTCGTCGCCACGGCTGCGTGCTGGGTGGCGTTCGCGTTGTTGGGTGACTCGTGGTTCCAGTTGATCGTGGCGGGTGCGCTGGGTGTGGTGTTCACGCAGTTCGCGTTCCTGTCGCACGAGGCCGCGCACCGGCAGGTGTTCGACTCGCAGAAGTGGAACGACCACGCCGGCCGGTGGATCGG
>Ga0308161_1003284_pt1 | contig 15890 bp, 21 predicted proteins | sample PhyFR2_FD_201034 | JGI IMG/M metagenome (GOLD analysis project Ga0308161, IMG submission 201034) | Phyllosphere microbial communities from UC Gill Tract Community Farm, Albany, California, United States - DLSLF.R2 | ecosystem: Host-associated > Plants > Phyllosphere > Unclassified | place: USA...
GCGACGAGAAATCCGGCCTGTCCAGGGGCACCTGGGGCTGCGCACGCGCCGCCAAGGCCGCCGCGCTCCCCACGCTGGTGCTGTGGAAAGACAGGCTGTGGCCCTGGGGTGACCAGGCCAGCCAGCTCGTGATCGACGAGCGGGCCCGGACCCTGAAGGACCCCGCCGCCCACACGGCGGCGCCGGCCGCAGTGGGAACGCTGCAGCCGATCCCGTTCTAAGACGCTGTGCCACCTCGTGCGGTTCCCGCTCGAGGTGGCACAGCTCTCCCTCACACTAACGACTCACAGAAATCGAGCCAGTCATGAACCGCATCATCGAAATCGCTGTCACCGACCTCGCCACGAAGCTGGATGAGGCCCGACGGGCAGCGAACGACATCGAAGAAACCGCTCCACAGTCCGGGGTCTACGGCGACATCGCCGATGCCCTCCGCAAGACCCTTGCGGTGCTGCGCGACGGCGACCACGTCCGGGCCGACGCCGTGTACGAGGCGATCCTCGACGGCAGCGCCGTCAAGGAAGCGCTTGCCATCGAAGCGAAGTCCCACGCTGCCAAGGAAGCCGAGCAGGAAACGAGACTCGGACGGATCCGCAAGGCCCTCGAAGTCCTGAACCAGCACGGCGTCACCGAGACGCAGGTCCAGACCAGTAGCGGGTTGAGCTACGACCGGTGGGTCGAAATCACGTCCACTAGCGGCGTTGAACCTCCCCTGCGGGTGCGCGAGCTTCACCAACTGGCCGCCGCCCTGGTGCTGCACCCGATCTTCCTGAGCGATGGTGACCCGGACTTCGAGAAAAAATACTCCCCCTCCACCTTGGCAGCCATCATCGCCGGCCAGTACCCGGCCAGCGCCTAGCCACCTGCCACCACACTCCCCTCACAGAGAAAGAAGCACACACAACCATGCCCAAGAACCTGCCCGCGCCGCTCACCACCGAGCAGGCAATTACCAGGGCCCGCCACATGCTCGCTGCCGGCCGGCGGCTCACCCGTGCCGCCGACAAGGTCTCCGAAACCCGCAACGCTCCGGCGGCAGTCAGCGCCGCGGCCGAGAACGTCCGGGAGCACGAGCTCCTGAACTACCGTGTCGCCACGATCCCCGACTCCCTGGAGCCGGTCCTGGAGGCATTGATCCTGGCCGCGGCGAGCGGCGCCATTTCACCCAGGGAGCTGCAGCATGCTGCGCTCTAGGCTCCGAACCGTCCGAAGCGTCTGGGCCCGGGTGACCTGCCCCCTCCGGCATGAGGTGCGCATCATGCGCCTCATGATCGAGCGCGAAGACGCTGAGTAATCCGGCTTTCGCCGGCGGAACCCCGTGGCGCTCTTGCCGAGCGCCACGGGGTTCTTTCTTCACTGCTCAGGTCGGCAGCAGAGCTGCGACCGGGATACCCCGTGACTAGAAACTTCACTCGCCCACCACACCGGAAAAGAGACCCGAGACCATGGCTTTCAAGACCAACAGGGAAACTCCCGAAGCAGAAGCGGCCCGCCTGGCCGAGGCCCCCGAGGGCTCGACCAACCACGCGCTGAGCTCGATGACCGTCAACATCCACGGCAACATTCAGGATCTGATGATCGAGGTCCCGCATCTCACCGGCGACCCGAAGCACACCATCGTTGTCGTTCCCTTCCAGAGCCACCACTACGGCGCACCGGAAGACGCGGCCCAGCCCCGTCGCCGCTACAACCGCAGCTGGGACTGCATCGTGGTCGCATCGGACCACCCGAGCTACCCTGTCGGCGGCTACCGAATCTCGATGCCCGAGTACCAACTCCGCCGCGGCACGCAGCGCACCCTGCGCTCGGCCATTGAGGAAGCCCTCGCACAGCCCCTCACCATCGAGAGCGCCACCAAAGCGGGCCTCATGGGCCCCGCTGCGTCAACGATTCAGGCGGAGGCCGGCCAGTGAATAAGCACTGGTCGGAATACGCGCCAGGCACCGGTTGGGGCCATCGCTACCGCCACTGCCTGACCTGCGGTCGGGTGTGGCGCAACCGGGGCGAGAAGCCGCTGCTCCACAACGGCCGCAAGGGACGGCGATGAACGACACTACGGGACCTGAGACCCCGGTAGCGCCACCGCTCCCCCAAGTCGAGCCACGGACAGCGACCGTGCTGGACGTAGCCGCGGCCTTCGTGCTCGCGGCCGAGCGCGATGGCTTCGAGATGTTCGTCGCCAAGCTGCACTTCCTCTGCGCCCAGCTCCAGGGATGGACCCTGGCCTGCAGCGGCAGGTCCGCCTTCACCGAGACCATCTACGCCGACGCTGACGGCTACCGGATCGACGAGATCAGGGATGCCTACGCGCCCCTCGGGGACGGCGTCTTCACCCTGCAGGACGCGATCGACGCCGGCGTCATCGCGTTGCCCTGCGATCACCCGCAACACTCGCCCGCCGGCGACACCGCCGGCCACCAGGAAATCACCCAGCAGTAACACCACACCCACATCAGAAAGAAGAGAACACAGCCATGGGCGTCCAGATCTTTGGATTCAAGAGCGTCACCGCACTCCCCGCCGACACCGCACCGGAACTCGATGCCGACGGCGTCCCGACGGACCAGAGCATCACCCGGGCCTACACGCCCACCCGCTACCCCCACGCCATGGACGGCATCCCCGGCGGCCACGACGAGGACCCCCTGGAACAGGGCTACCTCGGCGCCTACTGGTACCGCCTGGGCGATTGCGTCGGCAGCACCTTCGACATGTCTGGCGTGCGCCTCACCGAGTACCGCGACGAGCTCATGGAATTCAGCCCGGTTTTCACCGAGGACTCGCCGTTCTTCGACCTTGTCCAGTTCGACGACGTCGACGGGATGATCGGCCCGGACGCCTGCAAGCGCCTGGACGACGCCTTCAAGAAGTTCCCCTTCGTGCTCGATCAGGCCCAGGTCCACCGGGAGCTGCGCGGGATGGTCAGCACCGTCGCCGAGAGCGGCGGCTGCCTGGTACTCCGGGGCTAATCATGACCCTGCTGACTGAAATCCGCAGACGGGAAGCCGCGCCTCTCGCTCCCGAGAGGCCGGCGTCCCCGGACGCTGAGGTGGACAGGCAGTTCGAGGAGATCGCGAAGAACTTCACGGTCATCGAACTCTCCACCGCCAAGGTGCCCGAGAAGAACCGCATCACCGTGCTGCTGGACCTTCCGGAGCTGGCACGGTTCGGGCGTGAGACGACGCTGGAACTGGTCTACGGCTGCAACTTCGCCGTAACCGTTGGCGACCCGGTCTTGTGCCCTCCCACGCCCCACAACAACACCTGGACCGTCGGTGTCGTGACCGCCCTCGACGGCGGCCAGTACCGCGGCCGGGTCAAGCACGTCCGCAAGATCAAGCCCGAACCCACCTCAGAGAGCGAGAACCGCCCGTCATGAGCACCGAAACCACGCCCCAGCCCAAGAAGATCCGCCTGACCGACGAGAACGTCACCGACCTGCTCGACTGCGCGGGCACAGGAATCGGGTACTGGGCTGCCAGCGCCACCGTCGACAAAGAGGCCAAGACCTACCGTGTCATCGAGCGAAGCGAAGAGCTGCCCGACGACGAGACACCGACGGACAAGACCATCACCTTCGATGAGATCCGGGACGCCTTCAACACCCTGGCCCAGCAGGACCGGCTGCCCGACTGGCAGATGCGCGAGATCGCCGACGGCGATCTGGCCTTCGATGCCGAGGTCGCTGACATGACAGTCCAGCAGGCCATGTTCGGAGAGATCGTCTTCGGATAGACCTCAACTGAACCCCGTGGCGCTCGTGCAGAGCGCTGCGGGGTTCTTTCTTCGGGAGCAGGTCGGCAGCACAGCTGCGACCGGGTGACCCGGTGACTCAGCAACTTCCCCTCACCAATCTCCTGAAGGAGCCTCGAAATCATGACCATCGTCACGCGCGAGAACGTCCGCCTGCCCCTGCGTACCGCCGTTCCCATGGAGGGAACCACCATCGTCAAGGCCGAGATCGTGCACAAGACCTATGCCGGCACCCTTGTCTGGGACACCGAGAAGCGTCAGCTCGACCTCGTCGACCCCGAGACCCGCGAGATCGTGATTCAGCTCAGCGGCCTGAATGGCTGCCTGGCCCACAACGAGGTCCGGCTGCTGGATGTCCGCGCCGATGTGCGCGACAAGGGCATCATCCCTGCGGTCGGTGGTGCCCTCAGCGCACTGCGCACCCTGGGGGTCGTGCGCAGCTTCCGTGCTGACACACCCCGCAACAACACCGTGGTCGAGCTCGAAGCCGACCTCGGAGGGGCTGCTCAAGCAGCCTGCACCCGCACAGCCACCGTGACGTTGTTCAAGGACACCGGCAAGTACTACACCATCGAGGCCTGGGCAGTGCCGGTCAACGCCATCGTCCCCTCGGACATGGAGATGAGCCCGGACTTCCGTCGCATCGGCGGCGGTGCAGTGCTGGTGGACACTGACGCAGCCACTGAGTTTCCCCGCGCCTCCAACTGGGGGTTCCCGCACTTGTTCCCCGGCGAAGCGGAGACCGCGGCGTGAGCACCTTCCGCGCCCAGTTCAGCTCCGGGACCTGCAGCGCTTGCCTGGGCCCCATCCTGGCCGGCGAGGAGATCATCCGGAACCTCGACAGCGAGTACATGCATGCAGACTGCCCGGAGACGGAGCTGGATGCCCTGGCCGGCAAGACGCCGTGCCCGTCGTGCTGGCTCGTCGGCCCCTGCGACTGCGACTGACCAACCACCGCCCCTGAAAGGAGGCTTCCATGCTCCACTACACCGCACTCATCCTCATCACCGCGCTGCTCGGCCTGCGCATGGCCACACGCCTGCACCGCTCCCACAAGTAGAGTTCCTCGTGGAACGAGGAGGACACCATGAACAGCACGCCTGAAGAGCACGGCGACGCCGACGTCGCATCCACCCGTAGAGAGTATTGCTCCGCCCTGACCTTGAAGCGCGGCGACGTGATCAGCATCCCTGGTCTCGGATCCAAGCTGATTGGTGCTATCAACCAGGTCAGCCACGACCGTTACAGCATCCGGCTCGACGAGAAGTTCGCACCATCGGTCGACGTCGAGCTCGTCGTCACGGATGGGGAGCCCCGCGCACCGGAGCGTCACGATGGGCGCTGGCCGTCCAGTCACTGAACAACAAGAAAGCCCCTCCCGGGTAACCCGGGAGGGGCTTTCTTTTTTGCTCGGGCAGGGGGCGCTACGGCTGCTTGCCGGCCACCGAGAAGGAGTCGTGGCCCGTGGGCATCGGCGATGGCGCGAGCTTGGCGAAGGTCTCCTGCTGCTTCTGCAGCTCGGCCTTCTGCCACTCGGCGTGTTCCGGGGACTCCTGCAGGGTTGCCTTCAGGGCCTCGGCCGCCGGTAGGGATGCCGGTGGTTCGCCCGGGTTCTCCTGGGGGGACGCGGGCGTCGTCGGCATGACCGGGGGCTTGCCGAACTTCTTCTCCGTGCGTTCCAGGGTCTGCTCGTGCGTCGGGGCCGCCGGCGTCGAGCCCGCGACCGCGGCGATACCGCCGGCCCCGAGGATCGCCGCCACCGTTGCGACGGCGATCCACTTCTTCTTGCCTGCCATGCGCTTACGTCCTTCCATCACCACCACGTCCACAACGGGCTGTCCTGCTGAATGACTCCACTGGCTCGTCCCGTCGGGGCCTTGCACTGGGCGGCGGCCCTGACGGTGAAGCGCGAGCCTCGCGGGAAGTTCCAGGGGCTGGTGATGTGGCTGGTGACAACGCCCCAGCCCGAGTCGTACCAGCCCGGCTGGTTCATGTACCACCCGGTGTAGCCGTTGCGCGGGCCGCCAATCCAGATGACGTCCCAGCTGGCTTCGACGATCCATTCGTACAGCGAAGCGCCGCCGCCGCAGTAGGTGTACGGGTTCGTCACCAGGTCACGGGTGCCGTTCTGCCACATGTCGAAGCGGATCGCCGCGGGATTGTCGACGTTGCGGGTGAACGCCGGCCCGTTCGCGTAGACGTAGCCGCTGGCAGAACCGGTGACCGATGACCAGCAGCGGGCCTGCATATCGACGCTGTAGTCGTAGCCCTGGTACCAGGTCGACTGGTCGTAGTAGGTCGCCGAGAACGGAGCGGTCCAGCCGTTGAAGAACCCGGCGTCCATGCGCCAGGGAGCTGCGATGTACTGGGCGCTGGTTCCTGCCGGGCAGGACGCGGCGGTCCAGTACCAGCGGACCGTGTTGGGGTTGCCGTAGGTCCAGCCGCCATCGTTGTAGGTGGTGGGCTTGGCCACGGCCGGCCAGTTGTTCGTGATGGACGCCGGCGCCGAGTCCGGGCTGGTCACAGAGCCTACGGTGGCGTTGACCTTGTAGGTGCTCGTGAAGCCGTAGACGGTGCCCAACTGCTGGTTGAACGGCGTGGACAGACCCGGGAGGTCCAGCGAGCCGGACCTCCCGTTGGTCGAGGTCATGGAGACGTGGTAGCTGGCCGGAAGGCTGGATACCGAGGTCCAGCTGAGGTTGTGCGTCTCTGCCGGCGAGCCCTGCGTGGCAGTGAGGACCGGAGCCGGCACGAGCTGGGTGTAGCCGGTGCTGGACTTCTCGACGACGCCGCCGTCGATGCAGGTGGCGGTGACGTCGATGGCTCCGCTGGAGCCGTTGGGCGTCTGGCCCAGATCCACGGGGACGGTGCCGCCGGTCAGTGCGATGCTGACCACGGTGGTGACAGGCGGGGCCGTCAGGGGGCTCTGTTGCGTGTAGGAGACGGTGAGCTTGGTCGGTCCCGACCCACACACACCGCCGGTGACAGAGATCGTCACGCCCTCACGGGCCCCGGAGTAGATGGCACCCACGGTGGTGGAGCGGTTGGTGCCGGTGATGCGCAGCGGGCCCGGCACCGGGTCGGTGCTGGGAGCCGGGACGTACCGCAGCTGGTCATTCTGGGCGACGGAGACGTTGACGACGTTGGTCACGCCGGACAGCTCGGCCTTCTTCGTCACTTGGGCGGTGTTGGTGTCCAGCGTCGAGAGGTTCAGCTTGACGCTGTACGGGCGGACGTCGTTCCAGTCTGCGAGCTTCACACCGTCCGGCATGGTGCCGGTCGCCAACGTCGCGGTGCCGGCTGCGTTGAAGGTGATGGCACGGCCGCCGAGATTGCTGTACGTGAACGACGGGGTGTCGATGTTGTAGGCCAGCTCCTGGCTGAGGGTACCGCTGCCCAGCGCCAGCAACGGTGTCGTGGCCTTGCAGACGCCGGGGACGGTCGACGTATCGACGTTCAGGGTCGCGTGCCCGTCCCGGGCGCCCGCCTGCCAGGTTTGGACCTTGCAGTTACCGTCGGCGGTGTCGCTGAGCAGGCCAATGCGGTTGTCCGCGCCGCCGATGACGACACTGGACTCCTTGACGGCCTTCTCGAACGCGATGGACGCCGTCTGGTAGCTGGAGGAGGTCTCCGCACTGGAGGTGTTCACCACCCAGAACACCAACAAGGTGCTCAGCAACGCACCGCCGATGCCGAGGCTGATGGTCTTGAGGCCCACTCCGGCCAACGTCTCGACGATGCTTGTCGACAGACCGCTCTTGTCCTTGAGGACCTCTTGGTAACTCCGTCTAGCCTGCGGCATGTGCGCCCCTCTCCACGTACATTCTAACATGGTGCCCTCATTTACCAGCAGAAAATCTGTCCTGCAGATGCGTCTAAAGCGGACGTTTTTACCAGGTGACCGGGGCGAATCCGGCGGGCGCGGGCATCCGAACCGGCTGGTCGTTGGCGCCCAGGTAGTTGAACGGCCACAGGCCCGGCTGGGCAGTGGCCATCCCGTAGAGATTGCCTGCCGTGTCCAGGAGCGCAGCCGGCGTGGAACCGCCGCTGGCGGACACTGCCCGGAAGGAGCTCTCGGCCAGGAGTTTGGTGGGGGTGCTGGCCTGCGGGAGCAGGGCTCCGCTGGTGGAACCCCCTTGGGTCCTGCCGACGTAGAACAGCTTCCCGGAGGTATCGAGCACCAGGGCGCTGGTCGTGGCCGCGGTGACGGCGACAGCGTTGATCCCTGCCATCGGAGTGGGAGTGGTCACGGATGTCGTCGCGCCGAGGCCGAGCTGACCGTTAGCGCCCTGGCCCCAGACATAGACCCTGCTGTCGCTGCCGATGGCGTAGCCGGACGTGCCGCCCAGGGCGACGCTGGTGAAGACCCCGCCAGCGACCGGAGTGTAAGCGTAGGCGTTCCCGGCCATCGTGAGCTTGCCGGTCGAGTCGATCATCGCCACGGCCCCGGTCGTGGATGCGGCCACGGCGCGGTATCTGGTCCCGGGGGTGATCACCTGCGGGGACAGGCCCGAGTTGGCCGGAAGGCCAGCCTGGGAGGCGCCCACGACAGAAAGCGAACCATCCATGCCGAGCATGAACACGTTGTCCTTGCCGGCGGCTACGCTCATCGTGCGTGAGTTGGCGATGCGCGTGGGCGTCATGACCTGATTGGTGTTTCCGAGCCCGAGCTGACCCTTGTCGTTCCGGCCCCAGACCCAGAGATCGCCTTTGGAGTCGATGGCGTAACCGCGGTCATCCGAGGTCACCACGGACCGGAAGCCTGTGGCGCCGGCGAACTTCTGCGGTGCAGCCGGGGTAGCGCCGGCCGAGCCGATACCAGCCTGACCGATGGTGTTCATGCCCCAGGTCCAGAGCGAACCGGTGCTGTCGATCCCGGCCCTGTCTGCGATGCTGACCCAGCTCGCGCCGGAGGTCGGCCCCGTCATCTGGGAGGGATCGACGACGGTCGGGTCACCGTCGGCGACGCCCCAGATGCGGTAGTGAAGCCCTTCGTTGGACAGGGCCCAGATGTTGTCGCCATTCTGGTCGATGCCGGTGACGTGAGTGACCTCCTTGGCAACCAGGGTCACGTCTTTCGTCACCGACTGCCCCACGCCGGACACCGCATCCCCCTGGATCCGAAGGACCGTGCTTGCTCCGTCGGCCGACGGCGTGGCAGAGAGGATGACGGTGCACATGGCCGGCGTTGAGGAGCACTGACGTGTCATCGTCGGTACCTGTGGGCTGGCGAGGTCAGTATTCAGCCCCGCGGCGTACACCTCGGCGCGGTTGCTGATCTGCTGACCCAGCGTCTGCACCTGGCTGGACTGCCGCGACACGATGGCATAGTTGGCGACGACGAGACCGATGGCCACCAGGATTGCCAGGCCGACCATGGTGATCCCGAGCGCCTCGGCAATGCCTTTCTTCTCAGACAGGACTTGCTTGATCGGTCGCATCATCAGTTTCCTCCGGCGCGGTAGGTCATCACGGTCTGGACCACGACATTGCCCTGCGTCACCGTGGCGGTGACCGGCACGCCGGGAGCGGCACTGAACGTGCCGAAGTAGTTGTTGATCGCCGCGGCGACAGGAATCACAGCGAGGATCTTGCCGCCCTGGGTGAACCGGATCTCCCCTGCGGCCTCCAGGGACTTCGCCGTCACCAGGTAGCGCCACGAGGTAGCCTTCGCGTCGGTGCCGGTGGCGAAGCCCGTCCCCTGCGGCACGGCAGCCGCGGTGCTGACCCGGCTGTCAACCGTGCCCATCACTGCCCCAGGGGCGGAGGTGGGGTCCTTGCGGACGATGACGTTCGGGTCGACAGAGTTCATATCGGCGACGTGGAAGCGTTCCGCGTAGAGACAACCTGTCTTTTCGACGTCAGCCGGCTTCGTGCAATCCGCAGCATCCGGGCCGGCGCTGATCGGGGTGACAGCTGTCAGGGTCGTGCCCACCGGGGAGCTTTCCCGCCACAGGGTGACCGGAACGTTCGCTCCGTTCTCCAGGGTGACCGTCTGTGTCGCGGGGGCGTCGGGGGTCCCCCAGGAGGCTCCCGGGCGTTTGTCGTCAGCGAGGGAGGATACAAGCGCCTGGCGTTCGGCCTTCACGGAAAATGTCTGGACCGCCTTCGTGTCGGTCGAGATGCCGACGGCCACCATGCTGGTGGCGATGACCACCAGGGCCACGCCACCGAGGCCCTCAGCCACGCCCGAGCCGGACCTGTCCTTCAGGACGTCTTTGATCGGGCGCACCACCGAAGTGGCCATCGTGCCCCGCTTGCCAAAAATCACCGGAATCCTCATCTGCTCGACTGCCCTGCCTGGCTTTCGGTACAAACAGCTCGGCTGAGCCACCCCGATGACGTGTCACCGGAAGGACCCAGCCGAGCCACTCGCGTTTCCCTCGTTACAGGGGATCGGGGCAGGCGACCCCCGACTGTGCCAGCGCGGGCTTGGTGGTGGTCACCTGTCCGGTCCGCGCGGTGACCCAGTAGCTGTTCGGGAACATCGAGTCCGACTTGACGGCGGCGCAGTAGTCCGTGTTCGACTTCGCGATCGCCAGGTGGGGGTTCGATTTGGGCAGCGCCGGGTCCTGGCCGGTGGTGAGGCCGGGTACGTCGCCGTAGGAGGCGTTCTTCGCCTGGTACAGAACCTGGGCCGACTTCACGGCGTCCAGGGTCGCCTGCGCACCGGAGTCCTGCGCGTAGTTGAACGCAGCGCCGATACCCACGGCGGTGAGGGACAGGACCACGATGCCGATGCCGACCGCGCCGAGCGTTTCCGGGACGCTCGTGGACAGGCCGCGCTTATCGGCCAGGACAGAGCGTGCCGAGGCCGCTCCGCCGAGGCCGCTGAGTTCGGGGCGGGTGATCCCCGCATTGTGGGTCTTGGTCAATGTGCCACTTCCTTCTTGGTTACGAGACTCAGCGCGAAGAGACTCAAGTCTTGGGGCGACGCGGTAGAGCAATGTTGGCTCGGTTGAGAGTCTACATCAGTTTGTACGGTTTTTGCTGGTTTATCAAGGGTCTATCCGTGGAGCTGTTACTTACATAATCGACATAAAGACGAACGTCGATGCCCACGTTGCCGCCGCCATTGCCGGGACGTGCGGGATCGCCTCCCGGCTCCGACGGGTCCGGGCGATTATGACGAAGAGTGCCTGGTGAATCAGGATTGCGCCTGCAATCCACCACACGCCGGCCAAAGGGTTCGCGGCTCCGAGAACGAAGGCCGGCACGACGGAGAGCTTGACGTCCCCGCCGCCGAGAACACCGCGCTGGCCAAGGTTCAGGTAGATCAGGAAGGCGACGGAAGCGGCGAGAACGGCGCCGACCCACTGCTGTGCCAGGATGCCTTCGAGGTGCAGGCCAATCACGGCGATTCCGAGGAGGGCGGCGATGGCCCAGTCCTCGACTTCCTCACGCCAGACGTCTATGGCGGCCAGGAGCATCAGGCCCGCGATGACAACCAGGAGGGTGTTCGCGGGCACCACGGTCGGGCTGCGGACCAACAGCGCCGCCAGCGCCTCGGTCACCCCTTCATCGTTTCGAGCATCGTGGGGATAAAGGACAGAATCGGGCTGATGATGAGCAGAACCACGACGAGCACCGCGCCGACCACGACGCCCTCTGTGATCGGGCCGACCCGTTCTGCGAAGCGGCTCAGTCTCTGCTGGGACTTGGCGTGGAACGTCAGACCCAGTTCGCGAAGGATCTCGATGCGCCGGGGAAGGGAGCTGGTGGTCTCGATGCGGTTCCGGAAGTTCCAGGGCAGCATCTCGGTGCGGGAAACGTCGGAGAAGGCAACGACGCCGGCCCGCTGGCGACCGACGTGCTCCGTGACCCACTGGGCCAAGGCCTTGTTGCCACAGGCGCGTCCTGCCGTTTCCAGGGATTCGATCTCGGACATGCCGACCGCGAGGCAGGCTGCCATTACGTCGCAGAAACGCGCGGCCACAGCCATGCGGGTGATGTCACCGACCAGCGGAGCCTTCAGGGCCATGCTGTCCCTGATGGCTGAAATACGTTCGCTGGTGCGGCCGAATACGGTCCAGAAGAGCTTCCACAGCATCGACAGCACGAGCGCCGCGGCCAGCACCCACTTGAGGTATTCCCCGACCGCCATGATCGTCTTCGTCAGGGGTGGCACCGCCGCGCCAATGCCGGTGAACATGCCCGCGGTCATCGGCATCAGCCATTGAACAGCCGCAAGGGCAAAGAGGAGCAGGAAAAAGAACATCAGCTTCGGCTTGAACGTAGCGCTTTTCAGCTGCGCCTTGATGTTGTCGGCCTCCACGATGATGACCGCGGCCTGGCGCAGGTTCCGGTGCATGTCCTTGGCATTCTTGGCGGCCCCGATGAGCTCGCGGACCACCGGCGGGAAGTTGTCCTCCTGGTCGGCCATGGCATCGTTCAGCGTCACCCCGCGGTCCAGGAGCAGCACCACCCGCTCGTATGCCTGGCCAATGTCGTAGCTGGCGTACTGCGTGGCCAAAGCGTTCACCGAGCTGTGCTCCGACTGCCCGTTTTCCAGCATGGATGCGAGGTCAGTGAGCGTTTCCGCTACCTCGTCGGGCCGGGCCCGCTTGCCGCTGAAGAACGTGAGAAATGGCTTCTTGGGGGCCGTCTCATTGCCGTCGGTGCCGTTGATGCGGATCTTTGCGGCGTCGGCGGCCAGCTCCTTGGCCCGCTGCAGCTTGTCCGCTTTCGCCTGCTGGCTGCGGCTCAGCGTCTTGACCTTGGGCACGGGCAGGGGCTTGTAGGGCACATCCCCTTCGAGGGCTGCGTCTTTCGCTACCCTGGTGGCTCCGGCGCGTCCGCGCCGCTTGCGGGGCTTTGAGGGCGCTCCGTCCTCCAGCCCGGTGGCCGCCGCCACCTCGGTGGCGATGGCTGCGAAGCCGCCGCCCTGGCCGGGCTGCCAGGTAGCCGCGGGCACCGCCTGGTCACGGAAGATCGCCGGCACCTCGTCAAGGGGGTCAGTTGCGTCCAGATCGGTGTTCAGCTCGTAGATGTCGGTCATGACTGACCCTTCCTGCTCAAAGTGGGGGCGTGCTGTGGACGTGAGGGGTCAGGCCGCAGTGGCCTGAACGCCGAGCTGACGAAGCTTCTCCTGGAAGGCATCACGGTCCCTGGCGATGCTGTACCCGGATGCGAGGGTGATCTGCTTGGCCTTGACCAAGGTGGCGATGGACTCCTCCATGGAGACCATCCCGTCGGCCTTGCCCTTGCTGCTGAGGAGCAGCTGCTGGATCAGCTTGGTATCGTTGCTGCGGTTGCCTGACCCCCGCAGCAGTTCCGCGAACTCCCTCGTGTTGAAGGCGATCTCCTGGGCCATAACCAACCCGCCCTGATCGCCGGCCTTGGGGATCAGCGTCTGCGCGACGACCCCGGCCAGGCTCTGGGCCAGCTGTGTACGAACGAGGCCCTGTTCCTCGGCCGTGAACATGGAGATGAAGCTGTCCACCGCCTCGGCGGCCGTTCCTGCGTGCATCGTGCTGATGACGAGGTGGCCCGAGGCCGCAGCCAACAGCGCCGACCGGGCGGTCTCGACGTTCAGGATTTCGCCGACGATGATGATGCGGGGGTGGGAGCGCTTCGCGTTCTCCACGCCCTCGGCGAAGGAGTGGACGTGGACGCCGATCTCGCGCTGGACGATCAGGCTCTTGCCGGCCGGATAGATGTACTCGATCGGCTTTTCGAGCGTGTAGATCGAGGACGCACGCTGCTGGTTGACCAGGTTGCCCATGCTCGCGATCGTCGTGGACTTACCGGAGCCGGTCTGGCCGACGAACATCACCAGGCCGGACGGCCGCCCGGCGAGCTTGACCACCGAATCGGCCAGGCCCAGCTCTCTGGTGGTCGGGATGATGCGCGAGATGATGCGCAGCGTGCAGGACAGGCCGCCGAGTTCGTGGCGCACCGCCAGACGGCCCCGGTACTGGCCGCCCTGGTCGAAGGAGGCGTCACCCTGACCGTTTTCGTCCAGCTCAGCCTTGCCCCTGGGCAGAGTCTCGATCAGGGCGCTCAGGAGTGCTTCGCCGTCGGCGTTGAAATTAGCCATCGGCCGGGTGGCCTTGTCCTTGACGAAGTAGGCTCCACGGTTCGTGGTCAGGTGGATGTCCGAGGCTCCGGCCTGGCCGTACTGGTCCATGAGTTCAGACACGATCTGGAGGGCGTTAGACATTGCGGACCACTTTCTGGGCTTCGTCGAGCGTCGTGATGCCGGCGGCCACGAGCTCGTCTACGTTCTGCTTGAAGGTTGTCGACGTCGCGGCGGCGGCGGCGCGGATGCAGGCGCGGGAGACGTTGGCGACCAGGGCATCGGTCAGATCATCGGAGTTGAGGGTGACCTCGTGGATGGGGTAGCGGCCTGCGAACCGGTCGGTGCCGGGGACCAGGCGCGGGACCAGTCGCTGGGAGATGATGCCGTTGACCGAGTCGAGCACCGACAGGGGTGTCTCATCGGCGAGGCCGATCAGGCGCATGAAGGCGCTGATGTTGTCGGTGGCGTGGATGGTGCCGATGACCCGTCGGCCGGACTTGGCGATCTCGACGGCCGCGGTGGCTGTGATTGCGTCACGGATTTCTCCGATGAACAGGACGTTGGCGTCCGAGCGGACCAGGTACTTCATCATGTCCGCGAACCCGGCGCCTTCGAGGTCCTCGTTCACTTCGATCTGGCTCAGACCCGCAACCACCCGCTCCACCGGGTCCTCCAACGTGATGACGACGCCGTCGTCCTGGGACTGCAGGTAGTCCAGGGCGCTGAGGCTGGAGGTGCTCTTTCCCTCGCCCATGGGGCCGGCGAACAGCGTCATACCGCCCGGGAGGGCCAGCAGCTCCATCACCTTGGCGAAGTTGGTGTCGGTGAACCCCAGCTGATCCAGGGGACGCAGCGGTCCGGTCTGGGGCAACCGGAAGACGATCCGTTCGCCACCGTCGTGGAGGGGCAGAGACACGGCCCGGGCCCGGTAGTCGTAGCCATCAATGGGCAGGATGTAGCTGCCGTCCTCGGGGACTTTGTTTGAGCCCGTGGTCATCTTGGCCTCGGTTTTGATCCGGGTGCAGAGGGTCTGTGCTTCACTCCCCTCGTACGTGTGCACGAGCTGCTTCTTGCTGTCCACCCGGGCCTCGATGGTGAAGGTGGGCCGGGCCCCTGCCGTGCGGGTCATGTGGACGTCGGAGACACCCAGGGCGACCAGGTCCGCAAAGAGCAGGTTGATGTCCTGGGCTCCGCGCTTGGCCACCAGTTCACTCAGCGGACGGTCCAGCTCGCCGCGCATCGGTGCGGCGGCCGCACTCACTGAGGGCTGCACCACGGTGACCGGGCTCAGGCCCCGTACCTGCGCAACGGGCGACTGGACTGCAGCCAGGCTGCGGGAGGCGGCAAGCGGAGGCCTCAGAGAAGGCGACCGCGGTGCGGAAAGACCGGCCCCGCCCAGAGGCGCGGTGGCGGCCGGCGGGGCAGTGATGACCGGGGCGGGACCGCCCCCGAGGGCAGGCCTTGCAGGGGTCGCCGGCTGATTGTCCGGAGCTGGTGGCCGATTGAGAATCAACCGTTTCGGCGCCGTGGTGTCAGAGCCCATGGTGTGCCTTTCGCAGAGATCGGAGTGGAGATGAGGTCTATCAAGAATCGTACATCATAAGCACGCCCCAAAGCGTCGCTAAATCCTGCTTTATCAGGAAAAAGTGACCGTTTGCAGGTAGCTCTAAGAGCGGGCGCCCTTCCATGCTGCCCCGTCCGCTTCCACGGGCTTGGCCTCGACGAAGACGTTCTCGTTGTAGACGCCGTCAGCGCCAGAAGTTCCGCCGCAGGTGGTCAGCACCAGACGGCGGTCGCCGTCGGCTTTCCAGTAGTCCTGCGGGAACTCCTGGTGGGGCATGTACCGGATTCGGCTGACCTGCCATCGCTGCAGCTTGCCCTGGGCGTCCTTGGTCCAGATGGTTTCCCCGCCTTTGAGGTAGGCGACGTTGACGTAGGCGCCCCAGAGGCCGGTGTAGCCGGAGTGGCTGCCCAGGAAGGTCGTTCCGGTTGTTGCCGGGGAGCCGTCGGCGTTGGTGCCGGCCATCGCCCCGCCTGCGGAGTGCCAGACGGTGCGGTGCGGGTTTCCGGGGATCGCGATGGAGGTGAAGCCTGCGTATTTGCTGGCCACGAAGCT
>Ga0308161_1003285_pt1 | contig 15885 bp, 8 predicted proteins | sample PhyFR2_FD_201034 | JGI IMG/M metagenome (GOLD analysis project Ga0308161, IMG submission 201034) | Phyllosphere microbial communities from UC Gill Tract Community Farm, Albany, California, United States - DLSLF.R2 | ecosystem: Host-associated > Plants > Phyllosphere > Unclassified | place: USA...
CCGGTATCTCGTATGTGCAAGGCATGTCGTACCTCGCCGCCGTTTTCGCCTATGTCTTCGCATCCGATTCAACCCTCTCATCATTCGAAGTCGAGTCGATGACATTCTTCGCTCTCGGGAAGGAGCTATCAAGGTTATCAGGCAACAAGGGAAGGAAGCGGATAACGGAGTCGGAGAGATGAAGGGGAAGGTTAGTTTGAGGGAGTGGGAGAAGAATCTCGTGAGGAAACAAGGTGATCTACATGTACGTTACTCAATCTATTCGTACTGCTGATCATGAACTGACATCCTGAATTCGGGAAAAACAAGGACCTCGAATTGCTCGATGAATCGAGAAGGCATTTCATGTCGAGTAAGGTGTACCGAAGACCGGACGGAACTGGCTTCACAGATCAGTTCCAAGAAGCACACCTCATTCTACTCGACAACTATCGTGAGTGCTCGAACTGCTCGAACTGCTGAAGTGCCGCTGACATCGTTCGATCTCTCCTCAGTCGTCACGACGAAAGCACCTCGACCTGATCGAGATGGGAAGCAGAGGTACTTGATCAGTCGACGAGTGAGTACTGAAGCTTCTCCTCACCTCCGTCAACGTCGTTCTGATTTGTTCTCGTTTGCTTTTAGCCGGTACCTCTCGATCTCATTCAGCTCAAAGCGTCTTCCTTCTCCGAACCTCCTGTCCCTCGATCCTCCGGCTCCCACCTGCGCTCGAATCGATCTGCCGGCAGTCCTCAACCTTCGGCTCCTTCTGCCACTTACCCCGCTCAAAACTCCTCTCTCCTCTATCCGATCTCCTTCTTCCAGATGGGGCGATTCGACGGTCTCGTCTACGTCTACGTCGATACTCCAGCACAACGATTAGAATGGGAGAAGAAACTGAAAGAAGCTGTTTCGCTCCGAGTTCAACGTCAAGAAGCGAATCGAGTCGTGAGGTTGGAAGCACTCGCCGACGCTACCTTCGGTACAACCTCAACGATTGGATCGCTCAATACGAATTCAGCTCAAGGATCGAAGCAGTTCGCGAAACCTACTTGCTCAACTCCTCTACAAACTATCGACGGTTTATGGTTGATCATCGCAGGATGTCAGGAAGGAATCTTCATCGGATGGAGAGGTCGACCTTCATCGATGCAACAAGTCGTTCACTTGAGCGGTATCACCCAGTGTGCAGTTCTACCCGATTTCTCTTTCTTGCTCGTCGTTGCGAACAAGGTCCTCGTAGCTTGTGAGTACTCACTCTCGCTGTTCTCATTATCTGCAGGAACTGACTCCTGACTCCTACACGCTCGACAGATGCTCTCGAAGCGTTGATCCCGACAAAGACTGCGAACAGACTCGATCAAGCGAATAAAGCTCCTCAAAGGCTCAGTGGGCAGAAAGATGTCTCGTTCTTCCATATCGGCAAAGTCGGAGACACAGATCCTCGCACTCTCGTCATCTGTAAGCGAGATCTTTCTCGGATCAATTTTGAGAGCGAAACTGATTTTTTCGACTTTGCTACGAACAGACGCAAAGAAGTCTGGAGTCAAGGAGAGTGTCTTCAAAGCGCTTGAGCCAGTCAGTCAGAACGACCGAGCGAAGGCTGGCTCGAGCGGTCATCGGTTTCTTGGCTTCGGAACTGGACGACCTGAGTGGTTTCGAGTTCACAAGGAGTTCTTCAAGTACGTCGCATCTTCTCAATCCTCCTCTATCTCATTTACTGATTATTGGATCGCTGTAGGCCTTCACTCGTCACTTCACTGCAATTCCAACGAAGCAAGCTCGCCTTGATTGGTTCGAGAGGTGTCGAAATCATGGATCTCGAATCGATGAGGTTTGCTCCTTTCCTCTCTTCCTCTGTCTTACGTATGCTGAAACTGACTGACATTGACAATCTCGTCTAGAACGATGACTGTGTCTGACTTTCCCTCTGTTCGACACAATCGTAACTTCGCCGCTCTCGCCAAACGTTGCGAAGAAGTTCCGACACTCGGAATGTTCCGGATAGCTGATAGCAAATTCCTACTCGTCTACGCTGGTATATCAATCTCTCTCCCTTCCCACACGGCTATCGCAGACTGACAGGTCGATTCCACAGACTTTGCGTTTCACGTCGGACGACACGGAGAACCCATCGAAGGACCTTGTATCGAGTGGGAATCGAAACCTTGCTTCCCCTACATCTGTAAGCTTCCTCAATCATCTGTAGCAAATAACGTGAGCTGACCAGGTTTCTTTCGAACACAGTCGCAATCTCCCCGACGATCATCGAGATTCGCAACGCTTTCTCGGGTCGACTCGTGAGTTCAGGCTGTTTTCCTTCGCAAGTATCGCCACGCTGACTGAGCGTGTACGACAACAGGCTCAATTCATCACGGGATCTCACCTTCACCTCACCTTTGATGGTTCCGCCATCTCCTCTTCGCAAACTCCTCCAGTCGACCTTCGACCTTCTAGCGGCTCTTCTCTATCCTCTGCTTCACTCGCACAGTCGAGCATCGAAGCTGAGACTCCCGTCGAGAAGAGGCTGCACGTCTCGATGAGGACAGGAGCTTATCATGTTCTTTACGAGTTGATCATCGTCGCGTAGCTAGCTACAACCTCTCTCTATTCCCCCTTCTTCTCCCTCGATTCATCTTATGCAAACCCCGTCGCAACGACCTTCCATCAAGACCTATTTCACAGACACTTCTCACCGATCTCTTCCCTTTCGACCTCTCTCTCACCTCCCACCGAGCTATGTATCCGCAATCTTTCAACCTTGCACCCTTCTACAGCAACTATTCGGTTATCAGTACAATGTCTTCACTCCCTTCTTTCCTATATTCACCCAACTCTTTCGCACCGTTTTTTTTTTACGTTATTTTCCATCTCCGCTGGTTTCGGAACATACACTACTTGCTTGCTTATCTCTATACCCTTTCTAAATCTATGTCTACGCACTGTGCAGAGGATCTCGGATGATTTCGTGTTCTCCTCCTTCCCGCTGCCCTATCAGAGACTAGCCTAGTACTGTGAATTGAATCAGTAGCTAGCTTGATGGTGTCGCTTCAAGTCTGTCCTGTTCGTCTGCATTTCGGTGATTGATTTATGCGAGTGAGATCGGTGACGAATGGAGAACGAAGAAGTCGAAGAGAGGAGCTGTTGAGAATGCCTCAGAGTGTGGAGTTTGGGGTGTAGATTTCTTTCATCGATTACTAGGCTGGCCTCGAGGGTCGTCGGAACTGTTGTTGGTAGAAAGTCGCCTCCAAAACTCTGAAGATCTGAAAAGTTTGGAAAGTCGGTCTTTCCTTCTCCCACGACGCTCCCTATGCACTTCCCACTGCTCTCTTACTTGATCGCGCAATCGTGGATCCTTTCCCTGCTCCGACCTCCCGCAAATGGAACGATATCAGTTTTCGATTTCCCAACTTCTCAGTCCACTCGAGTCAAGTCCCCCAACAAAATCACTTCAAATCTTCCGGCGATCACCTTGGCCATCAAAGAGGCTACACCTGGGATAGCCGAAGCTCGGAAGTCAGAACGTAGTCGATCCGAAAGTTCCCTCGAAACGATAATATTAAACGATTCGTTTTCTCGATCTCACCGTTGAAGAGACTGCTCTATCCCTGCTTAGGAAGCTTCTGCCGTAGTGTTTCGACATTGCTATAACCTGGAACGGAACAGGGAGGGTAGAACCGCACGAGAGAGACTGCTCAACTCATTTCGCGAATTCTCCGAAGGTGAGTTTCGAACGATCCTTCTCCTATAATTCCACTGACCAATGCCTTTGCTTCCCAATCAGCATCAGGCGTCGCTTCCACTGTGAGAAGCACCTTCAGTCAATACTCTACTTCCGACTCTCCTCGCAACTGACGATTTTTTCTTTCGACTCGCTTCGTTCGCTGCTTTAGCTTCATTGCTCGTGTGCTCGTTCTTGTTTCGGATGTCGACGTTGATGTGGATGAAGACGTCTCGATGTAGACCTCCGCCTCGATATCGTACAGTCTAACCTACTTTTATTCGTGGTTTTGATGATTTCGCAAGATGGAGCGAAAGAGGGAGGTAAGTGATGAATGTTCACTCTACTCGACCTCGTGTACTGTTCGATCTGACTCGGTTGCATGCATACATGTCAGTCGTGTCCTAGTTTGATCGCGAGTAGGGGAGGGGAGTTCGACGACGACTTGGTTGAATGCGAAAGAAAGAATTTGGGTCGAAAAACTTTACAATGATCGCGTGGGATGGGAGTAGGACGGCGGGAACGCTGTTACAGTAATCTACGAGTCTATATCAAGGAGAATTCACTGGTTGTTGGTGCTTTTCCAACTGTTGTCGAATCAACAAATCCCTTTCCCTCTTTCTTCTCACTCTCACACGCCACTGCCCTCATCCAGCACCTTCTACTTGGAGCTACTGTAGATACATAAACGCCTCCGATCCCTCACAATCTCTCAACCCTCCTCCTCTCCGCTCCCTCTCCCTTCTCTCATTTTTCTCTTCCTCCCTCTTCCTTTCCCTCCCTCAACTTACTCACGACATGACAAGCAATGTAAATAACAATGCTACAACGATTTGTGAGCCCAACTTCAGTATCTCTCCTCATGCTGAAGTCAATTTTGCTGATCAAAACTTCTCCTTTCTACTTCTCCTTTCTGCTATGCTCGGTGGTCCTTCTTCTTCTCCTTCGTCTCGTCTTTGGTGAAACAGATAATCATTTCCATATCCACAACAACAACGGTGCGTCTCTTCTCCCTGATTTGCTGATCCCACTCGTCCAGTCGCTGAATTTCTCTCGAATTCTCTGGCAGTCTCCGATGCCGCAACCGCATGGGAAGAAAAGAAAACCGAATTGGAGGCTCAGTTGTTGAGGGAGAGGGAGAAGATTGAAGAGCTTGGGAAAGCGTTGTTGAGGGAGAGGGAGAAGAGTGAGAAGCTCGGGAAAAAGCAGAGTAACCTCGAGGGTCAGTTTAGAAAGGTGAAGGGCCAGTTGAAGAAGGTGGAGGGAGAGAAGAAAGACTTGCAGAGAGTACAGGGCCTCGAGATGGAGAAGATGGAGAAGAAGTCCAAGGATGTAACAATGGACGAGGTCAAGGAAGAGCTTGAACGCATTGAAACCGAAGTAGACTAGACTTGCCCCGACACTTTAAGCTTTTCCCTTCCTCTTTCCCGCTTCCTCTTCCTCCTCATTCGTTTGCCTTCTCTTGCAGCTATACCTTGTCGTCGTTGTGCCCTATCCGAACTGAAACCTTTTGTGCATTTTCCGAATCTTTCCTTCTCCTTTCGTGCGAGATAGGTCGTCGTCGGTCTCTTGCACTGTGACCTTTCTGATACAGATGAAAGTGTGTCGAACAGTGCGGGTGCAATCTGCTCAGAGTGAGATAAGTCGATTCGCTCACCCCTTGCGAAATCGCTTCTCTCCTTTCAACCAACAACATCGAATCTGCTCGACTTTCACCTCAAGCTGCCGTTCATACTACAAGATATCTTTGATCGATACAGAGGCGTCTCGAGTCGTTCCGTAGCGAGCTTCAAGGTTGAGATCAGATGGTTAGCCGACAACAAAGGTTCGTACTAAACTCGCCTTTAATAGCCTCTGCAAGCTGTAGGGTGCTCTACTAATCATACATGTACTGTCTGGTATAGGCTAGAACGATTCGAGTTCCTCCTTCAATCGCCGTCTAGGATTGAAGATCCTTCAACAACTCGTGATTCATCAACCTCATCCGACAAAGAGGAATCGATTCTGAATGGTGGAAATCAACAAGGATACGAGAACGACTGGAGAGAGCAAGAATTGAGACGATTAGCGCAAGAAGGTTCGTCCGGACTTACTACTCACTCCTTCAATCGAACTCCTGCAGCAGAGGGCGTTGCTGACTTTGCTCGTGCATCATCAGGTATCCCCGACGAACCTCCTCGAATCCGTCCTGCCGCCTACAGTCGACTCCTCAACCTTGCTTCCCCTTCGTCCCTTTCCTCTCAGTACTCCGCTTTTCTCTCCGAGGTCGATACTCGCATCACCGCTCTGCCTCCGCCAGACCACAAAGAACCTTTACATTGTTATGACAAGTTGCTGCGGGAAATAGAGCGTGATGTTGAGAGGACTTTCGGACAAATGGGATGGTTTGGAGGGAAACCCGATACAGAAGGAGAACACGGAGAAGACTCGCTATGGAGGAGGATCCGCGTGCTCGACAACTCAGATCGAGAGTCGGCGAACAAGCTAGCGAATCCAGATTCGCAAGAGTTGTCGCAAAACGAACGAATTCATATCTCGAAAGATTCCCTCAATGCTTCAAATCCGACTCTCACGCTCGATACACCCCTAGAAGTCGAAACCACCTCTACAAATATACCTCCCTCTACCTCTCCACAGTCTCCCGCAACACCTAGACCCGCTTCTCACTTTCCCGATTCTTCCCCTTCTAATTCGCCCTCTCGACCTTCAACCCGTCGACAAGCTCTTCTTCGACCCCTCTTCATGTACGCCTTCTTGAACCCCGGTATCTCGTATGTGCAAGGCATGTCGTACCTCGCCGCCGTTTTCGCCTATGTCTTCGCATCCGATTCAACCCTCTCATCATTCGAAGTCGAGTCGACGACGTTCTTCGCTCTCGGCTCACTCATCTCTCAGCTGCAAGATCTCTACGTTCCAACTCTCGATGACTTCTCACAAACGAGAACTCGGACGCTCTCGAATGGGCTAGCCGCTCCGATCGGATTGTCCGCAACTATCGCGAGATTCGAGGGATTGTTGATGTGGCTGGATCCAACGGTGGCCGAAGCACTTGATCGGAAACACATAGAACTCGGTGGTATCATGTTGAGATGGCTTACAACTCTTTTCGCAAACGAAGTGAGTTGACCTTTCCTTTCTCTTCAACATTCGATTGGGTTCTGACTATTTACTTTACACAGTTCTCGTTTCCTGACTTGATTCGGATCTGGGAGTAAGTCCTCTCGGCTCTATCTCGTAGACTACGCGTGACGCTCAATGGCTGATCAGCGTTTTGGGTCCTTTCTCCTCGCAGTCGGATTATCTCGCTCTACCCTCGCAACGATCACCAAGCCGAGACGCTCTCTCCGGTACTGTCGCACGCTCTCGACTTGGCACTTGCACTAGTGATCAGCAAGCGTGCTACACTGATATCTCCTTATTCGGTTTGTTGCTGTTCTCGTCGTTTTTCAGTATTTTCATTCGTTAACGTCCTCCCTTCCATGCCGTCAGAATCTTCAAAAGATCTACACCGTCCTACAAGCACCAAACATCGAAGGTTCTGCTGTCGATGAACTTCTCCTTCTCGCATGGAATCTTCGTAATCGACGTTTAGGTCGTTCCTCTACAAAGCCGTCTACCCCGAAGCATTCGACAATCAAGTCTCCGAGTAACGCATCAGTCACAGGCTTCGCTGGTCTCTTCAAACCGAAGCTATGGACGCCTCCTTCGACTCCAGCAGCGAAAGCTACCGATTTCGAACTCGACGCAACTGCCTCATCCGTCTCCGAAGCTCGGACCGATCAACGTCGAGCACCTTCTGAAGGAGGAGGAGGTCGATTCGGTTCGATCGCTTTCTCGTCACCTCGCTCTTCCTCCGGTTCTCTCGCAAACAACGTTACTATGCTTGAAGGCAAGCTTCTCCCACCTCCACCTGCTCGAATGGCAGAACGAGAAACGATCTCGTCGATTGTCGAAGCCGAGTTGGCTTCACCGGAATATGGTGTCGAAGACGAGGAGTTGACGGAAACCGATCGGACGACTTCTTCGCTTGGAGGATGGTTCAGGAACTCGGTCACTCGTCTCGCTGCTTCCGACGCAGCCGCTCAAGTCATGAAGGCTCAGACAAACCTAGTCGTTCACGCTCAACTGCTGAAGGATCGAGTGGCAGCGGAACAACTAGGAACGAAGGTCAAGGAAGCGGGGGAACGACTGATGGCGAGTACGGGATCGGAGAGGGGATACTCAGAGTTGGGCAACCCGAGGGAGACGCCGTTCACTCCTCCAGTTGGTGCCGGCAGAATCAAAGAATCTTCACCGTTCTCCTCTCCAAGCGGTCACGCAGCCAACTCCAGTCTCAGTAGTGCTCCTCGTCCCCTTCTCCTCAGCTCTTCCGCTCGTCGAGCACAGAACGGTTCAATCGACGAGAATTTCAACACGACGTTACCATCTTCGAGCCGTTCACCCTCGATCTCACCGGTTCTCTCACGTTCGACCCGCCTCCCTCTCCTCTCTCCCGACCTCTCAATTCCGCCCTTATCTCGCTCTCCGTCCCGCAACGCCCACGGCAGGTCCACTTCGACGCTCGATACTCCCTCTAGGGTCAGTACCGCCGCAAGTTTCCGACCTCGAAGTGCCTCACACTCCTCCGGAACCGCCCTCAGCTCAACGACCACCGATGACGACGTACCCATCACATCGAATCGGATCGACGAGACGCTCAGACGGTCGCAACGAAGGCAGGAAGAATTACAGGATGGAATTGGAGAAGGAGTGCAGAGCTCGAGGCTTACACAAGGTGGAAGAGGATGGCAGCTATCAGATGCTCCTGTGCAAGCGCATCTCTTGGGATCGGTTGACGGGACAGGAGAGTTGGAATTTGAGAACGAATTATCGGGATTAGCTATTCAAGTACTTCCTCAGTCATCGGATCCCTCGCACCCCGCTGCTTTCGATCACGTCAGCTCCTCGCAACCAAGTCATGACAAACTTCTCCTTCCCACTTCCTCTCCCTCCTCCACCACTTCTTTCAACTCCTCTTTCGTCACGCCAGCTCCTCCTACAGAATCAGCTTTCATACCTCCCACCGAATCAGCCTTCCTCCCTCCTGCTCAATCGAGCGAGTCGCATCAACTCTCACACCCCTCAAACCTCTCCTTCGAATCTCCTTCAGTCGTCGACGACTCTATGGCTGATCTACTCAATAACTCTTCGCAACTATCGCAACCTTCCTTATCCCGAGGAGCCAGAATCGCTCGTCGGCCAGCAGCAACCAAGAAGCGATCTTCAAGAGGATCAATGGCCGATTCGCTCGATCTGAGCAGCTCGATCACTGGTTCGAGTCGAGACGAACGGAGAATAGCAAGCGAATTTCTCACACGGTCCAGTTCTGGGAAGACTCTTGAGGAGAAAGACGGAGGTACTTACTCGAGGGCTGGAGTAATAAGTCGAGGGCATCCTAGCGAGGGAACGATAAGAGACAGTGTCTACGATGAAACGACGTTTTTCGACTCTTACGGTGAAGAGTCTTGATTCTGGATTTAGATAGTAACCTCGCCTGAATAGATAGTAATACTGTTGTGCAACTTGCTTCATGTACCTCTTGATGAAGCTGGCGACGAAGTTAGAGAGATATCGACGAAGAATGAGCTGACCCTCACCTGAATCTTTTTTTCTTCTCGGGATGCTTGTTGAGGGAGAGAGGGCTCATGCACGGTCCTTGGAAGTCTTCCTTTCATGAAACCTCTTCACTCCTCCAGTCGACTCCGCAAGCATAGTACAGACTGAATCAGAGCTAAATCGTGCGAAGGTCGGTTCTCCCTGCTCGATGCCGCGACAATCTGCTGCTTCCAAAGATATCAAACAACAGTAAGTTCTGCATCTTGCCTATCTCGTGTTGCTTGAGTGACTGCTGAGCCAATAGGTCTGACAGGAATGCTATAGCTATACCGCGACTACGTCAACTAGGCTACTCTCTCTCCCTTCCTCCCATTCCTACACTTCCTTCAGTCTCTTCTTCAACTTACAGTCAGTCGGATCTATGGAATCGGAAGGAGATCTTATTGCTGACTACGGTCCTTCGAGCTTAGATCAAGAGGAGGGAAGCGTTGAAAGCGACATTGAGCATCGGGAAGGGAAATCGAGTAGAAGGCGTGAAGGAGTGCCAGAGAATGTTACAGGGAAGGCGATCGAGGTGAGCTTTCACTGACGAGTAGCATGTTCGCAAGGCGGAGAAGCGTACTGATTGACTTCGATTGACCTCTTCTCAGCGCGAAGACATTCTTCAAATCCAAATGCCACCCGCCTGCATCAAGAACGAGGACCTTACACTGGAGGACCTTCGAGCCGTCGTCAGATCCCATCAACAGCGTGCTGTCAGTGTCAAAGAGTCGAAACACCGAAGAGACTCGAGCGAAAGAGGAAGTGCGACATCTACAGACGAAAGAACAGAGAGTGCTCTCCCTCTTCCGAGCCCATCTCGTGAGTTTCCACATACTCTAGATACTGCAGCACCGCCGACTGTTGCCTGCACCGAACAGCTACGCCTGCGACCCCGAAGAAGAGACCCAATTCGAGATCCGGATCGAATTCACCTACTCCGATAGGATCTTCGCCCGCTTCCTCCGATATTGAAAGTCCCACACGTCGACTGTCATCTCCTCACAAGCGTCGACAGCGTCGCTCCTCCCTCGTTCGATCGGTACCTCTTCTCTCCCTTTTCGCAACACACTCGGCAGCATCTTCCCTTCTTTCCACATGCGAGGCATTGACCCGGATCTCTCCCTCTTTCGCCCTTCCAGACCTAATTCAACTCTCGCGATCTCTACAAGAGAATGCGCAGATGTTGGCTATCGCTCAAGCGCAGTCTTTTGCGAATGGACGCACTTTCGGCTCCTCTTTCGACACTCTCGCTCGCACCATCTCAGCCTCGACCCCTCGAAGCGGAGCAGATCCATCAGCTTCCGCGCTCCTTGCCGCCAAAGCGCTCAACTTGTACAAGCTCCCGAACGAGGAGGATCGTAGTCTCCCGAATCCTTCGACGCCTACTCCACTCCTCATCCTCACAACTCCTCGCACCGTCTGCATTCAATGCGCGTCCGCTCTTACCCTTCGAAACAAGCCCAGCGGACCTCACTGGCTAGTTTCGCCCTCCGAATCTGCCCGTTCGATCCTCGTCGCTACGCACGTCTGCACGAACGCCAGATGTCGAGCTCGTCATGCTCCAGACCACGTCGAGATAGTACATGGAGGTCGGAAGGTGTGGATCTGGGAAGAAGGAGCTAGCTATCACAAGGTTGGCGATGCAGTGTGGGTTACCAAGGGATTCTCAAAGCATTTCGCTGCTCTCCTATTACAGCAATGCGTCAGCCCCGGCGGCTACGCAAGGGTATGGAACAGTCTCCATGGGGGAATCGGCGAAGATGAGGATGAGACAGTAGCGCAAAAGGGTGACGAAATGGCGGATTGCGAGGAGGAGATTTCGGACGAAGGAGATGAACGGGAGCACTCCATTCTCAAACTCTCCTCAGCGCACGTCTGGAAGTCCTTCGTGATCCACTCCTCGATCGAGAAGTCACTCGAGCGAGGCCATCGACTTGTCACTGCCTCTCGACCTTCATCGGAAACTCTCGTTCGTTTCGCCAATCTCAATCTATTCACGCACAAAAATGGAGTTCATTTGCTCGAGCCTCACGCATGTCAAGAATGCTCTCAAGATCGTAGGCTGAGATGGAAGGGCGGAAGAGCGAGTGAGGAAGAGAAAGCAGGAGGATTGAGGTGGGGCGGCAAATGCGAAATCGAGAGTGTAAGTCGATACTCACTTCTTTGAGCATTCCAAAGACTGTGGAGCTAACTATGAGCGCATATTCAGGGCTTCGTCGAAGACACTGAGAGTAGTTCTGCGCATCGCGCGTCTTTCGCAGTTTGCGATGGAATATCAATCGGCCACTTTGTCAGTCCTCTTCCTCTCCTGCGCTAATGTACGAGCCGTAACTGATGGACACTCTACGTGGAGTAGCTCTGTGCTGTTCCCGCTTGCTCCAACCCTCCGCACAAATCGACTCGCAATGGTCGATATTGCGAAAACCACTTTGATCACCAAGATCTCTGCGGCGTCATCGGCTGTGGTCAGCCTCGCGCTCCTCTAGTCGAAGGAGAACCTCCTAGCGAGTCATGCACCGATATTGCTCATCAAACGAACTGGCAAAACTTCGAACGAAGGAGAGCGGTCAACATGGAACGAGGATGGCGAGGACAGATCTCATCGATTCCGTCAGCTTACAACGAAGGAGGAGAAGTAATCGATTCCGAGAGAGGTAAGCAGTGTTCGGTGCCTTTCTTCCTGCTTGCGCCATCCCGTCAATGGCGATTTCTGACGTTTCGACTCTGTGCAGTGAGCCATACCTGGTCGCTTCGACGTGTAGGAAAGCTGCAGCTACTCGTAGCGTCGTGCGGGAGTCCTCTCGCTTGGGCGAAACTCTGCGACGGTGAATCTCCGCAAGCTGTACTCAACTTCCTCTCGCAAGTTCACTCTCAAGCAACAAGCTCTTCCGACCCGAACTCTTCCTCATCATTCCCCTCCTACATCGCTTACGACCGAGCATGCGATCTCCTCCGCGAAGCTCTCTCCTCTCCCTCTCCCGGCACTTATCAGAATCCGCTTCAAACTCCGACAAAACAACGCCGACGCGGCAGTCCTCGGCTCCCATCCTTTCTCGAGTCATCTCGGGTCGTCGTCACCGGATTTCACCTGCAGGGACATTCGGAAAGCGACGACTTGTGTCGAGAATTTTGCGATTCTGCGCCTCTCGATGGTTCTGCGCCTGATCTCGTCATTCCCTACCGCTCTCCTACATCCCAAGGGAGTGACCATCGAGTCTTCGTTCGCGCTTTCAATACCTCGGTGAGCCCATTCGCTTCTAGCAGACTGAACCGAACTGACTCTTTTCGATTCTTCAGGCAGCTGAGCAGCTCAACTCATCATTGCGTGGGTTCACGCATCTGCTGCAAGGTATGAGAGCAGACAATTTTGACTTTCTTCTGGACTGTATCTTGGGTGAGAAGAGGAAGAAGCGTGTTTAGTAGATTTTGTTTTTTGATTGCAAGTAGAGCTACAGTGAACAGAACAATGCGCTCTGCACTGAGACAGAGATAAGAGAGGAGAGAGAGAGGGGAGAGAAGCGAGAGAGTGAAGAGAGGCAGAGAAGAGAGGGAATTTCGAGAGAACGATTCCGAGGCGAGAAGAGCTAGAAACGACAGTCACAGGCCGCTGTAGAGCACAACGAGCGAAAGAATCAGCTCAGCTGGACATAACAGGAACAGGTGAGAGAGAGGTAGACGAACCCGAAACCGAATACGTCGAACTCGAATTTACCCCGACATCCCCCGTCTGGACTTTGACTTGCAAGCTGCCGTGCTCACAGATCACGCATCAGTACTGTGCCATATCACGAGGCGAGTGTGCTTACCGAAAGCAGATTCTCTGAAGCAAGATCCGACTCCGAAAAGCGACGCATGTCGATTTTGGCGAAGCAGCGAGAGAGGTAGCAACGAAAGCGACAGAGCTCGCAGATCTGCACAACGCCTTGAGAAGTCGGACAGTGCAGTACGTCAGCATCAAAAGGTTAGACGGCGAGCGAGGCCTACGGGACTCGGAGGCTCACGACTCTTCATCAAAGCCCGCGATCGCGAGCTTTGCTAGCGGTTCTCCATCGCTCAGCTCTGCGATAGGTCAAGCTATAGCACATGAATCACCAGCTGAGTAGTAGTAAAGCGTCAGCATGGAAAAGGGACAAAAAACAATCAGGGACGCACTCTTGCGTGAATCGACGAGGGTTCGATTCGCATCTTTCACTGATCCTATTTGTTGTAGATTGAACATCAGAATCAATCGGAATTTCGTGTTGAAATGAGGACGGAGAGGATGGGAAAGATCGAGTTGGTGAACTTGAGACATGTTGAAACCGATTCTGGCGAATCACCTAGTGGAAGTACTGTGCTCTGCTGATGTTTGCTAAGCGAAGAATGGAGAGCCTGTCTCGTTGAACTGTCGTTGTTCAAGTCGGAAAAGACTGTCGATGTCAGTCTTGATCGTACTTCTGGACAGAAACGCGAGCTGCCAGCTCACGGACTATGTACAATCAGATCTTGAGTTGTCTCGATGGCCAATAAGCTGTAGAACACGAGAACGAGGGAGTCAGTTGAGTGACCACTAAACCGCGACCCAATCTTTTCGCTGTCGACTGTAAGACTCGCTTTAAGTACTGCGGCGTGAGATCTATATACCCTAAGATTGGAGGACACGCTCGCTAGGAGAATAACGCGTGTAGTACTCCCACTAAAGGTACGATAAACAGTCCAACGGGGAGGATCGAGATGGAACGGGAAGACGAGAGAGGAAGAGAGGTAGATAGTAGTGGAAGTAGTGACTCACTATAGCGTTTCGAGTCGCGTTCTTGAAGCTAGCGAGCATTTGAGATTCGATGAGTGAAGAACACGAGGTGAAGCGAAACGATTCGATGCGCGTGTTGGGACGTTGTGCTTGTTGTGTTTTGCATGAAGATAGTTGAGAGGTCGGATGGGTGGCTTCTTGTCGAAATAAGTGGTGAAAAGGAGGAGAAGAAGCGAAAACAAAGGCAGAAGCGACAACCGAATATTTTCATCTCTCCAACGACTTCAAGGCGACTTCAAGGCGAGAACTAAGGGTGTGCGAGCGAATCAATCTGAACAAGTACAGCGCGTCCAGACACAAGCGATAATTTCGGGAGAAGAAATAATGATGAGGTGAATTGAGTCGCCGACAGCCATAATGAGCCGTATTGACCTTGACAGTAAAATATGAGAACTTGGCGGGTTTTGGAGGTATAGCGAGTTTGGGATGAGTCGAAACGAGAGATGAAGCGAGTCGAGAGAGAAAGGTATTGCCTATAGGATATTCGAAAGGTTGCAGGCATTCCGTGTACTAGCGGTAAGATATGAGGAATTGATCAATTGAGGTGAGGTTTGAGGATTCGAGGAATGGAGTGAGATGGGCATTTAGAGCGTTTCTAATATTAGCGCGAGGGGGGATTTGTATTGAGGATTATGCTGGATAGCATATACAGACTGAGTGTGTTTTGCAAAGCTGAATTAGTTGAGGTCGAATTTGTATCATAGTCAGATTTGATCCATACTGAGGCAATAGAGGGTAAGTTTTAGTGATTAGAGCGAGCGAACGATTAATATGTAATGCGAGATCGAACGGATAACGAGATTTAAACAATCGAATTGCCGCGAGGCATTGTTCGGTTTAAGCGAAGTTTTTATAAGGGAATTTGACGAGCGTTTCATTGAGACATTCCAGCGGAATTGCGCCGGATTGAATTCCACAATGAAGGTACTGTTGATGATCGATTAGAAAGCTGCAATAGTTAGCCGACAATTGGACTGCCCTTTTGCGTGCTGTTTTTCGTGAGCGGTCGATAAGCTAGATTTGATGCAATCAGTAAATAAGTGACACGCAGTTATCCAGGGGGATTTACAACTCAAGATTCACAATGATAGATGAATACAAGTAAATGTGGTCCTATTTGAGATTTCCCATTAGGCGCTGGAAACTCACACAAGTCTGCTCCTACCATCGCTGAGGTGTCAGGCATGCGGAGAGAGCAGCGGAGGGAGCCATACTAGGATCGGTCCTAACCCTAATTAGGCTCCGGTCAGTCTGGTAGTGCCCTTGATTGGGGTTGCACCTGAGGGGTGGCGGCAAATTTGTATTCGAAATATTACAAAAGCTAATTGAAGCTTGGGTTACGATCGTTGCGAAGCGTCAGGATGGTCGCAAAGGAGATAGACAAGCTAGACCAAGGCCTACTGAAACCCTGGGCCGAAGATGCAGCTCGAGATGACACAAATCTGTGAGAAACGAAGACCTCGAGTTTTCGCAAACCATCGAAACATAACGCAATGTGCACCGTCAGAGCGATGTACAAGCCTCGGTCAAGCCAGGTGTCGCCCTTGATGGGTCGTCGACGATCGGATGTTGAGGCCTGCGGCAGTATCCTGCATCATCAATTGAAGCGTATTATGGTGGACAATGAGCTGGGGAGGGAGAGCCTTATGAACTTGGACTGTTGTTGGGTTTGACCTGAACCTTTCAACCCTTGCACCCCCTTCTTTGAAGTACTCTCCACTGGGTTTGGGTAGTGTCATCCGGGCTCAACCCACTACTG
>Ga0308161_1003288_pt1 | contig 15876 bp, 15 predicted proteins | sample PhyFR2_FD_201034 | JGI IMG/M metagenome (GOLD analysis project Ga0308161, IMG submission 201034) | Phyllosphere microbial communities from UC Gill Tract Community Farm, Albany, California, United States - DLSLF.R2 | ecosystem: Host-associated > Plants > Phyllosphere > Unclassified | place: USA...
AACGACTTCTTCCAGATTCAGAGCGACGCCCGCAATCGTGCAGCGTCGCTCGTACAAGTTATGCCTGATGACCATAGCAAGTCGGTACCACCCCTTCCCATCCCGAACAGGACCGTTAAACGACTTTGCGCCGATGATAGTGCTGCAACCAGTGTGAAAGTAGGTTATCGTCAGGCTAGTTATTTGCAGAAGCCCGCTCAGTTGATACTGAGCGGGCTTTTTGCTTTGGCGAACCCGTTAAAAGCCATATGAGCGGTGTGGTTTTTTCAGCGCATTTGTATCCTCCAGGATATTTTTTATGCTGCTGCTACCGTATGTACGGTAGAGTTTCAGCTTTATGTTTTTGCAAACCGTATGAACGCTGCCAGCGCTACCGATTCAAAAGCCCGGCGGGCCAGGCCGTTCCGGTTGGCGGCATTGATGGTGTCGTTTGCTTGCATTACAGTCGCGATTACGGCGGTGCTGCAATGGAGCCTCGTCGATCATTTCGCGATCCGTCACGCGTCGGAAGAGGCGGGATTGCGGCTCGAACAGTTATCCTGGCAAATGCGCGATTCGCTCGACCGGACGGTGGACCAGACCGTGCGCGACGTCTCCCTGCTGTCCACGCTCGCCGACGTCCAGTCCACCCATGAACCGAAGGCGGCGCGCGCTGTCCTCGAGAACCTGCAGCATGCCTTCCCCGACTATGCCTGGATCGGCATCGCCAAGCCGGACGGCAAGGTGCTTGCCGCGACGGGCGGCCTGCTGGAAAACCGCGATGTGATGGCGCGGCCGTGGTTCCACGCCGGCCAGCTGAACGTCATCGCGGAAGACTATCATCCGGCGCTCCTGCTGGGCAGCCTGCTGCCGCGCACATCGGACCCGTGGCGCTTCGTCGACGTGGCGGGCCCCATCCGCGACGCCGACGGCAAGCTGCAGGGCGTCCTCGCCATTCACCTGAGCTGGAAATGGGTGCGCACGCTCGCGCACACGTTGCTGACGCCGGCGCTGCGCGAATACGGTGCCGAGATCATCGTCGTGCGCAGTGACGGTGTCGTCCTGCTCGGCCCGGAAGATATTCTGGAAAAGCCGATTGCGACGGAAAGCCTGCGCCTGGCGTTCGCCGGCAGTACGGGCGCCCTGAAGGAACGCTGGCCGGACGGCCGCACGTACATCACGGGCTACAGCCAGACCGGCTGCAATCGGGACCGCGCGGGGCTGCGCTGGGCCGTGCTCGTACGCCAGACGGAAAACGCGGCGCTGGCGTCGGCACACGATTTCGAACGGCGTGCCCTGTGGCTATGCATCGGCCTCGGCACCGTCCTTGCGGCGGGAGCGGCCCTGATGGCGCGGCGCCTCGTCGCACCGCTGAACGTGCTGAGCGGCGCCATTGAAGACCTTGCGCATGCGCCGGCACACGAGACACCCGCCCGCATTCCCGACGTGAACAGTTTTCACGAAGCCCGGGTGCTGTCGGACGCGATGCGCGAGCTCGTCGCGGGCGAGCGCACGCATCGCGAAGCGCTGGAAAGGATGAATGCGCAGCTGGAGGACACCGTCGCGGCGCGCACGGCCGAGCTGCAGGAATTGCTGTTGCGCGACGTGCTGACGGGGTTGCCGAACCGGCGCGCGGTGCTGCAGGCGCTGCCGGAAGCGCTGGCCCGTGCGGCGCGACTGGGCCGCCCGTGCGCCGTGCTGTTCCTCGACATGGACGGCTTCAAGCAGATCAACGATACGCGTGGACACGAAGAAGGCGACGAATTGCTGCGCCAGTTCGGCGCGCGCCTGCGCAGCGGTATCCGCGAAACGGACATGGCGGCCCGGTTGGCGGGCGACGAGTTCGTCGTCGTGCTCGAGCTGTTGAGCGAGAGCCAGGACGCCGTGCACAAGGCGCACGTGCTGCTGGAACAGTTGTCGCAGCCCTATGTGCTCGCCAGCGGCGGGGTGCGGGCGGGCGTCAGCATCGGCGTGGCGGTGCAGTCGCCGCGCGAAGCACAGGATCCGGCGCGCCTGCTGGCGCGCGCGGATCAGGCAATGTATGAAGCGAAGCGCGCGGGCAAGGGCCGCGTCGCGCTGTTCGCGGCCGAGCTCGAACCGGAAGCGTCCTGAGCCCGGCCCGGGATCAGACGCCCCAGAGAATGTCGGCTTGCTGGTCGCGCGCGGCGCGCAGCATTTCCAGCAGCGGAAAGGCACGGGTCGAGAAGCTCACGGCTTCGATCGGCTCGTGTTCCGCGTCTTCCACGTCGCCATGGTGCGCCTTGACGTCCTGTTCCATCTCGTCCGTGGCCTGGTGCTTGCGGCTTTCCTCGATTTCGTTCTCGAGCAGTTTGACGGCCTCCGGTGCTTCCTCGGCCGTGATGACGCCACGGTCCGTGTCCTTGCGCAGCAGGTCGAGAATCCGTTTCGCATGATCCTGGTACATCATGACGTTCGGATAAGCCTTGGATTTAAAGGTGATTAACATAGTTATCGCTTTCTATTGTTAGTATCCAAACAATAACACGTCTTGCGTTCGCGAGTGCGTGCGCTCCCGCTCACAACGGACGACGCCGCAGCAGCCGGGCCAGCAGCACGATGCCGACGCCACCGACGAGCGTGCCCGCGGCGGCTTTCCACATCCACGTCTCGCCTTGCGTTGCCAGCGCGACGAGAAACCAGCCCAGCCCGCCCCAGCACAGGCTGCTCGCCAGTTCGAGCATATTGCACAGGAAGTTTTCCTTGCCCCGCGCCTTGAAGTCGCTGCGCAGTCCCGGGCGGCCGACCCAGAGCACGATCAGGCCCGCACTCAGCACCGCCGCCGTCACCGTGAAGGCGACGAGCAGGCCCGTGGTCGGCGCGTGCACCGTCATCCAGACGAGCGGCAGCGCAACGAGCAGCAACGGCGGCATCGCGGCCGCGGCCAGCTTGGCCAGCTGCAGCGTGCGCCGGGGTACCGGCGCCGCCAGCAGCAGGTCGGGCGCATCCTCGGCCGACAGGACGATCCAGCCCAGGCTGCCCGTCAGCGAGCTGCACAGCAGCGTGAGGCCGGCGCCCAGCGCGGGACCGACAGCGTCGCCGCGCAGGATCAGCGCGAACAGCGGCACCAGATACACGAGTTGCAGCAGCACCTGCGCGATCAGGTGCGGGTCGCGCGCGATGAGACGCCACTCCTTGACGACGATCGTATCGAACAGGCTGGCACGAAACCGGAAGCGCGGCGCACCGGCCGGCCGGGCCTGCACGCGCGCGCTGCCGGCCGCCTGCTGCAGGCCGTGCACGAAGAAGCGGTGCGTGCGGCCCGCCGTCAGCGCGAACGCGAGCGCGGCGACGCCGACGGCGCCCAGCAGCGGTCCCGCTGCGCCGAGGATGGCGCGGCCCGGCAGCCACAGCGCGCTGTCCGGCCCGAAAAGGTGGTTGTTGCTCAGCAGCGCCAGCAGCATCGATGTCGGGTCGCGGTCGTGCCGGGTCAGGTTGTAGGCTTGCGTCAGCAGGAAGATCAGCGCGCCGGCAATGGCCCCGACGACCTGCGCCACCACGCGCGTGCGGCGCGCGCCCAGCACGCGCACGAGCGCCAGCGTGAGCAGCATGCCGGCGCAGGCCATCAGCATGGCGCAGGCGCCGACCGCCACGTACAGGCCGAGCCAGCCCGGATGCCCGAATACCACGGCCATGTTGGCGAACGGCCCGGCCAGGAAAAAGTAGGGCAGGGCGGTGGATGCCGCGATGCCGAGCAGGCGCACGGCGAAGATGCTGCGCGAGGGCAGCGGCGACGACAGCAGCAGGTCCAGGTCGCCGCGCTCGAACATGGCGACGACGCACGATTTCAATGCGCTGGACAGCATGAACGTCGCGCACACGGCCAGCAGGACCGTCAGCGGCATCGCCAGCACGGCGTCCGGCATGGCGTCGCCGTCCAGCTTGCGCAGCAGGGCGAACGCGACCGCGTGCAGCGCGATGTAGCCGACGAGGCCGAACCCGATGCCGACGAAGCCCGGCCGCCGCTTGACGGCTTTGCCGCCTTTGCCCTCTTTGCCCTCTTTGCCGCCCTTGCGGCCCGCGTTGACCGCCGCGCCGTACCAGGCCAGGCGCAGCTCGTGCGCCAGCAGCCAGGGAATGCTTCCGGGCGCGCTCACTGTGCGTGGCCCTCGGTCAGGTGCAGGAACACGTCTTCCAGGCTGCCGGCCTGCGTGCGCTCGCGCAGTTCGGCCAGCGTGCCTTGCGCGATCAGGCGTCCCTGGCGGATGATGCCGATGCGCTGCGCCAGGCGCTCCGCGACTTCGAGGATGTGCGTCGTCAGGATCACAGTGCCGCCCCGTTCGACGTGCGACACGAGCAGGTCCTTCACCTGGCGCGCGGCGGCGGCGTCCAGGCCGGTCAGCGGCTCGTCCAGGATCAGCAGTTGCGGTTCGTGGATCAGCGCGCCGGCCAGCGCCAGCTTCTGCTTCATGCCGCGCGAAAAACCTTCCGTCAGTTCGTGCGCGTGCTTCGTCAGGTCGAGCCAGTCGAGCAGGCGGCGCGCACGCGGTTCGGCGTCCTGGGCGCGGATACCCCACAGGCCGGCGACGAATTCCAGGTACTCCGTCGGCTTGAGCTTCCCGTACAGCAGCGGATCGTCCGGCAGGTAGGCCATGCCGCGCTTGGCGCCGGCCGGATCGCGGGCGAGGTCGATGCCGAGCACTTCGACGCGGCCGGCGTCCGGCGCGAGCAGGCCCGTGACCATGCGCAGCGTCGTCGTCTTGCCGGCGCCGTTGGGGCCGAGCAGCGCGTACAGTTCGCCGCGCCGTACGACCAGATCGAGGCCGTCGACGGCCGGCCGGCCGAAGGATTTGGAGAGGCCCGAGAGGCGCAGGGCAGGGGTGTCGTCGTTCATGTCAGGGCAGCTTGAACGAGGTGAGGAACTGGTCGACCTGCTCGGGCGGCAGCGCGTCCGTCTTGCCGAGGGCGATCACCTGATAGAAGCGCTTGCCGCGCGCCTCGAAGTGGCCGACGAGGCGCATCGGCGTGCCGCGGTCGCTGCCTGTGGCGTCGACGTCGCGCGTGGCCCGGCCGTTGCCGTCGGCCGTCGCCTTCTGCGTCGTGACGGTGGCGCCGATGTTGCGCACCAGCGCGACCTGCATCGCCTCCAGCGCGGCCTGGGCGCGCGCGGCGTCCGGTGCTTCGGCCGTCCCGACGGCGAACGTGGCGCCATCGACCTCGGCCGCCGTCATCGTCATGGCGACCTGCAGGCCGTCCAGGTCGATCGTGCGGGTGAACGTGCTCGGCTTGGCCGGGAACGTGACGCGGTAGGATGCGTCCGGGCTGGCATGGTCGCGCCAGTTGTACTTGGGCGAACAGCCCGCCAGCAGCAGGGCCAGGCACAGGGCGGGCACCGCGAAGAGTCGTCTTGTCATGACGGCATGGTAACAGGGCCGGCCCGGCGGGGGAACGGGGCCGGACCCCGGCCGTTCACGCGCCGGCGGGAATCGGATGGGCCGCGATGTGGGCGTTGAACTCGTTGACCAGCTTGTGCTCGCCGGCGCCGGCATTGTTGCGCAGCGGGATCGCACTGTCGACCAGTGCCTCCTCGCGCGCGCTCGCCAATGCCTGCATGGTCTGGGCGATGAACGCATCGAGCGGCATCGCGCGCGGGTCGTCGCTCTTGTGGATCAGGTCCGTGTTGACCCATGGCGGCGCGATTTCCTGTACCGTCACGTCGGTGTCGCGCAGCATGAAGCGCAGCGACAGCGTGTACGAGTGCAGTGCCGCCTTGGTGGCCGAGTACACGGCGCTGGTGGCGATCGGCACGTAGGCCAGCACCGACGTGTTGTTGACGATCGCCGCGCGCGGCTGCCCCTTCAGGTGGTCGACCAGGCTCGACGTCATCCGGATCGGCCCGAGCAGGTTGGTCTCGACCGTCGAGACGGCCGTCGCGTCGTCGATGCGGCCCGACGGGTCGTCGAACGGCATGATGCCCGCATTGTTGATCAGCACGTTCAGCGACGGATACTCGGCACGCAGCAACGCGGCGGCCCGTTCGATGCTGGCCGGGTCCGCGATGTCCAGCTCGACGGCGCGCATGCCCGGATTGGCGCGCGTCACCTCGTCCAGCAGCGCCTTGCGGCGGCCGCCGATGATGACCCGGTTGCCCAGCTTGTGGAACGCTTCGGCCAGGCCGCGGCCGATGCCCGAGGTGCCGCCGGTAATGAAGATGGTATTGTCGGTCAATTGCATGATGGTTCTCCGTCGATCGGTGAAAGAAAATGTGTCTTGCTGGGATCTATCTTCCTTCAAAGAATCTTGACTTGAACGACAAATAACCCTCGAAATGGGACAAAGTGTGCGTATGCACATCTATTTCTCATCCTATTGACCCTGTCAGTTGTTTTTGGCTGGAAGCGGCTTGGTGTCGTATGATTACCATCATGCACTGCAGCAGACGCTGTACGTGGCCGGACCATCCGGCACGCACCCTTATGATTGAGGACAACATGAAACGCAGAATCGGACTGTTGCTGCCCCCTGGTTTCCAGGCGCTGGATCTCATGGCGACCACCGTTTATGAATTCGCCAACGTGCTGTCGGAGGAGCCTTGCTACGAGGTCACGATCCTGTCCGAGCACGGCGGCGCCATGACGAGTTCGTCGGGCATCAACGTGCTGACCGAAGCCGTCACGCGCTACGACTGGGACACCCTGCTGGTGGCGGGGCAGATGGTGCCGCGCCGGCCGTCGACGCCGGGTTTCGTCGAGATCCTGCGCCAGGCCGGCACGCACTCGCGCCGCGTGGCCAGCATCTGCACGGGCGCGTTCCTGCTGGCCGAAGCCGGCCTGCTGGACGGCAAGCGCGCCACCACGCACTGGTCGCTCGCACGCGACCTGCAGCGCATGTATCCGAAGATCCGCGTCGAGGAAGACCGCATCTTCATCAACGAGGGTAGCGTGTGGACCTCGGCCGGCATGACGGCCTGCGCCGACCTGTGCCTGGCGCTGGTCGAGAGCGACCACGGCATCGAGCTGTCGCGCAACATCGCCCGCAAACTGGTCGTGTACCACCGCCGCAGCGGCGGCCAGTCGCAGTTCTCGGCGCTGCTGGAACTGGAACCCAAGTCCGACCGCATCCAGCAGGCGCTGGCGTACGCCAAGCGCCACCTGCGCAAGCCGCTGTCCGTGGACGAGCTGGCCGAGGCGGCCAACCTGAGCACGCGCCAGTTCAGCCGCACGTTCCGCATCGAGACGGGCCAGTCGCCGGCGCGCGCCATCGAGGTGCTGCGCGTGGAAGCGGCGCGCGCCATGATCGAAGGGAGCAACCATTCGATCGACGTCGTCGCGCGCGAAACCGGCTTTTCCGATCCCGAGCGCATGCGCCGCGCGTTCCTGCGCGCCTTCGGCCAGCCGCCGCAGGCCATCAAGCGCGCCGCGCGCGAGCAGGCATCGTCTGGCCTCGCCTGATTCATTGTCTTCACGACCGCCTGAGTCGAGGGCAATTGGTCCCACGCGTCGGCTGCCGTTCTGAAAAACTGCCTCATCGGTGATTTCGGAACGGCGTCGACGATGTCCACCGCAACGACCGTACCCGCCGCTGCCCGGCGGCGCCTCAGTGGTCGTGCAGCCCGCGCCGGTACTGGATCGCCTCGGCCACGTGCGCGGCCCGCACGAGGTCCGATCCGGCCAGGTCGGCGATCGTGCGCGCGACCTTCAGCACGCGGTGATACGCGCGCCCGGACCAGTGCAGGTGCGCCATCGCGTCGCCCAGCAGGCGGGTGGCGCTGGCATCGAGGCGGCAGTGCAGGTCGATGTCGCGCGTCGTGAGCTTGCGGTTGGCCTTGCCCTGGCGCGCCAGCTGGCGCGCGTGCGCATGCGCGACGCGTTCGGCGATCGCCGCGCTCGGTTCGCCGTCGGCCAGCTGCGCCATCGTGTCCGGCGCCATCGCCGCCACCGGGATCTGGACGTCGATGCGGTCGAGCAGGGGACCGGAAATGCGGTCCTGGTAGCGCTGCACCGCTTCCGGCGTGCAGCGGCACTTGGCCGACGGATGGCCGAGCCAGCCGCACGGGCATGGATTCATCGCCGCGATCAATTGGAAATTGGCCGGGAAGTCGGCCTGGCGCGCGGCGCGCGAGATCGTGATTTCTCCCGTTTCGAGGGGCTCGCGCAGCACTTCCAGCACCTTGCGGTCGAATTCCGGCAGCTCGTCCAGGAACAGTACGCCGTGGTGCGCCAGCGAGATCTCGCCCGGACGCGGCACCGTCCCGCCACCGACGAGCGCCACGCCGGAACTTGTATGGTGCGGATTGCGGAACGGCCGGCGGCGCCAGCGTTCGATGGCGAAGCTGCCCGTCAGCGACTGGATCGCGGCCGTCTCCAGCGCTTCCTCTTCGCACATCGGCGGCAACAGGCCGGGAAAGCGCGACGCCAGCATGCTCTTGCCGGCACCCGGCGGCCCGATCAGCAGGACTGAATGCAGGCCGGCCGCCGCCACCTCGAGCGCGCGCTTGACCTGCTGCTGGCCCTTGACGTCGGCGAAGTCCGGGTACACGGGCGCGGCGTCGTCCGGATCGGGACGGTAGCGCGCCAGCCGCGCGGTATCGTCCCTGGCGGCGAAGTGCGCACACACCTCCAGCAGCGTGCGCGCCGGATAGATGGCGGCGTCCGTCACGAGCGCCGCTTCGTCGGCGTTCGCGGCCGGGAGCACGAACGCACGGGCCGGTGCACCGTCCCGGGCCTCGTCCTGCGAGCGGCGGCGCAGCATCGCGAAGCTCATCGCCAGCGCGCCGCGCACCGGACGCAGCTCGCCCGACAACGATAACTCGCCCGCGAATTCGTAGCCGTCGAGCGCGGCGGCCGGGATCTGGTCGGACGCCGCCAGGATGCCCAGCGCGATCGGCAGGTCGAAGCGGCCGGATTCCTTGGGCAGCTCGGCGGGCGCGAGGTTGATCGTGATGCGCCGGCTCGGTACCTCGAAGCCGGAATTCTGCAGCGCGGCCCGCACGCGGTCCTTGGCCTCGCGCACTTCGGCGTCGGCCAGGCCGACGATGTGCATGCATGGCAGACCGTTGGCGAGATTGACTTCGACGCTGACGGCGGGGGCGTCCATGCCCGACAGGGCGCGGGTGCGGAGAACGGCAAGGCTCATGGGAATCATCGGCGAGTACGAGACCCGCAGATGGTGCCGGGTCGTGCTGACGCGGCCTTGAGCGGTGCCAAGCGTGCGCAAAACAAAAGGGCGCACCGCCCGCTCGGGTGGCGCGCCCGCTTCACGCGTGCGACCGGATTACCAGCCGATGTCCTTCAGCAGCGGCAGCGTCAGGTCGAGCGGCGGCACCAGCGTGGTGGTCAGGTCCGAATTGATGTTCGGCTCCATCAGCAGGTTCGGCGTCGCGGTGACGTCCCAGTGCGATACCGACGAGCCCCCGACCAGCGGGTTCGGCGTGTACAGCAGCGGGTTACCGTTGGCGTCCGCGCCGGCGATGCGCGACGCGTCCTTGCCCAGCGCGACCGTGACGACGCCGGCCTTCGCACGGCTGCCGTACGGCACGGCGGCGGCGATCGCGGCGGCCAGCGCAGCGCCGTCCGCCTTCGTGATGCCGGCCGACGGGATCGTGACGGTCGCGTCGGTACCGCCCGGCACGATGGCGCCGTCGACGTTATTCGCCAGCAGCGCGGCGATCGCGCCCGCGTTCTGCGCATTCTTGACCTTGATCGCGAACGCGCAGCCGCCGCGGCTGACGAGGGCGACCTTGCCCTTGACGGCGACCGTGTTCGCCGCGTCGAACGGCGAGCAGCCCGGACCGGCTTCGCCGGCCTGCGGTGCCACCGCGGCCAGCGCGCCGAGGGTGCCACCCGACGGCATCAGCGGGCCGAAGCCCGACTGGCTGTAGTCCAGGCTGCGGTTGCCGCCGGCGGCCGGCGAGCTGGCCTTGATGACGGTCGTCGCCTTGAGGATGCCGGCGCCGGCCTTCACGTTCGGGCCGATCCAGGCCAGCTGCAGCGGATTGACGGCCGACGCCTTGCGCTCCGCGGCCGTCATGTTCAGCCACGTCTTCTTGAACGTGTTGTCGTACATATACTGTTCCCAGATGCTGGGCAGGCCGCCGCTCTGCACGTAGCCGCCGGCGGCGCCGATGCGGTAGCCGGTCGACGTCTGGACGGTCAGCACGGAGAAGCCCAGGCCGTGGCCCAGTTCGTGCAGTAGGGTCTCGACGAAATTGACGTCGTTGCCGGCCTTGCCGTCCAGGCCCAGGTAGAAGTGCGAACCTTCCAGGCAGCCCGTGTTGCCCAGGTTGACGTTGAACTGGGTCTTGATGTCCACGTTGCCGTAGCCGGAACCGTCGTCCGGCGTGCCGGCGCTCAGGTTTTCGCCGGCCAGCTTGTTGGCCAGCGCCTGCGGATACCACGTGTTCGGCTTGGCGTTCGGGAAATCGTGCCAGATGTTCCACGCGCCGGCGCTGCCGAGGGTGGCCGAGCTGCTCGTGCAGGTCAGGGGTTCCCAGCCGGCGCTGACGTTGATGACGACGTCGCTCTGGAGGTTCTTTTCCCAGATGCCGGCCACGTACTTGTAGACGTTCCAGCGCTGTTGGCCCAGCGTGGTGCCGGGATTGCCGCCGACGGGCGCGACCGGGGTCGTGTCGTTGAAGCCCACGCCGGCCGGGTCGCGGCTGGTGATGTTGATGGTGGCGGCCTGGCTGGCCAGGCAGGTGACGGCGCAGGCGGCCGCGATCAGCGAACGCGAAAGAATCAGGGGATGCATCGGTTACTCCGTAACGGGGGTGTTGGCGGCGGCGGCGTGGACGTGGGCGGCGGCGGGCGCATCGCCGCCGTGCGTGTCGTTGCAGATCATTTCGACCTTGCCGTCCGGCGTGCGGACCGCGACCGAGGACGTCAGGAATTCGTCGGTCAGGCGCATGCCCGAGGCACCGTTACGGTGGTATTTCTGCAGCGTGGGCTGCGGGGCGACGCGCAACTGCTTCGCCGCCTTGGCGGCATGCAGGCCGGCCTGCTCGGCGGGCGTGGCGGCACGCAGCTTGCCGGTATCGGCGTCGCGGCTGATGGTTTGCGCGTCCATCGATTGCGCCGCTTCCTGCGGCGTGTTCTGCTGCGCCTCCTGGGCGTGGGCGGGCAGGGCGGCGGCGCACAGGGCCGTGCCGGCAGCGGCGGCGGCCAGCAGGCGCTGGAGGGTATTCAGGGTCGACATGGGGATCTCCAGGGTTGGCACGGATCGGTCAGCGTACGCGGCGGCGCAGGGCGCCCAACGCCAGCATGCCGCCGGCAAACAGGGCGAGGCTGGCCGGTTCCGGCACGGCGCCGTCCGGCGCGGAGACGGTCAGGCTGTCCAGGCCGACGGAGTTGAGCGCGTCGGCATCGCCGAAGTAGCGGAACGCGAAGCGGGTCGTGCCCAGCGTGCTCGGCGCGAGGTGCACCGTGTATTGCGTCCAGCCGCTGTCCGGAACCGGAGCGACGAGGGTCGACGCCGCGCCGGCGAAGCCGTAGGCGATCTGGTCGACGAAGCCTTCGCCGGCGGCGCGCAGCCAGAACGAGATGTCCACGCCGTGGCTCGCGTCGAACGCCGGCGTGATCAGCCAGCTGTCGACCGTGCCGCCGGCCGGTGCGTTGTTGAAGTTGGCCGCCGCATAGGCGTCGTCGGCGCCTGCGTGCGCATTGAAGATGCCCGCGTTGCCCTGGAACCAGCCGGGCGTCGTGCCGCCGGGCGTGCCGGCGTTGGTGAAGGTCCAGCCGCCTGCCGCCAGACCGGCGACGTCGTCGAACCCTTCATTGATCAGCACACCCGCCTGGGCGGACATCGTAATGCCTGCAATGGCCATTGCAGCTAACGCTTGTTTCATCATGTCGTAACGTACTCCTGAGTATTGACGGTGGGACGCGCAGGTCGATGCGGTCCCGGACATGGCGCCATGAACCGGTAGGTTCATCAGGGCAACCACTGCGCCGTCCATTGCATATAACGTGCCAGGAATGTAACTATTTGATTATCAAAAAGAAATTTAACTGATGCAATAATTTGTCATTAAAATGTAAAAAAATTCGACGAATATGTATATTTGCCGGGCGTCTTTGCACGGTTTTGATGCGGCAAATGTAAATTCGAGCGGTTGCGAACGGATGTGGTGCACCCCCTGCGTGCATGTGCGGGCACCGCCGCCGGCTGCCGGGGCGGCGGGCTCTCTGATAAGGTAGCGGCATTCATCCTGTTATTGCACCAATGCCACGCCTGATCCTGTCCCTGTTCGCGATCGCGATTCTGTTCTGCCTGCTGTGCGGGCCGGTGACGTATGTCGCGCTGCGCCTGTGGCGGCGCGGGGACCTCGGCGCGTTCCGGCCGCTGCGCATCGTGTGGTTCGGTCAGGTGGCGCTGGCGTGCGGCCTCGTGTTTGCCGTGGACAGTGTCGGATTACACAATCCGATGGGCTATATGGTCGCGATCGTGCTCGCAGTCAGCCTTGGCGGCGCAGCCCTGTTCGGCGTGTGGCGTCTGCTTGCATATAGAACCGCGCGCTGACGCGATGCGACCGGCGGCATGAGACGGTCGCCCGCAGCGCGCAAGGTGGTACCGCCGCGCGGCGCGCGGGAAGCGCTGGCGCAACCGGGTGGTCCGTATCCAGGACGAGGTCGTGACGACACGCGGGCACGCGCTCCGTGCCGGGAGGTGGACGCCGCGGACCGCGGCGGCGCGCCGGATGGCGCCGCGGGAGACACCGGGCGCCGCGGGAAGCGGGCGCCACGACGGCATCGGAAGGGCGGGCGCTGCGGCGCCCGTCGGCCGTTCAGGCCTTGGCGTCGGCGGTGGCCAGTTTCGCTTCCAGTTCGGCCACGCGCAGTTCGAGCGCCTCCAGCTTGGCGCGCGTCTTGGCCAGCACCTGCGCCTGGATGTCGAATTCCTCGCGGGTCACCAGGTCCAGTTTCGAAAAGCCCTGGGTCATCATCGCCTTGACGTTGCGCTCGATGTCCTTGGCGGGCGAGTTTTCGATCGCCTGGTTGAGCTTGTCCTGCAAATCATTGAAAAAGTTGTTCATTTCACACTATTCCTTGTGTCGACGAGACGCACCGGGAAGGTGCGCGCACGCCTGAATTGGTGCGTGCACCGGCACGGCGCACGCGTCCTGGTCCCGTTTATTTTTTGAAACCAAAAAAGTGGGGCCTAAGGTGCGAAAAACAAGCCGGCGCCAGACCCGGCGAGGGCTGGCACGCATCCTGCTAATCAACCATAAACCATAACGAGATCGCGATCCCGGATTGTAAACCGCAACTCAAGAATATGTTCAACTACAAGGGAGTGTCGTATGAAGCGTCGTAACAGCAACTGGCCCCGAGCGGCGGCCCTGGCAGTCGGCCTGTGGAGCCTCGGCATCGGACTGGCGGGTGCCCAGGAGCAGGCCAAGCCGGACAATGAGGTGAGCTTCAACGCGGCCGTGACGAGCGATTATCGCTACCGCGGTGTTTCCCAGTCCCGTCTCGACCCGGCCCTGCAGGGCGGCGCCGACTACGTGCACAACCCGACCGGCCTGTACGCAGGCACCTGGCTGTCCAGCATCAAGTGGACCAAGGACCTCGGCGGCAGCGGCGACGTCGAATGGGACATCTACGGCGGCAAGCGCGGCAACCTGTCCGCCGACATCACGTACGACGTCGGCGGCCTGTACTACTTCTATCCGAGCAACGGCCTGCATCCGAACGCCAACACGTTCGAGGTGTACGGCCAGCTCGGCTACGGCCCGGCCTACGTCAAGTACTCGCATGCGCTGACGAACCTGTTCGGCACGGCCGACAGCAAGGGCAGCGGCTATCTGGACGTCGGCGCCAACGTCGACGTCGGCAGCGGCTTCACGCTGAACCTGCACGCCGGCCGCCAGAACGTGCGCCACAACGGTTCCCTGTCCTACAACGACTACAAGCTCGGCGTGACGAAGGACCTGGGCATCTGCACGGTCGCGCTGGCGTGGATCAAGGCCGATACCAGCGCCTACCTGAGCCCGTCCGCGGAAAACCTGGGCAAGTCGGCGGCCCTGCTCACCGTTTCAAAAACTTTCTGAAGAGGCACAGCATGAAAATGATCACCGCCATCATCAAACCCTTCAAGCTCGACGAGGTGCGTGAAGCCCTTTCAGAGATCAATGTCCAGGGCATCACGGTGACCGAAGTGAAGGGTTTCGGCCGCCAGAAGGGTCACACCGAACTCTACCGTGGTGCGGAATACGTCGTCGATTTCCTTCCGAAGACCAAGATCGAGGCAGCGGTCGACGATGCCATCGTCGACCAGGTGATCGACACCATCCAAAGCGCGGCCCGCACCGGCAAGATCGGTGACGGCAAAATTTTCGTCTCCAGCCTGGAGCAGGTAATCCGTATCCGTACCGGCGAGACCGGCAACGATGCGCTGTAAGGGGAAACCGATGATCCATACCATCACGAAACTGATTGCCGGCATGTCCGTCGCCGTGGCGCTGGCCGTCTCCGCGCCGGCCCTGGCCCAGGATGCCGCCAAGCCGGCCGCGGCGCCGGCCGCTACCGCGGCGGCCGCCGATGCCGCCGCAACCGCCGCTCCGGCCGCACCCGCTGCCGCTCCGGCCGTCGCCGCAGCCGCCGCCCCGGCCACGCCTGCCGCACCTGCCGCCGCACCCACGCCGCAAAAGGGCGACACCGCCTGGATGATGGTGTCGACGTTGCTGGTGATCATGATGACGATCCCGGGCCTGGCCCTGTTCTACGGCGGCCTCGTGCGTTCGAAGAACATGCTGTCGGTACTGCTGCAGGTCTTCATGATCTTCGCCGTCATCATCGTGCTGTGGTGCGTGTACGGCTACTCGCTGGCGTTCACGGAAAACAGCGCATTCATCGGCGGCTTCGATCGCCTGTTCCTGAAAGGGATCTGGGACCCGCTCAAGGGCTCGTTCTCGACCGCGGCCACGTTCAGCAAGGGCGTCGTGATTCCTGAATTCGTGTACGTCGCCTTCCAGGGCACGTTCGCGGCCATCACCTGCGGCCTGATCGTCGGCGCGTTCGCCGAGCGCGCCCGCTTCTCGGCCGTGCTGCTGTTCGTCGTGCTGTGGTTCACGTTCGGCTACCTGCCGGTCGCGCACATGGTCTGGTTCTGGACCGGTCCGGACGCCATCACGGCCGCCACCCTCGACGCCGAAACCGCCAAGGCGGGCTGGCTGTTCCAGAAGGGCGCCCTCGACTTCGCGGGCGGCACCGTCGTGCACATCAACGCCGCCATCGCCGGCCTGGTGGGCGCGATCCTGATCGGCAAGCGCGTCGGTTACGGCCGCGAATCGATGGCCCCGCACTCGCTGACCATGACCATGATCGGCGCCTCGCTGCTGTGGGTGGGCTGGTTCGGCTTCAACGCCGGCTCGGCGCTGGAAGCGGGCGACATCGCCGCGCTGGCCTTCGTCAATACGCTGCTGGCCACGGCCGCCGCGACCGTGTCGTGGGTGTTCGGCGAATGGATCACCAAGGGCAAGCCGTCGATGCTGGGTGGCGCCTCGGGTGCCGTCGCCGGCCTCGTCGCCATCACCCCGGCCTGCGGCTTCGTCGGTCCGATGGGCGCCCTGATCATCGGCCTCGTCGCCGGCATCGTCTGCCTGTGGGGCGTGAACGGCCTGAAACGCATGATCGGCGCCGACGACTCGCTCGACGTGTTCGGCGTGCACGGCGTGGGCGGCATCTTGGGCGCGCTGCTGACCGGCGTGTTCGCGGCGCCGCAACTGGGCGGCCAGGGCATCTTCGACTACGTCACCAACAAGATGTCCGCCGACCCGTACTCGATCGGCCACCAGGTGCTGGTGCAGGCGGAAGCCGTCGGCACCACGATCGTGTGGTCGGCCGTCGTCTCGTTCATCGCCTACAAGATCGTCGACGTCGTGCTGGGCCTGCGCGTGGCCGAGGACGAGGAACGCGAAGGCCTGGACATCACCAGCCACGG
>Ga0308161_1003289_pt1 | contig 15872 bp, 11 predicted proteins | sample PhyFR2_FD_201034 | JGI IMG/M metagenome (GOLD analysis project Ga0308161, IMG submission 201034) | Phyllosphere microbial communities from UC Gill Tract Community Farm, Albany, California, United States - DLSLF.R2 | ecosystem: Host-associated > Plants > Phyllosphere > Unclassified | place: USA...
CATCGTGGCGGACGTGGATACCCTGGACCATCTCTACCTGCGAGTGATCTCCCCGCTGGTGGGAGCGCTGGTGACCATTGTGGTAGTGACGATTGGCCTGAGCATTCTGGATGCCACTCTGGCCCTGACCCTTGGCGGCATTATGCTGCTGACGCTGCTGCTGCTCCCGCCCCTGTTCTATCGTGCTGGTAAACCCACCGGCGAGAAGCTGACTACCCTGCGCGGCGAGTATCGTCAGCAGGTAACGAGCTGGTTGCAGGGCCAGGCGGAGCTGACGATCTTCGGCGCAAGCGAACGCTATCGGGCGCAGATGGAGAACACCGAGCTGAGCTGGCACGATGCTCAGCGCCGTCAGTCAGAGCTTACCGCGCTGTCGCAGGCGGTGATGCTGCTGATCAACGCCGTCGCCGTCCTCGCCATGCTGTGGCTCGCGGCGGGTGGCGTGGGGGGCGATACCCAGCCGGGGGCGCTGATTGCGCTGTTTGTATTCTGCGCGCTGGCCGCCTTTGAGGCGCTGGCACCGGTGACGGGGGCATTTCAGCACTTGGGGCAGGTCATTGCCTCGGCGGTGCGGATCACGCAGATTACCCAGCATCCGCCGGAGGTGCGCTTCAGTGAAAATTCCACGCCGCCGCCTGCCCAGGTAGCGCTAGCTCTGAATAACGTTAGCTTTAGCTACGCCCAGCAGCCGCAAAAGGCGCTGGACGACCTCTCATTACAGATCAACGCCGGGGAGCACGTTGCCATTCTGGGGCGCACCGGCTGCGGTAAATCCACGCTGCTGCAACTGCTGACGCGTGCCTGGGATCCTGTTGCAGGCGAGATAGCCCTTAACGGCCAGCCGCTGGCGTCCCTGAGCGAATCCGCTCTGCGGGCGGCGATTAGCGTCGTGCCCCAGCGCGTGCATCTGTTTAGTGCCACCCTGCGGGATAACCTGCTGCTGGCCTCGCCTACCGCGACGGATGTCGCTCTCGCGGCGGTGCTCACGCAGGTGGGGCTGGAGAAGCTGCTGGACGACAGCGGGCTAAACAGCTGGCTCGGCGAAGGCGGCCGTCAGCTCTCCGGGGGCGAGCTGCGGCGGCTGGCGGTAGCACGCGCGCTGCTGCATGATGCGCCACTGCTGCTGCTGGACGAGCCTACCGAAGGGCTGGATGCGACCACCGAGAGTCAAATTCTTGATTTACTTGAGCGAGTTACCCAAGGTAAAACCGTGCTGATGGTGACCCACCGCCTGCGTGGATTATCGCGTTTCGATCGCATTATTGTGATGGACAATGGTCAAATAATTGAGCAAGGTAATCACACAGCGTTACTGGCCAAACAGGGTCGTTATTACCAGTTTAAGCAACGGCTGTAGAGGAGTGACCAGGCACGGGGTGCCTGGTTCTATGGATTAACTATTGTTGCGTTGCGGAGCGTTGTCGCTATGCGCCTGGTTCAGCTATCTCATCACTCTCTTGCGTTTCCCTCCCCTGAGGGCGCGCTGCGTGAACCCAATGGACTGCTGGCGCTGGGAGGCGATCTCAGTCCAGCTCGCCTGCTGATGGCCTATCAGCGAGGTATTTTCCCCTGGTTTTCTCCTGGCGATCCGATCCTCTGGTGGTCTCCCGATCCCCGGGCGGTACTGTGGCCTGCTCACTACCACGTTAGCCGCAGCATGAAGCGCTTTCATAAAAACTCGCCCTACCGCGTGACGCTGAACCACGATTTTAGCCGGGTGATCGACGGCTGCGCTGCCGACCGCAACGAAGGGACCTGGATCACCCCCGCCGTGGTGCTGGCCTATCTGCGTCTGCACGAGCTGGGCCATGCTCATTCGATTGAGGTCTGGGAGGGAGATGAGCTGGTTGGCGGCATGTACGGCGTTGCTCAGGGGGCGCTGTTCTGCGGTGAATCGATGTTCAGCCGCCGGGTCAACGCCTCGAAAACCGCTCTGCTGGTGTTCTGCGCGGAGTTCTTGCGCCAGGGGGGTGAGCTGATCGACTGCCAGGTGTTGAACGAGCATACTGCCTCGCTGGGCGTGGGTGAAATGCCGCGTCGGGAATACCTGCAGCATCTGGAGCGCCTGCGTCACCAGCCGCTTTCTCCACATTGCTGGCTGCCGCGCACCTTATTTACGCCAGGTCTGTGAATGTTTTCGGCATATTTTCTTTCAGAGTGCTATAATAGCGGCGCAGAGTAGCTTCTGCCTGTTGCCCCGCCGCCGCTTGGGAATAGCTCGAATCAGGTAACGCCCATCGTTTATCTTATCGCTCCCCTTTAGGTTTGCGCGTTTTGCGCCGCTTCGCTGGCGCGAGGGTAATACGCCAAGGTTACTTTGCTGCGTTTTATCAGCACAAATCTTTACTTAACAGACGAACTTCGGCATTATCTTGCCGGTTCAAAAATTTTGGTAGTGATACCCCCGAGGACTAGATGGCCAAAGAAGACAATATTGAAATGCAGGGTACCGTACTTGATACGTTGCCTAATACCATGTTTCGCGTAGAACTGGAAAACGGTCACGTGGTAACTGCGCATATCTCCGGTAAAATGCGTAAAAACTATATCCGCATTCTGACGGGCGACAAAGTGACTGTTGAGCTGACCCCGTACGACCTGAGCAAAGGCCGCATTGTCTTCCGTAGTCGCTAATCGCATCGCTGCTGTGCGGTAATTGCACAGATTATGAATAGTAAAAGGCCGGGAATTATCCCGGCCTTTTTTATTGCTGTTATATCCAGTGGCACATGGTCCTTCGTAGGCCGGATAAGGCCATAGCCGCCATCCGGCATTGCGGACCGCCGGGCGGCGCTGCGCTTGCCCGGCCTACGGTTCAGCCTCTGGATAGTAAAAGGCCGGGAATTATCCCGGCCTTTTTTATTGGCGTGAGTGAGAGATTAATGCGCCGCTTCCGGCTTGTGCTTCTGCGCACCCTGGAAGCCGTAAACCAGCTCGTTTTTCTCTGTATCAAGCTCGACCGTGACCTGGCCACCATCTACCAGCGAACCAAACAGCAGCTCGTTGGCCAGCGGTTTTTTCAGGTTGTCCTGAATCACGCGTGCCATTGGACGTGCACCCATGGCGCGATCGTAGCCCTTCTCTGCCAGCCAGTCGCGTGCTTCCTGACTGACCTCCAGCGAAACGCCTTTCTGATCCAACTGCACCTGAAGCTCGACGATAAACTTATCCACCACCTGATGAATAACCTCAGTAGAGAGGTGATCGAACCAGATAATGTTGTCGAGACGGTTACGGAACTCCGGCGTAAAGATCTTCTTGATCTCTTCCATCGCATCGGTGCTGTTGTCCTGATGGATCAGGCCGATGGATTTGCGCTCGGTTTCACGTACCCCGGCGTTGGTGGTCATCACCAGCACCACGTTACGGAAGTCCGCCTTGCGCCCGTTGTTATCGGTCAGCGTACCGTTATCCATCACCTGCAGCAGCAGGTTAAAGACGTCCGGGTGCGCCTTCTCGATCTCATCGAGCAGCAGTACCGCATGCGGATGCTTGATCACCGCGTCCGTTAACAGCCCGCCCTGATCGAAGCCAACGTATCCCGGAGGTGCACCAATCAGGCGGCTCACGGTATGACGCTCCATATACTCGGACATATCAAAGCGCAGCAGCTCAATACCCAGCGCTTTGGAGAGCTGAACCGTGACTTCGGTTTTACCGACCCCGGTCGGCCCGGCAAACAGGAACGAGCCCACTGGCTTATGATCCTGGCCGAGTCCGGCGCGGCTCATCTTAATGGCTTCGGTTAAGGCCTCAATGGCTTTATCCTGACCAAAGACCAGCATTTTCAGGCGCTCGCCGAGGCTCTTCAGCGTATCGCGATCGCTCTGGGAAACGCTCTTCTCAGGGATCCGCGCGATGCGGGCCACCACCGTTTCGATATCCGCCACGTTGATGGTTTTTTTACGCTTGCTGATTGGCATCAGACGCGCACGCGCCCCGGCCTCGTCAATCACGTCGATAGCCTTATCCGGCAGATGGCGATCGTTAATGTATTTCACCGCCAGCTCCACCGCCGCACGCACCGCTTTCGCGGTATAACGCACGTCGTGGTGCGCTTCATACTTCGGCTTCAGGCCGTTGATAATCTGCACCGTCTCTTCGACAGACGGCTCGGTGATATCAATTTTCTGGAAGCGACGGGCCAGAGCACGGTCTTTCTCAAAGATGTTGCTGAACTCTTGATAGGTCGTAGAGCCCATTACGCGGATCTTGCCGCTGGAGAGCAGCGGTTTGATCAGGTTTGCGGCATCGACCTGACCACCCGACGCGGCACCCGCCCCGATAATGGTGTGGATCTCGTCGATAAACAGAATGCTGTTGCTGTCCTGTTCAAGCTGCTTCAGCAGCGCCTTGAAACGTTTCTCAAAGTCACCGCGGTACTTGGTCCCGGCCAACAGCGAGCCAATATCCAGCGAGTAGATGGTGCAGTCGGCCATCACTTCCGGCACGTCGCCCTGCACGATACGCCAGGCAAGGCCTTCCGCAATCGCCGTTTTACCTACGCCGGACTCACCCACCAGCAGCGGGTTGTTTTTGCGGCGACGGCACAGGACCTGGATAGCTCGCTCAAGCTCCCTTTCGCGACCGATCAGCGGGTCAATGCCGCCGACACGAGCAAGCTGATTGAGATTGGTGGTGAAGTTTTCCATACGTTCCTCCCCGCCTGCCTGCTCTTCGTGATTTGCCTGGCTGCCGGGATCGGAAGCCTGATTCGGTTCATCTTTCCGCGTGCCGTGGGAGATAAAGTTCACCACGTCGAGACGGCTCACCTCATGCTTGCGCAGCAGATAGGCAGCCTGAGACTCCTGTTCGCTAAAGATGGCGACCAGTACGTTCGCGCCGGTCACTTCGCTACGGCCGGAGGACTGAACGTGGAAGACCGCGCGCTGCAATACACGCTGGAAGCTGAGCGTCGGTTGTGTATCGCGCTCGTCTTCGCTGACGGGCAGCACGGGTGTGGTTTGTTCGATGAAGGCTTCGAGTTCCTGACGCAGCGCCACCAGATCCACAGAGCACGCTTCAAGCGCCTCGCGAGCCGATGGGTTGCTGAGCAGAGCCAGCAATAAGTGCTCTACGGTCATAAACTCATGTCGGTGCTCGCGCGCTCTGGCGAAAGCCATATTTAAACTGAGTTCCAGTTCCTGGTTGAGCATTGGGCACCCCCTCAATAGTTTGCCTTAATCAGGCGAGTTCCTGCGTACACAACAACGGATGTTCGTTCTCCCGGGCGTATTTGTTCACCATCTCCACCTTGGTCTCTGCTACTTCAGCAGTGAAAATGCCGCAGATGGCTTTCCCGTGATAGTGAACCGTGAGCATCAATTGCGTAGCGCGTTCTACATCATAAGAAAAGAACTTTTGTAGCACGTCAATAACAAATTCCATCGGCGTGTAATCATCGTTCATTAACATAACTTTATACATAGATGGCGGTTTTAGCGCGTCGCGCAGCTTATCCGCCGTCAATTGGTCAAAATCCAGCCAATTATTAGACTTACCCATCGTTGTTCGCTTTCATCTAAGGTTGCCATTTCCGACAGAGTGCACCCTGTCGTTGACTTGAGTCTAGATGCATTTTGAATCTACATCAGGATCCAAATAACTAACATCTATCATTGCTATTCGCGAGGCCTGTCACAAACCCAGGCAATAGCGTTAACTGCTTCAAATTTTCGAGTGAATCATCCTGCCGGACGCTGCCAAACGCTTGACGCTAACCCCGATTTATCTAAATTGTACAGGCGAGAGTTGGCGAGGTTTTGAACAAACCCAGACTCTGCCACCGGTTCATTCCATCTTACTCAAAGAAGATTAACGAAGGATGTCGAAGCATGGAAACGGGTACTGTTAAATGGTTCAACAACGCTAAAGGGTTCGGTTTTATCTGCCCTGAGGGCGGCGGCGAAGATATCTTCGCCCACTACTCTACCATCCAGATGGAGGGTTACAGAACGCTCAAGGCAGGACAAACCGTCCAGTTTGATGTACACCAGGGGCCGAAAGGCAATCATGCCAGCGTCATCGTGCCCGTTGAAGCGATGGCGTTCGTCGAGGCCGTTGCCTGACGCCGCTTAGTTTAATTGTGTACATCCCGCACCTAAAATGCCAGCCACACGCTGGCATTTTTATCACCTTATTCCCGCGCCAGCGCCTCAACGGGATCGAGTCGGGCAGCGTTACGCGCCGGCAGCCAGCCAAACAGCACCCCGGTAAAGGTTGAGCAGACAAACGCCGTGATCAGCGCAACCGGGGAGAAGCCAATCTCCCAGCCGGGTAAAAAGAGCTGAAGCGTAAAGGCAATGAGCATCGACAGGCAGACGCCTAACGCGCCCCCCACCAGGCAAACCAGCACCGCCTCGATCAAAAACTGTGACAGCACGTCGGTTTTACGCGCCCCGACCGCCATGCGGATGCCGATCTCCCGGGTGCGCTCGGTGACCGAAACCAGCATGATATTCATCACGCCGATGCCACCCACCAGCAGAGAGATCACCGCCACCAGCGTCAGGAACAGCTGTAGAGTACGTGTGGTCTTTTCTGCGGTTTTCAAGATCCCATCCATGTTCCAGGTGAAGAAATCTTTTTTGCCGTGGCGCAGGGTAAGCAGCCGCGTCAGCTGAAGTTCAGCCCGTTCGCTGCTGTAGCCTTCGTTCACCCGCACGGTGATAGAGTTCAGCCACGACTGGCCCATAATGCGTCCGGACATAGTGGTATAGGGCAGCCAGACGCGCAGGATCTTACTGCTGCCGAACATGCTCTGCTTCTCCTGGGCTACGCCGATCACCGTCGCCGGCATATTGCCCACCAGCACAATTTCGCCCACCACCTTGGCCTTATTCGGGAAGAGCTGACGTCGGGTGTTCTCGTCGAGGATCACCACCTGAGCGCGGCCGGTAAGCTGCTGATCGTTGAAGGTGGTTCCCTCGCTGAAGGTCATCCCATAGACATTGAAATACTGCCCGCTGACGCCGTTTGCGCTGGCGGCCACATCGGTTCTGCCGTAGCGCAGGCGCAGGTTCTGAGACACGGCTGGGGTCGCCGAGCGAACCCAGGGCTGCTTCTGGATAGCAATCAGATCGTCATACTTCAGCGCCTGCTGGTACTGCGGATCGTCATCGCCGAAATCTTTCCCCGGATAGACGTCAATGGTATTGGTACCGATGGCGCGAATATCCGCCAGCACCAGTTGCTTGGCGGCATCCCCCACCACCACAATCGACACCACCGAGGCGATGCCGATAATAATCCCCAGCATGGTCAGCAGGGTACGCATCTTGTTGGCCGCCATCGCTCGCCACGCCATGGTCAATGCCTCACGAAAACCGCTGCTGAACTGCTGCCAGCCGTTATCGGGCTGCACGCTGGGCTGCTGGCGGACGGCTTCCGGCTTCACGGCAGGCGGTGGATTGCGGATAATCTCCCCGTCGCGGATCTCAATGATCCGCTCAGCCTGTGCCGCCACCTGCGGATCGTGAGTGACGATAATCACCGTGTGGCCCGCATCGCGCAGCTGATGGAGGATGGCCATGACCTCCTCCCCCGAATGGCTATCCAGCGCCCCGGTAGGCTCATCGGCAAGGATCACCTGCCCACCGTTCATCAGCGCCCGGGCAATACTGACGCGCTGCTGCTGGCCGCCGGAGAGTTGCGAAGGCTGATAGCTCTCCCGCTCCGCTAGCCCCAGCCGCTTCAGCAGCGCATTGGCGCGGGCCAGCCGTGCTTTGCGCTCGGTGCCAGCGTAGACCGCAGGCACCTCCACGTTCTGCGCCGCCGTCAGGTGGGAGAGCAGATGGTAGCGCTGGAAAATAAAGCCGAAATGCTCCCGGCGCAGGCGGGCCAGCGCGTCACCGTCCAGCGTGGCGACATCCACTCCCGCCACTCGATAGCTGCCGCTGGTGGGTTTATCCAGGCAGCCAAGAATATTCATCAGTGTCGATTTACCGGAGCCGGATGCGCCCACAATGGCAACCATCTCACCGGCGGCGATATCTAGGGTGACGCCTTTCAGCACCTCGACCATGCCTTCGCCCGACGGGTAGCTGCGGCGAATATTCCGCAGCTCAAGCAGGGTCGTCATGGTGCCGCTCCGGCGTTGTCCTGGCCGATGACGACCTCATCGCCCTCCTCCAGGCCTTTCACCACTTCCGCATCGGTGTCGTTACGCGCCCCGAGCGTTACCTCGCGCTCGCGGGTTTCACCGTTGCGCAGCAGCGTGACCTTGTAACGGTTATCGCCAATGGGTTCACCCAGCGCCGCCAGCGGAATGGTCAGCACGTTTTTCACCGTCGAGAGCTGAATATGCACCTGAGCGGTCATCTCCAGGCGCAGCACCCCCTGCGGGTTTGGCACCTCAAAACGCGCATAGTAGAAGATGGCGTCGTTAACCTTCTCCGGCGTCGGCAGAATATCCTTCAGCACCCCTTCGTAGCGCGTCAGCGGATCCCCCAGCACGGTAAACCACGCCTTCTGCCCCGGCTTAAGGTGAATAACGTCCGCTTCTGACACCTGGGCTTTGACCAGCATGGTGCTCATATCCGCCAGGGTGAGAATATTCGGTGCCTGCTGGGCGGCGATCACCGTCTGGCCTTGCAGGGTGGTAATCTGCGTCACTTCGCCCGCCATCGGGGCGATAATCCGCGTGTAGTCGAGATTGGTTTTTGCCGTGTCGAGAGTGGCCTGGTTACGCTTGATCTGCGCCTCGATGGTGCCGGTCTGCGCCTCTTTTACCGCCAGCTCGGTGGCGGCGCTGTCGAGGTCCTGGCGAGATACCGCCTGGGTCTTCGCCAACTGCTGCTGACGGGAGAGCGTGACTGCCGCCAGCTTCTTCTCCGCCTCCGCCTGACGACGCTGGGCGCGCAGCTCCATCAGCGTCGCCTCCACTTCACGGATCTGGTTCTGCGCCTGCTCGGGATCGATCACCCCCAGCAGCTGATCCTTTTTTACCTTGTCGCCGATGTTAACCGACAGGGTTTTTAGCTGTCCGCTCACCTGGGCACCTACGTCTACCTTGCGCAACGCATCCAGCTTGCCTGTCGCCAGCACGCTCTGCTGAAGCTCCCCAGGCCGGACTATCAAAGTCTGGTACTGCGCGATCGGCGCATTGAGCTTCTGCCATCCCCAGATGGCGACGATCAGCAGGAGCAGCGCCAGCACGACGTAAATCTTCCTGCGTTTTCCCTTAAGATTCATAAAAATTCCGGATAGTTAACCTGGCTACACTGAAACAATTCTATATGAACCGCCTGCCGCTGAAACCCTCTCTTTTTTTGCCTTAACGTTTCAAGGTTAGTCTGCCCGCCCTCGCGCCAGCCACAGCACGCGGGAGAACATGCTGCGCAGCAGCGGCGGCACCGCCTCAACGCCGCGCCGCCCCGCCTCCAGCGCGACCTCGATGGCTAAATCCGGCTTCGAGGCGCGGTGGATCGCCTTGATGATCACTCGCCGTTCGTTCATGCGGATCCCCGCCGGCAGCTCGGCCACGCGGTGGTAGACGTCGGCAAAGCCCTGGCGATACATAAAATGCTCCATATCAAGGGCGGGCAGCACCGTTAAATGCTCCCGCTCCTGGGCCTTGTCATTATCGAGCAGGCTGCGCACCGTGGCGGCATATTTTTTCCCCGCCTCGTCGCCGTCGACCAGCACATGCCACGCGATGCCCATCCGGCGGGCAAACTTAACCAGCGGCTTAAGGCCGGACTGAGCAAACTCAATCACCTTAATCCCTTCAGCATCGAAGTGGTGTCCGCACTGGCGGGCCAGCTCGCTGATGGTCCAGGTCTCGGTCTCCCCCTCCACCAGCAGCCAGCAGCGGGCAAAGAGCGACGAGGGACGGTTGGCACGAATATGAAAGGCGATACGGCGGCCATCCTCTGCGCTCAGCCCGCCCGGCCCCAGCCGCCAGGCAGCAACCCGCGAGGCCTCGCGCACCAGCCGGCAGAGATGCTCGACGGGCGTCAGAGAGAGCAGCTCCCCGGAGTTAGTGGTGGTGATGCGCTGGAGCGGCAGCAGGTTGAGCAGGTGCCAGGCCACCGAGAGCATAATCGGGTGCAGGCGCGTCTCGGGATCTTCGATCAGCAGCAGCGGTCGCGCGTCCCTGTCCAGCTGCACGGTCCCCTTGGCTTTTAACAGGGTGGCGAACAGACCCAGCAGGATCACCCGATGGCTGCGGCCGCCGGGCCGGTCGATCATCCGGTTGATGATATCGAGATAGCGCCAGCTGCGCTGCTCATCGTGGGAGCGGCGGCGCATCAGACGCTGGCGCGATTCACCGGTGCCCTGCTCGGCAAAATAGTGCTCCAGCAGCTGCACCATCGCCGATAGCCCCTGGCGGATCTGTCCGTCGCTGAGGTTCTGCGGGCGCGAGACCAGCTCATGGGCCAGCACGTCGAGCTGACGGGCGGTGATGTCTACCTCCGGCAGATCCGGCACGCTACCGTTGCGAATACGGCGCATAAAACGGGCATCGCGCAGGCGCAGAACCGGCATCAGCCGGACCAGATGCCGAGCCAGGTCGTCGGCTTCCGTCAGCGCCAGCGTCTGGCCTTCAGCATCAAGAAAGCTACGCCGGGTGGTGACATGGCCCTCATGGGTCTGCTCTGCTTCGAGGCGGTAGAAAATACGCCGATAGCCATCCGCTCCCTCAGCCATACAGTTAGCCAACGGGCGATAGCGACGAGCGCGATAGTTACCCGACTCGGCTTCACAAAAGGTCAGAATAATATGCAGATGGCGCTCGCGACCCTGAACATCACCAGGAGGAAACCAGAAGTCGTTGCGGGTAAAGGTATACAGATCCGTTTCCGGTGAAAGCAGAAGGGTAAGCGCGTCCAGCAGGCTCGATTTCCCCCACGCGTTTTCCCCTATCAGAACGTTATTGTGCTCCAGCATCAGCGACAAACGATTGATGCCGCGAAACCCTACAATCTCTACCCGCTCAAGTCGCATTTCGCCTCCCACAAATTGTTTTTTAATCATTACATAAATTTGCGGGATGCTTAACAATATTATTCCCCTCGCTACTCCTTTAGGGTTAGCCACCCCTCAGCAAAATTGCGCTAAATCAATCTCTCTGCAAATAGCATAAATATCGCTTTCACCGCCTTTCGCCGGGGCATAATCTTAAACATGTATTTAAAATATAACTTTAAAGGTGTGACTATGTTTTGTGTGCAATGTGAACAAACTATCCGTACCCCGACTGGCAACGGCTGCTCCTATGCGCAGGGTATGTGCGGTAAAACCGCAGAGACCTCTGACCTACAGGATCTCTTGATCGCAGCGCTGCAAGGCTTGTCCGCCTGGGCGCTTAAAGCCCGCGACTACGATGTGATCGATCATGAGATCGATAGCTTCGCCCCGCGCGCCTTCTTCTCTACCCTCACCAACGTGAACTTTGATTCACCGCGCATCGTCGGCTATGCCCAGGAAGCCATCGCCAAACGCGAGGCGCTGAAGGCGCTGTGCCTGAGCATCGATCCGACCGCCTCCGTTGATAACCCGATGGCGGGATTACAGCTGGTCAGCGACGACCTGAGCGATCTTCAGCGCCAGGCTGCGGTCTTTACTCCGAACAAAGACAAAGCCGAGATCGGCGACAATATTCTTGGCCTGCGCCTGCTCTGCCTCTACGGCCTGAAAGGTGCGGCGGCCTACATGGAGCATGCCCACGTGCTCGGCCAGTACGACAACGCCATCTACGCCCAGTATCATAAAATCATGGCGTGGCTAGGCACCTGGCCAGCGGATATGAATGCCCTGCTGGAGTGTGCAATGGAGATCGGGCAGATGAACTTCAAGGTGATGAGCATCCTCGACGCCGGGGAGACCAGCGCCTACGGCCATCCGACCCCGACCCAGGTTAACGTCAAGGCGGTCGCCGGGAAATGCATTCTCATCTCTGGCCACGATCTGAAGGATCTGCACAACCTGCTGCAGCAGACCGAGGGCACGGGCGTGAACGTCTATACCCACGGCGAAATGCTGCCAGCGCACGGCTATCCGGAGCTGCGTAAGTACAAACATCTGGTGGGTAACTACGGCAGCGGCTGGCAGAACCAGCAGGTGGAGTTTGCCCGCTTCCCTGGCCCGATCGTGATGACCTCCAACTGCATCATTGACCCGGCCCCGGGTGCCTATGACGATCGTATCTGGACCCGCAGCATCGTCGGCTGGCCGGGCGTTAGCCACCTCGAAGGCGATGATTTTGCGCCGGTGATCGCCCAGGCCCAGCAGATGGCGGGCTTCCCGTACAGCGAAATTGAACACCTGATCACCGTCGGCTTTGGCCGTCAGACCCTGCTTGGCGCAGCCGATACGCTGATCGACCTGGTGAGCCGGGAGAAGCTGCGTCATATCTTCCTGGTGGGCGGCTGCGATGGCGCACGCGGAGAGCGTAGCTACTTTACCGACTTCGCCACCAGCGTGCCGGAAGACTGCCTGATCCTGACTCTCGCCTGCGGCAAGTACCGCTTTAACAAGCTCGACTTTGGCAATATCGAAGGGCTGCCGCGCCTGGTGGATGCCGGTCAGTGCAACGACGCCTACTCGGCGATTATTCTGGCAGTCACCCTGGCAGAGAAGCTGGGCTGCGGCGTCAACGACCTGCCTCTGTCGCTGGTGCTCTCGTGGTTCGAGCAGAAAGCGATTGTCATCCTGTTGACCCTGCTCTCTCTGGGCGTCACCAATATCGTGACCGGCCCAACCGCGCCGGGCTTCCTGACCCCGGATCTGCTGGCGGTGCTGAACGAGAAGTTTGGCCTGCGTTCGGTCACCACCGTTGAACAAGATATGAAGCAGCTGCTGAGCGCGTAAGGAGGAGATGATGACGATGCCAACCTCACAGTGTCCGTGGCGGATGCAGGTTCACCACATCCATCAGGAGACGCCGGATGTCTGGACGCTCTCCCTGCTGTGCCACGACTACTATCCGTACCGTGCCGGACAGTATGCGCTGGTCAGCATCGGCAACGCCGCCGATACTCTGCGCGCCTATACGCTCTCCTCCACGCCGGGGGTGAGCGAATACATTACGCTGACCGTTCGCCGTCTTGACGACGGAGTAGGCTCCCAGTGGCTGACGCGGGAGGTGAAGCGCGGGGACTATATCTGGCTCTCTGACGCCCAGGGTGAGTTTACCTGTGACGATAAGCCTGACGACCAAGTGCTGCTGCTGGCGGCAGGCTGCGGCGTTACGCCGATTATGTCGATGCGCCGCTGGCTGGCGAAACACCGCCCGCAGGCTGACGTGCAGACTATCTTCAGCGTGCGCTCACCGCAGGATGTCATCTTCGCCGACGAGTGGCGTGACTATCCTGTCACCCTGCTGGCAGAGCATGACGCCACCTTGGGGTTTGTTCCCGGTCGGTTGACCGCCGAGCTGCTCCAGCGCGTGCCGGATCTCGCCTCGCGTACGGTGATGACCTGCGGCCCTGCCCCCTACATGGCGTGGGTGGAAAGCACGGTGAAATCGCTGGGCGTAACGCGCTTCTACAAAGAGCAGTTCTTTGTCCCGGTGGCGGAAGCGGCCAGCAGCGGATTGAAGATCAGTGCCCTGCAATTGGCGCGGGAGTTCTACGCGCCGGTCGGCACTACCCTGCTGGAGGCGATGGAGAGCAATAAGGTCCCGGTTAACGTGGCCTGCCGGGCGGGCGTGTGCGGCTGCTGTAAAACGAAGGTGGTTTCCGGGGAGTATTCGGTGACCAGCACCATGACGCTGACCGATGCCGAGGTTGCTGAAGGCTACGTGCTGGCCTGCTCCTGCCAGCCGCAAAGTGATCTGGTGTTAGCATAAGAGAAATGCCCGGCGGCACTAACGCTTGCCGGGCCTACACTCTCTGCAACCTCGCACCGTCTCAACCGGCGTCGTTTTCACTTTTTCATCTAAGCTTGTTATCAACATCACAAAATGGAGATGAGAAGAAGATGAAACAAACCGTCGCCGCCTATATCGCAAAAACGCTGGAGCAGGCCGGGGTAAAACGCATCTGGGGCGTTACCGGTGATTCACTGAATGGTCTGAGCGATAGCCTGAACAAGATGGGCACTATCGAATGGATGTCGACCCGTCATGAAGAGGTTGCCGCCTTTGCCGCTGGGGCAGAAGCGCAGCTAACGGGCGAGCTGGCGGTATGTGCAGGCTCGTGCGGGCCAGGCAACCTGCATCTGATCAACGGCCTCTTTGACTGCCATCGCAACCATGTGCCGGTGGTGGCGATTGCGGCGCATATTCCCTCCAGCGAGATCGGCAGCGGCTACTTCCAGGAGACCCACCCGCAGGAGCTGTTCCGCGAGTGTAGCCACTACTGCGAGCTGGTCTCCAGCCCGGAGCAGATCCCGCAGGTGTTAGCCATCGCCATGCGTAAGGCGATCCTTAATCGCGGCGTCTCGGTGATCGTTCTGCCCGGCGACGTGGCGCTGAAGCCCGCACCCGAGAGCGCCAGCAGCCACTGGTATAGCGCCCCGCAGCCGGTGGTCACCCCTGCCGAAACGGAGCTGCACAAGCTCGCCCAGCTGCTGCGCTACTCCAGCAATATCGCCCTGATGTGCGGCAGCGGCTGCGCCGGGGCCCATGACGAGCTGCTCGCCTTTGCGGAAAAGCTGAAAGCACCAATTATCCATGCCATGCGCGGCAAGGAGCACGTGGAGTATGACAACCCGTACGACGTAGGCATGACCGGGCTGATCGGCTTCTCATCCGGTTTCCATGCCATGATGAACGCCGACACGGTGATACTGCTCGGCACCCAGTTCCCCTATCGGGCCTTCTACCCCACCGATGCCAAAATCATCCAGATTGATATCAACCCGGCCAGCATTGGCGCGCACAGCAAGGTCGACATGGCGCTGGTGGGCGATATCAAAGCCACGCTGGCCGCCCTGCTGCCGTACCTGGAAGAGAAAACCGACCGCCGCTTCCTCGATAAAGCGCTGGAAGACTACCGCGATGCCCGTAAGGGTCTGGACGACCTGGCCAAGCCCAGCAGCAAGGTCATTCACCCGCAATACCTGGCCCAGCGGATCAGCGACTTTGCTGATGACGACGCTATCTTCACCTGCGACGTAGGGACGCCAACGGTATGGGCCGCGCGCTACCTGAAGATGAACGGCAAGCGCCGCCTGCTCGGCTCCTTTAACCACGGCTCTATGGCCAACGCTATGCCGCAGGCGCTGGGGGCACAGGCGACGCATCCCGAGCGTCAGGTGGTGGCGATGTGCGGCGACGGCGGGTTCAGCATGCTGATGGGTGATTTTCTCTCGCTAGCGCAGATGAAGCTGCCGGTAAAAATCATCGTCTTTAACAACAGCGTGCTGGGCTTTGTGGCGATGGAGATGAAGGCCGGGGGATACCTGACGGACGGCACCGACCTGCATGAGACCAACTTCGCCCGCATCGCAGAGGCCTGCGGCATTACCGGTATTCGCGTCGAGAAGTCCGCCGACGTTGACAGCGCCCTGCAGCGTGCGTTTGCCACTGACGGGCCGGTGCTGGTGGACGTGACGGTGGCAAAAGAGGAGCTCTCTATTCCACCGCAGATCAAGCTTGAGCAGGCCAAAGGCTTCAGCCTCTATATGCTACGCGCCATTATCAACGGTCGCGGCGACGAGGTCGTGGAACTGGCGAAAACCAACTGGCTCAGGTAAAACAGATGGCACGATCCTGAAGATGATAAGGAAGTGCCGTGATTGATTTACGTAGTGATACCGTGACCCGACCGAGCCGTGCCATGATGAAAGCGATGATGGCCGCCCCGGTCGGGGACGACGTGTATGGTGACGATCCCACCGTTAATGAGCTACAACGCTACGCTGCCGAGCTTTCGGGCAAAGAGGCAGCGCTGTTTCTGCCTACCGGCACTCAGGCCAACCTGGTA
>Ga0308161_1003294_pt1 | contig 15862 bp, 13 predicted proteins | sample PhyFR2_FD_201034 | JGI IMG/M metagenome (GOLD analysis project Ga0308161, IMG submission 201034) | Phyllosphere microbial communities from UC Gill Tract Community Farm, Albany, California, United States - DLSLF.R2 | ecosystem: Host-associated > Plants > Phyllosphere > Unclassified | place: USA...
TGCCTCTGGTACCACTATTTGCACAATAGGAAATGGTTCTTAATACTTAATAGTAATTGGTCATGCATATCCTACTATTTTCCGGTACAGCCGGGATTGCGTAATTACTATATTTTTAACCAGAGAGGATTGAACAAATCCGAAAACACTGATTTAATCAAATTTAATACAAAATTACCAGAAATAAGATACTTTTTGAGTCTATACGTCAGGAACTATATCTATTATTCGCCACCATCCAGAATTTGGTTTACCTTACATCCCAATTTGCCGGAAAAGGCTGCTGGATCGTCTATATAGTCCTATTCCTAACGTATATGCTCCACTTCCAAATCATGACGTAAAAAAGCTGTATATTTACTGATTGGATCAAGTCATTTTAGGCTGCAATTCCGACTATTTTATTGATTTTGTATCAAGCTATGCCGCTTATAGCCGGTTCCGGGTCTATTTAATAGAGGGGTATAGGAAGGTTGGGACCACCAGGCTGGTTCCGAATTGGAGGCTGAATCGTTTTTTGATTTGTAATCGCCTGCCCTGGGCACGTACAATGTAGGAAGAGATCTACAGGATTCGGATTTCAATACAGGGTTAAAATACCCTTACCCGAATAATCGATGACTTTTCGTAAAATTGACATTAGGAGAATAAGTACATGATCAAAACGCAGCGGATTAATCAAATTAAAGAATATGTATTCGAACACGACTCCGTATCATTGGAAGAACTGGTCGAGCATTTTGGGGTATCGATGAATACGATTCGCCGGGATGTAAGTGCCCTGGTGAAGACCGGCATTCTCAAAAAAGTATATGGCGGCGTATCGGTGAATCATTCCAAGCTGATTGTATTCGACGAACGCAAGGACCATAACCTGACCAAAAAGCAGGAAATCGGTCAGCTGGCTGCGCAGTTTGTGGAAGATGGCGACGTTATCTTCGTGGACTCCGGTACAACTACGCTGGAGCTGCTACCTTATATCAAAGACAAACAACTGACGGTCGTTACGAATAATTTTGACTTCATTCATCAGGCCAGAACTTCACCTAATCTGACCATTTTCTCAACCGGCGGAATGTTTGAACGGAAAACCGATTCTTTTGTAGGGTTTCAGAGTGTAGAACTGCTCAATAAATACAATATTAACAAAGCATTCATCGCTTCTACCGGTATCTCAATCGCCAACGGTGTCACCAACTCGTCTCCGCTGGAGACCGATATCAAGACTACCGTCGTCAACAAAAGTTCCAATGTGCTGCTCATGATTGATGACAGCAAGTTCGATAAATATGCACTAACTACCTACTGCGCCCTAAGCGATATCGATTATCTGATCACGAACAGCCAGCCTAGCGAGGAGTATCAGCAGTATGCCGCCCAGCATCAGATTACGATTGTAACGCCATAATCTCTCACTTATCCTCGTCTTTTCTTCGATAAATGGATACGTATAGAGACCATTCATAGGAAGCGGTTACAGATACAAGGTATGTCCAATCCAAAAAGCCTTTCTACACGTTGCGGTACGATTACCGCAGGTTAGAAAGGCTTTTTGGATTGCTATTTAAATGGATACTCATATTTCCTACCCAAGCTCTGCCAGCCTGTAGAACTCACAGCAACTACTGACACAAAATAAAAGCTACCTTGTTCAGCTTATCTATCTGCCTATTCTGCAATCTTCTCCTGCAGACGGCTGGCTTTGCCGCTGGAGCCAAATTCGCGGATTTTGGCCTGGGCGGCTTCCCGAATGGCTTCACGGGCAGGAGTCAGGATTTTGCGCGGCTCGGTAGTATCCAGATCTTCGGCGAGTGTACGGCGAAGCTGCAGGGACCAGGCAGTAATACATTCCGTATTGATATTTACTTTGGCATGCCCCAGCTCTATCGCCCGGTGCAGCTGGTGAAGAGGGATTCCCGAAGCGCCGTGCAGCACCAGCGGGATGCCCACTGCTCGGGAAATCTCTTCCATCTCTTTGAATCCCAGCTTGGGTTCACCGACATATTTACCATGCACCGATCCAAGGGCAGCTGCCAGCGCATCAATACCGGTCTCTTCGACCAACTGTGTGCATTCCTGCAGGTCGGCATACTGGATACCACCGATTAGGCCGTCTTCCATGCCTCCGACTGTGCCCACTTCCGCTTCGACCGATACGCCGGCCGAACGCGCATACTGGACAACTTGCCAGGTATCCCGGATATTGGTTGCAATTGGATCATGGGAGCCGTCATACATTACCGAGGAGAATCCGGCGTCGATCGCCTGGCGGCAGCTGTCTACTGTCTTGCCATGATCCAGATGGAGAGCAACCGGTACGGTGATTCCTTTGTCCTCGATTAGTACATTGACCATGGTCGCTACCATTCGATAGCCGCCCAGGAAATCGATCAGACGGTCCGACGCAGCGACGATAACAGGTGCATTCTCCGCCTGTGCAGCTTCCAGTATCGCATGTGCCCAGGATAATCCGTTTACGTTGAACTGACCGACGGCGTACTGTTCCTGTCTGGCCTGCTGCAGCATTTCCTTCATTGATACCAGAGCCATATGATTACCTCCATTCTGCTGTGCCCGGATCAGGCCAGTCCCAATCCTTCCTTCATCTTCTTCAGCATCAGTGCACTGGATTCTTCCGGACGATCACTATAGGCAAATACGGCATTGGTTGCGATACCGTCAAATTTCATTTCGCGAAGCTTGCGGAACAGGGTATCAAAGTCTACATCGCCTTCCCCGATATTCAGATGCTGATGCACGGTTACCTGGGCATCCGGCGGATTGATAATATAGCGCAGACCGTAAGCGGCTTTGTGGTTAAAGGTATCCGCGAACAATACATGATCCACCAGATCTCCGGCTTCATCGAGCATCTTGGCAATATCACCTACACCGTCATCATAGAAGAATGTATGGGCAACCGAATATACAAGTTTGATCCATGGCTGATCCAGCGCACGGATCATATCGATCGCACCGGTGTTGGTCTCGATAAAGTCATACGGGTGGGCTTGCAGATTCAGACGCACCCCTTCCTTTTCAAAAACAGGAATCAGCTCATCCATCGACTTGACGAATTTCTCCTCCGAAGCCAGCGCTTCGTATTTGGAACCGCTAAATTCGCTGTTCATCAGATCCACGTCCAGCTCGACAGCTACTTCAATCGCACGCTTCCAGTTGCGTACAGCCGCCTGGCGACGTTCTTCATCAGGTCCTGCCCAGTGATAAAGCGGCAGCAGCGAGGACAGCTTGACACCGGCTTCACTCATCCATTTTTTGACCTGCTTGATCTTTTGCTTGTCTACCCGCGGATATTTGTAAAATGGACAAAAGTCCTCACGCGGCGACAGCTCGATATATTCGTAGCCCATATCCGCTACTTTGAAGATCATTTCCTCCAGTGATAAGGAATCCCGAAAATGCGTAGGATCGTAAGCCAGCTTCATGATAGTTCCTCCCTGTTCTGCAATTAGTATTGTTTGGATTTCTCCAGCATCTTCTGCTTGTGCTCATAGGCCTGGCGGATACTGTCTTTGTCGGAGACTTCGGCTACTCCGACATGCCACCAGCTGTCATAACCATCGGTCATGGTTTTCGGGAGTACTTTCATCTCGATCAGTGTAGAGACATTTTGTTGTTTGGCATCTGCCAGAGCAGCCTGAAGTTCTTCGACCGTGTTGGCACGGTACGTCTTGGCCCCGTAACCTTCGGCGACTTTGGCATAATCGATATTCATAATCTGCTGGTCCGCATTCCGGAATTCACAATAGTAACTGCCACTGCCATGATCCATCTGCAGATTGTTGATACAGCCAAAGCCGGAATTGTCGAACAGCAGGATATTGATTTTGTGCTGATACTGGATCGCCGTGATCAGCTCGGAGTGCAGCATGAGGAAGCTGCCGTCACCGACGATGGAATATACTTCACGATCCGGATTGGCTAGTTTGATCCCGAGTGCACCGGACACCTCGTAACCCATACAGGAATACCCGTATTCCAGATGGTACGTATTTGGTACGGTCGGATTCCAGGCACGCTGCAGATCACCTGGCAGTGAGCCTGCCGAGGACAGGATAATACTGTCGGGATCAATCGCATCATTGATGGCAATCAGCGCAGTAGTCTGTGCCAGTTCGGTACCGAGCGCATCCGCATATTCATTCAGGATATCCTGTGAAAAGTGATTCTTCACTTCCGGCGTGAATCCCGAGCGCTGGAACTTCACTTTGCCCAGACGGTCACGTTCTGCATCCCACTGCTGCTTGAGTTCGGCAATTGCCGGAGCAAAATCGCTCTTGTAACCATCCAGCCGCTCAAGCAGTCTAGCCAGTGTCGTCTTCGCATCTGCAACTACCTGCACTGCGTCCAGCTTGTATGCCTGCAGCCGGCTGACATTGATATTCAGGAAGCGGGTATTGTCAAAGTCAAAAGCCGTCTTGGATGACGTCGCAAAGTCGGTATACCGCGTACCGATCCCGATTACCAGATCTGCCTGTCTGGCTGCTGTATTGGCTGCCAGTGTACCTGTGATGCCCATGCCGCCCAGATTGTTTTTAAACGTATACTCGACTGCCGATTTGCCGGCCTGGGTCTCAACCAGCGGAATATCATACTTTTCGGAAAAGGCGATCAGCTCTTCTCTCGCTTCCGCATACTTGACTCCTCCACCGACCAGGATCAGCGGTTTGCGGCTGCTGCGGATAATCTCTTCGGCTGCCTGCAGTTCGCGCTCGCTCGGTTCCAGACGGTCGATATAATGCACCCTTTTCTGGAAAAAAGACTCTTCATAATCAAAAGCTTCCGATTCTGTATCCTGGCAGATGCAGATCGTAACCGGACCGCTGCGCGCCGGATCGGTCAATACTTCAAAACCGCGGATCAGACTGCTCATCAGCTGCTCCGGACGAGTAACACGATCCCAGTAACGGGATACTGGCTTGAGCGCATCATTGGTCGTTACAGCAGCGCTGTATTCCTGCTCTACCTGCTGGAGTACAGGGTCCGGCTGACGTGTGGCAAATGTATCTGCCGGCAGCAGCAGCACCGGAATATTGTTAGCCAGCGCTGTACCTGCTGCTGTCACCAGATTGGCTGATCCCGGACCCGATGATGTAGAGACGGCGTAGATTTTCTGGCGCAGCTTTTCCTTGCTGTAGGCAATGGCAGCATGAGCCATCCCCTGCTCATTTTTGCCCTGGAATACTTTGAGGTGACCCGGGTCCTGCTCGAGTGCCTGACCGATGCCAAGCACGTTGCCGTGTCCAAATACAGTGAAGATTCCTTCCACAAATGGAGTTTCCCGTCCATCGATATGAATATACTGCTGATTCAGAAATTTAATCAGCGCTTGTGCAGTCGTTAATCTGATCTTGTTTCCCATATGTGCCTCCACCTTTGATTGAAGTGTGCCTGCTGTGTCAGGACTGGATGAGCGGCTGGCGCTCAATCAGCGCCTCGATTTCCTCTGCGGTAGGCATCGCCTCCGAAGAACTGTGCTTGCTGACCACAATCGATGCGGAAGCGCTACCATATTTGAGCGCCGTCTCGATGTCTTTGCCGCGGATCAACGCGTAGAGCAGTGCCGAAGCATAGGAATCTCCTGCACCGAATGTTTTGAGAACCTGGGTCTTGTAGGCATGTGCACGGAACGTCTGACCATCACGTGTGTAGGCATACGAACCTTCTACCCCATGCTTGATAACAACCAGCTCTGCACTATGTGCAAATAGATGACGCGTTGTATGTTCATTGGAGCCATGAAGCGTGTTCTCCATCATATCGTACTCATCCCGGGTACCGATGACAATATCACATTGCTCGGCAACCATTGAATAATAGACCGCGGTCTCTTCACGGGAAGCCCATGTATACGGACGATAATCCAGTTCGAAAGCGATCCGTACATTATTTTTCTTGGCCAGCTGGATCGCTCGCAGGGCTGCTTCACGGGAAGGGCTCTGGGCAAAGGCTGTACCAGAGATTAGTAATAGACCAGTCTGACGGATATAGTCTTCATCCACTTCCTCCGGACGCAGGTACAGGTCGGCGACCTGATCACGGTACATCAGAATGCTGCATTCCTCAGGACTTTTGATTTCGGTAAAGGCAAGCCCAGTCTTATGACCCTCGGTATCTACAATAAACTGTGAGGTATCTACGCCTGCTTTGCCCATATAGGAGCGAATAAAACGTCCATGCTGGTCATCGGCAATTTTACCGATAAATCCGGTTTTCAATCCCAGCTTGGCTCCGCCGATAGCAATATTCGCAGGCGAGCCGCCTACATATTTGGAGAAGGTCATCGTCTCTTCCATCGGACGATTATATTCTACTGCGTTCAGGTCGATACAGGCCCGACCCAACGTAATCAGTTCGAATGTCTTGGTATTATCGAATGCAATCTTCATATCGTCACCGCTCTTTCTTCCATAGGTTAAGGGTTCGGGACAGCTGAGTGGCTCAGGTGGAATTCCGGACTATTCGCGCTCCAGAATCCACTCATGATCCGGATCATTATAAAATTTCCATATGCGCGTTGGACCGGCCATCACATTCAGATAGTAGGACGTATAACCGTCGGGTACTCCGACCGGATGGTATCCTTTGGGAACGAGTACCACATCGCCATGCTCCACAGCCATCGTTTCATCAAGAAGACGATCATCTGTATACACACGCTGGAAAACAAAGCCCTGCTGCGGATCCAGTTCATGATAATATGTTTCTTCCAGAAACGATTCTTCCGGCAGATTATCCTGATCATGCTTGTGCGGCGGATAACTGGAGAAGTTCCCGGCTTCGGTATAGACTTCCACGACCAACAGGCTACTGGCAGCAGGATGGTTATCCGGCAGGATATTATGCACCATACGGCGGTTCTGATACTTGCCGCGATGTTCCACACCTACCTCGTTCGCCGGGATCAGTACAGTAGGAAGCGGCTTGAGGGCAGGCGCGTAGCAGAGAGCCACCCGCGCCTGACTGACGCCTTCTATACGGAAAGTATGTCCGCCGGAGACAAATACACTGTCTGTCGGCTTCTTCTCAAATACGCTATCACGTGTGCCGATTCCAGTAAATGAATGTTCGCCCTCGGTAACGCTAATACGGCCGGTGACAGCGACAATACAGCATTCCAGATCAGTCAGTTCTTCTTCGTGGACGGCACCGGGAGCAAGATCAATCATGCGGAAGCCTACATACTCCAGTGGTGATTCGGCAATGTTCAGGTCATGGACAACAGTTACTCCGTTGTCCTGAGATTGGGACTGCGGTTTGCGCAGCAGATGACTGGTCAAAGCGGATTCCTCCTCTATTCAAATGTAGGTTCCGCATAACGGGCGGTAACTACCTTTTTGCGAGTATAAAAATCGACACTGTCTTTGCCGTTGGCATGAAGCGTTCCATAGAAGGAAGACTTCCAGCCGGAGAATGGGAAGAATGCCATCGGTGCCGGAACACCCAGGTTAATTCCCAGCATACCTGCATCGATGTTTTCACGGAAGTAGCGAATCGCATTCGCATTGCTGGTGAACAGACAGGCTCCATTGGCAAATTCGGACTGATTGGCAATCTCAACCGCTTCCTTGAGGTTTTTCACACGGATCACGGACAGCACCGGGGCGAAGATTTCTTCTTTCCAGATCGTCATGTCTGTCGTTACGCCTTCAAAGATCGTCGGGCCGATAAAGTATCCTTCTCCCTCCATCCGCTCGCGTCCATCGGTCAGCAGGGTGGCACCTTCTTCCAGGCCTTTCTCGATATAACGGATCGTACGTTCCTTGTTCTCTTCACGAATAACCGGGCCGAGGAATACACCATCATCCAGACCATTACCGATTTTCACGCTCAGTGACTTCTCTTTGAGACGGGCGATAAATTCATCAGCGATGCCTTCCTCTACTGTAACAACCGCACAAGCCATACAGCGTTCACCGGCAGAACCGAATGCCGCGGAGACTACATTGGTAATCGTATCATCGAGGTTCGCATCATTCAGTACAATCGTATGATTTTTGGCACCGGTCAATGCCTGTACACGTTTGAGATTCTCGCTGCCTTTTTTGTATACATACTCGCCCACCGGCTTGGAACCGACAAAGGAAATCGCCTTGATCTCCGGATGCTCCAGAATGCCGTTGACCACATCATGTGCACCATAGACGATATTGAACACGCCGTCCGGCAAGCCGGCTTCCGTAAATAGTTCTGCCAGTTTCTCGGTCAGCAGCGGTGTACGCTCGGAAGGTTTTAAAATAAATGTATTGCCCAGCGAGATGGCCATCGGGAACATCCAGCATGGAACCATCATCGGGAAGTTGAATGGAGCGATACCGCCTACCACACCGATTGGATAGCGATAGTTGGTCGCTTCCACATCTGTTGCGATCGAAGCGAGGGAGTCGCCCATCATCAGGGAAGGCGATCCTGCGGCAAATTCTACATTTTCGATGCCGCGCTGCACTTCGCCCAATGCTTCTGTCAGATTCTTGCCGTTCTCGATCGTGATCAGATGTGCCAGATCCTGCTTGTTTTGCTGCAGCAGCTGCTGGTAGTTGAACAAAATGCGTGCACGACGTGGTACGGCAATCTGTTTCCATTTATGAAAAGCAGCCAGCGCAATCTCGGCAGCATATTCTACGTCTTCACGTGTAGAGATCGGTACCTGACAAATCAGTTCGCCGGTAGCTGGATTGTAAACGTCTTCATAATTGGTCGTTTTGCTTTCGACCCATTTGCCACCGATATAGTTTTTCAACTTTCTTGCGGTAGATGTCAACGTGCTCATTGGATTGCTCCTCTCGATATCACATTTATTTTAAAACCTGCCAAACACAATCACAACTTGGTTATATATTGGTTATATTTTTATCATATATAATATAAATATAACCGTCAACCCTTATTAGCACACAAACATGATCATTTACTCAAAACAGGTAAAAAGGCATGGTTATCTGCTGCCTTCTTTCTATAAAAGACCCGATGCATCTTATATAAATCAAGATAGACGAACATCATAAAAACGCTGCTGTTAAAGCATTTAAATCCTTTATTCCAAGATATAAACAAATCTTGTATGCTCTTTTATTCTCCAATGAACACTTGCTAAAAGAAAAATATACAAATCGAATTATATGTAAATAGATGCTCTTTTTATCTCATTTCGTTATTATATCTGTATACAATTTTAATTAACTATTGATAAACTTTTGGTTATAAACTATATTGGGAGTATAACATATAACAGGAGAATGCCTATGAAAGCCAGACGACTTCAAGATATCGAAGAATACATTCATTCACGTAAAAATGTAACCCTGGATGAATTGTGCCTCAAATTCGACGTATCCAAGAATACGATCCGGCGTGATATCAACCAGATTATGCAGCGCGGCTCGATTGAGAAAGTGTACGGAGGTGTAAGCGCCATCACTGAGCTGGTTCCTTTTGAGAACCGGAATATCAAGCATCAGCCCGAGAAGCATAGTATTGGCCGATTGGCCGCTGACTGTATCGAGGATAATGACCTGATTTTTATTGATTCCGGAACGACGACGCGTAATATTATCGATTATCTGGCACCAGGACGTCCACTCACTATTCTGACCAACAGTCTGGATGTGATCAATGGAGTAGCAGATATGGAATATATCAATCTGCTCGTGATCGGAAATACGTACAAACGCAGTACCCGTTCTTTTGTCGGGATGGATGATATCCGGTCGCTGGAGAAATATAACGTTAACAAAGCCTTTATGGCGGCTACGGGAGTCAGTATTGTCCATGGCCTTACCAACTCGGACCTGCTGGAATACGAGATCAAAAAAGTAATCGCCCAAAAAGCGCAAAATCTGATTCTACTAGCGGATCTCAGCAAGTTTGGCCGTTCTACCCTGCTCACTTATGCACCGCTCGAAAGTGTGCACACCATCATCTCTTCGGAGCCTTTGCCCGAGGAATACCAGCAATTCTGTATGACGCATCAGATTCGCTCGCGTCATCCATAGTAACTATATATGAAGGAGGAACAAATTATGCCATTATTACGATTTGATCTATTTCAGGGACGCAGTCCAGAGCAGCTCAAGCTGCTGCTTGATACTGCTCATGAAGCCATGGTAGAAGCTTTTGACGTTCCCGCTTCGGACCGCTACCAGATTGTGCACCAGCATCCCACCGGAGAGATGGTTATCGAGGATACCGGTCTTGGTTATCCCCGCACCTCGGCTATGGTCGTGATCAGCGTAACGAGCAAGCAGCGTACTACCGAGCAAAAGCAGCGTCTGTATGAGCTACTGGCCCAGCGGCTGCAGGAACAATGCAGTCTGGCTCCTACCGATCTGATGGTCTCGATTGTTGAGAACGGCAATGCGGACTGGAGCTTTGGCATGGGAGAGGCACAGTTTATTACAGGCTCCCTCTAAGACAGATGAATGTTATATAAAGGTAGCTCTACCAGAAGGCGATCCGGCATATCTATTGCTGGATCGCCTTCTTTGTCTTCTTTGCCTGAAGAGGGCTGCAATTGTACACAAAGTGGCATGAACATGCACGTCAAAATCCCCCCTGCTCACCGTAAACGGTATACAAGGAGGACTTGCAAATAATGAATACTTTTCATTTATGCTGCATTCTGACTATGATGTGGACGTTCTATTTCTATACCTGTTCCAGCATATAATGGCGAGCAAGTACCTGCAGGGTTGTTTCTTTGGCGATACGGATCGCTTCTTCCGCATCCAGTTCATAATATTCCGGACGGAACAGCTCGACAGAAGCCACATCCGAATATCCCTTCTGCTTGATTGTCGACAGAATATAGTCCAGATCAATAGCGCCCTGACCTGGCCATACACGATCCTCATCCGTCAGGAAGCCGATCGGATAGTCTTCCGTATCATCCATATGCAGAATAAAGATCTTGCTGGCATCTGCACGTTCCAGGTCTTCACGCTTGGAACCCATCGCATGGAAATGGAAACAGTCCAGCACCAGTCCTACATTGGCACGGTCTACCGCTTTCACAATATCGTAGGCCTGGCCGAATGTATTCACTGTACACTGTGGATGACCTACAAATTCCACTGCCACACCAATACCATAAGGCGCTGCCAGATCGGACAGCTCACGCAGTACACTGACACAGCTCTGATGGATATCAGACTTCAGAATTTTCTGTTCGGTAACCAGCGGTACAGCCACAATATATTCAATGCCCAGCTTGGAACCCATCTCCAGCATTCCGCGGAACTCCTTGATGATCTCCTGGTATTCTTCCTCGCTCCGATTGTTAAAAAACACCAGCGCATTAAAGGCAAGCGGCTTGATATGATGCGTCTGGAAATACTGAACCAGGTCATCCAGCGAATGATTTTCCAGATATTTAGGCAGCTTGTCCATGGTACGAATCTCAATATAGTCGTATCCATGCTTTTCACAGTATTCCAGATCCTTGACCAGATTAGAATTGTTGAGGGTTGTCGCTTGATTAAAACACAGTTTCATGGGTTTTCTCTCCTGTCTTTATACATAATGGATGTATTCCGGCTTATCCTTTGTCGCAAAATACTAATGGACAGCCGGAACCATCAACTTCAAGGAATACATGTAATTACGTATGCATTGCCTGGAATTACCTACTCCTAGACACGATGCAGTGCAGAATCTCCATACAGCTCTGGCTTCTCTCCGAACTCTACCGATTCCTTTTGACCGGACTCCTGCGCTTTGACACAGGCATCCGCTGTCACCGCTGCCACATATCCATCCCAGGCCGTAGGTCCTTGTGGTTCGCCGCCGTTACTGACCGAGTCGATAAAGTCCTGCAGCTCACGGTCATAGGCATCAATGAACCGCTCTTTCCAGTCCATGAGCAGATGATTACCGAGCTTGGCGTCTTTACGGAACGTAATGCTTGGCACTTCCGGCAGTTTGATTACACCTTCTTCTCCCACTACCTCACATTGAATATCGTAACCATATTTGCAGTTAACGAAAATCTCGGCTTTGATCAGTACACCGCCCTTGGTCTCCATAGTGACGATCTGTGGATCGCGCAAATGACTGGAAGCCAGACGGGTCTTTTTGGGGAAACTCACCTGTACAGACTCGTAATCATCATTGATCAGCCAGTGCAGCACATCGATCTCGTGGATCAATGTATCCGTGATCGCCATATCGGTGGTATAGCCATCATTAACTTCCGGATTGCGATGGGCACAGTGAATCATCAGCGGCTCTCCGATAAAGCGTTCGTCTATTGCACGCTTCAACTGCTGGTAACCGGCATCATAACGCCGCATAAAGCCTACTTGAACAAGACGCTTGCCATGTTTGACTTCTGCTTCTACAATTTCGCGGCAGCCGGCTGCTGTTGTAGCCAGCGGCTTTTCACAGAATACATACTTGCCCGCCTGAATGCCGGCCATAACACTCTGCTGATGGGCAGGTCCCCAGCTGGTCACGAGAATCGCATCCACATCCGGCGACTGAACGAGCGATTGATCATCAGGATAGATTTTGGCATCCAGATTAAAATTCTCTACCACTGCCCGGGCTGCTTCCATATTCACATCGGTTACGGCTACAATCTTGCCGCCCGAGAGTCCGTTCGTAATGCGGCGAATATGTTCGCGTCCGATTGCCCCTGTACCAATTACACCGATATTCAACGTCATAATAATATCCTCCTGTAGCTGTATAGTATGTGTATGATGGCTAATACTTTATTCCACCGGCGCAGCTTTGGCTGCATAAGTCTGATCATTTTCAAGGTTTTTTTTACCATGGGAGCGGAATTTCTGTTCCAGTTCTTCGAGGGACAGACCTTTGGTCTCCGGCAGTACAAGTTTGACAAAGGTAATCGCCAGCAGACCCAGAGCTGCGAAAATATAGAAAGTCGCGGATAATCCGATACCACCAAGCAGAACCGGGAACAGCAGTCCTACCAGGAAATTGATGATCCACAGGCAAAACACAGTCATGCCCATACCAAATCCACGCAAACGCAGCGGGAAAATCTCGGACAGCATCAGCCAGGTGACCGGTGAAATCGCTCCCTGCTGGAAAGCCAGAAACGTAACGGTTAACGCGAGGACGACATAAGGCAGACTTGGTGAGCCCGCCAGCCATGCAGTGGCAACCGCAATCAGCAGCAGACAGGTCGTCGTACCGATCAGTCCGGTGAGCAGCATCGGACGCCGGCCCACACGGCCAAGCAGCCAGATCCCTACGAAGGTAGCCAGCACGGAAATCACCCCATTGGCGATATTACCGATCAGCGCCGCTTTGGTCTCAAAGCCGGCATCTTTTAGAATTTCTGTACCATAGTACATAATCGAATTGACACCGGTAATCTGTTGGACAATCGCGATTCCGATCCCGATCCACATAATTCGGCGAACCCATGGAATCGCCAGATCCTTGAACCCGGCTTTTTGCAGTTCTTTCTCCTGCTTGAGATTGTTCTGAATCTGCGCGAGCTCGGAAGCGGCATCCTGTTCGCTGCGAATTCTTTTCAATACACCCAGAGCTTCATCATCTTTTTGTTTGGAGACGAGCCAGCGCGGACTTTCCGGTACACGCAACATACCGAAGAACAGCAGAATGGCCGGCAGTGCTGCAACAATCAGCATATATCTCCATACATGGGAGCTATCGCCCATCATCGTGCCGAGAATAGCATTAATGACAAAAGCCAACAGCTGTCCGCTAACAATCATCAATTCATTGCGCGTGACAATCCCGCCGCGCCGATCGGCCGGAGACATTTCCGCCAGAAAGGAAGGTACCGTGACTGAAGCGCCCCCGACTGCGATTCCGAGCAGAAAGCGGGCAGCTACCATAATGGCTACGTTCGGTGCGAGTGTACATCCTACCGTAGCGATAAAAAAGAGAATAGACAGAAACAAAATGTTTTTGCGGCGGCCATTACGATCGGACATCCGTCCACCAAAAATGGCTCCAAATGCAGCGCCCAGCAGCAGCGAGCTGGCAACCAAACCTTGTGTAAACGCATTCAAATTTAGCTGGTCAGCTGCAGACATATAAGGCAGTGCCCCGTTGATCACACCGGTATCATAACCAAAAAGCAAACCACCCAGTGTAGAAATAATAATAATTTTACCGAGGAACGCTTTTTGAGTCGCTTCATTTTGCATATTGTTCGCCTCTCTTTCCATTCCATTCCCGGTTGAGCAGCATCTCATCAATATATCGGCGTGCGATCAATGCGTATTCCAGAGGATGCGCTACAGCCGGGTCCTGCTCGGCTTCGATTACAATCCACCCACGGTATTCCTGTTCCAGCAACAGATCATATACATCCACAAAATCAATGCAGCCATCTCCAGGTACGGTGAACATTCCGCTCAAAAAAGATTGCATAAATGATTTGCCCGCAGAACGGCAGTCATCCAGTACCAGACGGCGTGCATCCTTGAAGTGCACATGCCGGATGCGCGAAATATGCCGCTGAAGCAGTGTCATATAATCACCGTCCGAGACAAAGATATGTCCCGTATCATACAGCAGATGAACATACGCCGGATTCGTCCCTACCATGAGCCGGTCGATCTCTGCCAGCGTCTGGACGCCCGTACCCATATGATGATGGTAGACAAGCTTCAGTCCGTAGTTGTCGGCAGCTTTGCCAAGCTGATCCAGTCCCTCGCATAGTGTGTCCCACTCGCTGTCTGTAAAATACGGCTTCTCGGCAAATACGTTTTTGTCGAGTCCCTGTACACTGTAGGACTGCTCGGATACGACGATCACGTCTGCTCCTACTGCCTGCAGATAACGGCACTGTGTATGAAAATTTTCCAGTACGTTCTTCAATCCGTCACGGATCAAAAAGCTGCTGAACCACTGCCCGGCAATGCTGAGCTTGCGCAGCTGCAGTTCCTTATTCAGTATGTCCGCAGAAGGGAAAAAACCGCCAACTTCAGTTCCTTCAAAACCGGCTACCACAATATCACTCAGCAAATGTTGTAATGTATTCCCTGCGCCAATCTCCGGAATATCATCATTACGCCAACCTATCGGGGCTATTCCCCAGCGGATGTTCTGTTCGCTCATAACCGTCCTCCTCTTTCGGCAACACACTGATAATAAATTGATTAACTTTTGATCACTATCTGATTACATATTAATATTAAAAGCGCTTTCAGTCAATTGTTTTATTAACGTTTTCTGATTTTCCGCCTTTTGTATTGGTACCTATGCTTTTTTACCTAAGTTAATAAAGAAAAACTCATCTTAATGAGTAATTTATGGTTAACTCTGTATGTATCTCTATTCTTTCTTCTATATTAAGTAAGTAATCAGCACATCAAAAAAGCTATGTTCCGCACATTTGGCACAGAACATAGCTTCTTGTTTATAATCTATTCGTTTTACTTTATATGATGTTTTTAGCCGAATGCATGTCCGGTTACTATAATGTATCCCAGTAGGAATACATTCAGTACCACAATCAGTCCGGTCGCCAGCCAGGCGATACTTTTGACGATTGCACCATTGGCAAAGGTACCCATCTTCTGACGGTCACTGGTGAATTTGACCAGTGGTATAACAGCAAACGGCAGCTGCAGGCTTAGTACGACCTGACTCCACAGCAGCAAATCTCCGGTACCGCTGGAGCCGTATAACCAGGTTACGACAAATGCAGGGATTACAGCCAGCAGACGTGTAATGATCCGGCGCAGTACCGGGGAGATACGCAGCTGTACGAATCCTTCCATAACGATCTGACCAGCCAGTGTACCGGTAATGGTCGAGTTCTGACCGGAAGCCAGCAGTGCGACAGCGAACAGGGTGCTCGCTATACCTACACCCAGTGTCGGACTGAGCAGCTCAT
>Ga0308161_1003295_pt1 | contig 15861 bp, 14 predicted proteins | sample PhyFR2_FD_201034 | JGI IMG/M metagenome (GOLD analysis project Ga0308161, IMG submission 201034) | Phyllosphere microbial communities from UC Gill Tract Community Farm, Albany, California, United States - DLSLF.R2 | ecosystem: Host-associated > Plants > Phyllosphere > Unclassified | place: USA...
TCGCCCGACCCCGCTCACCCCGACACCGCACGGCTGACGGCCGAGGCCGGCGGCGACCTCGACACCGAGGATCTCTACTTCCTCCCCTACCTGCTGGGTGAGCGATCGCCCCTCTGGGACCCCCACGCCCGAGGGGCGTTCGTCGGGCTCGGACGCCACCACACCCGCGCGCACCTCACCCGTGCGGTGCTCGAGGGGGTGGCGTACAACCTGCTCACCTGCATCGAGGCGTTCCGGGAATCGGGCGCGACGATCGAGCGCATCGACGCCGTCGGCGGCGGCGCCCAGAGCGACGCCTGGCTCGGCATCCTCGCCGACGTGTGGGGCGTGCCGATCCGCCGCCGCACCATCGTCGAAGAGGCGAACAGCCTCGGCGCGGCGGTCACGGGCGCCGTGGGACTCGGGCTCGCGGACTTCTCCGCGGCCCGCGCGCTCAGTGAGGTCACGGCGGAGTTCACCCCGGATGCCGGTCGGCACGCCGTGCACGCACAGCGGCACGCCCGTTTCACGGCGGCGTACGACGCCCTCGAACCGTGGTTCGCCTCGGCACCCGCGAACGCCGCCCGGGAGAGCTGATGGGCGTCATCCTCGCGACCAGCCGCTCGTTCTCCGACGGCGACGTCGACCTCGTCGCCCTGGCGCACGCCGCGGGCCACGAGATCGTCCGCGGCCCCGCACACCACGGCCTGACCGAACTCACACCGCTGCTGGCCGCGGCGGACGGCTGGATCGCCGGCACCGGACCGGTGACCGACGACCATCTGGCCGCCGCACCGAACCTCAGAGTCATCGCGCGCTACGGCGTCGGCACCGAGGCGGTGGATCTCGATGCCGCGCTGCGCCGCGGCATCCCGGTCACCAACACCCCAGGGGCGAACGCGGATGCCGTCGCCGACCATGCCGTCGGACTCATGCTCGCGGCGCTGCGGCACATCTCCGACGGCGACCGTCGCGTGCGCCGCGGCGATTGGAGCGTGCGTCGAGGGCGGGAGCTCGGCGCGGCGACCGTCGGCATCGTCGGATTCGGAAGGATCGGGCAGGGTGTCGCCCGGCGGCTGAGCGGCTTCGGCGCCCGCATCCTCGCCACCGACCCGTTCCTGCCGGCCGCCGTGATCGCGGACGCGGGCCCCGAACCCGCCGACCTCGACGACCTGTTCCGCACCGCCGACGTCATCACGCTGCACGCCCCGGGCGGTCGAACGCTCGTCGATGCGGCGCGGCTCGACGGCATCCGCCCCGGCCTGATCCTGGTGAACACCGCGCGCCCCGATCTGGTCGACGAGCCGGCGCTCGCCGAGGCGCTGCGCGACGGACGTCTCGGCGCGTACGCTGCCGACACGCTCGTCGGCGACACCGCGGCGAGCGCGAGTCCGCTGCTCGCCGACGACCTCGCCGACCGTGTGACCGTGACCCCGCACCTCGGCGCGCAGACGACGCAGGCCGTCGACAACATGGGCTCGATGTCACTCGATGCCGTGCTCGACGTGCTCGCGGGCCGCCCTCCCCTGCATCCCGTCTCCCCTCGACTCTGAAGGACCCAGGCAATGACACTCACCGAGACTCCCGCCACCACGACCGGCGGCTACATGGGCTTCATCGGCGTGAGCACCGGCTCATCGTCGATCATGCGGGTGTTCCCGGCGTGGGCCGAGGTGCTGGGCCTGCCCACCGCGAATCTCGTGGGCCACGACCTGCCCATGGATGCGACGCCCGCGCAGTACGTCGCGATGGTCGAGCGGATCCGCGACGACCCCCACCATCGCGGCGCGCTCGTGACGACGCACAAGATGAACGTGTTCGCCGCCGCATCCGACCTCTTCGACGAGCTCGATCCCTTCGCCGTCTCGTGCGCCGAGATCTCCAGCATCTCGAAGCGCGGCGACCGGCTGATCGGGAGGGCCAAGGATCCGCTCACGGTGGACCTCGCGCTGAACGACTTCCTGCCCGCCGATCATTTCGCCCGCACGGGGGCTGAGGTCGTGATCCTCGGTGCCGGGGGCTCGGGCACCGCCCTCAGCTGGGCGCTGGCGGAACGGGCGGATGCCCCGGCGAAGGTCACCGTGACCGCCCGCGACGACGACGCCCTGGCACACCTGCGCGAGGTGCACCGCCAGCACGGCACCCCCGAGGGACTGATCACCTACGTGCGCACCGACACGGTGCAGGAGGCCGCCGCGATCATCGCGTCGGCGCCCGCCGCGTCGCTGATCGTGAATGCCACCGGCCTCGGCAAGGATCGCCCCGGTTCACCGCTGCCCGACGATGTCGTGTTCCCCGAGGGCGCCTGGGTGTGGGAGTTCAACTACCGCGGCTCGCTGGAGTTCCTGCATCAGGCACGCGCCCAGGAGGCCGCGCAGGGCCTGCACGTCGTCGACGGCTGGCGGTACTTCATCCACGGCTGGTCGCAGGTGGTCGCCGACGTCTTCGAGATCGACCTCACGCCCGAGATCCTCGAGCGTCTCGCCGACGCCGCCGAATCGGTGCGCTGATGTCCGTCGTCCGCGCGGTCCTCGGCGACGTCGACCCTGCCCAGCTCGGGCCGACGGACTACCACGAGCACCTCTTCCAGATCTCGCCGCTGCTGGTCGGCGACGAGCTCGACGACGAAGACCTCTCGGGTCGAGAGGCCGCGCTGCTGAAGGCCAGCGGCTTCACGGCGATGGTCGACGCCACCCCGTTCGGGCTCGGCCGGGATCCGGAGGGGGTCGCGCGCATCAGCGCCGGCAGCGGGGTGCACGTCGTCGCCTCGACGGGACGCCACCGCGAGGCGCACTACGGCGCAGACCACCCCACGCGCTCGGTGGATGCCGAGACGCTGTCGGCGCGCTTCATCCGCGAGGTCGACGAGGGGATGCCGCGCCACGACGACGATCCCGACGGCGTGCGCGCGCTCGGCCCCGACGGCGATGGGCCCGTGCGGGCCGGCCTTCTCAAGGCCGGAGTCGGCTACTGGAGCGTCAGTCCGTTCGAGCACACGACGCTGCTCGCGGTCGCGGCGGCGCAGCAGACGACGGGGGCGCCGGTGATGGTGCATCTGGAATTCTGCACCGCCGCGCATGAGGTGCTCGATCTGCTCGAGGGCGAGGGCGTGTCCGCCGACCGCGTGGTGCTCGCGCACGCCGATCGCGACCCGGATCCCGGGCTGCACGCGTCCCTCGCCGAACGCGGTGCGTATCTGGGCTATGACGGCTTCGCCCGTCCGCGCACCCGCTCCGATGCCGAGCTGCTCGCGCTGACCGCGCGGGTGGTCGAGTACGGTGCCGTCGACCGCATCGTGCTCGGCGGCGATGTCGCCCGCCGCACCCGGTACGTCTCGTACGGCGGAATGCCCGGCCTCGCCTACCTCGGCGAGCGCTACGTGCCTCGTCTGCGTTCGGCGATCGGCGACGACGCCGTCGAGCGGATGCTGGTCGCCAACCCCGCCCGCCTGCTCACGCTGCTCTCCGCCCGAAGCCCCGCCCGTTGAGCGAGGAGCGAAGCACCGAGACGAAACGCCCACCCCACTCGCCCCCACCCGTTGAGCGAGGAACGCCCACCGCCCCTCCCCGCCCGTTGAGCGAGGAGCGAAGCACCGAGACGAAACGCCGCACCACGACCCCTGAGGAGCCCGCATGACCGAACCGACCATCCTGCACGCCGTGTTCACCGCCCGCCCGGGCAGGGGCGACGAGGTCGCCCTGCTGTTGCGCGATTTCGCCGATGTCGTCCGCGCCGAAGAGGGCAACGTCGTGTTCGATGCGACGCGCCTGGTCGACGACCCCGACCAGTTCTTCGTCTACGAGGTGTACCGCGACGACGCGGCCTTCCAGGCGCACATCGCCGCTCCCGCCGGTGTTCCTTTCAACGAGGCGCTGCAGCAGCTCATCGTCGAGCCGTCCTCGATCCTCACCTTCCTCCGCCGCCTCTGATCCGCCGCCTCAGCTCCGCCGCCTCTGATCCGCCGCCTCTGATCCGGCATCCGCCCCCGCAGATCCGGCATCCGCCCCGGACACGGAAGAAGCCCCCCGCCCGAAGGCGAGGGGCTTCCGACGATCTGCTCAGGTCACTCGTAGAGGACCGCGGCGATGTCCTTGTCCTCGAGGTTGGTGCTGTCGTACCAGTACGAACCGGTGTCGTAGAACTTCTCGACCGACTCGCCGTTGGCGGCGTCGTAGGCGGCCTGCACGACCTGCGCGCCGATGCCGATCGGGTCCTGCGTGATCGCACCGGCCATGGTGCCGTCCTTGATGGCGTTGATCTGGGCGGCGCCCGAGTCGAAGCCGACGATCGTGATCTTGCCCTTCTCGAGACCGAGCTCGTTCACGGCGTTGACGACGCCGATGGCCGAGCCCTCGTTGGTGCCGTAGATGCCCTTGAGGTCGGGGTGCGCGGCGATCAGCGTCTTCGCGATGTCGGCCGACTTCAGGTGGTCGCCGTCGCCGTACTGGATGTCGACGATGTCGATGTCGGGGTAGTCGGCCTCGATCTTGTCGACGAAGCCGTCGCGACGCTCGACACCGGTGGAGTTGATCTGCGAGTGGCCGACGATCGCGACCTCTCCCTTGCCGCCGATGAGCTCGGCCATGTGCTCGGCCGCCAGCGCGCCGGCGACCTTGCTGTCGGTGGCCGAGAGGCTCAGGCCCACGTCGCCGTCGCAGGGGGCGTCGAAGTAGACGACCGGGATGTCCTTGGCCTTGGCCTGCTCGAGCGGGGCGACGCACGCCTCGGGGTCGAGGGCGGCGTAGGCGATGGCATCCGGGTTCTTGTCGATGGCGCTGGTGAGCATCTCGAGCTGCTGCGCGATCTCGGTCTCGGCGGCGGGGCCTTCGAACGTGATGCGCACACCCAGCTCTTCGGCCTTGTCCTCGGCGCCCTTCTTCACGGCCTGCCAGAACTGGTGCTGGAAGCCCTTCGACACGAGCGCGATGTACATCTCGCCGTCGCCGCTGCCTCCGTCGCCGCTTCCTTCTTCGATGACGTCACCGCCGCCGCCTGCACAGCCTGCGAAGACGAGGGCCGATGCGGCCACGAGCGCCGCGAATGCGGTCTTCTTGCCGAATTTCATGAAAACTCCATTGTTCTGTGGTGGATGGGACTGCGTGTGAGGTGGTGCGGATCGCAGACGGTGCTGCGTTCTCGGGTGCTGCGTTCTCGGGTGATGGATGGGTCAGGTGTGCTGGCGGTTGCGCAGCGAGTCGAGGAAGACGGCCAGGAGCACGACGACGCCGACGACGATGTTCTGCCACTCCGACTGGATCGACAGGATGCGCAGGCCGTTGACGAGCACGCTCATGATGAGCGCACCGATCACGGTGCCGAGGATCGAGCCGCGTCCGCCGAGCAGCGAGGTTCCGCCGATGATCACCGCGGCGATCGCCTGCAGCTCGTAGCCGGTGCCGATCTGCGGCTGCGCGGAGTCGAGGCGGGCGGCGATGACGATGCCCGCGATCCCGGTGAACGCACCGGCGAACATGTAGATGAGGATCGTCCAGCGGCGGGTGTTCACACCCGACAGGCGGGTGGCCTCCTCGTTGGATCCGATCGCGAACGTGTAGCGACCGAGCAGGGTCTTCGACAGCACCAGCCAGGCCACGATCGCGAGGGCGGCGGTGATCAGCACGGCGTTCGGGATGCCGGGGATGATGACGCCGAGGGCGATCTTCTTGAAGTCGGGGGCCGAGGTCGAGAAGTAGATCGGTGCGACGTTGGAGATCACCAGGGCGAGACCGCCGGCGATCATCATCATCGCGAGGGTGGCGATGAACGGGGGCAGCCGGAGGAACGTGATGTTCACGCCGTTGACCAGGCCCATCAGCACACCGGTGAGGACGCCGCCGATCACACCCACCCAGACCGGCAGGCCCAGGTTCGTGACGATGACGCCGGTCATCACGGCGCACAGCGCCATGCCGGTTCCGATCGACAGGTCGATGCCGCCGGTGATGATCACGAAGGTCGTGCCGAGGGCGAGGATGCCGATGACCGCCGTCGACAGCAGCACAGTGGCGATGTTGCTGAAGGTGAAGAAGTTGGGGCTGGCGATCGAGAAGAACAGCACCAGCACGATGAGCGTGCCGAATGCGAGCGACTGCTGGACCTGACGCTTCAGGAATCCGACGACGTCGCGCTTGTCGGTGTTCTCGTCGAGGGCGGTCTGGATGATCGTCGTCGTGGACGACCCGTTCTGCGGAGCGCTCATCAGTCTTCCTCCCCGTGTGCTGCGAGTTGCATGATCTTCTCCTGGCTGGCGTCCTCGTTGCGGAGGGTGCCGGTGATGCGTCCGTTCGCGAAGACCGCGATGCGGTTCGCGACGCGGAGGATCTCCGGCAGTTCCGACGAGATGACGATGATGGATTTGCCCGCATCCGCGAGCTGCTGCATGAGGCGGTAGATCTCTTCTTTGGCGCCGACGTCGATGCCCCGGGTGGGCTCGTCGAAGATGAGGATGTCGCAGTCGCGCATCAGCCACCGGGCGATGACGACCTTCTGCTGGTTGCCTCCCGACAGCAGCTTCACGATCTGGTTCACCGAGGGCGTCTTGACCCGCAGCTGCTCGACGTACTCCTTGGTGCGGGTCTTGGCCTTGCTGTCGCCCATCCAGCCGATGCCGTTGGCGTAGGTGCCGAGCGAGGCGAGCACGGTGTTGAAGGTGACGTCCTGCTCGAGCATCAGCCCGAGCAGCTTGCGGTCCTCCGAGAGGTACCCGAGGCCGTGCTTGACGGCATCCGCGGGCTGCGTGATCTTGGCCGCACGTCCGCCGATCGTGATCTCGCCACCGTCGCTGCGGTCGGCGCCGATGATCGCACGGGCGGTCTCGGTGCGCCCTGCCCCCATGAGTCCCGCGAAGCCCAGGATCTCTCCCCGGTGCAGCTGGAACGAGACGTCCTTGAGCAGGGTGCGGGTCGAGAGCCCCCGCACGTCGAGGACGATCGGGTCGTCGGCGTGCTCGCGGGCCGCGGGGCGCGTTCCTTCGTCGATCACGCGGCCGACCATCATCTCGATGATCTTGGGGATACTGACCTCGGATCGGTCCAGTGATCCGATGTATGTGCCGTCTCTGAGCACCGTGACCCGGTCGGCGAGACGTCGCAGCTCGTCCATGCGGTGCGAGATGTAGACGATGCCGGTGCCCGACGCCCGCAGCTGCTCGATCAGCACGAACAGCGTCTCGGTCTCGGAGTCGGTGAGCGCCGAGGTGGGCTCGTCCATGATCAGGACCTTGGCGTTGAAGGAGAGCGCCTTGGCGATCTCGACCATCTGCTGCTCGGCCACCGTGAGCTCGCCGACGAGCTGCTTCGGGTTCAGCCCGATGCCGAGTCGCTGCACCAGTTCGGCGGTCTGCGCGTTGAGCTTGCGCTCCGAGAGGAACGGACCGGTGGTCGGCTCGCGCCCCACGAAGATGTTCTGCGCCACGGTGAGATCGGGCATCAGGTTGAGTTCCTGGTGGATGATCGTGATCCCGAGCTGCTGGGCCTGCAGCGGGCTGGTGAGCTCCACCTCCGACCCCTCGAAGGTGATCGTGCCCTCGTCCTTGGTGTAGATGCCCGAGAGGATCTTCATCAGGGTGGACTTGCCTGCGCCGTTCTCGCCGACGAGCACGAGGACCTCTCCGGCGCGCACTTCGAGGTGCACCTGCTTGAGAGCCTGCACACCGGGGAATCCCTTGCTGATCCCGTCGACTCTGAGAATGGGGTCACTCATGTGCTCACCTGCTTCCTTGGAGGTCGTCATCCGCTGATTCCGGTCGAGCCGGAAACATCGGATCAATTCTGCGGCTTGCGCACCGCTCTGCGCAAGTTGTATCTAAATGTAACTAAGTGCTTCTGCGAAGGGAAGGCCTGTAATAACAAGTTGACAACAGGTTCCCCGACGGGCTCAGTGCAGCCGGATCGAATCGATGGCGACGAGCTTGTCGCGGATGTACGCGTTCGCGTGCGCTCCGAGCTCGACGTTGTCGGTCCACAGGTTGCGCCAGATCCCGAGCATCCGGCTGAGGTCGGGAGCGACGACCGCCGATGAGAACGACTCGAACACGATCGGCCCGTCGTAGCCGATGCGCCCCAGCGCCTTGAAGAACGTGTCGAAGTCGACCGTGCCGGTGCCGAGATAGCCGCGATGGCTCTCGCCGATGTGCACGTAGCGCAGCGACGGCGCCGCATCGAGCACCGGCGCGAACATATCCGACTCCTCGATGTTCATGTGGTACGTGTCGAGATGGATGCCGACGTTCGGCCGCTGCACCTCGTCGACGAAAGCGATCGCCTGACGCGCCGTGTTGAGGACGTTCGTCTCGTAGCGGTTGACGACCTCGAGCGACACCGAGACACCGCGCTCGGCGGCGTGGTCGGCGACCCGCGCGATCGTGGCACGACTGCTCGCCATGCCCTCGGCGGTGACCGGGTCCATGTACTTCTTCATCGCGCTGTAGATCACACCGCAGAAGTGCTGTCCACCGAGATCGGCGAGCACGTCGACCGCCTTGAGCAGCAGCGCCTCGCCGGCGGCGACGACCGCGGGATCCGCGCTGGTCACGTCGGTGGCCTCGGACAGCCCCAATGACGCGCTGACCGAGAGGTCGTGCTCCTCGAGAGCATCGCGGGCGGCGGCGACATCGAACGAGAACGGGTCCATGAGAGGGAACTCGATCAGGTCGAAACCCGCCTGCTTCGTCTTCTCGACCGCGAGGCGGATGCCGTCGGCATCGAAGTGTCCGGTCCAGACGAGCCCGTGGCATCCGATGTTCATGAGACCTCTCGAAGGCGGGTGTGGGGCACCGTCGCCTCGGCGGATTGGCACGTGCCAACTCCGTGTTCAGTCACCGTACGCGGAGCGTCGATACGGTGTCAAGAACTTTCTTGGCACGTGCCAATCGCTGGGATACTGTGGATCCGTCGCTGCCGCGCGGCCGCGCGGTCACCCCTGCGCATGCGCGCGCCGACGCCATCGACAAGGAGCTCCATGCCCGCCAGCGTCAAAGATGTCGCCGCCCTCGCCGGGGTCTCGTCGTCCACCGTCTCGAACTACCTCAATCACCCGCATGTGCTCGGAGAGTCCAGCGCCGCGAAGGTCAGAGACGCGATCGATCGACTCGGATACGTGCCGAACGAGTCGGCGCGTCAACTGCGCGCGGGGTCGAGCAAGACTCTCGCGCTGATCCTGCTCGACGCCTGGCTGCCCTACTTCCACGAGCTCTCCCGCGGCGTCGAGGACGTCGCCCGCGAAGGCGGCTGGTCGCTGTTCTTCAGCAACAGCAACCGCGACGGCGACACCGAGCGCGGCAACATCGACATGTTCGAGGCGCACCGCGTGCAGGGCATCGTCATCTATCCGCTCGAAGACGTGGTGCCCCGACTCGAACAGCTCGCCGGTCGCGGCATCCGCTCGGTCGTCGTCGGCCCCATCCCCCGGTCGTCCACGGTCGGATCGGTGCGCTTCGACGACCACGGCGGCGGGCGCCTCGCCGGAGAGCACCTGCTCGCGCTCGGCCGTCGCCGCATCCTGTTCCTCGGAGCGCCCAGCGTCAGCCAGTCGAACGATCGGCTGAGCGGGCTGCAGGACGCCGTCGCCGGCACCGACGCCACGATCGAGGTGATCGACGTGCCGCATCTCGCGACGGACGACGGGCTCGAGGCCGGCCGACGCGTCGCCGCGCTGCCCGCCGCCGAACGCCCCGACGCGATCTTCGCCGCGAACGACATGGTCGCGATCGGCGTGCTGACGCAGCTGCTGCGACACGGCATCCGCGTTCCCGACGACGTCGCGATCGTGGGTTTCGACGACGTCGCGCAGGCGCGACAGAGCGTCGTGCCGCTGACGAGCGTGCGCCAGCCTGGGTACGAGATCGGCCGCGCCGCGGGGGCGGCGCTGATCCGACAGCTCACCGATCCGACGGGCGAGCTGCCCGCGCCGACGCCGTTCGCGGCCGAGCTCGTGGTCCGAGAGTCGACCGTCGGCGCCTGAACCCGCCGCTGCCCCGTTCACAATTCAGCATGACACCGCGCTGAAACCGATACCGAGCATCGGGAATCCGCTTCCCGCGCGCATCCTTGCTGAATCGTGCACACGCTCCGCGCGAGTCAGGCGGGGATCAGCCCCTCCGCGGCCAGCTCCTCCCACAGGGCGGACGGGATCTCCCGCGCGGCGTACTCGGCGTTCTGACGCAGCTGCGCCGCGCGACTGCCGCCCACGACGACGGAGTGCACGACGTCGGACTGCAGCGGGTACTGGATCGCGGCTGCCGGCACCGGCACGTCATGCGCCGCACACACCGCGGCGATCCGCAGCAGCCGCTCCCACAGCTCGTCCGGCAGCTGACCGTACTCGTACCGGCCGTCGCGTCGCGGCTCGTTCGACGCGAGCAGACCCGAGTTGAAGACGGATGCCGCGACGATCCCCGTTCCGGTCTCCCGGCATGCCGGCAGCACGTCCTCGGCGGCCGGCTGCTCGAGCAGCGTGTATCGGCCGGCGACCATGATCAGGTCGAGATCCGCCGCGCGCACCGATGCGGCGAGCGCGTCCGACACCATCGAGCCCACGCCGACCGCCGCCACGTCGCCGTCTGCCCGCACCTGCTCGAGCGCCGGCAGCGCCTCGGCGAGCGCGAGGTCGAGGTCATGCCGCTCGGGGTCGTGCAGGTAGACGAGGTCGATGCGCTCGATGCCGAGGCGCTCGCGGGACTCGTCGAGGCTGCGGCGGATGCCGTCCGCCGAGAAGTCCCACTCGCGGCGCAGGTCGTCGGGCACATGGAAGTCGTTGTCGATGTCGAGGCCGCCGTCGTGATCCGGGTTCGGCCGCAGCAGCCGGCCGGCCTTCGTCGACAGCACGTACTCGTCGCGCGGTCTCGTCTGGAGGAAGGCGCCGAGGCGCCGCTCCGAGAGCCCCAGCCCGTAGTGCGGAGCCGTGTCGAAGTAGCGGATGCCGCTCTCCCACGCCGCCTCGAGGATCTCCCACGACTCCTCGTCGCTCAGCGCCCGGAAGAGGTTGCCGACGTTCGCGGCACCGTAGCCGAGGCGGGGGATCGTCAGTCGCGCCGACGTGGGCGCAGCCTCAGACACCGACATGCCGTCCCGTCCACGTGTAGGCGGCGATGCTCTCGGCTTTCATCTCCATGCCCGATCCCGCCGCGGTCGGCGCCATGTACGAGCCTCCCCGGATGTCGGTGGGGATCACGAAGTGCTCGTGCAGGTGGTCGACGAACTCGATCATGCGTCCCTCACGGGTGCCGGTGACGGCGACGAAGTCGAACATCGACAGGTGCTGCACGGCCTCGCACAGACCGACACCTCCGGCGTGCGGGCAGACCGGCACCCCGAACTTGGCGGCGAGCAGCAGGTTGGCGATGTTCTCGTTGACGCCGGCGACGCGCACGGCGTCGATCTGCATGACCGAGATCGCCTCGGCCTGCAGCAGCTGCTTGAAGATGACCCGGTTCTGCGCGTGCTCGCCGGTGGCGACGCGGATGGGCGCGATGCCTCGCGCGATCTCGGCGTGACCCAGCACGTCGTCGGGGCTGGTGGGCTCTTCGATCCAGGCCGGGTGGAACTCGGCGAGCGCGGTGACCCACTCGATGGCCTCGGCCACCTCCCAGCGCTGGTTGGCGTCGATCGCGATCGGGAAGTCCGGTCCGCAGACCTCGCGGGCCTTGCGGAAGCGGCGGATGTCGTCGTCGAGGTCGGCACCGACCTTGAGCTTGATCTGGGTGAAGCCGTCGGCCATCGCCTCGCGGGCGAGCCGTTCGAGCTTCTCGTCGGAGTAGCCGAGCCAGCCGGGACTGGTCGTGTACCCGGGGTAGCCGGTGGCGAGCAGCTCGCGCTCGCGCTCGGCACGACCGGGCTCTGCGGCCCGCAGGATCTCGAGGGCGTCGTCGCGGGTCAGCGCGTTGGTGAGGTAGCGGAAGTCCACCAGGTCCACGAGCTCTTCGGGCGTCATCCGGGCCAGCAGCTGCCAGAGCGGGAGTCCCGCGCGCTTGGCCTTGATGTCCCACAGCGCGTTGATGACGGCGCCGATCGCCATGTGCATGACACCCTTCTCGGGTCCGAGCCAGCGCAGCTGGGAGTCGCCGATGATGTCGCGGAACGTGCCGCCCATGTCGTCGAGGAGCGGCTCGATCTCGCGACCGACGAGGTGTCCGGCGAGTGCGTCGACAGCCGCGACCTGCACGTCGTTGCCGCGGCCGATCGTGAAGACGAAGGCGTGGCCGTCGACGCCGTCCCCGGCATCCGTGCGCACGATCACGTACGCGGCGGAGTAGTCGGGGTCGGGATTCATCGCATCCGAGCCGTCCAGGCTCAGCGACGTCGGGAAGCGGATGTCGGTCGTGTCGAGGGCGACGATGCGGCTCACGGGGTCCTCTCGTGCACGGGGGGAAGGATTCGTGCAGATCTCTTGGAGTGTAAACATCCGATGTCTATACTGTCAACGAGCCGCGCTACGGCAGCGCGCCCCCGCACCCGCGGAACGGCACTGATCAGGAGAGACATGAAGTTCGCACGTCTAGGCAGCCTCGGCGCCGAGATCCCCGTCCTCGTCGAGGGTGACCGCTACCTCGACCTGCGGTCCGTGACATCCGATGTGAACGGCGACTTCCTCGCCGGCGACGTCGTCGCACGCGTCGAGGCGGCCCGTGCGGCCGGCGACCTCCCCGTGCTCGAGGATGCCGCCGCACTGCGCATCGGCGCGCCGATCGTCCGCCCCAGCGCCGTCATCTGCATCGGGCAGAACTATGCCGCGCACGCGAGGGAATCCGGGTCCGAGCCGCCCACCGTGCCGATCATGTTCCTGAAGACGCCGAACACGGTCGTCGGCCCGAACGATGCGGTCACGATCCCCCGCGGCAGCGAGAAGACCGACTGGGAGGTGGAGCTGGGCATCGTGATCGGCGCCCGGGCCTCCTACCTCGACTCCCCCGACGAGGCCGACGCCCACATCGCCGGCTACGTGGTCGCGAACGACGTCTCCGAGCGCGCCTTCCAGATGGAGGTCTCGGGCGGACAGTGGTCCAAGGGCAAGATCGCCCCGGGCTTCAACCCCACCGGCCCCTGGCTGGTCACCCCCGACGAGGTCGACGTCGACGAGCTGCGGCTGCGCAGCTGGGTCAACGGCGAGCCTCGTCAGGACTCGAACACGAACGACATGATCTTCGACGTGCGCGCGATCGTGCACCACCTGTCGCAGTACGTCACTCTCGAGCCGGGGGATCTGATCCTCACCGGCACCCCGCAGGGCGTCGCGTTCGGCGGCAGGTTCCCGTATCTGAAGGCGGGTGACGTGGTCGAGATCGAGATCGAGGGGCTCGGGCGTCAGCGTCAGGAGTTCGTGGCCTGGGAGGCACAGAAGTGAGCGCACAGATCCAGACCCCGGCACTCGAGGGGCTCGTCGCGATCGTCACCGGCGGCGCATCCGGCATCGGGGCCGCCATCGCGGCCCGCCTGCACGCCGAGGGAGCGCGGATCGCCGTGCTCGACCGCGACACCTCGGGGGCGGATGCCGCCTTCGCCGCGTTCACGGCCGACGTGTCCGACCGCGCATCGGTGGACGCGGCCGTCGCCGCCGTCGCCGAGCAGTTCGGCCGCATCGACATCGTGGTCAACAACGCCGGCGTCGGCGCGCAGGGCGACGTCAGCGCGAACGACGACGAGGAATGGGCGCGCGTGCTCTCGATCAACGTCACCGGCATAGCCCGCGTGACGTCGGCGGCGCTGCCGTGGCTCAAGAGGTCGCCGAGCGCGGCGGTGTGCAACACGGCATCCATCGCGTCGACCACCGGCCTCCCGCAGCGCGCCCTGTACAGCGCGTCGAAGGGTGCCGTCTCGGCGCTGACCCGCGCCATGGCCGCCGACCACCTGCGCGAGGGCATCCGCGTCAACGCCGTCAACCCGGGCACCGCCGACACCCCGTGGGTCGGCCGGCTGCTCGACTCGGCCGACGACCCCGCTGCCGAACGCGCCGCCCTCGAAGCCCGTCAGCCGCATGGCCGGCTGGTCTCGCCCGACGAGGTGGCCGCGGCCGTCGCGTATCTGGTGAGCCCCGCCGCGGGATCCACCACCGGGACGTTCATCGAGGTCGACGGCGGGATGGCCCAGCTGCGTCTGCGCCCCGCCGGAAGCTGAGTCTCGACCGCCCGGGTCGCACCCGGGCGGTCGCTCCGACCGCGACCCCGCCTACGTGCGCTCGCCTACGTGCGCTCGCCTACGTGCGCTCGCCGCGCAGCCAGCCCAGGAGGCCGCGGCGCGGCCGTTCCTCACGCGCATCCGCAGGGGCCGGCCGCGCACCGATCCGATAGAACTCCTCGGCATTGCGCCAGAGGATCGCATCGACGTCGTGCCCGCGGCGCTCCGCCCAGGCGATCACCGTATCCGCCCAGCGGCTGCGCGCGGTGGGCTGGTACATCGGGGAGCCGTCGTCGTTCGCATACGGGTCATCGGCCTCGGCGGGGCCGATGACCGAGACCGGCCAGTCGCTCCCCCACATGAGCCGTTCGACGCCGAAGGCATCCGCGGCCGCGTCGAGGAAGGGCGCGAGCTGCTCCGGCGACCAGTCGCCGCCGGCCTCCGCGGGGAGCCCCGACAGCTTGCACCAGACGTTCGGATGCCGGGCCAGATCGTCGAGGTCGCGCACCCACTCCATCGTCGGCGCGACCGGGACGTCCGCGGTGCCGACCGCCGGCTTGCCGAGGTGATCGAGCACCATCCGCAGCTCGGGCACCGCCGCCGCGAGGCGGGCGATCTCGGGCAGCTGCGAGGCGCGCGCGCACGCGTCGAACGACCAGCCGCGGGCGGCGACCTCGCGCGCCCCGGTCACGAACGCGGCGGACACCGCGAGTCCGTCCGGTTCGCCCTGCAGGTTGTGACGCACGCCGACCACGAGGGGCTCGCCGGCGAGGCCCTCGAGATGTGCGGTCGTGTCGGTGCCGCGGTCGAGTCTCGCACCGGCGACGATGCCGACCACGCCGACGCGCTGCGCGAGGGAGGCCACCCAGCGCACCTCGTCGAGGAAGTCGTCTTCGACCGTCTCGGCCTGCACGAACACCGCCCGCTCGGTCGTCGCACGCGGGATCCGCGCGTGCTCGATCTCGGTCGCGCCGAACAGCCAGGCGAGCGGCCCGTCGAGCCAGGTGTAGTGCAGAAGCTCCGGGTCCCAGAGATGCAGGTGCGAATCGAGTACGCGCATACCCCCATCCTGCCGCAGACATCCGATGACTGGCTAGGATGACGCCATGGCAGTGACTGACGAGGCGATCGAGAAGATCAAGGCGATGATCGTGTCGGGCGAGCTCGCGCCGGGCGACCGGCTGCCTCCCGAGAAGGAGCTGTCGGAGCGCCTCGGCCTGTCGCGCAACTCGATGCGCGAAGCCGTGAAGGCTCTCGAGGTCATCCGCGTCCTCGACGTGCGGCGTGGCGACGGCACCTACGTGACGAGCCTCGAACCGCACCTGCTGCTCGAAGCGATCTCGTTCGTGGTCGACATGCACGATGACGACTCGATGCTCGAGATCTTCGCCGTCAGACGGATGCTGGAATCGCAGGCGACCGGCCTCGCCGCGACCCTCGGCAGCGACGAGGCGATCGCGGACCTCGAGAGCGAGGTCGGATCGATCGATGCCGGCGTCAGCATCGAGGAGCTCGTCGAGCACGACATCCGCTTTCACCGCGAGATCGTCGGCATGGCCGGAAACGCCTACCTCGCGAGCCTCATCGAGCACCTGAGCAGTCAGACCGTGCGGGCCCGGGTGTGGCGCGGGCTGACCGAGGCCGGGGCGGTCGAGCGCACTCTGTCGGAGCATCGCGCCATCGCCGAGGCCATCGGCCGGCACGACCCGGCGCTCGCCACGTCGCTCGCCACCGCGCACATCGCCGGCGTCGAGCGGTGGCTGCGCCAGGCGGC
>Ga0308161_1003300_pt1 | contig 15852 bp, 8 predicted proteins | sample PhyFR2_FD_201034 | JGI IMG/M metagenome (GOLD analysis project Ga0308161, IMG submission 201034) | Phyllosphere microbial communities from UC Gill Tract Community Farm, Albany, California, United States - DLSLF.R2 | ecosystem: Host-associated > Plants > Phyllosphere > Unclassified | place: USA...
ATACCGATATCCGATCCCTTTTGCTGAAAAAAGATCCTCCTACTCACCGAAATCTTTTACAGGCGAGATGCATCTGTTGACTGCACGTCTAGCAACGAAGGAAGAGATTCAGACTCATCGCAACGTAGCTTACAACCCGTACGATCAACATACCAATAACGTCTGCTATCCACATGCTTCAGCAAATGTAGAGACGCGTGGTGAAGCTGTTTTTGCAGCGCGGAATGCAATCAATGGTAATCGTGCCAACCATTCACATGGAGAATGGCCTTACGAATCTTGGGGAATTAATCAGCGTCCCGATGCGGCGATTACGATTCATTTTGGGCGTAACGTATGGATCCATCAGGTAGTACTGACATTACGGGCAGATTTTCCACATGATAATTATTGGGAGCGGGTGACGTTGACGTATTCGGATGGAAGTTCAGAGCAAGTGAATCTGGTTAAGACGCATCAACCGCAAATCATTTCGATCCAAGAAAAAGCAGTAGAATGGGTTACATTGAGTGAGTTAATCCAATCTGAAGATCCTTCTCCTTTTCCAGCTTTGACACAGTTTGAAATATATGGTCGGGAAGCTTGAGATCGATGTGATTTTTTGATATCATGTTCCACTTATCGTAAAGAACTAATTTTAGTCAGCAAAGTTGGTTTTTTTCATTATGTACACTTGCTCTACGTTTTGCTTTTGCACAAGATGAAGTACATAATATAGATAGATCAACTAATCAGGAGGCGATACATTTGAGTACATCAACGATAGGCGTTCCATTGAAGGGATTTGCAGAATTTAGTCGTAAAGTGGCTGCTGAAGGTGCAGTATTATTGAAAAATGACGGTCAGGTTCTTCCGATTCAGAAAAAAGAAAGCGTTTCAATATTTGGTCGGACGCAGGTCAATTATTATCGCAGTGGTACAGGTTCTGGCGGTAGTGTACATGTAGCGTATACGACTAATCTGTTAGATGGATTACGCAGTAAAGCAGATATTACAGTCAACGAACAATTAGCATCTGTCTATGAAAAGTGGATCGAAGAAAATCCGTTTGATAACGGTGGTGGTGGCTGGGCAGCAGAGCCTTGGTTCCAGAAAGAAATGCCGTTAACCGATGAATTGGTCGCAGAAGCACGTAAACATTCGGACAAAGCGATTATGATCATCGGACGTACTGCTGGGGAAGATCAGGATAATGCAGATGAGCCGGGAAGTTATAAATTAACGATTGAGGAACAATCCATGTTGCAACATGTAACTGCTCATTTTGACCAGACGGTTGTGATCTTGAATGTATCCAATATTGTAGATATGAGCTGGATTAATGATACAGGATACATACACCCGATTAGCAGTGTCATCTACGCATGGCATGGCGGAATGGAAGGCGGTAACGCGATTGCAGATGTGCTTGTTGGTGAAGTGACACCCAGTGGTAAGTTAACCGATACGATTGCGTATTCGATTGCAGATTACCCGTCTACACGTAATTATGGTAACGAATTTAAAAGTGTATATGAAGAAGATATTTATGTAGGTTATCGCTATTTTGAAACGTTTTGCCCGGAGAAAGTACAGTTTGAATTTGGATACGGCATATCTTATACAAACTTTACGATCGATGCCCAAGAAGCTAAAGTGATCTCCAAAGACGGAGAAGAACATATTGAGTTCACGGTCAATGTGCAGAATAGCGGGTCTACGTTTGCAGGTAAAGAAGTGGTACAAGTCTATGTAGAAGCACCTCAAGGAGAACTGGGTCAACCTGTCAAAGTGTTAGCAGGGTTCGGCAAAACGAAGCTGTTACAACCGGGAGAAGCAGAAACGTTAACGATTACGTTCTCTATCTCTTCCTTAGCTTCCTACGATGATAGCGGAGTAACAGGGCACCGTTCTGCTTATGTTCTGGAAAGTGGGACGTATATTTTCCATGTAGGAACCAGTGTGAAAAAGGTACAACCTGTACAGGTAAATGGACAAAGTGGTTATGTACTGGAACAGTTGCATGTGGTGGAGCAATGTGCAGAAGCGATGGCTCCTGTTGAAAGCTTTAATCGGGTCAAACCGGGCACTCGCAAAGAGGATGGCACGTATGAACTGAGTTCTGTCGAAGCTCCAACACGCCAGATTTCGCTAAAAGAACGCATTCAGCAAAACCTTCCTGAAACCCTAGCGCAGACAGGAGATAAAGGACATAAGCTGAAAGATGTAGCCGATGGCAAAGTCAGTATCGAAGAATTTGTTGCTCAATTGAATAATGAAGACTTGGCTGCTCTAGTCCGCGGAGAAGGGATGAGTAGTCCTCTGGTAACATCAGGGACAGCATCTGCTTTTGGCGGCGTGAGTGACAATCTATTTGGCTATGGTATTCCAGTCGCATGTACAGCAGATGGCCCGTCTGGGATTCGTATGGATAGCGGAGAGCAATCTACACAGGTGTCGATTGGAACACTGCTTGCGGCAACATGGAATAGTGAACTGGTTGAAGAATTGTATATGATGGAAGGTCAGGAAATGCTGATTAACCATATTGATGCTTTACTTGGACCGGGACTTAATATTCGTCGTAGTCCATTAAATGGACGTAACTTTGAGTATTTTTCAGAAGATCCGTTGATCTCAGGTGTATTTGCAGCGGCTTGTACCCGTGGAATTATGAAAGGCGGTTCGAATGCGACACTGAAGCATTTTGCTTGTAATAATCAGGAGAAACATCGTAGTAAAGTCGATGCTGTCGTCTCTGAACGTGCGCTGCGCCAGATTTATTTAAAAGGATTCGAGATTGCTGTGAAGCAAGGTGGAGCGAACTCGGTCATGACTTCATACAATCCGATTAACAGCCATTGGGCGGCTTCCAATTATGATCTAAATACAACGATTCTACGTGGTGAATGGGGCTTTAACGGTATCGTGATGACCGACTGGTGGGCGATTATGAATGATACGGCAGAAGCCGGTCCTGCTGATCGCAAAAACATGAACGCTATGGTACGTGCGCAAAATGATCTGTATATGGTTGTGCCTAACTATGGAGCAGAGACGAACGCTTGGGGCGATAACACGATCGAATCATTAGCGAATGGATCTTTAACCGTAGGCGAGTTACAACGTTGTGCGATTAATATTTGTGAATTTATTATGCAAGCGCCTGTGTTTGCCCGTAAAGAAGCCTTTGTTGAAAGTATTGATCTATTTAAAGGCAATGCAGGCTTATCCGCAGAACAGGCACAAAAAGTAACACCTAACCAACCGATTCCACTGGATACCGATGAATCTACATTTATCGAAGTCAAAGAAAGCGGAATGTACCGATTGTTCGCTTATGTCATGTCACCTGACAATGATCTGGCGCAAAGTGCTTGTAACTTAACGTTCAATGATCAGCTTGTGACCACGATCCAGACGAATGGAACAGAAGGCAAGTGGGTTACACAGAAGTTAGTGAAGGTGGAATTAGAAGCAGGAGTATACGAATTGAAGTTTGAATTTGTGAAGCCAGGGATTGAAGTGAAGCATCTGGAATTGAGAAAAGTGTAAGTATTCTTCATAAAATGAAAGATAACAAAACCACTAGTGAGCAAAGGGCTAGTGGTTTTTGCTATCCTTTTTTAACTATTTTCCACTAATTTCAAAATTAAGCATTGAAAAGTATAGCCATAGTAGAGTAATATGGCTATATAATATGCAATTATATTAATTTATTAATATTTATATTAACTATAGAGAGTAGATAGGAGAATAATTATGACTCGACTACAAGATCAACTCATCGTACATTATAAGTTTGATAACCCCGAACATATTGAGCAAGATTCTTCAGGTAAAGGAAATGATGGGATCGTCGCAGGAGTGACCAAACCTGTAATCTCTGAAGTTTTTGGTAGACATGCAGTTACGTTTGCAGGTGGACGAAATGGTAGTTCATTTATCCAGCTTCCTGTTGATGCACTTCAAAATGTAAGCGATAACAATGGAATAACAATCACAACATGGGTGAATTTAGGAATGGGAGTAAGTATCTGGGAGCGCCTTTTTGATTTTGGTAATGGAGAAGGAAGTCCTTCTTTATTTATGACACGCCAGATGCGCGGAACGCTGACTGCTGATGGCGATCTAGCGATAGATCCGGGTAAAGGATTTGTGCGAGACGAATGGATGCATGTGGCTTTATCTGTGAAAGGAACAGAAGGTGGAACGCTCAGTAGTGCCGGCCCTGTGGTCTATGTAAACGGTGAAGTACTTGCCGATGGATCGATTAGCCAGACGTCTAGCGGTAACTATGCACGCTTGCGTCACTTTTTCCAAGCATTTGCAGAACAGACTACCAAGAATGCAAATTATATCGGACGTTCTCAGTTTGTTGCGGATGATGATTTTGTGGGTTCGCTAGCTGATTTCCGTGTCTATGAAGCAGGATTATCTGCGGATGAGATTATAGAAGTGATGTGCGATTCATTAACCGATGAAGAGATCATTGGACTAGCACGAGATAAATATTTGTCTTTCCCAACAACGATTATTACCAAAGATATTGCATTACCACAGGAATTGATGGGTGGACGGGTAAATGTAGCATGGACTTCCAATCAACCAGCATGGTTATCGGATCAAGGCCAGATGGGACAAGTCACTGAGCCACAAGCAGTTACATTAACAGCTGTATTGACTCGAGGCACGACTAGACTTGAAAAGAGTTACCACGTGTCTGTATTACCTGCTCAATTGCCGCCGTATACGCTAACTATTCATGGCGATCAGGAAGTATTGGATGTTAGTGAAGTGATGTACGGTTTATTTTATGAAGATATTAATAATGCAGCCGATGGCGGAATCTATGCAGAATTGATACAAAATCGTTCGTTTGAATCGTTTGCATTTGATACCTATTCTCATGCTTCTGGTGAATGTGGATGTTCGACTGGACGTAACCGTGAGCCGTTATTTGCATGGTTTGGAGATACAGAGCAGATGACTCCACAATCCAGTGGTGGGTTAAATGAACACTTTGGCGTACAAGATCCAGAAGTGAACTCTTATTATGTGACAGTAGCGGATGAAGCAACGATTTATAATCGAGGATTTGGCGATACCAATCATAATTGTGCGATGGCGATTCGTACAGGGGCGCAGTATAACTTCACGATTTGGGCAAAAGCGGAATCTGCTGGAAGCATCACGATCCAACTACAATCTGCTGAGCATGATAGCATCAGCGAGCCAATTACGATACCGATTGAAGGCAATCACACATGGAAAAAATACGGAGTCGATGTTCCGATTACGTTGACAGGTACAGCAGATACATTTGGTCAGTTAGCGATTACGTTTGATGGCGAAATCTCTATTGATATGGTCTCCTTGATGCCGTTCGATGTATGGGGGGCGACAGAAGAAGTGTCATCGTCTTCTGCTCATGCTAACTATACAGGCAATCCGAATTACCGTTTGCGTAAAGACCTAGTCAATGCACTGGTTGAAATGCATCCCAAGTTTTTACGTTTTCCAGGTGGTTGTATCTCTGAGGGTTCATTTATCTGGGAAAATGTATACGACTGGAAAGACTCAATCGGAGATATTGAATTACGCAAAGAAAACTTTAACGTCTGGGGCTATATGATGACGATGGGTCTCGGTTATATGGAATATTTCCAATTAGCTGAAGACTTGAATGCTGTGCCTCTTCCTGTCATGGCATGTGGTGTATTGTGTCAGGCACGCTCTGATTATGCGCATCCAGCAGGTGGGGAATTACGGGATTATTTTATTAAGAACTTTACCGATCTGATCGACTTTGCGATTAGTATGGATTTTGAAAATAATGAATGGGCAGCCATGCGTCGCCATATGGGACATGAAGCACCATTCGATCTTCGTTATCTAGGCGTTGGTAATGAAAACTGGGGTGTAGAGTTTTTTGCTAACTTTGAAGTGTTTAAGGTCGCGATTGATCAGTACATGGAGAAGCATTATCCGAATCATGAACTGCATATTATCTCAACCGTTGGAGCGCAAGCAGATGATGATGCCTACCAACAAGGCTGGAAATTTTTGAGTGGCAATATGGAAGGGTCAGCAGAAGTGGCTTTTGCCGATGGGGAGAAAGTAACCGAAGAAACCGTCACATGGTATAAAGATCAATCCAATTATATGGATACGATTGCCGATGAGCATTATTACCGTTCCAATGAATACTTACTCAGTAATGCAGACCGTTACAACTATTACTATCGAGCGTATCATCCAGATGGCAGTATCGACTGGCAACAATCGTCCAAAGTATTTGTCGGTGAATATGCATCTACCGATAAAAACACACTTGCAGGCGCTGTAGCCGAAGCCGCCGTGATCACTGGTTTTGAAAATAATGCAGATGTGGTTCGTCTAGCTGCTTATGCACCACTATTTAACAAAGTATTAACCGATGGAACATACCGCTGGACACCGGATTGTATCTGGTTCGATGATGAAAGTGTCTGGTTTACTCCGAACTATTATGTACAGCATTTGTATGCGAAATATCTGGGAACAAAAGTACTGGGAACTTCCTTTTCAACTTATAAAAATGGAAAATCGATCGAATGGATTCCGCGTGGTGGGATCGAGCTTGCGACTGGAAATGCTGAGATGATCGTTAGCCGTGTCAAAGTGATATCCAATAAGGACCATTCTGTACTGCTGGAACAAGATTTCACACAAGAGTTACAACCGATCTGGCAAGACATTCCGGGTTCTGTAGGCTACACGATCGATCCAGCACAAGGATTAATTTTGAAAGCACAAGCAAGTGGGCTTAATGGACTTTATATTATCAATGAAGAGTGGACAGATTACACAGTGGAGGTGATGGCTTCTAGAGTATCTGGTACAGATGGATTTTACATTGGTGCAGGTCTGACTGATATCTCTGCGGAGAACAAAGATGTGATCGAGTATGCGATTGGTTATGGCGGTCAGGCTACAGGTGTTAAAGTGCATAAGCAAGGCGTAGAAAGCTATACATTAGGTGATTATTCGACCAGTACAGCCGCAGGTAATCTAAGAGCAGCTAGCTATGAACCGATCACTAATCATACACCGTATACGATTACAGTTAATTATGGTGGGGATACAGGCAATCGCTTAATCTGCTTCTATACAGACGGTCAGACAACAAGTAAAGTACACGATTACAAGCTAGAAGCCTACAACCGTGAAGTATTCCATTCCGTCACCAAAGACGAGAAGCATATCTATATCAAATTAGTAAATGCTGATGATGCTGACAAAGCTACACGCATCAACCTGCAAGCATTAAACGTCTCACCAACAGCCCAATTCATCACATTAACTGGTGATGCTGAACTTGTACATGTTCCCAATGTAAACAAAAAGAACGACGAAAAAGTGGTACCTCAAGACCAACAGCTACAGATCGAGGATCAATCGTTAGTCGTTCCATTGTCTGCAAATTCTGTGAATGTGCTGGTGTTGGATATACAGTCGTAATTATTCAATTTCTCTTTTTATTTTAGTCACAAAGAGCGGATGACTATAGTCCGCTCTCATCTTTATTATGTGGAAGGGGCACAAGTAATGAATAAAGGTTGGATTCAAAAAGCAACTGCACTGACATTGATGATCTCATTAACGATTCCTGCGATTGGTTTTGGAGGAGCTACATCTCATGCAGAAGAATATGAGTTGAAGCAAACCGTCACTAGCCCTACATTTTCCAATGTATCGGTACATGATCCTTCGATTATCAAATCAGGTGGAACATTCTATGTATTTGGTTCACATATTTCTGCTGCTAAATCACAAGATTTAATGAATTGGACTTCATTTGCAAACGGTTACACTACTCCGGGAAATACGATCTATGGCGATCTTTCCAAAAACCTAGCTGGTTCATTCAAATGGGCAGGCGAAAATGATGCAGATAGTAAAGGTGGATTCTCGGTCTGGGCGCCAGATGTGATCTGGAATCCTAAATATGTGAATGCGGATGGCACCAAAGGTGCATATACTATCTATTACTGCACATCTTCTACCTATATTCGCTCTGCCATCGGTATGGCGGTATCTCAAAAAATAGAAGGACCTTATACGTATGTCGATACAATGATCTATTCTGGATTTACCAAAGATAAAGCATTCGACAACAACAGTACAGTTGATAAAAAATGGACGAACACCAATATCCAGACGTTGATCAATCAGAAAAAATTAAGTGGTGAAAGTTCAGCATGGTTCAATGCAGACGGAACCTATGCGAATCAGAACTATCCTAATGCGATAGATCCAACGATATTTTCGGATACGAAAGGTAAGCTATGGATGACTTATGGTTCATGGTCTGGCGGTATTTTTGTATTAGAAATCGATGCCAAAACAGGCAAACCGATCTATCCGGGCAAAGATGGGCAAACCAAAGATGGACGCTTGATTGATCGTTATTTCGGCACCAAAGTTGCTGGTGGTTACGGTCAGTCTGGTGAAGGCCCTTATATTCAATACAACAAAGAAAGTGGATACTACTATCTGTATATGACGTATGGCGGATTGGCTGCAAATGGTGGATACAATATGCGTATGTTCCGCGCAACCAAGCCAGATGGCCCATATCAAGATGCGAAAGGGCAACAAGCAACATGGCCTGCGCAAACGTCTAATGTGACGTATGGTAATAAGCTAATTGGTAATTATTTATGGGATAGCAAAGTAGGCGATCCCGGGTATGGAGAAAACTTCGGCTATGTTTCTCCAGGTCACAACTCGGTCTACACCGATGATAAAACAGGGCAGACATTCCTTGTCTTCCATACTCGCTTCCCAGCGAGAGGTGAAGAGCATGAACTTCGTATTCACCAGATGTATATCAATAAAGAAGGCTGGCCTGTTGTATCTCCTTACCGGTATGCAGGTGAGACGTTAGCTAAAGTAAGTGAAGAGATGGTGGTAGGCGATTATCAATTTATCGATCATGGGAATGATTCTTCTGCGGCGACCAAAAATACACAATATATTCGTCTCAACAAAGATCGTACGATCTCGGGCGAACTGCAAGGTACATGGCAGAAAAAAGGTACAGCAGATGCTATACTCACGATTGATGGTGTGAAGTATACAGGTGTATTTGTGAAAGATTGGAATCCAGTGACCAAGCAGTATAATATGACATTCACAGCCTTATCGACCAATGGAACAATGGGTTGGGGGAGTCGTCTCGTTGAGGAATCGGATAAGCAAGTGGTCGCAGATGTGTATAGTGATCTAAGTCTAGGTGATGTATCCAATATAATCAGCAATGTACAATTGCCGACTGTAGCAAGTCGTGGCACATCGGTAGTCTGGACAAGTTCCAATCCAGCAGTTGTTAGTAATACAGGTGTAGTCACTCGTCCACAAGCAGGACAAGCACCAGCGAATGTTACACTGACTGCTTCTATTAGCAAAGGTAGCATCAAACAAACTAAAGTATTTCAGGTAACCGTACAACCTTTTGTAGAAGCTACATTAACAGCGCAATATAGTTTTGAACATAATTTAAAAGATACAACAGCAACATTTGGACAAGGAACAGTGACTGGAGATCGCTTAGACTCTACAGTGGGAACGATTACGTATGGTACTGGAGTCAGTGGACAATCGGCTGTTTTCAACGGGACATCTGGTATTCGTTTGCCACAAGGATTGATCTCTAACAATTCGTATTCGGTTGCGGTATGGGTGAAGCCAGATCAATTGACAACCTACTCACCTGCCTTTTTCGGGGCGAAAGATACCGATCACTGGGTAAGCTTAATTCCGCGTGGTGCGACAGCAGACAAGGCGATGGTCTGGTCGGGCACAGCGTGGTATGACGGAGTGACGGGCGTGACGATTCCAGCGAATCAATGGACACATCTAGCTTTCTCTGTCGATGAAGGTAGCTTAACGATCTATGTGAATGGCGTCCAGCAGTTTAGCGGGACGAACTTCCCGGATATTTTTACAGGTGGTAACGCTAGCTTCGGTCTAGGTGTGAACTACTGGGATACTCCTTTCAAAGGGCAGATGGATGAGTTACGTATTTATAAAGGCAGTCTAACACCTGCTCAGCTTTCTCAATTAGCGAAATCATAAAAACATCCAAGATTGCGCCAAAGTATTGTTCTTTCATGTAAAGAGTGATATATTCATGTACGCAATCGACGAACATGAGCTTGGACAACAAGCTTATTATATTGACACTATCAATCATGCTCTTCAGTTGCTTTTGACCTGAAGAGCTTTTTTTATACTATTTTTTTCTAGTTATATTGTAATAAAGCCCTTTTGATACACTAATGTCGGTCTATTTCTCAGGTATGCCCATTCTAATGTAAAAGAAGTGAACTATGATGCAACCATTTGAACTTAAGTTTAAGCGAAGTCATCGACTACTGGATAAATACTTTTCAGGATCAACGATTCATTATCGTCAGATGATCGCGCTGTTTGTACCGATTTTGATCGATCAGATTTTTATTATGGGATTGAACTTAATCAATACCGCAATGATCAGTTCAGCAGGTGTAGCCGCAGTCAGTGCTGTCAATATGATCGATTCGATCAATATTTTTCTACTGAGTGTATTTATTGCTGTTGCGACAGGCGGAACCGTAGTTGTTGCTCAGTACAAAGGACGCGAAGATGAGCGTGGAGTCTCTGAAGCGAGTGCAGGAGCCGTTTCTTCGGTCTCTTTACTGGCGATAGCCGTAGCTTTATTCGGGATTATTTTTCATGCACCGATTTTGAATATCCTTTTTGGATCGGCTGAAGCGGATGTGATGAATCTAGCACGAACGTATTTAATCGGAAGTTGTACTTCTTTTCTGGGCATAGCGATCGTGGAAGCCGTATGTGGAGCATTACGTGGGGTAGGTAGTACACGAGCTTCATTGATGTTATCGCTGATTATGAATTTAATTTATGTGTTGTTGAATTTTGTCTTTATTAACGGGTTACATATGGGCGTATTCGGAATGACATTGTCGGTGAATATTGCAAGATATTTGGGCGCTGCTTGTGCAATCTATTATCTGTTCAAAATGGATGTTAACCTGAAAGTTCAATTGCGTGAGATTCTGATTATCAAGTTCTCGATGTTGAAAAGAGTACTCTTTATCGGTCTTCCTTTTGCCGCTGAACAAATGTTTTTCAATGGGGGTAAAATTTTAACCCAGATTTTTATTGTAGGTATGGGAACGTATGCCATCGCTACGAATGCGATCTGTTCTTCATTAGCAGGCGTGATGCAGATTCCAGCCAATGCATTAGCGCTTACGATTATTACAGTAGTTGGTCAGTGTATTGGTAGCGGACATATCCAAGATGCTCGCAAATTTACCAAGTCATTTCTCATTTTATCGTCGCTTTCATTTGTCGTGATGGGATTATTGATCTTCCCATTCTTCTATCCATTAATCTCAATTTTTAATCCGCCAGCAGAGATTGTAGACGATATTTTCTTAGTTCTTTTAATCAATACGATTGCTCAAGTTCCTTTGTGGGCGATTGCGTTTATCACTCCTTCTTCTTTACGTGCAGCAGGAGATTCCAAGTTTACTTCACTGGTGTCAATGTTATCCATGTGGTTATTCCGGGTTGTACTGGGTTATATCCTTGGAATTACGCTAGGTTGGGGTATTCTCGGGATCTGGATCGCGATGGATTGTGAATGGGCCGTCAGAGGATTGATCTTTATGAAACGTTTCCGAGGAAATAAATGGCTTCAACATCGAGTCATTTAGACAAATATCAATAAGCCTTGATTGCAGATGCAAGACGTCTGTAGTCAGGGCTTTTTTTGCGTTATTTTAAAGTGTAGTGAAATAGGGACATTACTAATAGAATGCTAGACAGTCATCAGATTACGTTTATAATGGGACATGTTCAGGTCTTTAATCAAGAAAGGATGAGTATGAATTGCAAAAGTCTCAAATATATCGTCTGCTTCGTCTGGGTTGTGTATTATGTATCGGATTATTGATCGCTTGTAGTCAACCTTCAGCAGAAGCAGCAACGAACACATATTATGTCTCGCCTACAGGTAAAGATAGTCAGAAAGGAACAATCACTTCTCCCTGGAAAACGCTCCAACATGCAGCAGATACAGTACCCGCAGGCAGTACGGTCTATCTAAGAGAAGGTGTCTATAAGCAACAGCTAGCGATTACTCGCTCAGGATCAGCAAGCAAAGGCAATATTACGTTTACTCCTTATTCTTCGGAAAAAGCAGTCTTGGATGGAACAGGTCAAGCTGTCGATGGACTTCAAGGAATGATCGATATTCAAAATGCTAGTTATATTACGATCAAAGGATTAGAAATTCGTAATTATACGACTACTCATGCAGATGAAGTACCAACAGGCATCAGTATACAAGGAGCAGGTAGTCATATTCAAATTACAGGAAATAAAATTCATGATATTAAAAGTACGGTCTCATTATCAGGTAATCATGCAACAGGTCGAGATGCACATGGTATAGCAGTGTATGGCAACAAAGCGCCAGAGTCGCTACATGATATTACGATCGATCATAATGAGTTATACAATCTCGTATTGGGCTCAAGCGAATCGCTAGTCGTCAATGGGAATGTAGAGAAATTTACGATCAGTCATAATCGTTTACATGATAACGATAATATAGGGATTGATGTGATCGGATATGAAGGAACAGCGCCTAATGTGAAGTACGATGTTGCTCGTCAAGGCGTGATCAAAGGCAATACCATCTACAATATCTCATCTAATCGCAATCCTTTTTACGGGAAAAAAATACCCAATAACAGCAACTCGGCAGGGGCTATCTATGTGGATGGTGGCAAAGATACAGTGATTGAACAAAATAAAGTGTATAACAACGATATTGGGATTGAGATCGCTTCAGAACATGCCGGCAAATCAACCGACAATATTACAGTGCGTAGCAATATTATTTTCAGCAATCGACTTACAGGCATAGCGATGGGCGGATATGATACCGAGCGGGGTTCAACGATCAATAGTCATATTATGAACAATACGCTGTATAAGAACGATACCCTCAATCGTGGTAACGGACAGTTGTATGTGCAATATGATACACGCAACAATGTGATCAAAAATAATATTATGGTCGCTGGTGCATCCAATGTGCTTATCTACAATGAATATACCAAAAATAGTGGCAATATTATTGATTATAATCTGTACGATGCACCGAATGGTAGCGCAGAAGCCACATGGATTTGGAAAAATAAAGAGTATGCAGGCTTTCCAGATTATCGTAAACGTAGTGGTAACGATGCTCATTCACTATTTGCTAATCCCAAATTAGTAGATCCTGCGAAGCAAAATTTCCATATACAACAAAGCTCACCAGCCATTCATCAAGGGATTGCTGATCCATCTATAGTAGGTACACTGGATATCGATGGACAACTTCGCAAAAGTCATTCGCCGATTACTATAGGTGCTGATCAATAACAATCATAATGCAGTTACATTTTAAATATGGAGCCAGTACCGTATTCCAAGTCCAACCAGTATACCGATGACAACAGTAAGCAGAAATGAACGGGTGACTTTAATCATTAATGCAGCTACTATAGAGCCACCGAGAATAGGCAATGAGATAGAAGATGATCCATGGTTAGTCGTAAATATTTGATCTACAATAAGCGCCACCATAATCGCAATCGGAATAAAGTTGAAATACAAGCGCAGGGTGGGATTCAATACTCGCCCTGCCATCATTTCAACGCCCATCAGACGTGACAGAAAAGTCACGATACATAGAACAATAATCAAAACCCACGGTTCAGCCATGATGTGACCTCCTTGCAATATAGAGTCCAACCAATGGAGCGATAATACCTGTTAAAATAAGATTAAATTCACTATTTGGCATCATATGATGCAATAGACTAGCCATACCTAGCGCTGTGATAGCAGTAGCAATAATCGGTTTGTGAGTCAGAGCAGGAATAAGTAAGGCTACAAATGTAATTGGAAAAGCCAAGTCCAATCCCCAACGTACAGGATCAATAAGATCACCAAGGTAGGCACCGATATAAGAAGCAACAACCCATGCACTATAAAATGTTCCTGCCACCACTCCAAAATACAAAGGATCTGCTCCATACTTCTGATAACGTATATTTCCCAGAACAAATGATTCATCTGATACACCAAATGCTAATAACCAGCGATATTTTCGAGAAGCAGGTGCTAGATTATCTGCCAGTGCAGCTCCATATAACAAGTTACGCAAATTAAGCAATACCACAGTGATCAGCATACTTGGCAAAGCAGCCCCTGATATAAACATAGCCACGATCACCAATTGCACAGAACCGGAAAAGACGAGCAGAGACATCAGTATCGTACTCCACAGACTCCAATGTGCTTGTGTAGCCAGTACTCCATAAGATAATCCATAAGCGGCTATCGCTAATGCTAAAGGTAAAGCTTCAAGTAAAGCGGTTCTAACGGTTTGCTGTTTAGTGAGCATATACCAATTCTCCTTGTATTCTATTTTGTGAAAGTATAAAGTAATAACTAAATAGTATATTATAATTAACTTTTGTATGATTATAGTATAAATTATGTTTAAAAGTAAAATACAATTAACTTTTTATAAAATTAAATATACTTTCGTGTAGAATAAATAAGAAAGAACTGAATATAAAAGGAGCTTATTATGGATACAACTGCTGAATTTCAAGGAAAAGAAGAAGAAGTGGGTAAGCAGATCGGAATTAACTTACGACAATTTCGGACAGCTAAAGGGATTACAATCGAAGCCTTTGCCAAGCAAATAGGAGTGAGTAAATTAACATTGATTAAGATTGAACAGGGAGAAGCGAACCCTACGTTATCTGTGATCTGGAAAATTGCAGATGGTTTACATATTCCGATTGCAGCATTGTTATCTGGAGAGTCAGATGTGTCTATTATTCGCAAACAAGAAGGGATGCAGTTAAAAAGTTCAGACGATGCTTTTGTAGTCGAACCTTTATTTCGCTCGAATGGATTTGAGTTATATCGAGGATATTTACAGCCGAATCGCTCATACACATCTGAAGCACATCAAGCTGGAGTGACTGAATTTGTAACCGTAATGTCAGGTCAACTTACAGTAGAAGTGAATCAAGAACGGTATGATTTGATGAAGGAAGAATGTATTCGTTTCAAAGCGGATCGTCAGCATACGTATAGTAATTCATCTGAATCTATGGCTATTTTACATTTTGTGATTACCTATCATTAAGATGGTCTGATCTGTATTCAAGCCAATCAATAAAATAAGTGTATACAAAAAATAAAGCTGCTGGATTAATTATCCAACAGCTTTTATAGTAACACAGTCGCAGAATAACACCATAAAAGGGTGCGTATCCTGTTCTTTTTATCTACATATATAGAGGGTTAAATTTACGCTTCGCCCCATGCACGATCACCGGTTAAATACTTTTCCGTCAAAATGGAAAGCAGTTGAATACCCACTTCATTTTGTCCGCCTTCAGGAATAATCAGGTCTGCATATTTTTTGGAAGGTTCAATAAAAGCTTCATGCATCGGTTTGACTGTGGTTAAATACTGCTGGTGAATCGATTGAATACTACGTCCACGCTCTTCGATATCTCGCAACACACGACGTAAAATTCGCACATCTGGATCGGTATCGACAAATACTTTGATATCGAGTTCTGCACGCAATTTCTCATCAGATAATACATGCAAACCTTCCACAATCGCAATATGATTGGGATGCAATTCGAGCGTCTGATCCACAAATCGTGAGTCGGTTGTAAAATCGTATACAGGAGCAAAAGCCGCCTGTCCTTGTTTGAGCAAATTGAGATG
>Ga0308161_1003301_pt1 | contig 15852 bp, 13 predicted proteins | sample PhyFR2_FD_201034 | JGI IMG/M metagenome (GOLD analysis project Ga0308161, IMG submission 201034) | Phyllosphere microbial communities from UC Gill Tract Community Farm, Albany, California, United States - DLSLF.R2 | ecosystem: Host-associated > Plants > Phyllosphere > Unclassified | place: USA...
CCCATGGAAATCAGGTTGGCAGGCAATCCCTGAATTTTCAACATAATAATGGCAAATAAGAAAGCCAAAGGAATTACTGATGCTACAATAAAGGTTGTTCTCCAGTTGTAAAGGAATATAAATACGATGATAGAAACCAGAATAACTCCTTCAATAAGGTTTTTGGAAACAGTATGAACTGTCGTATTTACCAATTCTGTACGGTCAATGATCGGAACAATCTGAACATCACCGGGAAGTTCTCCCCCATTCAGTTCTTCTATCCTGTCTTTCAGTCTTGCAATAACTTCACTTGGGTTTTCACCTCTAAGCATGATCACAATTCCTTCTACGACATCATTCTCTTTGTTATATCCTACCTGACCTAATCTTGGCTTTGCTGAAATTTTCACTTCAGCCACATGCTTTACCAGAATGGGTGTAGATCCTTTTACTTCGATCTGAATATTCTCAATATCTTCTTTTTTCTCTAAAAGACCAATCCCCCGCACTACATAAGCCTGATCTCCTTTTGCCACTACATCTCCTCCTACATTAATATTACTCTTGGAAACCGCTTCATACACATCCAGGGGGGAAAGGTCATAATTGTGTAATTCCGTAGGATTAATTTTTATTTCATATGTTTTTTCTTCGCCACCAAAGCTTACCACATCAGCAACACCGGGAACCGCCAGTAATTCTCTTTCTACCACCCAGTCCTGAATAGCTGTCACTTCTTTGATCGGAAGTTTACTTTTGATAATATATCTGTAAATTTCACCTGTAGCACCAGAGGGAGGTTCAATACTGTATTCTGCTCCAGCGGGAAGCTCTACATTTCCGAGTTTATTGGAAGCATACTGCTGGGCATAAAAATCATTGACATGATCATCAAAAATAACCGTCACCACTGACAATCCAAATAAGGAAATAGAACGCACCGAAGTTTTGTTCGGGATCGCATTCATTTCTTTGGAAATAGGCAGTGTAACAAATTTTTCTATTTCTTCAGCACTTCTTCCAGGCCACTGGGTAATAACTCTTACTCTGGTATTGGTAACATCCGGAAATGCTTCAATAGGAGTATGCATATAGGAATAGATTCCTCCGGCCAGCAAAAGAAAAGTTCCCAAAAGAACAATCAATGAGTTTTTTAAAGAGAAGGAAACAATATTCTGTACAAATTTTCGCATTACTTCGTGGAATTATTTAATTGGTTTTTCAGGTTTTCATAAATCAGCAGTCCGTTGGAAGCAATGACATTTTCACCTGGTTTTAAATTGCCTTCTACATAGATATACTGGCTATTGGAAGCAATCTCCTCCACCGGTCTTATTTCTAGCTCACAGTCTTTTTTGTAAACCACAACATAGCTTTGGTTATTATCAAAGATTAAAGCTTTCGCAGGAATAGCCAATGCACTTTTGTTTTGTGAATTCACTGGTAATACAACATCTGCAGACATTCCCGGTCTTAGCTTCATCCCATTATTATCCATAATGATTTTAGCCTTGAGTACCCTTTCGTTTTCGTTGAAAACCTGAGAGATATTATCAATCTTTCCGGAGAAACTGTCGTCCGGATAAGCAAGAGTCTTTACCACTACCGGCTGATCTACATAAACATGTCTCATATTGGTTGCATACACATTGGCCATTACCCACACTTTATCCAGATTGGAAATCGTAAAAAGCTGATCTCCTCCTGCTGTAACCGGCATTCCTTTGGAAATATTCTTTGAAATAACATATCCATCCGCAGGTGCTTTTATCTGAATGGTATTTCCTCCTGCGGAATAAAGCTGCATATTTTTCTGTGTCTTGGAAATATTGGATTGCAAGATGGCCACTTCTGATTTTGCTTCCTGTAAATCTTTCTGAGAGGCAATATCATCTTTATACATAGCCTCTACAGAAGACAGCTTTCTTTTCGCTACTGCAAGCTGAGCCTGTAATGTTTGGGTATCATCCTGCATCTCGTTGACAGCTGTACTTTTTATACTGGCCAGAGTTTGTCCTTTTTTTACATAATCTCCAAGGGAAAAATAGGTATCTATCACGACTCCGTCTACAAGACTTACAAAAGGAACCGTTTTATCCGAGTTACTCTCCACTTCTCCCGTGAGCGTGATACTTTCTTCTATAGGAAGCATTTCTGCTTTAACGAGTTTAATATCTTTTTTCAGCTCTTTACTGATGCAGTACCTTTTTTCAGCTTCTTTATTTTCTTCTTTTCCGGCACAGCCTGTAAAAATAATGAGGGCAGACAGGTAAGCCGCAGCAATGTATTTGGTAATATTTTTGTTCATATCTTATAAGTCTTGTCCTACAACATACTGCAGGTTTTCGTAGTATTGATTAAGTTCTTTTTTGGTATCCAGTATGATCATTTTATTTCCGATGTAGGTATCCAGAAAATCCATATACTCCAGCATGCTGATATTTCTTAATCTGAAATTTTTCTCATGGCTTACCAGTAATCCATCCAATGTGGATTCATAATTTTCATCGATCTCTTCTGAAACCTCCTGGGTACGGATATAGTTTCTAAAAACAGAGACAATTTCATTCTCTGATCTCAGCATATTCTTGCGGGTCTCAAGTTTGCTTTTCTCAATTTCAAGCCTCGCTTCCTGAATATTCCCTTTGTTACGGTCGAAAATGGGCAGATCCATAGAAACACCCAATCCTATAAAGTCTTTCATAATATTTCCGCCACGGTCGTATCCAACAGAAACAGCAACATCCGGTGTTTTCATAGCATTTTGAATTTCGAGATTTTTGGCGGCGTGTTTCTCCTTATTTTTTGAAATCATGATATCAGGACGGTTTTCTTTCGCCTTTTCCATCCATTGGGCCACCTCCAGTTCTGAAAGTTGCTTTTCAGGCATGATAAATGAATCTGAAATCACTAGATACGTTTGAGAAGGCAGCATCAATAAAGCCTTCAGCTCTACCTGCTGCTCTTCGATTTCCTGTTTTAATGAAATCAGTTTTTTCTTGAATTCAATTTCCTGTGCTTTCAGACGGACATATTCAGCTTTACTTATATTTCCCAGCGTCAATTGATTGTTATAGGATTTTGTTAATTTCTCAATAGAAGCTATCTGTCCCTGGTAAATTTTCTGCTGTTCCTGATTATAAAGGATCTCAGTGATAGTATTTCTGAGTGTTTTCTTAAGCTCACGCAACACTTCCTGCAGTTCGTACTTCTCTCCTTCCACTTCTATTTTCTGCAGTTCAATATTTTTCCGTCTTTTACCCGCAGTCTGAATCACCTGTTCTATCTCAGCAGAAATCTGAGTATTTTTTCCCCAGTTTCCGATAAGCGCAGGCTGTTCTTCGATATCATAGGTTCTCCATAGATTCACTTCGCTGATACTTAATTTGGGATTAGGCCAGTATTTAGCCTGAACAGCTCTTGCTTCGGCTTGTGAAATTTCAAGCTTCTGTGCAATGAGGTCAAGGTTTTTAGCCAGAAAAATAGTCTCAGCTTCCTTTCTTCCAATTTTCAGAGTATCTGAAATCTGTGCTGAAAAGAAACTGAAACAATGAATATAAAATAGTGTAAAAAATAGCTTCTTCAAGGTCTCTTATTTTAAGACTACAAAGCTATTTGTCTAATATTAGAGGGAATTTTAAACAGAATTAAAATACGGTTAGTTCAACATTAGAGTTTGATTAGAACTTTTTTAAAACACGAAAAACACAAATCTTTTCACAAATAACACGATTACGAATGGGCAGGAAATTCCAGAAGAACATTGGTTCCCACATTGACCCTAGAATCAATTTTCATTGCAATATGATGGTGGTCGAAGATACTTTTCGAAAGGGATAAACCAATTCCACTGCCTTTTACAGCATCTACGTTTTTACCTCTGTAGAAAGTCTCAGCTATTTTCGTAAGATCATCTGACGGAATTCCTCTCCCTTCATCTCTTACCTCAATATACAGCTGATTATTTTTCTCTGATAATACAACCACTACCGGTTTATCATAGGAATACTTGATTGCATTTTCAACGATATTATACAGCGCTAAATATAACAGGGTTTCATTTCCGGGAAACTCCAGCAAAGCAGGTTTTGTGACCTGAAGCTGTATTTTAATGGATGAATTGTTTTCTTTTGCTTTCGGTTCTAATTTCTCGTAGATTTTCCAGATCAGTTCATCCACTCTCATTTGTTGATGAGAGGCTTCAAGTTTGGTCATTCCGGACATCAGCAAAAGATTGTTGAGAATATTTTCAATCTCGTATACGTTTTCCAATGATTCTTTCGCTACTTCTCTATACTCTTCCGGAGTTCTGTCTTTTTGGGCAAAGACTTCCAGATTTCCGGAGATTGCAGCCAAGGGAGTTTTAAATTCGTGAGAAACGTAATTGATAAAGTTCTGCTGTAAGAGAACATTTTCCGAAATTCTACCCAATAGTTTATTGTATGATTTTATAAGATCTTCAATCTCATCATTGGTATTCATAGAAGTAATTGCCGTAGAAATATTATTATAATCTACTTTATTGATACGCTCTACAACATTGGAAATAGGTTTATAAACCACTTTTGAAAGATACCGGCTCAGAAAATAAATCGCCAGCAAACCAATAACCAATACAGAAAGCATAATAATAGCAAGTCTCAATATCTGTGATTGAAAAGAATCGTTTGATGATTTTACAAAAACAACAAAGTCTCCCTGATTGTCCGGATAAAAAATCCCATAGTAGAATTGATTATCAGACATAAACTGTACTCCTTTATTATTCCGTACAGCCTGCAAATCAGAAAGCTTTATATTCTTATCATTCACATTATGGCCAAAAGTTACTTCGTTATTCTGATTGTAGACCGCTACCCTGTTATTCTGGATAAGATGATTGTATTCTTTTTTTATTTGGGCATGTCTATCTTTTGGAAGCTCATCTTTTTCAAGATAATAAATGGCAGAAATAAGAGCTGTATTTCTAAGCTTTTCAAAATAAAAAATTTTAGTACTGTCATAATAGGCAAAAAATATCACCGCAGATGTGATGATAGAAACAATGCCGAATGAAAGGCTTGAAATAAGGGTAAATCTGTTTCTGAGAGTCATTTTCAGTCTTTGATCAAATATCCTGTTCCTTTTACTGTATGAATAATTTTTTGTTCTGTTTCATCAATCTTGTTACGGACATAGGAAATATAAACATCTACCACATTGGTTGTATTATCAAAATCAATTCCCCATACCTTATGTAAAATCTGGGTTCTGCTCAGCACCTTATTTTTATTCTCCATCAGGAAAGTAAAAAGCTTGTATTCTGTAGGCGAAAATTCTATTTCCTTATCGTTCTGCGTTACTTTGTGAAGGTCTGTATCAATGACGATATTTCCGCATGATAAATATTGATCTTCCTTCTGATAGCTTAGTTTATTCCTTCTGGTTAAAGCTTTAATTCTTGAAATCAGTTCTTCAAAATGAAAAGGTTTTGATAAATAATCATCAGCGCCCATGTCCAGCATTTTGATCTTATCATCCGGGCTGTTCAATGCACTTAAAACAAGAATCGGAGTATAGTTTCCTTTAAATCTAATAATTTGTGTAAGCTGCATCCCATCCAATCCGGGAAGCATGATGTCCATTAAAATAAGATCAAAATCATAGGTATGAAGAAGTTCGCGCGCTTTTTCCCCGGAATCTGCAAGAGTGAGATTGTACCCAGCCTCAGAAAGGCCTTTAATCAGGAAATTGCTGATTCTTTGATCATCTTCTACCAACAAAATATTCATAATTCTCTGAAATTTCCTATAAATATAAGTATTCTTATTAAGAAAGGAAGCGGGAAGAAAGAAGAGTGAAGTAATGAACGTCTATCAAACAATAGCTAGTCATTTTATTTCTCATTAAAAATAGTAGAACAAACAACTATTATTGTCCATACAGCTTCCGGCCTTTTTTCATAATTTTGGAAGATGGAGATGATATACTTAATTATTGGGTTGATTGCCGGTGGTGTACTTGGCGCGGTTATATTATATTTTGCACTGAAATCGTCAATGGTTTCAAGAAGTTCTTATGACTCGTTGAATACTTTATCCATAAAAACGCAGTCTGACCTTGAAAATTCAAATCTGAAGATTCAGGAACTTCATCAGAATATCAGCAAAGAGAAAGATGCCAATATGCAGCAGCAGGACCTTCTAGATGACCTGAAAAATGAATTTTCTAAAATCTCCGCCGAATATTCTTCTTTAAACATTCAGTTCCAGGAATTAAAGCAAATCAATCAGAAACAGAATTCTCAGATAGAAACCCACATTCTTGAAAAACAGACTCTTTTTGCTAAAAATTCTGAACTTTCTGCAAAAAATGAAGGCCTTCAACAATCACTTGATACCCAGAAAGAAGAAATTATCAAGATCCAGGAAGACTCCAAACTTCAGTTTGAAAACCTTGCCAATAAAATTTTAGAAGAAAAGACAGAAAAGTTTACCACTTTAAATCAAAATAACTTAAAAAATATCCTTGAGCCTTTTCAGGAGAAAATTGCTGATTTAAAAAACAAAGTCAACGAAGCCTATGAAAAGGAAAATAAAGAACGCTTCTCCCTTGCTGAAAAAGTGAAAGAACTGGCAGAACTGAACCAGCAGATTTCCGAAGATGCCAAAAAATTAACCCGTGCACTGAAAGGAGAAAGTAAAACCCAGGGAAATTGGGGCGAAATGATTCTTGAAAGTATCCTTGAAAAATCTGGATTGGTAAAAGGAAGAGAATATTTTCTGGAACATGAATTACGGGATGAAGACAATAAAGCTTTATTCTCAGAATTCTCAGGAAAGAAAATGCGTCCTGATGCCGTTGTAAAATATCCGGATGAAAGAAATGTCATCATTGATTCTAAAGTATCTTTAACTGCTTTTACAGAATTGGTAGATGAAACCGACGCTGATATTTACGCTATAAAACTTAGCCAACACCTTGGATCTATCAAAAACCATATCACACAGCTAAGCCAGAAAGCATATGATGATTATGGAAAATCACTGGATTTCGTGATGATGTTTATTCCTAGTGAACCCGCTTATATTGCAGCCATGCAGACAGATCAGAACCTTTGGAACTATGCCTATGAAAGAAGAATTCTTTTGCTTAATCCAAGTAACCTGATTACTTCCCTTAAACTGATTGCTGATCTTTGGAAACGTGAATATCAAAACCGAAATTCCGTAGAAATTGCAGAACGCGGAGCCAGACTTTATGATAAATTTGTAGGTTTTGTGGATAATCTGGAAAAAGTAGGCCGAAACCTAGATCAGGCTAAAAATGTATACAATGATGCTTACAAACAGCTTCATACCGGAAATGACAACCTTGTGATTCAGACTCAAAAACTGAAGTCATTAGGAATTAAAAATAAAAAAGATCTGCCTCAAAGTCTTATAGACAATAGTAACCTTATTGAACCATCAGAAAGCTAAATGATATGTTTTCGTTTGCATCATATCCTTACCCAAAATCCGAATCCTTCAAAGAAATTGTCGTTTCTTCTTTGGGAGCAGGAATTTCTGTATACCTGTTTCTGATTATTTTTCAGCCCTTTGGTACAGAAAACTTTCTGCATCCCTACAAGTTTTTACTACTTTTCCCTTATTGCATTATTTTTGGAACAACATTTTTTATCGCCAATCTTATGACTTCCCGTTTCAGCAACTGGAATATGGGTGCAGAGCTTTTAAAAATAATTTTCATTCTATTTGTTGGATCAATTCTATCCTACTTTTACAATTCATTATTTCTAAGCCATGTAAAACTTGATTTGGGTAATTATTTTTATATGTTCCTTTATTCTCTGGCAGTTGGCATTCCAATTTCTATCATATATATTTTATCGCGGTATATTTATTTAAAGAACCTTCACGAAAATACAGCCTGGAATATTTCTCAACACCTTCCGGTTTCTGTTCCGGAATTACAGCAAAATCTATTGAAAATATCCGCACAGAATTCAGAACTTATCATCAGCGAAAACAATTTTCTATGCGTTCAGTCTATGGAAAACTATTGTACGTTTTACTTTTTAGAGAATAATATTTTAAAAAAAGTGTTGGTCAGAATCAGTTTATCCAGTGCTCTACAACAAATCGAAAACAGTACTGTCAAAAAATGCCACCGATCTTATATTGTCAATCTTACAAAGGTCAAAAATCTTAAAGGAAATGCTCAGGGATATAAATTAATTCTCCCGGAAATTGATTTTGAAATCCCGGTTTCAAGAAGTTTTATTACTTCAATTATTCCTCAACTACAGCAGCAGAATCCATAAATCTTGTCATTCGTCACTATTCTTTGCTATTCATCACATTAGTTTGAAAGCATAGATTTAAAACCACATTTTTGCTCAAAATTTAACTAACATGAGTAAGAATATCCGCTTCTTTTTAATCTTTATTCTGGGATTTACAGCCTATTATTTTGTTGATGCTTTCTTTTTTAAAAGCATTCAGACATTTTCAAAAAACCTAAGCCACAGCAAAGCCGTAGCACATGTAACCGCTTATCTGATAACTTTAATTCCTTTGATCATCACTTTAAAAATTCTGTTACCCAAAAGAAATATTTTGGATCTTCTTTCTTTAAACAAACCCATTTTCAAAGGATTTACATTAGCTTTTACAGGAACTCTTCCCATGCTTATTGGATATCTGATTCACTTTAAAGCAATTAATAAAATATATTTTGAAACCCTGTTTATCAATACATTATCTTCAGCATTTTTTGAAGAAATCATCTTCCGGGCTTTTCTTATAGGCATAATATACCGGTTTACCAGGCTTGGTTTTTTATCGTCAGCCTTATTCGGATCTTTACTGTTTGCACAGGTACATTTATACCAGAGCCAGAATATAACAGAGCTTATGGAAATATTCGCCATTACATTTCTTGGATCTTTATTCTTTGCCTGGGTATATTTTGAATCTGAATATAATCTATGGACAGCTATATGTCTGCATTTCCTGATGAATCTGTACTGGGAAATCTTTACTGTTTCGGAAAATGTTTCCGGTAATTTTTATGGAAATCTCTATAAATTAGTTTCCATTGTTGCTATAACGGTCATTGTTATTTATACAAAAAGAAAAAATAAACTTCCCTTTGAGATCACCTGGAAAAACCTTTTTATCAAAACCAGAGAAGTTCAATCATAAATTTTGCATAATTTTGCGGAATGTTGATAGAAAGTTTTCAAAACGAAAAAATAAAAAATGTCACTAAGCTCCTTACTGACAACAGGTTTCGTAAAAAATCAAAAGTTTTTGTAGTAGAGGGCCAGCAGGAAAATGAAAGAGCCATGCAATATCATTTTGAGCCACTGGAATTCTTTATCTGTGAAAATATCTTTAAAGGAAGCCTTCCAGAGGGAAAAATCCATCATGTAAGTGAAAAAGTATATGAAAAAATGGCTTACAGAGGAAGTTCTGAAGGAATTATCGGGATCTACCAGGCAAAAGAAACTCCTCTTTCATCATTTGTTCCTAAAGAAAATTCTACAGTAATTATTGTTGAAGGAGTGGAAAAACCAGGAAACCTTGGCGCTATTTTAAGAAGCTGTGAAGCGTTTGGAGTAGATGCACTGATTGTTGCTGACGGGAAAACTGATTTCTACAATCCTAATGTGATCAGATCCAGTGTGGGCTGTCTTTTTGGAATGGAAGTATATCAGGCTGAAAATGAAGAAACATTGGAATTTCTGCAAAAAAACAGCTTCAATATTTACACTACCCTTATGGATGAAAGTGCTGAAGACCTTTATAAGAGAGATTTCAGACAGCGTTCTGCCGTATTATTCGGTACTGAACATTCCGGATTGAGTGATTTCTGGATTGGAAAAGGAAAAAATACGCTGATTCCTATGGCCGGAAGTATTGATTCTTTAAATCTGAGTAATGCAGTAGCTATTACCTGCTATGAATCTTTAAAACAAAAGAAAGGATAAATACCGTCTGATAAAGCCGGTCTTTATTTTCAATGAGGTTGCTTCGCCCTGGGCTTGGCAATGACTAAGCATAAAAAAACCGTCTCACTGAGTGAAACGGTTCTTTTATTGTTAAGCGTATGCTAGAATTATTTCTTAGCAGCGTCTTTTGCAGCATCTTTAGCAGCGTCAGCAGCACCTTTAGCAGCATCAGCAGCTCCTTTAGCAGCTTCTCCAGCTCCTTTAGCAGCATCTTTAGCAACTTCAGCACCAGCAGCAGTTGTAGCAGCAGCAGCATCTTTAGTAGCTTCTACAGCAGTAGTTGCAGCAGAATCAACAACTTTAGCAGCAGAGTCAGAAACTACAGCAGCAGAATCAGCTACAGTAGCAGCAGCAGAATCAGTTGTTCCTTCAGTAGAAGTAGCTTCAGTTTTTTTACAAGCAACTAGAGAGATTGCAGCGATAGCAGCTACGAATAATGACTTTTTCATAATAAATTAAATTTAATTTTGTTAATATTGTTTTATAAAATTTTCTTCTGTTCTGTTATTTGAACAAGACAAAGGTATAGCAGTTAGAAAATTTGTTTATGAAAAATAATTGTAATACCTTTGTAAAATAGTTTTACAAAAAAACATAGCTGATAATCAACAATTTAATTATTTTTTGAAAAATTGACAGATTTAGATCTATTACACTTTGAGCAGCTAAAAAAGGATGTTCAGGGTCAATACTTAAAAGAACATACCCCTTCGCAGGATGATATATCCAAGTGGAAGGGTATTGATATTATATATTTTCAGGAAGACCTGCGTAAAAAAGCGAAAGGGAACATCAGTGAAAAGTCATTTTATACTTATTTCAAAAGTTCACCCGTTACTAAATTACCAAGGATAGACATGCTCAATTTATTGAGTATTTATGCAGGTTACGACTCTTGGTATGAATTCAAGAAGCTGCATCTTTTTGCGGGTGAATTGCTACAGGAAAATGAAAATTCTGAAGAAGAAGATCTTAGTGAACTTGAAAAAATAGTTACTATAGCTCCTGATATTCCAAAAACTGAATTTCAGCCTAGAAAAACCGAAAACACCACCCAAGAAAACATTGATTTACAAAAATCAAATACTGATAATCAACAAGTTAATCAAAATAACAATACCGCTCAGAAAATTGAAATTTCATCCGTTCCACCTAAGAAAAATTTCTTCAAAAAGAACGCCTGGGCATTGGTTACTTCCGTTTTAATTACGATCACCGGTCTTTTGGGATTTAAAGATGTTCTTTTTTCGAAAACTTATAAATATTGTTTTATCGATAAAGACAGAGGAGTTTCTGTAATCAACACTTTAGAAATAATGGTGGTGAAGGAAAACGAATCTCCATTGATGTATAAAATAAAACCTGGTGAGTGTTTTTATTATTCTACTAAGGATAAAAATTTAAAAATGCGTATCAGCGCTCCTTTCTACGAGCCTCTGGAAGTCAACAGAAACCTTGAGAATGCACCTGAAGAGGAAAAAATAGAACTAAAGCCGGACGATTACAAGATGGCCGTGTACTATTTCTCGATAAAAGACATCAAAGGAGGAAATCCGGATGAACAGGTTGCCCTTATCAAGCAGAAAAGAAATCAGCTGGAAAACCTGATCAGCAGCAATGCTATAATTTATCAGGTATATGACAATGACACCTATGGAATAGAAAGACTGGATAAACAGAAATACATCACTCTGGTCACTACTCCTACAACTTCACTGAAAAATCTGAATGTAATAGAAATGAAAAAGGATAACAAAGGTAAAATTGTATCCATCAAATTTAAAATTGCTACCACAAATGAAAAGAATAAGTAATTTTTTAATTTTCACCGTACTTCTGACATTATTTATTGCTTGTAATAATAAAACCTCAGAGGTAAGCGACCTCGATAAGCTACGAAACAGCAACAATGAAAAGAGTTATCCTGCAGTACAGATGGACAGCATGCAGGCGATCAATTCTATTACCAAACAGAAAGTTCAGGAACTTTTTGACCTTTCTACACTTTACCTGTCCGGAAACAGAAATACAGAAATAGATACCGTTATTTATTCACAAATGGAAAGCTATTTCCATAAACCGGATTCTTTGACATTTAAAAGATTACTGAAGGAACTGGATAGTATGAAAGTAAAAACAGCAAAGGTGAGCAATCTGAATGTTTATAAAGAATTCTATAAAAAAGACACACTGGACTATGCCAAGTTTAATGTGGAATATTTTGATAATAAAAACAAATCTCTGGGAAGCTTTGAAAAGAACGCACAATATATACTACTGTCTACTTCCAAGCTCAAAAAAGAGTTTAAATTCTACTTTTTAGATTTCTATTCCCCACCGATTAAGAAAGACAGTACTTCAGTAGGAGTAACTAAATAATCTACAGGAATATCATTTTCCCAGACATCATCCACATATTCATCGGGGTCAAAATAATTGACTCCGATTTTTTTGGTATCTGCTGATATATCCTGGAATAATCCATCATAAAAACCTTTCCCATATCCTACTCTATTTCCTTTTCTGTCACAATACAGCAATGGTGTAATCACATATTGAAAGTTATTTTCACCTGAATCTTCATTGGAAACAGGCTCCGAAATACCCCAGCTGTTGGTTTCAAAAACAGTATTTTCAAAGATTTCAATACTAATAAGCCTATCACCCACAATTTTAGGAACGTAAACACGGATATTCTTCGCTAAAAAATACTGAATGAAGATTTGGGTATCAATTTCTTTTCTTGCAGGAATTGGGATGAAAACATGTACTTTTTCCCCTTCCTGAGGATTGAAGTGACTAATGAAATTTTCAAAAATCTTTTCAGATAACAAGAAAGCCTCATCAGGAGACAAGGCTTTTCTTTTTTGGGTATATTTTTTTCTAAGCTCAGCTTTTAGCATAATTATTAAGTTTTTAGAACTGAAATAATTTTTACCGGACAAACTTTCACAGCTTTATCGTTTATTCCTTACTATGCGTTTTGTACAATTCTGTACAGTTTATCAGATAAACGAACTCTGAATGGAAGTTCAAAAGTAACCTGATCTCCAATTTTTGCTGTTTCACAAGGACCTCCATTGGCATAGATTTCAGTAATGGTAATTTCCTGCTCTCCGGTTGTTGGGCCTGAAATTAATACTTTATCTCCAACTGACAAGTCTTTATGTTCAATTAAGAACTGTGCGATTTTTGATTTTGAGAAATAATGCTCTGCCTTTCCAATCAGTTCTTTTTTAACCGCAATTTTTTGGCGTATGTTCTTTGTTTCTGCTTTTGCTAAAGGCTTATCTGATAAATCACCTGAATTTTTAAATTTCAAGGCATCAGACTTTCCTTTTCTGAATACTTTATTTCCAACCTGTAATCCTTTTCTTAGTGCGACCTGTTCGTCCCAAGACAGATGTATAGTATCCAGACATTCTGTAGAACAGCAGTTTTCCATTACTGATTTACACTCATCACACTGGATAAACAGAAGGTGGCATGCATCATTAGCACAGTTGGTATGGTTATCACAAGGTTTTCCGCACTGGTGGCACTGTGAAATAATATCGTCTGTAATTCTTTCCCCTAAACGGTGGTCAAATACAAAATTTTTACCGATAAATTTACTTTCTATTCCTTCTTCTTTAATCTGGCGGGTATACTCAATGATTCCTCCTTCCAATTGGTAGACATTTTTAAAGCCCTGATGTTTGAAGTAAGCACTGGCTTTTTCACAACGGATACCTCCGGTACAGTACATCAAAAGGTTTTTATCTTCTTTAAAATCCTGTAACTGTTCATTGATAATCGGTAAACTTTCTCTGAAGTTTTCCACATCCGGAGTAATAGCCCCTTCAAAGTGTCCTACTTCACTTTCATAGTGATTTCTGAAGTCTACAACGATTGTATTCGGATCTCCAAGTAAATCATTGAACTCCTGTGCTTTTAAGTGAATTCCTTTATTGGTAACATCAAAAGTTTCGTCGTTCAAACCGTCAGCAACAATTTTATTTCTAACCTTAATTGTCAATTTTAAAAAAGAATAGTTATCCTGATCAACAGCGACATTCAAACGGATTCCTTTCATAAAATCATAAACTTCAAGCGTATCTCGAAAAGCCTCAAACTGATCTGCAGGAACACTCATCTGAGCATTAATTCCTTCTTTTGCAACATAAATACGGCCAAGTGCATCCAGGGCATTCCAGGCTATAAATAATTCGTCACGAAATTTTTTGGGGTCTTCAATTTTGGCATACGCATAGAAAGACAAAGTAAGACGGTCTTTACCGGCTTCATCAATAAGTTGAGCTCTTTCTTCTGCGCTTAAGGTGTTATACAGTTGCATGCTATAAACGTTTTAAGTGAGAATAAAATTTTTGCAAAGATAATCATTTTTGAATTAAGTATCTTTATGACACAAATCACAGGTAATGAATAATGAGCGGCCAGCATTGAATAATTAGTAATAAATAATGGAAAACAGAATGTATTTTACACCTTACAAACTGACATTTTTTCTTTAATATTTTTTTAAGTTTTGTTAACCTTGACATTAACAATTATGACATAAGACATAAAATGACATAATAGCCGTTAAATTTTAGTTAAAATTGAAACATAGCATACTAATTGCTTACTTATTTAACATTAAATTTGTTTACTCAAAAACATAAAATAGAAATTAATTAATAAACAAGAAAGATATACAATGAAGAGTACTTTAAAAAAACTATTACCATTTGCAGTAGTAGGAGTTATTTCCGGAGCTACTACCGTTGGAGCCATACAATATTTAGGACACAGCTCCAACAATGGAGATCAATCTTACTTCACAACGTCAGCACCTAACACCTCATTCGCAGGAATGAATACAGGAGCAGTAGGCGACGATTTTGTGAAGGCAGCCAAAACAACCGTTCCGGCTGTAGTTACCATCAAAAATTACCAAAGCAGAACAGCAAGCAGAGCTTCAGAACAAGACTTGTTCGACTTTTTCTTCGGAGATCCTTTCGGGGGAAGAGGCCAGGGCCAGCAGAGACAGAAGCAGCAACAGGCTCCTGATAATATGCCATCAGGAATGGGTTCAGGTGTCATCATCTCTCCAGATGGGTACATCATCTCCAATAACCACGTGGTAGCAGGTGCCAATAAGCTGGAAGTAGTATTAAGCAATAAAAAATCATATATCGCAACTCTGGTAGGAACTGACCCAAATACGGATATCTCACTACTAAAGATTGAAGAAAAAGGTCTTCCTTACTTAAATTTTGCGAATTCTGACAATATCGATGTAGGACAATGGGTACTTGCAGTAGGAAATCCACTTGGATTAAATTCTACGGTAACAGCAGGTATTGTTTCTGCAAAAGGAAGAGGTATCGGAATTTTAGGAGGCCAGGGAAAAGCAACTAATCCTATTGAGAGTTTCATTCAAACGGATGCTGCAATCAACCCGGGTAACTCAGGAGGAGCTTTGGTGAATACTAACGGGGAGCTTATCGGAATCAACTCTGCGATCCAGTCTACTACAGGATATTATCAGGGATACGGATTTGCTGTTCCTTCTAACTTAGCCAGAAAAATTGTTGAGGATATCAAGAAATTCGGAATTGTACAGAGAGGATTCCTGGGCGTTCAGTCTCTGGACCTTTCCAATGACCAGTTGGTAACTTCATACAACAAACAGTTTAAAACGAATCTGAAAGTAGGTTCAGGAATTTATATTACAGGATTTGGTGACAACAGCGGTGCTGAAGATGCAGGATTGAAAAAAGGAGATATTATTACCAAAGTAGACAACTACGATATCACAGACTTTGCTGATCTTTCCATGTCAATCGGAAGCAAGCGTCCTGGTGATAAAGTTCAGGTAACCTATTCCA
>Ga0308161_1003302_pt1 | contig 15851 bp, 15 predicted proteins | sample PhyFR2_FD_201034 | JGI IMG/M metagenome (GOLD analysis project Ga0308161, IMG submission 201034) | Phyllosphere microbial communities from UC Gill Tract Community Farm, Albany, California, United States - DLSLF.R2 | ecosystem: Host-associated > Plants > Phyllosphere > Unclassified | place: USA...
GCTGCCGGCGCGGGTTCCGTTCGCGCTGGCGCGACGCGGCGCGGCGCCGGCTTCGCCACCGGCGCAGGCCGTGGCGGCGGTGCCGGTTTCGGCGGCGGGGACGGTTTGGCGGGAGGCGGCGGTGGCGGCGGCGGTGGCGGCGGTTCGGGCTGCGGTTGCGGCGCTGGCGCCGCGACGGGCGCTGGCACTGGCACTGGCTGCGGCGGGGGCAACAGCGCCACCGTGATCGGCTTGGGTTCCGGCGATGGATGCACGTGGGTTTTCACGCCGGAAAGCACGGCGACGAGCGCGCCGGCATGCATGGCCACCGAAATGGCAATCGCTGCCAGCGAACGGCGGGCCGGCGCGCTCATGGCGTCCTCACACGGCGTATTGTGCGTCAGCGCAGGCCAAGCACGTCCTGCATGTCGTAGAGTCCGGTGTCGCGGCCGGCCAGGAAGCGGGCGGCGCGCAGGCTGCCGTGGGCGTAGGTGACCCGGCTCGACGACTTGTGGCTGATCTCGATGCGCTCGCCGATGCCGGCAAACAGAACGGTGTGGTCGCCGACGATGTCGCCGCCGCGTATCGTGGCAAAGCCGATCGAGGAAGGATCGCGCTCGCCGGTCACGCCTTCGCGCGCGAACACGCCGACTTCCTTCAAATCGCGGCCGAGGGCGCGCGCCACCACTTCGCCCATCTGCAGCGCGGTGCCGGACGGCGCGTCGACCTTGTGGCGGTGATGCGCCTCGATGATCTCGATGTCATAGCCTTCGGCAAAGCTCTTTGCCGCAAGCTCCAGCAGCTTCATCGTCACGTTCACGCCCACGCTCATGTTGGGCGCGAACACGATGGCGGTCTTTTCGGCGGCGGCGGCGATTGCGGCCTTGCCGGCATCGTCGAAGCCGGTCGTGCCGACGATCATCTTGATGCCATGCGCGGCACAGTATTCCATGTGCTTCAACGTGCCTTCCGGCCGGGTGAAGTCGATCAGGTAGTCGGCGTTGGCCAGCCCCTGTTCCAGCTTGTCGGTGATCAGGACGCCGGAATCCTGGCCGAGGAAGCCGGAGGCGTCGGCGCCGAGGCCGGGAGCGCCGGCAACGTCGAGCGCGCCGGCGAGTTCTGCGTCGGAAGCATTGCGGATGGCTTCAATCAGCATGCGGCCCATGCGGCCGGATGCGCCGGCAACGGCAATTTTCATTTGAGTCATGGCTTGGTGGCGGGAGTTTGCGGGTCGGCGGCGGAGGAAGGCACCGGCTGCGGGCCTGGGGTCATGGTGTTGGCCTTGCGGACCTTTTCGCCAGCGATGCGCGACAGGTAATCGGCTTCGGTCGGCAGGTCGCCGCCCTCGATGCGCGCCAGGCGGTTGTCGACGAAAGTCAGCGTCACGCGGCTGGTGGTGATTTCGCCATTGCCCTTCTTCATGCGGAATGGATAATCCCAGCGGCTGTTGTGGAACACGTCGGTCAGTAGCGGCGTGCCGAGCACGAAGCGGACCTGGTCCTGGGTCATGCCTTCCTTCAGTTGCGCCACCATTTCGCGGGAGACGAAGTTGCCCTGCTGAATGTCGGGCCGGTAAGGACGCAGAAAGCCGAGAAACGGCTTTTCGCGCGTGACCTGCACGTCGCTGCCGCCCTGCTCGCTGGCCTGTTGCGCCTGCACTGCCGGCTCGCTGCGGCGTACGCTCGCAGGCTCGTCAATCAGCGGGTTCTTCGACGCGCAGCCGGCGAGGGCGGCGGCGAACAGCACGCACAGCGCACCGGAATGGGAAAACAGCATACGCATAAGGGGAGATCTCAGTCGATTGAGCTAGGTGGTCAAACGCTATATGATAAAGCAGATCATCTCCATCCGACGAAATCCATGCCTAACAACCCCACCGACCTGAAGGCCAGCGGCCTCAAGGCCACGCTGCCGCGGCTCAAGATCCTCGAAATTTTCCAGGGCAGCAGCGTGCGTCACCTGAGCGCCGAAGATGTCTACAAGATACTGCTGGCCGATAACATGGATGTCGGCCTGGCCACCGTCTATCGCGTGCTGACCCAGTTCGAGCAGGCCGGCCTGCTGAGCCGGAACCACTTCGAGTCGGGCAAGGCCGTGTTCGAGCTCAACGAAGGCTCGCACCACGACCATCTGGTATGCCTGGACTGCAGCCGCGTGGAAGAGTTTTTCGACGAGGAAATCGAGCGCCGCCAGCAGGTCATCGCGCAGCAGCGCGGCTTCGCGATCGCCGAGCATGCGCTGGCGCTGTATGCGCATTGCACCAAGCAGGATTGCCCGCATCGCGGCCGCTAGGCCGCAGTCCCGGATGCTTGACGCTTATTCGTAGGCCTGGAACGCCTCCGCGAGGATTCCGGCCATTTCTTCCGGCGCGCTGATGGAGACGCCCAGGTCGCGCAGCAGGCCGTCCTGGATGCCGTAGATCAGGCTGTGGATGGTCAGTTCCTGGCCGCGCTCCCAGGCATCCCGCACGATGGTGGTCTGGCACAGATTGGTCACCTGCTCCATCACGTTGAGTTCGCACAGGCGGTCCAGCCGCTGCTTGTCGGGCAGGACCTCGCCCAGATAGCGCTCATGCTTCATGTGCACGTCCTGCACATGGCGCAGCCAGTTATCCGCCAGGCCGACGCGCCGGCCCACCAGCGCCGCATGCACGCCGGAACAGCCGTAGTGGCCGCAGACGATCACATGCTTGACCTTCAGCACGTCGACGGCGAACTGCAATACCGACAGGCAGTTCAGGTCGGTGTGCACGACCACGTTGGCAATATTCCTGTGGACGAACAGCTCGCCCGGCAGCAGCCCCAGCAGCTCGTTGGCGGGCACCCGGCTGTCGGAGCAGCCGATCCACAGGTATTCGGGGGTCTGCTGGGCGGCCAGCTTCTTGAAGAAGTCGGCATCCTCGGCGGAAATGGCGGCCGCCCACTGGCGGTTGTTCTCAAACAGCTGCTGGTAAGTGATGTCGCGTGCTTGCTTGCGTTGCATGTTGTTTATTCCTATTAACTATTGATCTGATTAGGTACATCCCAATCCGAAAAACGCTGCATGAATTTGCGGTCGATCGCATCCTTCCAGCGCCATACCCAGCCGCCTTCCCAGCTCAGGCCCTGCCATACCGCCACCGCATGGCGCGGGCCGGTGCCGAGCAGCGACAGGTGGCCGCGCTGCGCCAGGTAGGCCGCCAGCGGCTGGCCGGCGACCGTGCGCAGCAGGTTGTCGGCCAGCACCGGCCCTTGCCGCACTGCATAGACGCCTGCCTTGTCGCGCGGTTGCAGCGGATCGGTGGCAATGTCGCCGGCGGCGAACACATGGCCATGGCTGACCGAGCGCAGATGGCTGTCGACATGGACGAAGCCGTCCAGGCAGGCCAGGCCCGACTGCGCCACCCAGGGCTGCGCGCCGGCGCCTGTGGCCCATAGCAGCGCATCGTAAGCCGCCGTGCTGCCATCGGCAAAATGCAGCATGTCCGGTTCCACCCGCAGAACGTCGGTCCCAGTGAGCACCGCAATGCCCTGCCTTGCCAGGTGGCGCGCCATGCGCCGCGCCGCGCCGCGCGGATAGCCGGCCAGCAGTTCGCCGCGCGTCACCAGAGACCACTTGACGCGGTCGCGTCGGCCCGCCATCCGGTGCGCCATCGCCAACACCAGTTCGACGCCGCCGGCGCCGCCGCCCACCACCACCATGTGCACCGGCCGCGCCAGGCTGTCGGCCTGGGCCTGGAAGGCGCGCCATTGCTGCAGGAAGACGTCGACCGGCTTGACCGGCAGCGCATGGTCCTGGGCACCTGGCACCTGGGCCAGCGGCGGCGCCGAGCCGATGTCGAGGGAGGCAAGGTCGAAATCCCATTGCCGGCCGCAGTCGTCCAGCGCCACGCGCGCCGCCGGGTCGAAGGAGACGATGCTGGCCTGCGCTAGTTCCACCTGCGCCGCCGCGGCCAGCGGCGCCAGGTGCACATGGGCTTCATTGTGCCGGTAGTGGCCGGCGATCAGGCCTGGCAGCATGCCGGAATAGGGCGTGTGCAGGTCGCGGCTGACCATGGCCACCTGCAGCCGGTCGCGCCATTCGGGCAGGCGCTTGCGCAGCGCCTCCAGCACGAACAGGTGAGCATGGCCGCCGCCAACAAGGAGCAGGCGCTGTGTCGTCACGGCGGCTACTCGCTGGAAAAGGTGATGTCGCCGTACCAGGCGCGGGCCTGGCGGGCGCCGTTGTCGCCGTCGGTCATCACGGCGACCGCGTCGATCTCGGCAAAGTCCTCGCCAAACGCGGCGCGCAGGTCGTCGCGCACATTGCGCTGGTGGCTGACCCAGGTGCCGGCCCTGGCGTCGCCGCTGTCGACCGCCAGCATCATCGCCTGGCTGGTGAAGGGATTCGGCCAGCGCGCGCCGACCGGCTTGCCCGATGCCCATACATAGTTCAGTGCGCGGCTGCGCAGACCGAGCGGACCGCGTTCCACCACCACATAGATGCGCACTGGGAAGTCGTCGCCGGCCTTGGCCTCTTCATCGTTGCCGCGATACGGCGCATCGATCTTCCAGCGCCAGCGCAGCACCGGTGTTCTGGCCAGGTCGACCCGGATCTTGCGGAAGCGGCCCGAGGCCATGCCGTCGGTGCTGGCCTGCAGCACGGTCACGCCGCCATCGCGCACCAGTTCGTAGCGGGTCTCGCCCTTGAAGGACTTGACGTCCCAGCCGGCCAGGTCGCCGCTGGAAAAGCTGCCGACCCGCAGGGTTTCCGCCGCGGCGGGACCGGCGGAAAACAGCACAAGCGCAGTGAGAAAGGGGAAGGCGGCTCGCATGCGGACTTTCGGAAACGGTGCGGACAAGAAAAAGCCGCTGGGCATTGCTGCCAGCGGCCATTGCGGGGTGATGCTGCTTACTCGAAGAACTCCTTGACCTTGTCTTTCCAGGACTTGCTCTGCGGGCTGTGCTTGGCGCCGCCCTCGGTCATGGAGCGCTCGAACTCGCGCAGCATGTCCTTCTGGCGCTCGGTCAGGCGCACCGGTGTTTCAACCACGACGTGGCAGAACAGGTCGCCGGATAGGCCGGAGCGCACGCCCTTGACGCCCTTGCCGCGCAGCCGGAACACCTTGCCGCTCTGGGTGCCTTCCGGCACCGAAAACGATACCTTGCCGCCCAGGGTCGGCACTTCGATGTCGCCGCCCAGCGCCGCGGTGGCGTAGGAAATCGGCATCTCGCAGTGCAGGTCGTCGCCTTCGCGCTGGAACACCGGATGCGGCTTGATGTGGATTTCCACATACAGGTCGCCCGGCGGTCCGCCGTTCATGCCCGGCTCGCCGTTGCCGGAAGAGCGGATGCGCATGCCGTCGTCGATGCCGGCCGGGATCTTCACTTCCAGCGTCTTGTTGCGCTTGATGCGGCCGGCGCCGGCGCAGGTGGGGCAGGGTTCCGGAATGATCTTGCCGGTGCCGTGGCACTTCGGGCAGGTCTGCTGGATGCTGAAGAAGCCCTGCTGCATGCGCACCTGGCCGTGGCCGGCGCAGGTGGGGCAAGTGGTGGGCGACGTGCCCGGCTTGGCGCCGCTGCCGTGGCAGGTGTCGCAGCTGTCCCAGGACGGCACGCGGATCGTGGTGTCGAAGCCGTTGGCCGCCTGTTCCAGCGTGATTTCCAGGTTGTAGCGCAGGTCGGCGCCGCGATAGACCTGCGGGCCGCCGCCACGGCCGCCGCGGCCGCCGGCCGCGTTGCCGAAGATGTCGCCGAAGATGTCGCCAAACGCATCGGCGAAGCCGCCCGCGTTGCCGCCGAAGCCGCCGCCGCCCATGTTGGGATCGACGCCGGCATGGCCGTAGCGGTCATAGGCATCCCGCTTCTGCGGGTCCGACAGCATCTCGTAGGCCTCCTTGGCCTCCTTGAATTTCTCTTCCGCGCCCTTGCTGTCCGGATTGCGGTCCGGATGGTATTTCATTGCGAGCTTGCGATACGCCTTCTTGATGTCATCATCGGAAGCGTTTTTCGCTACGCCCAGTATTTCGTAAAAATCGCGCTTTGCCGCCATGTTATAGGCACCTCTCTGGTAAGCAAAAAGCCGAGCCGCAGTCAGGCGACCACTGGCTCGGCGAACTTTGCGGCCTTGGCCGCAAAATTGTTATTACTTGTCTTTGACTTCCTTGAAGTCGGCGTCCACAACGTCGTCGTCCTTGGCACGCGACTCCGAACCCGCCTGACCTGCGCCAGCGCCTGCACCCGCACCCGCACCAGCCTCGGCGCCGCCGGCCGCAGCCTGCTGCGCCTGCATGTCGGCATACATCTTCTCGCCCAGCTTCTGCGCTGCGGTGGTCAGCGCGGTCATCTTGGCGTCGATGTCGGCCTTGTCGCTGCCCTTCAGGGAAGTTTCGAGGTCGCGGATCGCGGCTTCGATCTTTTCCTTCTCGCCGGCGTCGAGCTTGTCGCCATATTCCGTCAGCGACTTGCGGGTCGAATGCACCAGCGCGTCGCCCTGGTTGTGGGCTTCGGCCAGTTCCTTCAGGCGCTTGTCCTCTTCGGCGTTGGCTTCGGCATCGCGCACCATCTTCTGGATTTCCTCCTCGGTCAGACCCGAGTTGGCCTTGATGGTGATCTTGTTTTCCTTGCCGCTGGCCTTGTCCTTGGCGCCGACGTGCAGGATGCCGTTGGCGTCGATGTCGAAGGTGACTTCAATCTGCGGCGTGCCGCGCGATGCCGGCGGAATGCCTTCCAGGTTGAATTCGCCCAGCGCCTTGTTGCCCACTGCCATTTCACGCTCGCCTTGGTAGACCTTGATGGTCACCGCCGGCTGGTTGTCTTCCGCGGTGGAGAACACCTGGCTGAACTTGGTCGGGATCGTGGTGTTCTTCTGGATCATCTTGGTCATCACGCCGCCCAGGGTCTCGATGCCCAGCGACAGCGGCGTCACGTCCAGCAGCAGCAGGTCCTTGCGGTCGCCCGACAGCACCGAACCCTGGATGGCTGCGCCCACTGCCACTGCCTCGTCCGGGTTGACGTCCTTGCGTGGATCCTTGCCGAAGAATTCCTTGACCTTTTCCTGCACCTTGGGCATGCGGGTCATGCCGCCGACCAGGATCACGTCATTGATGTCGCTGATCTTCACGCCGGCATCCTTGATGGCGATGCGGCATGGCTCGATGGTCCGGGCGATCAGTTCCTCGACCAGCGATTCCAGCTTGGCGCGGGTGATCTTCAGGTTCAGGTGGACCGGCGCGCCATTGGCCATGGCGATGTACGGCTCGTTGATCTCGGTCTGCTGCGACGACGACAGCTCGATCTTGGCGCGCTCGGCCGATGCCTTGATACGCTGCAGCGCGATGGCGTCCTTGGACAGGTCCAGGCCGTTGATCTTGCGGAATTCGTCGATGATGTAGTCGATGATGCGCTGGTCGAAGTCTTCGCCGCCGAGGAAGGTGTCGCCGTTGGTCGACAGCACTTCGAACTGCATTTCGCCTTCGACGTCGGCGATCTCGATGATGGAGATGTCGAAGGTGCCGCCGCCCAGGTCATAGACGGCGATCTTGCGGTCGCCCTTGCCGGACTTGTCCAGGCCAAACGCCAGCGCGGCCGCGGTAGGCTCGTTGATGATGCGCTTGACATCCAGGCCCGCGATGCGGCCGGCGTCCTTGGTCGCCTGGCGCTGCGAGTCGTTGAAGTAGGCCGGCACGGTGATCACGGCTTCGGTGACTTCCTCGCCCAGGTAGTCTTCGGCGGTTTTCTTCATCTTGCGCAGCACTTCGGCCGACACCTGCTGTGCCGCCAGCTTCTTGTCGCGCACCTGCACCCAGGCGTCGCCGTTGTCGGCCTTGACGATCTGGTAAGGCATCAGGCTGATGTCCTTCTGCACTTCCTTCTCGTCGAAGCGGCGGCCGATCAGGCGCTTGACTGCGTAGAGGGTGTTCTTCGGGTTGGTGACCGCCTGGCGCTTGGCCGGCGCGCCAACCAGGATTTCGCCGTCTTCCTGATAAGCGACGATGGAAGGCGTGGTACGCGCGCCTTCGGAGTTTTCGATGACCTTCGGCTGACCGCCTTCCATGACGGCGACGCAGGAGTTGGTCGTGCCCAGGTCAATACCAATGATTTTGCCCATGATTGTTTATCCCTTAAAAATACGGTGAGACAGAATTTCGCTTGCTGCCTATATGTGGAGAAAGGTTGACCTTTCAAGAACCCTGATGCGTCGTATCGCTTATTTTTGTTGCGAGACGGTAACCAGGGCGGGGCGCAGCAGGCGGTCGGCGATGGTGTAGCCCTTCTGCAGCACGCTGACGATGGTGTTGGCTTCCTGGTCGGACGGCACCATCGAGATGGCCTGATGCTTCATCGGATCCAGCTTTTCGCCGGCTTGCGGATTGACTTCCAGCAGGCGGTTCTTCTCGAAGGCGGAGACCAGCTGCTTCAGGGTCATGTCAACGCCTTCCTTCAGGGATTCGACCGACGGCGTCTCCACCTTCAGCGCCATTTCCAGGCTGTCCTTCACCGGCACCAGCGCCTCGGCGAAGCTCTCGATCGCAAATTTATGGGCCTTGGCAATGTCTTCCTGCGCCCGGCGCCGCATGTTCTCCGCCTCGGCCTTGGCGCGCAGGAAGGAATCCTGCAGTTCGGCCAGGCGGGCTTCCGCCTCGGCCAGCTTCTGCTCGGCGTTGGATGCGGCCGGCTGGGCCGTTTCGGGCGCGGCGTCAGCGGCCGGGGCGCCCTGCGTCGCTTCCTGGGAATTCTTGTTTTCTTCGTCGTGCATCGTCAGACTCCAGCAATATCAAGGACTTATGCGAACTGGCGCCGAGGAGTCGGCGCCAGCGCATTGCTATTGAATTAACCACTCGCCGCAAATGGGGATAGCGGCAGGCATTTCAAGGGCGGGTTTTGGGCAGGACGGAAAATCCGGCCGGTGTCAGTCGGCGGCTCCCAGGGCCAGCGCCCGTTCGCGGCCAGTCGCTGCATCCTGCCGGCGTGCCGCCTGCAGCGCGCCGTCGCGTGCCGTGGGCCAGCCCTGCATGTGGCGCTCGGCGAGGGTGGCCATGGCAGCCACCCAGGCCAGCGCTTCGTTCAGGCAGGGGATGTAGTGATAGGCGCTGCCGCCGGCGGTGAGGAAGTCGGTGCGCACTTCCATGTCGATTTCCTCCAGCGTCTCCAGGCAGTCGCTGGTGAAGCCGGGACAGATCACATCGACTCGCTTGACGCCTTCCCTGGCCAGCTTCTGCATGGTTGGCGCGGTATAAGGCTGCAGCCATTCGGCCTTGCCGAAGCGCGACTGGAAGGTCACCAGGTACTGGTCCTGCGTCAGGCCCAGCGCGGCGGCCAAGAGGCGCGCGGTCTTGTGGCATTCGCAGTGGTACGGGTCGCCCAGCAGCAGGGTGCGCTTGGGCACGCCGTGGAAGCTCATCACCAGCTTGTCCGGCCGGCCATGGCTTTCCCAGTGCTTCTGCACCGACTGCCGCAGCGCCTCGATATAGCCGGGGTCGTCATGGTAGTTGCGCACCAGGCGCAGCTCCGGGATGTTGCGCGCCTTCCTGTAATAACTGAAGACGGCGTCGTAGATCGAGGCCGTGGTGGTGCCGGAATACTGCGGATAGGCCGGCAGCACCAGCACCCGCTGGCAACCATCGGCCTTGAGCTTTTCCAGCACCGATGGCAGCGACGGATTCCCGTAGCGCATCGCGGCGACCACCTCGACATCATGGCCGCGCTCGCCGAGCGCGCCGCGCAGCAGCATGGCCTGCTTGACCGTATGCGTGAGCAGGGGTGAGCCCTCCTTGGTCCAGATCGCCGCGTACTTGTGCGCCGACTGCTTGGAGCGGAACGGCAGGATGATGCCGTTCAGGATGAACCACCAGACCGCCTTCGGGATTTCCACCACCCGCGGGTCGGACAGGAATTCCTTCAGGTAGGGCCGTACCGCGGCGGCGGTCGGCGCGTCCGGCGTGCCGAGGTTGACCAGTACGATGGCGCTGCGGCTGATGCTGCCGTGGTGATGGGATGGTTCCGGCTGGAAGCGCATGGGCGGGTAACTCTTTCTTTGTCTTTTATGGAAACCACAAATGGAAGCCGACGCTTACAGCGCCAGCAGTTCGCGCGCGTGCTTCCTGGTGGTGGCGGTGATCTCGATGCCGCCCAGCATGCGCGCCACTTCCTCCACCCGCGCCTTGGCGTCCAGCGGCTCGATGCGCGAGACGGTCTTGCCGTCCGGCGCGCCGGCCTTGCTGACCTGGAAGTGCTGGTTGGCCTGGCTCGCCACCTGCGGCAGGTGGGTCACGCACAATACCTGGTGGTCCTGCCCCAGGCGCTTGAGCAGGCGTCCGACCACCTCGGCCACGCCGCCGCCGATGCCGGTGTCGACCTCGTCGAAGATCAGCGTCGGGGTGGCGGTGGCGCTGGAAGTGATCACGGCGATCGCCAGCGAAATCCGCGCCAGTTCGCCGCCGGAAGCCACCTTGGCCAGCGGACGCGGCACGGTGCCGGCGTGTCCCGCCACCAGGAATTCCACCTGTTCCAGGCCATAGGCGGCCGGCTCGCAGGCATTCAGGCCGACCGCGAAGCGCCCGCCCGCCATGCTCAGTTCCTGCATGGCGGCAGTGACCGACTGGCCGAGCTGCGCGGCGGCGGCGGCGCGGGCGCGCGACAGCTTCTGCGCCAGCGCCAGGTAGGCGGCCTTGAGCTTTTCTTCCTGGGCCCGCAGCGCATCGACGTCGGACGCATCGGCCAGCTGCTTCAACTGGGCCGACAGGGTTTCCAGTTCGCGCGGCAGTTCATCCGGGGCGACATGGAACTTGCGGGAAGTGGAATGGATCGCTTCCAGCCTGTCTTCCACCACGCGCAGCCGGGCCGGATCGAGTTCGACCCGGCTCAGGTAGTCGTTCAGGGCATAGACCGCTTCCTGCAGCTGGATCTGCGCCGGCTCCAGCGCTTCCATCACCGGTTTCAGGCCATCGTCGATGTCGACCAGCTTGCCGATCTTCGTGTTGAGCGACGACAGCAGCGACAGGATGGGATTCTCGTCGGACTCGGAAATCGCCGTCAGCGCTTCCTGGGCGCCCTCGATCAGGCTGGCCGCATGCGACAGCCGGCTGTGCTCGTTGCTGATCTCGTCCCATTCGCCGGGCTTGACCGCCAGCTTTTCCAGCTCGGCCACCTGCCATTCCAGGCGCTCGCGCTCCAGCAGCACGTTGCGGGCATTGGTTTCGAATTCCTCGCGCTGGCGCGCCGTCGTGCGCCAGGCGCGGTAGGCCGCGCCAACCGCCTTGGCGTCTTCCGCCAGGCCGCCCTGGCTGTCGAGCAGCGCGCGCTGGGCGTCGGCCTTGAGCAGCGACTGGTGCGCATGCTGGCCGTGGATGTCGACCAGCAGTTCGCCCAGGTCGCGCAACTGGGTGGCGGTGGCGGCGACGCCATTGATATAGGCCTTGGAGCGGCCGGCATTGTCGATCACGCGACGCAGCAGCACGCAGCCGTCTTCCGGCTCGAATTCATTGACCGCCAGCCAGGCGTCGGCTTCGCTGCCGGTGGCGAACTGGGCGCTGATGTCGGCCTTGGCGGCGCCTTCGCGCACCACGCTGGCGTCGCCGCGGCCGCCCAGGGCCAGCGCCAGCGCATCGATCAGGATGGATTTGCCGGCGCCGGTTTCGCCGGTGAAGACAGTGAAGCCGGAGCCCAGCTCAAGTTCGATCGCATCAACAATGACAAAGTCGTGTATGGAGAGTGTGCGCAGCATCTGGAGAGGGAGATTTCGGATGTTGCCCGCAGGCAGGCGAATGTTCGGATTTGCGGAATTCCGCGCCGCGGCGTCGCGGCGGGGAAATTATTTTAACTGACCTTCGACGGAAGGATATTCATTCCAGTGCAACTTCTCGCGCAGCGTGTCGTAGTAGCTCCAGCCGCGCGGATGCAGGAAGGTGGCCGAATGCGCCGAGCGCCGCACCAGGATGCAGTCGTGATAGGCCAGGCTCGCCAGCGACTGCATGTCGAAATTGATGCTGCAGTCGCGCCCGGCAATGACTTCGATGCGGATCTCGCAGGAGTCGGGCAGCACGATCGGACGGTTCGACAGCGCATGCGGCGCGATCGGCACCAGAACGATGCCGCCCAGGGTAGGGTGCAGCAGCGGTCCGCCGGCCGACAGCGCATAGGCGGTCGAGCCGGTGGGGGTGGAGGCGATCAGACCGTCCGAGCGCTGGTTGTACATGAAGTGGCCGTCGACCGTCACCCGCAGCTCGACCATGCCGGAGCCGGCGCCGCGCGCCACCACCACGTCGTTGAAGGCCAGCCCGCGGAAGATGATCTGGCCGTCGCGCAGCACCGCGCCTTCCAGCAGGCTGCGCTGTTCCGATTCCATCTCGCCGGCCAGCATGTCCGACAAAATCGGCAGCATGCCTTCGGCCGGGATGTCGGTCATGAAGCCCAGACGGCCCTGGTTGATGCCGATCAGCGGCACATTGTAGGGCGCCAGCTGGCGGGCGATGCCCAGCATGGTGCCGTCGCCGCCGACCACGATGGCGGCGTCCGCCTGTTCGCCGATCTGCTGCGCGTTCAGGCCGATGCCCTGATGGTTGATGTTCTGCGCCGTCTCGGCCTCGAACAGCACCTCGATGCCGGCATCCTGCAGGAAGGCGGCGAGCTGCGTCAGCGACTCGGCGATACCCGTGGCGCCCGGCTTGCCGATAATCGCAATTTTCTGAAAAGTCATCTGTGTGGGAGGCGTGAACGACGGCATGCGGCAGATTAGACCATAATTCCCGTGCAAACCAGTTTATGCGCCGACAAACTGTTAAAACTCTGGAAACTTCAGTCTTATGCCTGCCATCAAAGCCGTACTGTTCGACCTTGACGATACCCTGTGGCCCATCGTGCCCGTCATCCTGCGCGCCGAGCGCCTGCTGTTCGACTGGATCAGGGAACACGCGCCCACCGTCGCTGCCGGCTACAGCATCGAGGAAATGCGGGCGAGGCGGGTGGCGCTGATGAAGTCCGAACCGCGCTACGCGATCAACCTGGCGGCGCTGCGCCACGCGGTGCTGACCGAGGTGTTCGTTGCCTGCGGGGAAAGTGCGGCGTCGGTGGATACGGCGATGGCCATCTTCAACGCCGCCCGCAACCAGGTCGAGCCGTATCCGGATGTGCATCCGGTGCTGGACGCCCTGCGGCGCAAGGTGGCGCTGGGCTCGGTCTCCAACGGCGTGGCTGACCTGGGCGCAATAGGCATGGATCATTATTTCGACGTGTCCATCGCCGCCCACCAGTTCGGCAGCGCCAAGCCGGACCCGGCGATCTTCCGCCATGCCTGCGAGGCGCTGCAGGTCGAGCCGGCCGAGGCGGTCTATGTCGGCGACGATCCGCTGCTCGACGTGGAAGGCGCGCAGAAGGCCGGCCTGCGCGGCGTCTGGCTGCGGCGGCAGGACTTGCCGCTGCGCACCATGCCTGACCATGTGGCGCCGGATGCCGTCTGTGCGTCGCTGCACGACCTGGAAGTCTGGCTGGAAACACGGATAAATCATGGCGCCTGATGCGCCACGACATTAGACTACGGACATGCAACTCGATCATCGCGCACAAACCCTGCTCAAAGCCCTGGTGGAACGGTATATTGCCGACGGCCAGCCGGTCGGTTCCCGCGCACTGTCCAAGATCTCCGGACTCGACCTGTCGCCCGCCACCATCCGCAACATCATGGCCGACCTGGAGGAAATGGGGCTGGTCAGCAGCCCGCACACCTCGGCCGGCCGCGTTCCCACGCCACGCGGCTACCGAATGTTCGTCGACACCCTGCTGACGGTGCAGCCGCTGGACGAGAAGGCGGTGGAATTCCGGCTGCAGCCGAAGAACCAGATCGGCTCGCCGCAGCGCATCATTTCCAGCGCCGCCCAGGTGCTGTCCTCGCTGTCGCAATTCGCCGGCGTGGTGCTGACGCCGCGCCGCGAATCGGTCTTCCAGCAGGTGGAATTCCTGCGCTTGTCGGAAAAACGCATCCTGCTGGTGATCGTCGCGCCCAATGGCGAAGTCCAGAACCGGCTGCTGCTGACCGATGTCGACTACACCCGCTCGCAACTGGTGGAAGCGGCCAACTACATCAACCTGCACTATGGCGGCCTGAGTTTCGACGATGTGCGCAACCGGCTGCAGGCCGAACTGCGCCAGCTGCGCGACGACATGACGCGGCTGATGCAGGCGGCGGTCGAGGCAGGCAGCGACGCGATGACGGAAAACAATGACGAGGTCGTCATTTCCGGCGAGCGCAACCTGCTGTCGGTGAGCGATCTGTCCTCCAACATGACCTCGCTGCGCAAGCTGTTCGACATGTTCGAGCAGAAGACCAGCCTGATGCAGCTGCTGGACGTGTCGAGCAAGGCCACCGGCGTGCAGATCTTCATCGGCGGCGAGTCGCAGCTGATGCCGGTCGATGAAATGAGCGTGGTCACCGCGCCCTATGGCGTCAATGGCAAGGTGGTCGGCACACTCGGCGTGATCGGCCCGACCCGCATGGCCTATGAGCGGGTGATTCCGATCGTCGACATCACGGCCAAGCTGCTGTCGAACGCGCTGAGCCACGGCAGCTGAGCGGGCGGCGATGCGCATCGGGCTGATCTCCGACACCCACGGCCTGCTGCGGCAGGAAGCCCTGGCCGCGCTGGCTGGCGTGGACCGCATCATCCATGCCGGCGACATCGGCAATGCGCAGATCCTGGAAGCGCTGGCGGCGATCGCGCCGGTCGATGCGGTGCGCGGCAACAACGACACGGGGCCGTGGGCAAAGGCGGTGCCGCACAGCCTGACGCTGAGCTTCGATGGCGTCGCGATTCACCTGCTGCATGATGTGAAGGAATTGAAGAATGCGCTGCCGCCGGTGCAGGTGGTCATCGCCGGTCACTCCCACAAGCCCATGGTGCGCGAGGAGGGCGGCGTGCTGCTGGTCAACCCGGGCAGCGCCGGACCGCGCCGTTTCAAGCTGCCGGTCACGGTCGGCTTTCTGTCGATCGACGCCGGCGTGGCCATGGCGTCGATCACGCAGCTGACGGTCTGACGCCGCGCCGCACCGCCACGAGCTGGCCGCACGGCGCGGCGGGTCGGCAGCTCAGAAGCAGTGTTCGGCCGCCGGGAAGCTGCCGTCCTTCACCGCCGCCACATAGGCCTTGACCGCCGCGTCTATGCTGGTCTGGCCATCCATGAAGTTCTTCACGAAGCGCGCCTTGTGGCCGGGGAAGACGCCCAGCATGTCATGCATCACCAGCACCTGGCCCGAGCAGTCAGGGCCGGCGCCGATGCCGATGGTGGGGATCGCCAGCGCCTCCGTCACCTCGCGGCCGAGCGCCGCGGGGATCGCTTCCAGCACCACCACCGACGCGCCCGCCGCCTGCAGCGCCAGCGCGTCATCCTTCATCTGCTCGGCGCCGGCAACCGACTTGCCCTGCACCTTGAAGCCGCCCAGCACATGCACCGATTGCGGCGTCAGGCCAACATGGGCGCAGACCGGGATCGCGCGCTCGGTCAGGAAGCGCACGGTCGACGCCAGCCAGGCGCCGCCTTCGAGCTTGATCATGTGGGCGCCGGCGCGCATCAGTTCGGCGGCATTGCTGAAGGCAGCCTCGGGCGTGGCATAGGTGCCGAACGGCATGTCGGCCACCAAGAGCGCGGTGCGGTTGCCACGCGCCACGCTGGCGGTGTGATACGCTATGTCGGCCAGCGTGACCGGCAGGGTGGAATGGTGTCCCTGCGACACCATGCCCAGCGAGTCGCCCACCAGCAGCATCTCGACGCCGCAGCGGTCCATCAGCGCGGCGAAGCTGGCGTCGTAGCAGGTGAGCATGGTGATCTTTTCGCCTGCCGCGCGCATTGCCATCAGCGCCGGCGCGGTGACTGCCTTGCTGCGTCCCGCAGCCTGGTTTTCCTGCAGATAGCCTGCCATTTCTT
>Ga0308161_1003306_pt1 | contig 15843 bp, 14 predicted proteins | sample PhyFR2_FD_201034 | JGI IMG/M metagenome (GOLD analysis project Ga0308161, IMG submission 201034) | Phyllosphere microbial communities from UC Gill Tract Community Farm, Albany, California, United States - DLSLF.R2 | ecosystem: Host-associated > Plants > Phyllosphere > Unclassified | place: USA...
CCAAGATCGGGGGCTTTGGCAGTGACGAACTTACTCGTTTTGGCTGCAAAAGCCGTCTGAGCTCGGCTTCTCTTCTTCTCGGACTCGCTACAGATTCGTTCGAGCGCTAGGAATCTCGCGAGCTGGGTATAGGCACTGGGCCTCAAGAAGTTGGAGAGGATGAGGATCGATTTTGTGAAGCGCGATGGGAAGGAATGGGATCAAACCCTCCTCTTCGCACTCCTCCTTCTCCTCTCGACAACGTGACGTCCATCCTCGTCACTACCTCAGTCGGTACTACCTCTCCTTCTGACCCCGGAACGACGGAGAAGCAGAAGAAGAACAAGAAGAAGAAAAAGGCGAAGAGGTTGAAAGGAGATCAACCAGGAGAGCAAGCTTGCGAATCATAGGGCAGGGACGAGGGCATACTAGCGGCGAGTACTTGAGCGATTTGTAGAAAAGAGGATTGTTTAGACTAGTTGTTGTATTGGAGTGAACTTGTCGATTCTTGCACCGAACCTTGATCGATTGCGACGATATCGGAAACGAGCGAACGTGATCAGGCTCTCGAAGTATCAGAAGCCCTGGTCAAAGCATCTCGTGAGCTTGAGAGCGTCCGAAGCAACCAGCAGCGAATCGAGATTGTCTCTCCCTCGGAAGTATCCTAAAAAATCTGTACATAACTGCGTTTCTGCCGAGTCGAATCATTCCTATCCACTACGATTCTCCCCCTTTCCTCTACACGTCTCCCGCGCCTCCCGCTTCCTCCTCCGCCGTAGGTTGACCCGTAGCCTCCCCTTCACCAGTAATCATCGCATCCCTACTCGCCGCCGCTGCCGCAACCCTCGATTTCTTCCTCTCTTGTTCAGCTTCCTTCTCCTTCTCGATCTCGCTCACAACAGCAGTCAATTCCTCTGCAGTCAAATTCTATGATCCCACTCAAACCCTCATCAGCACTCGAAACTCGCACTCTCGAGAGGGAAGGGGGAATGGAGGCTTACTCGTACTTTCCCGAATCCTTCCATCACAGCCAAGTCGATATTCTTTGAACCGGTTTGAACTACTTCGAGGAGTGATTTCACGGCGAGTTGAATCGTTTCAGAAGTTGATAAATCGGTTTTCCAATTCTTTTCCAAGAACTCCCGGACAGTCTTTGAAGATCTTCCAATCGCGTTTGCCTAACACCACAAACCTCTTATCAGTCCTCGTTCAATCTCAATTTGGGGAAGAAGTGGAGGAGTGAGTGAGTGAGAACTTACTTTCCAAGCAGAGAAAATTCCAGATGGTTCAGTCAAATACAATTTAGGACTCTTCTCATCATCGTGATCGAACCCAACGATCAAACAACTGATACCGAAAGGTCTCACTCCACCAGATTGAGTGTATTTTTGTTGGATCCCTGCGATGTGTCGAGTGATGTATTCGACGGAGACTGGGTCTTCGACGGTGAGGCGGTGAGATTGACATTCGGTACGGGCTCGGTCGATTAGGATACGTGCGTCGGCGGTGAGACCTAAAGGGAGAGAGGATCGGGGTTAGCGATTGGAGGGATGAGGTGCGAGGGAATTGCGAAGGAGGAGAATCGAAGGGGTTTGTGTTGTATCGTTGGGGACGCAGTAGAGAAAATGATAGGAGATCGTGTGAGGTGGTGGAGACTCGAAAGAGTCTGTTTTCGAGGTGTAGGGGAGTAGAAGGGAGAAGGGAGGAGAAGTAAAAGAGAGGGGAGATGCATTTCCACCTCGAGATTACCCTCCTCGTCGTATCCGACACTAGTCTGTTTCTTTCGAGAAGTAAAGAGATTGAAAGCGTACCAGCGAATCCCAATACGATATGATCATCCAACAATGCCGTCTTTCTAACAGTTCTCGGATCTTGTAGTTGTAAGACGGATTTCTTCTCTACTGCCAATACGACACAATCTTTTCCTCTGACTCCTACTGCGCAAGTACCTTTTCGTACTGCTTCCAAAGCGTAATCGACCTAAAATTGGTAGATGAGAGGGTTGCGTAAGTCAACTTGGAAATGACATGGGATGGGAGAGAGAGGGGGGAGAGAGGGAGCGTACTTGGAACAGATGACCGTCGGGACTAGATAGAGAGGGAAGAGTGCGTCAGTACAATCGCGAGGAGGGATTCAAGATGATGAGATGAGAGTTAGTTACGCGAAAGTGGTGAGTGCTGTATCGTATCTGGACATGACTAGCTAGTTTGAGTGTGTGTTGAGTACTCCTATAGAGTGATTGAGAAGAGTAAGAAGGAGAGAAAGAGAGAGGGAAAGTCGTCGTCGTTGTCATCGATTCGTCCCTCTCTCGTTCTCCTCCACTCTTCTCCCTCGCTGAATCAACCCTAATAAGAGCAGTATAGAGCGGAATGGAGTTTGCAACTTCATTGTTATCCTCTGCCTCTACCGCCCTCGCCGCTGCCCAGAAACCGACTCTCTCTTCATCCTACACGACAGACTCTACCTTCCCTCCTTTGCAAGTAGGAGTATGGAAGATCACTAGAGCCAGACACAACTCGAATGGCAAATTAGTCAGTATTTGGAATGCCGATAAAGCAAACTTGAATAGTGGGGGCAACTCTACCTCGAATAGGAGAGCAGGAGCGAGGGATAGGGATACAGATAGATTGAAATACGCTATAGACGTACTCAAGAAAGAGGTACACCTTTCTCTCCTCTTTACTGTCGAGGTTTGTTTCGCTAAAGTTCTCCCTTTCTTCGTTTAGGCTTCCTCACTCTCTCGATTACGACATCCCTGCATTCTTGAAATGGCAGAACCTCCATCAGAATCCCGTTACTCGATCACATTCGCAACCGAACCCGTCCTCTCGTCCCTTCGACATTCACTCGACGTCTCCATCTCATCCGCACAACGAAGAGGCAGGGATCAACACAGGAGTAAAGAAGAGGAGGAGTTGGAGTTGGACGAGGTAGAGATTCAGAAAGGCATGAGTCAGTTGGGAAAAGGATTACAGTTCTTGCATGAGAGCGTGAAATTGGTTCATGGAAATTTAACTCCTGAATCAGTCATCATCAATGCGAAAGTAAGGCTCACTCTGCCTTTTCCTCGACTTGAGACGCCAAGCTAATATTTGAGGGTTTGGTGCAGGGCGATTGGAAATTGTCTGGGTTCGGACTATCAACTTATTTGTTCGATTCAGCAGGAGTACCCGCGAAATGGGAGTTCCCAGTTTACGATCACAGTTTACCTTCTTCCGTACAACGAGATTACGATTACATAGGTGAGCAGTAAACTTCTTGACTCGCTTTCTCCCGATCCTTTCCTCGAGATTAACGAAAACCCAACCTCTCAAATGAAATCGTTGCAAACAGCACCCGAATACATTCTCGATGAATCCTCGCCTTCCCCCGCCAACGACCTCTATTCCCTCGGATGTATCCTACATTCGATCCACCTCCGCACCGGTCCCCCCTTCGCAAATCACAACACCCTCTCGACCGCTCGATCCAACATTGAATCCTCCCTCTCCCTCCTCACTTCCCAATGGCGCAAACTCCCACAAGATACTCAACAAGTCCTCAATTCTTTAATCACTCGTTATCCGAATAGGAGGATGACGGCGAAACAGTTTTTGGAGAGTAGTTATTTTCAGGGAGTTTTGGTTGGAACGTTGAGGTTCTTGGAGAGGGACAGTTTCAATTCGAAGAGTGGGGAAGCTCAAACTGGATTCTTAAAAGGTCTCATCACCGTGCGCTCCTCCCTCTCTCTCCCTCTTCTCTGAGAGCTAACCCTTCGTTGTGATGATTAGGTCCTACCCTCTTTCTCGTCGAAAGTGAACAGACTCAAAATCCTTCCTACCCTGTTGGAACTCACCGTACAATCCAATCTAATCCCTTTCCTCCTCCCTCCCTTACTCTACATCGCAACTCAATTACCAGACAAAGAATTCATGAGGGACGTTTTACCCAACCTGAAACCTATTTTCACCATTAAAGAACCTGTACAAGCTGTGGTGGGGCTACTGGATAATCTACAGGTGTTCAAGGAGAAATGCAATGATGCTGTGTTTCGAGAAGGTGAGTTTTCGATCTCTCTCTCTCGTTCGATGGAGGGCGAGTGTAGCTGACTGAGAATGTGAGAGATGAACAGAGGTCATGCCATTAGTGTATCATGCTTTGGAGAGTGATAACCCTGTTGTATTGGAGAAAGCACTCAAAGTTGTCCCCGGTTTGTGTGAATCTTTAGATTATACCGTATGTCAAAACTTTCTTCTTCTCTAAACTATCAACTCTTACTCCTCGAACGAAATACTGATGAGTAGAGAGATGATTCGAGTATAGACGGTGAAACAAACGTTATTCCCTAAAATTACTACAGTGTTTAGTAAAACGACTTTATTATCCGTCAAAGTCAAGTAAGCATCTCTCACTCCTTCTCTTTCCCCTTTCTTCAAGCAGTAACTGATATGAGTGGGGTGTAGTACCCTGATCTGTTTCCATTCAATGATCAAGATACTTGATAAATACACGTTGACTGAGAAATTGGTACCGTTATTGAGTAAGATCAAGACTAAAGAACCTAGTGTCATGATTGCTACTCTGGCGGTGCATGAAGAGATGGGAAAGAAATGCGAGGTGGAAGCGAGTGAGCTCATTTCTTCCCTACTTCAGCAGAGAATGCAGAGTTGACGATGATGAGCTACTCAGTCGCCACGCTGATTCTTCCTCAATTGTGGGCAATGTCGATTGGTCCTCTACTCAACGTCGATCAATTCACGAAATTCATTACCGTCATCAAAGCCTTGTCTACCCGAGTCGAAACCGAACATTTCCAACGACTTTCCGAACTCAAACGGTTGGAAGAATCTTCGGGAGGTCAACGATCGGGAGGAGGGGATGGAGTAGGCGGAATGACGAGTGGGTTGGGAATGGTGAATGCGGGGGTTAGCGATTTTGAGGCGTTGGTGAGGGGGACGACGAATTCGAACGCGAATGGATTGGGTGCGAGAGGGAGACAGGTAGATATCTTTTCCGATGAATCACCCGTATGTTCTTCCTCTCTTTCTTGCCCTAGTCGCGAGGAAGCTGATCTTGACCCTTGTTTGCAACTCGTTCAGGCTTTGACCCCAACTCCAACGGGTGGTAACAGTTATTTGTCTTCTCCACCTCTCCCAGCTCTCCCAACATCTTCACCACCATTCATGTCACCCTCTTCCTTTCCCTCTTCCTCCACTCACACGATTCAACCGACCCGACCTTCTCCTGCACCTCGGCTCTCATCGACCTCCTCTTCCTCCGCAGCTCTCGCTCGATCCTCTCTCGGAGCTAGATCAGTCCCTTCAACCTCGTTCAACTCCTCAATCTTCCCCGCTCCATCTCCCTCTCAAACCCCTCCACCCGCTCCTCCAGCTCAAAACGGGAACCCCCTGCGCTCTTTCGCTCCTCTACAACCCCAATCTCGTACATCACCAGCAACGCATTCTTACCCTACAACACCTTCCGCCTCCTCCTCCTCTTCTTCACAGCAACAACCCAATTACAATTTCTCTTCCCTCTCTCTATCCTCGACCTCATCAGGAGGTCTCCCACCTTTAGCTCCCACATCCTCATCCATCTTCCCCTCGAACCAACCACCAGCAGCGCCTCAGCCAATTCAATGGAATGTGGTTCCACCATTACAACCCACCTCATCCCCTCAACAACAGAGACCGAATTTACCTCCTGGCTACTCTTCGAATTCAGGTACATTGCAACCGACAGTAAGGAATCAGGGAGGAGGAGCAGGGGGAGGGAAGACGGGTTGGGGTAATTGGGAAGATTTGGATCCGCTGAAATAAAAAGCGATGAATTGCTTTTTTTTCGAAAAGCTCGTATTTGACCGTAGCTTCTTTGCGCAAAGCTCGACGTATCGTGACTATACCTTCGGAACGTTACAGTCGATAATAAGCCGTACAGAGAGCTCACGAGGCTCCCTTCGCCCTTCACCTTCCTCATTTCCCCACCTTGTCGTTCAACTTTCTTTTTTCCCCTCTTTCGCTCCTCCCCTCTTCCTCTTCCTCCTCTTCTTCTCATTCACGATTTCGAACAACGACATGTGTGATAAACCTTCAGCTACGATGAAATCAGCACTCTTTTACGGCAAGCACGATATCAAGGTGGAAGAGATTCCGTTACCTGATCCGAAAGGAAAAGAAGTTAGGGTCAAAGTAGCTTGGTGGTGAGCTCCCTTCTACATCTCCTTCTCGATATAGACTGAGAGCTGATCCTCGGGCCTGTACAGCGGTATCTGTGGTACTGGTAAGCTCTCTCTTAATCGATTTCTCTGATTTCCCCACACACTCAGCATTTCGCAACGAGCTAACCTAATTGTGTATCTTCCTTTCTCGCAGACTTGCACGAATACGAAGCTGGACCGATTCTCTGCCCTACGAACGAGAATCCTCACGCTTTGACAGGGACGGGTTTACCAGTCTGTTTGGGTCACGGTGCGCATTTCCTCCTTCGCTTCCCCTTTAAGACTCAGCATTATTTGGAGGTACTGAGTGGTTTCGGAAGCTCGCAGAATTCTCGGGAGTCATCGATATGGTCGGAGAAGAAGCGGATTCGAAATGGAAAGTTGGCGATAGGGTTTGCATGTGAGACTACGAGCTCAGCCTTGGCTCTAACACTCGCTGACATCTCCAGAACATTGATAGTGAGGCCGTCATCTCGTGTCACGAATGTTACGCTTGCAAGATTGGATGCAATAATGGTTAGTTCCTCGATTCTTCGATTCTCGTTTCGTCAACTTACGCTCCTCGCCCAAACCTATAGCCTGCACGAAGCTCGGTTTCGTCGGTCTCTCGACGTCGACGCAAATTGGAGGAGGTCTCTCGGAGTACTACATCTGTGATCGACCCGAGGACTACCTTCATAAACTTCCCGACTCTGTCTCTCTCAAAGCTGGAGCAATGTGCGAACCCCTCGCCGTCGCTATCCACGCAGTCAAACGATCAGGCTTCAAAAAAGGAGAGAAAGTCCTCGTTTGTGGAGCAGGACCCATCGGATCTCTACTCATCACCGTTCTCAAAGCTCAAGGCGCTTCCCTCATTATCGTTTCCGAACCTTCCTCTGCTCGACGATCGGTCGCTCAACGAGCTGGTGCAGATCATCTGCTTGATCCAGCTTCAATGGACGTCGTAGCGAAAGTCAAGGAGCTCACTGGAGGCAAAGATTGTGGTGTCGATGTCGCTTTTGAAGCTGCCGGAAACGGTAAAGCTCTCGAAGTTGCGATTGCTGCGACCTGCACGAGGGGAAGAGTATTGAACGTTTCGGTTTGGTCGAAACCTGCTGTTGTGAGTCCCGTATTCTTCCGAAAGTCTGAGAATTTTTGGAAACAAGCTGACCGAAAGTCCTCTGTCAGATCGATATGAACAAGCTCGTGTTCGAAGAGAAGACTATCTTAGGTGCGCTTGAGCTTCCTTCACTTCCTTTATCCCATCTCCTTCTAATTCTACGCTCGTTTCGCAGGTTCATCTTGTTATCGAGGGGATCACGAAGAGCTTCTCGCCGCTCTCGATAGTGGATCTATCAAGCTCGAACGTAAGCGCTCACCCCTTCACAGTCTTCACTCTTTCGGTCGGCTCACGTTTGCGTTCCTACTCAGATTTCATCACTGCAACGATTCCCCTCGACGAACTTGTCGAGAAAGGATTCAACGAGTTGATCCACAATAACGAGAATCGTGAGCACTCATTCTCAACATCTCTCCGAGTCCTCCCGCTGAACCTTCTTCGCTGTGCAGACGTCAAAATCTTGGTTTCGCCCTCCGGAAACTTGGATCAACCGTTCTGAAGGGATTCCGGGAGGGAAACAGCAATGAACACACAGAAACAATAGTAGTACCTTTTCAGCCGTGGAATATTATATCCAGCTTTCTCTCGCTTGAAACGATTAAGTCGAAATCGAAACCGTTTTCCTCGACTTCGTAAAGTCCGAAAGCTTTCTGTTCATTTCCATCGAATCTACAGCCGAGTCATCTACACCTCACTTTGATCTATCCTTCGTAAGCGCATCTACGTCTCGCCTCCAATCTTGCCAGAATCAAACAAGCGATCTCATTCTTCTCTTCTCTATTCCTCCTCCTCGTAGTTCTTCATGGCTTCCTCCCTCTCTTTCCTCCTCTCCTTCATTTTTCCGTTCCTCCACTCGACCAATTCTTTCTCATTCCAACGACCAGATTCTTTCCTCTCCCTCTTGACTTGTGCTTCATTCTGTTGCGAGGGGACTGGAGGGTGAATCAAGGGAATCGAGGGAACCGGGAGCTGACGAGTCGAGTTAAGTGGATGAGCGTTGTCGCCATGAAGCATAGGCGAGGGAGTCGAAGGGAGCTCTTGTGGTTGGGAGAAAGAGACGGGAGGTAAACGAGGGAAAGGGATGAAGGAAGGAGAGATCGGATGAATTGAATAAAGGTCGGCTGATGATTGAGGGCGTTGATGACTCTTAAGATCTAGAGGTCGAGTCGAAGCAGTAGCGATGAAAGGAACCAATGGAGTTGACGAACGATCGAATTGAGCTTGTTGACGAGCGACTCTATCGATTTCTTCGTCCAACAACCTTCCTAGTGTCGTAGCTCCTACTGTGTGATGACTGTACTCTGAGATTGAACGAGATGAAAGGGATCTAGCGCGGCGGAGAGGAGGAGGTGCAAGAAGAGAGTTGAAAGGGAGAGTCGAGAAATGAATCGAGGCGTCGTCGCCTGAAGACCAGGAGTGTCGGGTGTTTGAGGCTTCTTCGATGAGTGAGTGATGGTAAGGGTAACTTTGAGGGTGAGCATACGAGTTCGAGTGATAACCTGTCACTTGTGAGTTTCTTTCCTCACGATTTCCTCCTTCGACTTGGACCCGGTGAAGAGGACGAGGCTCTAAGTTCTTCGGAGAGTACGTCTCGAGCTGTACAGGCCAACTAATCTCGGGAGGCCGACTCCTTCGACTTTTCTTGACGATAATTCTCGAACCTTGTGAATTGAGAGTAGTCGATACGGAGGGGAACGAGGAAGTGGAACGAGGTTGAGGTCGATGAACAGGTCGAATGAGAGCTGAAGTGGAGTGAGGGAGGAAGAGGGGTCGAGGATATTGGAGAAGAACGGAGTTGGATTTCGTCGATGGAGGAGAACCGGAGGAGTCTTGAGAGGATGCAGGAGAGTGACTGAGATACTTTGGTGCTTTAAGCGAAGGATTATTCGAGCGAAGTCGCCTCCAACAGAGGAAAGCGATGAGGATACCTGAGAGAAGGACGACGAGGGGTAGAATGAGTGCAGCGACCCAGAGTGAACTCGTCTCCGAATAACGAGGGGTCGTCGACTGGGACATTCTTGGGCAAGCTGTTTTCGTAGAAGGAGGAGAGAGAGAGCGAAATCAAGTCAAAGAGCGGAAAAGGATCAGCTCGTGTCACTGAGGGTTTTCGTTTCAGTTCTGCTTCGCGACGACTCGTTGCGAAGGCGCAACCTTTCGAGGCGAGCATCTAGAGAGCTCGCATGGTGTTCAAAGGCATCTGTGTGAGCGCAACGAAGGCATCAGCGTAAGAGCGAGAGCGACGAAGGTTGAAAGAAATAATACGAAATCGAACAGCGAGAAGAGCGATACCGCCTTGTCCGGCCTCCCGAAGGCCTCTTCTCTCGCTCGAGTAGCTCGAGAGCATGCAGTGTATTGCCCGACTGCTAGGCGAGACGAGATCGAGGAGTTTGAAGGGAATAGTTGAATGACGAGGACTGGAGGGAAGACGGCATTCTGAACGCGTGAGCTAGCTATCACGGCGAGTCTGATGGTGCTACTGGCTTGTCGCTTCAGATCAGGGAGTGTATGTGAGGAAGACAAGAGGCGAATCCCGTTGTTTGCTTCCCTCTCTCTTCTTCATCTCACGCAACCACCGCAGATCCTTGCTATCCTCCTATACTAGCTGTGAGTAGCTCTTACTTCCCTAAGTGACTCGCGCTAATACCACCATACCTCTTACTCCCTTCTTTCACTCAACTTTCAAAGATGACAACTATCAACCCTTCCTCTGCATTCCCTTCACCCGCTTCCTCCACCACAAGCAAGAACATTGCACCAGCACAAGACGCGAACAATGCAGCCAGTATCGCAAAGAGGTGAGTCGTCTCATTTTCACTCAACTCGCTTTCATTCTCCCTCGCTAACTTGCTTTCAATGTGCGAGAATCAGGTTGCAATCCGAATTGATGTCACTCATGATGTCGCCACCAGGAGAAGGGATCTCTGCGTTCCCCGAATCGGATTCAGATTTAACTTATTGGGTTGGAAGGTTAGAAGGTGCAGAGGTACATTCCCCTCTCCTCTTGCTCTCATCAAAGAGTCCTCGAGCTGATGCGGCTGGGAGAACGCGTTAGGGTACTCCTTATGAAGGTCACGTTTATGCGATTTCGTTGAGATTCCCTCCTGAGTACCCTTACAAAGCTCCTACGGTTCGATTCGAATCTACTTGCTTCCGTACGCACTCATTCCCTATGTCTCTCTTTTCTCGTGAGAAAGTGTTGACAAAGTGAGGGATCGAACATAGACCCCAACGTCGATATGCATGGAAACATTTGCCTAGGTACGGTTGTTCGTTCCTTTCTCTGATGCTCGATTAGCGCTTACTCTATCGTCCCTTAAATCTGACAGACATCCTCAAGGAGAAATGGTCACCTGCGCTCAGCGTCGGAACAGTTCTGGTCTCCCTCCAATCGCTCCTTGGTGGTGAGCATCCATTTTTTCTCTCTCCTTACTCCTCAACTCGACCTCAACGAGCCCGAACTCATACTCGCCGATACCTTATAGAACCCAACAACGCCTCACCTTTGAACGTCGAAGCTGCTGAACTATGGGATGATGCCGAAGCAGTTCGTTTGCCCTCGTTCTCAAATCTCGTTTTCAGCGCACAGATAACGACTCCTCTCGTTCACAGTTCAAAGCCCAACTCGCGAAACACTACAAGCCTCTCGAGGATGACGAGTAGGGCCTGCGACGAGGCGCGACTTTCAACCGCTGCCTCCCTCCCCCCGTCAATTTCCGCTTTCTCCTGTTGTGACTTTTATCTCCCATCTTGTCTCCCTCCCTTTCTTCATGCCCATATCTTACCTTCCCTCCTTTACTTACTTATCGCTTCATTCGTGCTTTCTCTATTCGATTTCTTGCAAAAATCCATTCCATCGAATTTCTTCTTTGCAAAGTCCAGATCCGGCTTCGCTTCGAGACGAACCTCTTCTCTTCTCGTCGATGAGATGTAGTGCTTCGTCGTCGTCGAAGTGTCGGTGCGAGAGTTGCGACGATTGATTTGATGAGACCTTACTCGTGCCGCCCGTCTCAGAGTGAGACTTTCTTGCTTCAACTCTAAACTTCACTCCTTCACCTTTCTCTCGCGTTCGCACACAAGCTAGACGTATACAATGGCAGCTACAGTGCCCTGTCAGGTGCGTCCCCCTCTCGTTCCTCGTGAAGGAGTTTGTCTCCTGTCTTTGATCTTAATCGCTGATTCCCCCTTCTTCTCTGCCTCGAATCGTCACGTGTACAGTACAAGACTGGTAAAGTAAGTCATACAGCTCTCTCTACTACCACTCAGCTCGAAGGAATGGAGAAGGGAGAGGGGGAGGGTTGAGTGACGCGATTTCAACGGTGAAAGAGAGTACGCCTCGAGAGTGTCGCTGACTGTGCTGTTGTAACGAGTGAACAGACATTAGGTCAAGGTACTTATGCAGTTGTCAAAGGTGCGCCTTCCTTTTTTCTCCCTCTCGCACACTTTATACCGAATTTGCTGATCTCTTGGACTTGCACTCGCTTTGGGATGATTAGAATGCGTTCATATCAAGACTGGTGAGCTCCTGGTGCTCACGATCGAGCGTGGAACAAGCGTGAACTGATCGCATCTCCTCGAACATACAGGGAAATATTATGCTTGCAAGGTTCGTTGTCTTTCCGATTGAATCAGCAGTTTGCGAACACAAGCGCGAGGCGCTGATTTCGTGAACACGCTTCGAACAGGTCATCAATAAGCGATTAATGGCTGGACGAGAACATATGGTGAGGTTACTTTCTAATTCCCTTGCGAAGACTTTGGCTCACTCGGCAGGAAATTGTTCCCGAGTACAGATCCGAAACGAGATTTCTGTGTTGAAGGCTATCTCGCAAGGTCACACAAATATCGTTACGCTTTGGGGTGAGTCGACGTCGTCTCTCGAATCGAATGTTCCCGTACTGATTCGAAGTCATCGCACATCTCGCAGATTACTTCGAGGTGAGTGACGATCTGAGAGAGAATCTGGATAAACGTTGATCAGCCCGCTAACGATTCCTACATTCTTCGCCCTCACAGACTCAAAACAATCGTTAGTTCTCCTCTTCCTCTCCTCAATCCGCTACCCGTCTCACCCTCCTTTCTCCTACCCCTCCCCAGTCTACCTCGTGACTGATCTCTGTCAAGGAGGAGAACTCTTCGATCGAATCTGCGCCCTCCAATACTTCAAAGAACAAGATGCTGCGAAACTTGTCAAAACCGTCATGAGTGCCGTCGAATACTTACATTCGCACGGAATCGTTCATCGAGGTGAGCTCCACCCGCTTCTTGTCTTTGCTTGATGAAGGCAGATGCTGATTGAGGAAGAGCGATTCGAGAGTAGACATCAAACCTGAAAACTTGTTGTACAGATCGAAAGACCCCGAATCGGATCTCTTGTTGGCTGATTTCGGATTGAGTAAAGTTATGGATGATCAACAATTCTCGGCTTTGACTACTACTTGCGGTACCCCAGGTAAGTCTCCTCACTTCTCTTGTTGGTTTCTTGAAGTGCGTGAGCTCGCAGACTGACTCGTGGTTGCGTGACATAGGTTACATGGCTCCTGAGATCTTCAAAAAGATTGGTCACGGAAAACCCGTCGTGAGTTCTCTCTTTCTCTCGAATTGCTGAAGAAGACTTTGCTCAACCTCTCGTTTCTCGAACACAGGATATCTGGGGTTCGTTCAGCCCCTACTTCTCGGACAGGCGAGTACAGAGCTGATCGACTCTTCCTCCTTTGAACAGCGATGGGTGTAGTTACCTATTTCCTACTTTGCGGTTACACTCCTTTCGGTAAGCTCGCTCTCTACCCGTCTGCTCACCATTCGATAGCTGAGCGCACACATCGTCCTGAACAGATCGAGACAACCAAGTCGAGGAGATTCAAGCGATCTGCTCGGGAGATTACGCTTTCGAACCCGAGGAGTATTGGCAAGGAGTTAGTCAAACTGGTGAGCTTTCGCTTTTCATCCTTTCCGGTGGTTTTGACCGAGCGCTGATCGACGCTGGCAATCTATACAGCTCGAGATTTCATCAATCGTTGTCTCGTGATCGATCAATCGAAGCGTATGACTTCTGCCGAAGCTCTCGAACACCCATGGCTCGCATCTCTCGGTCCCTCCCACCCCGCCGCAAACACTTCTTCCTACAATCCTCCCGACCTCTTACCTTCCCTCCGCAAGAACTTCGACGCGAGAGGTACTTTCCGAAGAGCGATCTTTGCCGTTCGTGCTGCCGCTGCACTCAAGGATGGAGGAGAACAGAGGAGGGCTACGCTCAATGTCGGTGGATTGGGAGGTACTGAGGAGGAACAAAGACGAGTTAGGGCGGAAGCTGAACGTGCGAAGAGAGATGCTGAGGAAGAAGCCGTACGTGTCTCTTATCTCGATGATCCTCTCTCGCCGTCGTGACGAGTGATTGATCATTGCACTCTTCGAATAGAATAACGTCGAACAGGTTTACGCTCAGAACTAGAGTTATCAAATCAGTAGAATCACTTCGTTACCTTTCGTCTGTCATTCCGTTCTCTTCTGTACGACTCTTTGCGTTCAATGTATCAATCTCAAATCAGAGTTCTACACAGTCGTTCTACTCGCTCGTCGCTCTTGATTAGACTCGAGTCCTAAAGACGGCTTTCAAGCTTCGGTAAACTTACGCCTTCTCTATTTAACGAACCCCTGCGAGAACGGGTCCTCCTCAACTTCCGACTTGGCTTGACGTCCTTGCTTGACGTCAAGCGTGTGCGCTACGTCCTTGTGCTCCTTCGGTGGTTCAGCAGAGGAGAAGTGGGGAGTCTCTCGGAAGTGCACCTTGAGGAAGAGAACGATTCCCTTTCCTCTTCCCTTTCCTCCCTTTTCTCCTTCACGTTCGCCTGCGAGAACCTCAGAGCTCCTCATACGACTCGCAACATGCTCTTCTTCTCGACTCTCTCGCTTTCACTCATCGCATCAGGTTCGTCGCCAACTCTTTCTACCTCCTTTCTCTTGGAGGAAACGCTGAGTTTTGGCTGACTGCACCTTTCGACTCGACTTGTAGCTCTCGCCGTTCCCGCATTCACTTCGACGCTGGAGCCCAGTGAACATGGTCTCGCTCTTCAAGCTTATGTTCTCGAGAAACGACAATCTGTCTCGAACGAAAGTGCTCAAGCGGTCGTCGCGTATGCTCAGATTCTGCAACGCGCTGTCTCAGCAACTTCAAGTAACGGACAGTGCTCGTCGGAATGTCGTCCTTGGGTCAGCGCCGTCACTGTGAGTTCAATTACGAATGTTCTTTCGCAAAAATGGCTGACAGATCTCGCTAACTGACAGTCCTGCAGCAGACAAGGAGGCGGATACACAAGTATTGGACTGTGTAGCTGTGGAGAGGATGTGATCGGACAAATGGAACCTTGCGGAACTTGTGAGTCTGAGCCTCTCCTCTATGTTCCGCCTCTATCGAACCGCTCACTCTCCCCTACACCATGTAGGTCTCGGGTACACCTCGGAGATCGAGAACGTCGAGAACACTTGTCGACAAGAAGTGGCTTCGATCAGCGCATCAGGTCTCCCTTCGACCTCGTCGCCCTCGAATCCCAATACTAGTCCAGTCGTCGTCGGAACTCCAAGCCCTTCAAGTACGAGCGGCGCTGGATTCATAAAGAGCAGTATCGGCGGGACCCTCGCTCTCGCATTGACAGGAGTAGCTGTACTTCTCGCTTGAGCTGACTTTGCGAAGTTTCTGTCCCCTGTGATCTCTACTTTTCGCTTCGCTCTGTGTATCTATCCCTCACTCTCCGCACTTTATACTTATTCCTTGTACATGGCTGCGTTATTGAAACCTTTGAGTTACATCCAAGTGAACCAGAAAGCGAGATGAGAGCGAAACACATTCGCAAGCGTGGCGACATCTCGCGGTCGCACCACTCTCGAATGCATCGATGTACAAAAAGAGGAAAATTGCAGGCGAAGAAGGGGTATTATACTTTTCGAAGAAACACAAATGAATCGAGAGAAAGCGACGAAAGATTGCAAGCATGTACAGAGCCGCTCGACAGTATAGCGCATGATTGAGACGATACACCACGACGAGAGGAGACAATTGCGAGTTTTAGTAGAAAGCGAGGGTGATTCTACGAAGAAACGGGTCAGTGCCAAAAGTTGAGAGATCAGGAATGAGATGTCAGACTCACTAGCAGAATGCTCGCTCTACGATGGAGTCAAAGTATCTCGTTGACTCGTCTTCCCAATGAAAGCTTGCCTGAGAATAGCAACTTCTCTTTCCAATTCTCGAATCCTCTCCTTCGCTTTCTCAAGTTCTCGATCCTTCGCACGAGTACCGTTTCCTCTGAACGGTGAAGGTGACTTTGCCGAGTTCCTGTTGTTGCTTCCACGTCCGCGACTTCTGGCTCCTCCTACGATTCCATGATGCTGAAGTTGAGCGTGAAGTCCTCCTCCATTCGCAGTCTGAACTGGAGCCCATCCACCGAACAACGGACCTTCGAGCTCGAAAGCGGGAGAGCTAGGGTTGAGAGGCGAAGGTGAGAAGGAAGAGAGACGTCCGGAAGGAGGTGAAGGGTAAAGGTCTCGCATCGGTTCGAGTTTGGGCGAAGGAGGAAGC
>Ga0308161_1003314_pt1 | contig 15812 bp, 18 predicted proteins | sample PhyFR2_FD_201034 | JGI IMG/M metagenome (GOLD analysis project Ga0308161, IMG submission 201034) | Phyllosphere microbial communities from UC Gill Tract Community Farm, Albany, California, United States - DLSLF.R2 | ecosystem: Host-associated > Plants > Phyllosphere > Unclassified | place: USA...
CGCGGTGCGACGTGCTCCCGAACAAGGGAAAGCACGTCGCGCCACGGCGAACCGTGGCGCGACGTGCCTCCGGTTGTGCGGGACGCACGACCGACCTCAGCGCATCGGGGTGCGACGTGCCTCCGGCCGCGCGGGAGGCACGACCCACCACAGCAGGTCACGTCGCGGTGCGACGTGCTCCTGAACAAGAGAAAGCACGTCGCGCCACGGCGAACCGTGGCGCGACGTGCCTCCGGTTGTGCGGGAGCCGCCGCGGCGGGCGGGCGGGCCACCGCGGCGGGCGAGCCGCCGCGCGCTGCGCCGCGCCGGCCGCCGCCGCCGCCGCGCCGCCCCGGCGGGCGGGCCGCCGCGCCGCACCGCACCGCGCCGCGCCGCACCACGGCGCACCGCAAGACCACTCAGAGCGACGCGACCCACTCGTCGGAGCCGTCGGTGAAGCGCTGGTGCTTCCAGATCGGGGTGCGCTCCTTGACGCGGTCGACCAGGTCAGAGCACGCCGCGAAGGCCTCGGCCCGGTGCGGTGACGACACCGCTGCGGCGAGCGCCACGTCCCCGACGACCAGGTCCCCCACGCGGTGCAGCACCGCGATGCGGACACCGGGGTGCTCCTCGGCGATCGACCGGGCGACCTCGGCGATGACCTCACCGGCGCTCGGGTGCCGCTCGTAGCCGAGCGCAGTCACGCCCTTGCCGCCGTCGTGGTCGCGGACGATCCCGGCGAAGGTGACGACCGCGCCGTCCTGCTCGGTCTCGACCGCTGCGGCGACCTGCTCGACGGACACCGCGACGTCGACGACGTCGGCGAGCAGGACCCGCTCGGCGGCGGTCACGAGGTCGCTCCTTCAGCGGTGCGTGACGCGTGGCCTGCACCGTCGGTCGTGCGCGGTGCGTGCCCCGCTCCGTGCACCTGCGCGAGCACGTGGTCGAGCAGGCCGTCGATGACCGCCAGCCCGTCGGCGACCCCGCCGCGCGACCCGGGCAGGGTGACGACGAAGGCTCCTGTCGAGGCGATGCCGGCCACACCGCGGCTCAGCAGCGCCGTCGGACCCGCCCCCGCGAGACCACGGCGGCGGACCTCCTCGAGGACACCGGGGAGTTCGAGGTCGAGCAGCGGTGCGACGGCCTCGGGCGTGCGGTCGGTGGGCGTGACCCCGGTTCCGCCGGTCGTGACGACCACGCGGGCGTCGGCCAGCAGTGCTGCGGTGACGGTCTCGGCGATCGGTCCGCCGTCGGGCACGATGACGGGTTCCTCGACCACGAAGCCGCGCTCACGCAGCCACGCGGCGATGCCCGGGCCGGTGCGGTCGAGGGACGGCTCGGTCGCCGCGGAGGTGGAGACCACGAGGACCGCGGCGCGGCCCCTGGTCGCGGTGTCGTCGGTGGGTCGGTCGGTCATCGGGCGCTCCAGTCCCCGGAGCGTCCGCCGTGCTTCTCGAGCACGCGGACCTCCGTGATCACGACCGCACGGTCGACGGCCTTCACCATGTCGTAGACCGTCAGCGCCGCGACGCTCGCACCGGTCAGCGCCTCCATCTCGACGCCCGTGCGCGAGGTCGTGCGCACGGACACCTCGATCCGGACGCGGTCGCCCTCGCCGGTGATGTCGACCTCGACGCCGGCGATGGGCAGCGGGTGGCAGAGCGGGACCAGGTCGGAGGTCTTCTTGACGGCCATGATCGCCGCGATGCGCGCCGTCCCGACGACCTCACCCTTGGGCAGCGAGCCGTCGATGATCCGCCGGACGACGTCGTCCCGGGTGACCAGCGTCGCCGTCGCCGTCGCCGAGCGCGCGGTGACGTCCTTGTCGGAGACGTCGACCATGTGGGCGGTGCCGTCGGCGCGGACGTGGGACAGCTCACCCGCGGCCCCCGCACCGAGCGGAGCGTCGGCACTCGGCGCGTCGCCGCCGCGGTCGGGTGCGCCGCGGTCCGGCTCGTCGTCGCCGTCCGGGGAGGCGCGGTGGTCGTCGGTCATCGGAGGCTCCAGACGGTCAGGGGGTCGCCGGGTTCGATGGTGTCGGTTCCGACCGGGACGTGGACGAGGTGGGTGGCGGCCGCCAGGTGCGCGAGCAGGTGCGAGCTCGGCCCGCCGACGAAGTACACCCGGCCGTCGGCGACCCGACCGCGACGGACCTGGTGCTTGCCGACCGGCGAGGTCGCGGACTCGGCCGCCGGCAGCTGCTCGGCGGGCCTGTCGGGGGCGCCGACGGCCGCGGCGAGCACAGGGCGCAGGAACACCTCGAACGACACGAGCGCCGACACGGGGTTGCCGGGGAAGGCCACGACCGGGACGGTGCGTCCACCGAGGGTGACCGAGCCCGACGCCTGCGGCCCGCCGGGCTGCATCGCGACCGGGGTCACGGCGAGCCCGAGCGGTTCGAGGGTCTGCCGCACGACCTCGTACGCCCCGGCGCTGATGCCACCGGTCGTCAGCACGAGGTCGGCCCAGTCACCCACCGCACGGTCGAGTGCCTCGACGAAGCGCTCGGGATCGTCGCTCAGGCGCACGGCACGCGTCACCGCGCCGACCTCGGCCAGGGCCGCACGCAGCGCCACCCCGTTGGCGTCGCCGATCAGGGCCCCGGCGGCGCCCGGACCATCGAGACCGCCGAGGTCTGCACCACCGTCGGCACCGTCGCGGCCGTCAGCACCGGCAGCGCCGGCAGCGCCGTCAGCACCGTCAGCACCGTCAGCACCGTCCGACTCCTGGCCGCGGAGCTCGCTCCCGGTCGAGACGACGAGCACCCGCACCGGCCGCACCACCTCGACGGAACCGACCCCCGCCGACGCGAGCGTGCCGAGCAGCGCGGGCGTCACCGGCGCCCCGGCCGGCGCGAGCTCGGCCCCGCGGGCGACGTCGCTGCCCGTCGTCCGCACGAACGTGCCCGCGGTCGTGCCGGTCGGGACGGTGAGCTCCGCGAGCGCGAGTGCCTCCGGGAACCTGCCTGGCGCTACCGCCTCGACCGGGACCACGGCGTCGGCACCGACCGGGATGCGCGCTCCGGTCATGATCGGCGCCGCGCTGTCCGGCGGCAGCGGGGCCGGCACGGTCCCCGCGGGCACCGGGTCGACCACGCGGACGGTCCGACCGGCGTCGCCCGCGCGCACGGCGAACCCGTCCATCTGGCTGTTGTCGAAGGTCGGCAGCGGGACCGGCGCGGACACCGCGGTCGCGAGCACGCGGCGGCCCCGTCCGGCGTCCGGGGCGACCGCGAGGTCGTCCGTCGAGCGGCGTTCCGATCCGAGCGCGGCGAGCACCGGCGCGAGCAGGGCTGCGACAGCGTCGCGGTGCTGACCGATCGTTCGCACGGGGGCCTCTCGAACAGGTGGGGTGGTGCAGTGGTCGCCCGGCTCTCGGCTGCTGCCGGAGGGGCGTCGCTAGCGTATCCAGGGCGCACCGCGCACCGAGGACATCCGGAGGACCTGTGGAGGACGACGTGAGCACGACCGCACCTGTGGACGGAACGACCGCACGCATCGGGGTGATCGGCGGCTCCGGCCTGTACCGACTCTTCGAGGAGGGCACGGCCGACGAACTCGTCGTCGAGACCCCGTTCGGCGCGACGTCGAGCCCGATCACCGTCGGCACCATGTCCGGCAAGCGCGTGGCCTTCCTCACGCGGCACGGTCGCGAGCACTCGGTCGCCCCGCACCTGATCAACCACCGCGCGAACCTGTGGGCGCTCCGCTCGCTCGGCGTCCGCGCGATCGTGTCCTCGAGCGCCGTCGGCGGCCTGCACCCCGACTACGCGCCGGGCACCTTCGTGGTCACCGACCAGCTCATCGACCGGACCTGGGGGCGCGCGGACACGTTCTTCGAGGACCAGGTGCAGCACCTGTCCTTCGCGGACCCGTTCGACCCCGTGCTGCGTCGCGCGGCGATCGACGCCGTGGCCGCCCTCGGCGTGCCGTTCCGACCGACCGGCACGTGCGTCGTGATCCAGGGACCGCGCTTCTCGACGCGCGCCGAGTCCGTCTGGCTGCGCGAGGCCGGGGGCCACACCATCAACATGACGATGACGCCCGAGGTGCCGCTCGCGGCCGAGCTCGGCATCGGCACCGTCAACCTGTCGTTCGTCACGGACGCCGACGCGGGCCTCGCCCCGGCGACGGACGAGACGGCGGCTGGCACCACGCCCGCCGACGACACCGCGGCCCCCGTCACCCACGCCGCCGTCATGGAGCGTCTGGCCCGCGCGAACGAGGTCATCGTCCGCGCCATCGGCGACATCGTCGCGGCACTGCCGGACGACTACAGCCCGCGTGAGCTCGTGCCCGCGGCGGCCAGCGAGAGCGTCCTCCGCACGACGGTCGAGCCCCGCGCGTGAGCCGCCTGCTCGTCACCGGCGGCGCGGGCTTCATCGGCTCCGCGATCGTCCGTCGTGCACTGGCCGAGGGCCACGAGGTGCGCATCCTCGACTCCCTGCGCGACGACGTGCACGGTGACCCGGGCGAGGTCCTCCGCGCCCACGAGCAGCAGGGCATCGCCTTCGTGCACGGCGACGTGCGCGACCGCGTGGCGCTCGAAGCCGCACTCGACGGAGTCGACGTCGTCTGCCACCAGGCCGCCAAGGTCGGGCTCGGCGTCGACTTCCAGGACGCCCCCGACTACGTCTCGTCGAACGACGCCGGCACCGCCCACGTCCTCGCCGGCATGGACCGGAACGGCATCGGTCGCCTCGTCGTCGCGAGCTCGATGGTCGTCTACGGCGAGGGCGCCTACACGACCGCCGACGGTGAGCCGATGCGCCCGCCGGCCCGCCGCCGCGAAGACCTGGACGCCGGTCGCTTCGACCCGATCGGTCCGGACGGCCGTCCCCTGCTGCCGGGCCTGATCGACGAGTCCGCCGCCCTCGACCCGCGCAACGTCTACGCGCAGACGAAGGTCGCGCAGGAGCACCTCGCCTCGAGCTGGGCGCGCGCGACCGGCGGGACGGCCATCGCCCTGCGGTACCACAACGTCTACGGGCCGGGGATGCCCTCGAACACGCCCTACGCGGGCGTCGCGTCCCTGTTCCGCTCGGCGCTCGCCCGCGGCGAGGCCCCGCGGGTGTTCGAGGACGGCCGACAGCGCCGCGACTTCGTGCACGTGGACGACGTCGCCGGCGCGAACGCCGCCTCGATCGCCGCGACCGCGGACCTGCCGGCGGAGACGTTCCGCGCGTACAACGTCGGTTCCGGGGTCGTGCACACGATCGGTGACATGGCCGCGGCCATCGCCGGTCCGGACGGTCCGCAGCCCGTCGTCACCGGCGAGTACCGCCTGGGCGACGTGCGGCACGTCACAGCTTCGTCCGACCGGATCGCCGCCGAGCTCGGGTGGCGCGCGCAGGTCGACTTCGAGCGGGGCATGCGCGAGTTCGCCACCGCCCCGCTCCGCGCCGCCGTCCGCTGACCGAACCACCGGCAGCACCCGCCCACCGGCACCTCCGGACCGACGCAGCGCATCGACCGCCCGGCGCACCGCGCCGCGCCCGACCGCGAGCACATCCGCACCCGCATCCACCGGCGTCCCGCGCCCGCCCCGCCACCCGCTCGACGTACGCGGCGCGCCGGGCGGGTGGCGCGCCTCCAGGCCGTCCCCCGAACGCGTGGCAGGACAGCCACAACACGCGCGGACCACCGCGCGGGGGACACCGATCCTGTACCCCGCTCCGCCGCGTCGTGTTCAGTCGACACCATGGACCACCCACCGGCCGACGCGCCCGACCCAGCCGCGCCCGCGACGCGCGCGACCGACGACGGGACCCGTCGATCCGGCGACCCGCACCGAATGGTCCACATGAACGTCGACGTGATCCTCCCCTGCCTGGACGAGGCCGACGCGCTCCCGACGGTGATCGGCCGGCTGCCCGAGGGCTACCGAGCGATCGTCGTCGACAACGGCTCGACCGACGGATCGGCCGAGGTCGCGCGCGCCCACGGCGCCACCGTCGTGACCGAGCCGGTCAAGGGCTTCGGGTCCGCCTGCGCCGCCGGTGTCGCCGCCGCGACCGCCGAGTACGTCGCCTTCTGCGACGCCGACGCCTCGATGGACCCGGCCGAGCTGCCCGACCTCGTGGCGCGCGTCGCCGACGGCCGCACCGACCTCGCCCTCGGCCGCCGCGTCCCGACCACGCGCGGCGCGTGGGCACCGCACGCCCGCTTCGCGAACCGCGTCCTCGCGATCCTCATGCGCCGCGCGACCGGCTACCGGCTGCGCGACCTCGGCCCGATGCGCGTCATGCGCCGCGCCGACCTCGTCGCGCTCGACCTGCAGGACCGCCGCAGCGGTTACCCGCTCGAGATGGTCCTCGCGGCGCACGCCGCGGGGTGGCGTGTCGACGAGTCCGACATCGGCTACGCCCAGCGCGTCGGCGACAGCAAGGTCACCGGCACGCTGCGGGGCACCGTCAACGCGGTGCGCGACATGTCGCGCCTGCTGCGCGAGTACGGCCGGGAGGCACGTCCCCGGACCGTCGCACCCGGTCCCGTCCGGCACACGGCCGGGTCCCACACGGAAGGAGCACGCCCATGACGGACGTCACGGTGGTCGTGGTGGCCAAGGAGTGCCTGCCCGGCAAGGTGAAGACCCGGCTGACGCCGGCGCTGACGCCGGCAGGCGCGGCACGCGTCGCGGCGGCGTCGCTGGCCGACACGATCGCCACGGTCCGCGCGCTCCCCGCCGCACGCCGCGTGCTGCTCTACGACGGGGTCGTGCTGCCCGAGGGCACCGACGACTTCGAGGTGCTGCACCAGGTCGGCGGCGGCCTGGACGAGCGGCTCGGCGCGATGTTCGACGCGATGACCGGTCCGACGCTCCTGGTCGGCATGGACACCCCGCAGGCGTCCACGTCCGACCTCGCCCCGGTGTTCGACGAGCCGGAGCGCGACGCGTGGTTCGGCCCGGCCGAGGACGGCGGCTTCTGGTCGCTCTACCTCCGCGAGCCCGACGGGGCCCTGCTCCGCGGCGTGCCGATGTCGCAGGACGACACCGGCGCGGTGCAGCGCTCGCGCCTGACCGAGGCCGGGCTCGACGTCGGCGTGCTCGAGACCCTGCTCGACGTCGACACCGTCCCCGACGCCGACCGCGTCGCCGCGCTCGTGCCGGAGTCCCGGTTCGCCGCGGCGCTCCGCGACGAGACCCTGACCGAACTCGCCGAGTGTGGAGGTACCCGATGACGATGCACGACACCGTGACCTTCGGCGCCGGCGGGGGCGAGCCCTACGCGAACGCCCTCCGCACCGACGGCCGCATCCGCCTGACCGACCCGGCACGCCCGGACGTCCACGTGACGATGGACGTGGGCCGGTGGAACGCGGCGGCGGACCGGGTCGACCGGTCGCTGCTCGACGGCGCCGACGGCCCCGTCATCGACATCGGCTGCGGACCGGGCCGGATGCTCGTCGCGGCACGGAACCTCGGCATCCCCGCGCTCGGGGTGGACGTCTCCGCCGAGGCCGTCGCGATCGCCCGACGCTCCGGCGGCACGGCCGTGCAGGGGTCGGTGTTCGACGAGATCCCGAGCGAGGGCCGTTGGGACACCGCGCTCGTGATCGACGGCAACATCGGCATCGGCGGTGACCCCGTCGCCCTGCTCGTCCGCTGCGCCGAGATCGTGCGCGACGGCGGCCGGGTCGTCGTCGAGACGCACACCGACCCCGCTGCCGACCGGTCCTTCGAGGCGCACGTGGTGGACGCCGACGGCAACCAGAGCGCGGCGTTCCCGTGGGCCGAGGTCGGCATCGACGCGCTGCTCGGGCACGCCGAGGTCGCGGGCCTCCGACCGCGACAGAGCTGGACGGTCGGCGGACGGACGTTCTGCGAGCTCGTCGCCTGACCGTTTCCCGCATCATGCAACGTGCCCTTTCTTGCATCATGCAATACAGGGGCGTAGGGTCGGGGTACCAGCCGACGGCGTCGTGACCGTCGGACCTGACGGCGCACGATCCTCGGCACGACGACGAGGAGCACCCGTGCAGATCCGACAGAACCCCCTCGGCGGCGCCTACGTCTCCGGTCTCGAGCACCGCGACGAGCTCGGTGCCTACGCGGTCCAGGCCGCCTGGCGCGCGGTCGGGAGCTACACCGGCACCGGCTCGGGCCGCGCGCTCGGCCGGTTCGTGGACGTGGAGACCCGCCGCCCGGGCACCGCGACGAGCTCGAACCGGACCGTCACCGGCTCGCTGCGCACCACGACCGGGTCGTTCCGCACCGCCTGAGCGCGGAGCGGACCCTTCCGGCGGCTCAGCCCGCGGGAAGGGCCGGCTCGGTGCCGGGGGCAACAGGCTGCCGGGGTCCGCACGCTGCTGGGGCCGGGACCCTTTCGGCACGGTCGGTCACCGGCTGCTCCCCTGCTCGCGCTCGGGACGCAGCGGACGCGGGTGTTCGAGCCGTTCGACCAGCCCACGGAGCCACTCGACCGGGCTCACCCCGAAGTCCCCCTCGAAGTCGATCGCCGCGCTGACCCAACGGACGTACGCCAGAACGGATTCGTCGTCCGGCAGTTCCCGCTCGAGCAGGCGGGCCTCCGCGACGTACTGGTCCCGGGCGGTCGGCCTGAGACGGTCGAGGGAATCGGCGTAGAGCGACTCCGCATCGGGGTAGTCGAGGTCCCAGTCGTAGTTGAAGGACGCTGCCAAGAAGTCGTAGATGTGCGGCGCGAGCGCGCCGAGCTCTCGCAGGCGCTCAGGCGTCAGGCGCATCGAGGAGCCCTCGTACGTGTCGCCGCAGGTCCCCGAGCCACTGTGCCGGGGTCCGCCCGGTGTCGAGCGACGGGTCGAGGCCGGTGTCGATCGTGCCGAGCAACCGCTCGACCTCGTCGTCGGTGCGGTACTCGGCCGCGATGGCGCTGAGTTCGGCATCGACCTCCTCGAGCTTGCCGCGGTTCATCCGTCCGAACGCGTCGTCGTACACGCGCTCGGCCGTCTCGTACTCGTCGCGCCAGTCGTAGTTGAAGTACGCGCCCATGAGGGTCCAGAAGTGCGGGTACTGCTTCGTCAGCGATTCGAGGTCCACGGGGCTCACTTCGTCGGGTACGAGGGGCAGCCCTCATGCTCGGTCAGCACGAGAGCACATCCTCGATGCGTGCTGCGATCTGCCGCAACCACGTCCGGTCGTCCAGGCCATCGTCCTCGGGGACGTAGTTGCAGTCGAGTTCGACCAGCCGTCCGCCGAGAGCTGCGGCGTCCGGCAGCACTTCGTCAAGGTCGCGCACGTCCACGAGCAACGCCTGCTGGTCCTCGTGCGACGTGACGGCCAGGAAGTGTTCGAGCGCGTCGGCGGCCCGGTAGGGAGCGTCCGCCCAGTCCTGGTGGAAGTAGGCCCCGACGAAGCCGTCGAACGCGCTGAAGTTCAGCGCGGTGGTGCTCGACAGCGCCGGGTAGGCGGTCAGGACCGTGTAACCGGCCGGCTGGTCCGGAGCAGCGGTCAGGACCACGCGGACGGCGTCGAGGTCCTGGACCCAGCCGAACGGCATGCCGCGGCCGGTGACGGCACCGGACACCGCGTAGACACGGAGTGGGCTCGGGCAGCCAGCGGCGACCCACGCGCGGATGCGCAGGTGGTTCACGTCGAGGGCTTCCGCGACGATCCGGTCTGCCTCAGCCGTCCCGCAGGTGAACACCGAGGTGCCGGTCCTGACGCTGTGTGACACGTTGCGCTCCTTCTTCGTGGTGACGGGACGGCTGATCGCGGCCGATGCGATCGTGCTCCGTCCAGCTGACGGGTACAGCTCCGTCGGTGCTGCCGGTCATCCGCTGCTCGACTCCCGGTGATCGGACGGGAGCGGACGCGGGTGTTCGAGCCGTTCGACCAGCCCACGGAGCCACTCGACCGGGCTCACCCCGAAGTCCCCCTCGAAGTCGATCGCCGCACCGACCCAGTAGATGTACTCCAGAACGGACTCGTCGTCCGGCAGTTCCCGCTCGAGCAGGCGGGCCTCCGCGACGTACTGGTCCCGGGCGGTCGGCCTGAGACGGTCGAGGGAATCGGCGTACAGCGACTCCGCGTCGGCGTAGTCGAGGTCCCAGTCGTAGTTGAAGTACGCCGCCAGGAAGTCGTAGACGTGCGGCGCGAGCGCGCCGAGCTCGCGAAGACGCTCGAGAGAGGGCTTCACTAGATCACCGGCGCCGGGAACGCCGTGAGGACGACGTACGGCGGATTGCGGCCGGGAACGTACTTGAGCACCGTGCGCACCACCGTGTCGTCGTGCATCTTCGGGGTCCTCGCGGGATTGTAACCACGACCGACGACGCGATCCGCCGGCCACTCGAAGGCCTTGGTCTTCAAGTCGATCTCACCTCGCTGCATCTGTCCGATCCACTCCTGCACTGCTCCGTGGTTGAAGTCGAGGTCGTTCGCGACGAGGCGGTTCACGTCCTCGACCGGGACGGTCCACGCGCTGTTCCGGATCGTCCCGCCCTTCCGGGATCGGATCCAGTCATCGAGCTCCTGCCCGTGCAGATCCTCCCGCACGTGCCGACTCAACGTGTGACCGCCGGCCTTCTCGGCGGCCGCGAGCCCGCCCGCGTCGATGAAGGGCTTCGACTCGACGCCGTGCGGGAGGGATCCTTCGTCGTGCGGACGGAGCAGGTCCGGGTGCTCGTCGACGAACTTCGCCATCTCGCCACGGAGCATCTGGTCGAACGCCCCGTCACCGGCGCCCGTGCCCGGGGTGAAGTGCTCACTGCCCGTGTAGTCCCGGTAGGTCCGGTCCACCAGGTCGTGCAGTGCGTCGATGCTCTCCTTCGAGGCACCGTTCTCCACCCACGACCGCACGTCGCGGCTCAACCCGTGCAGCCCGAGCTTCCCGAGGCCCTCGGCGAGCTCGGCCGCCTTCGCGGTGTCCTTGGCCAGACCGCCGGGACCGGCGGCACCGAGACCGAGACCCATGGCCGCTGCGCCGGCGGCGGCACCGGGGTGCTCCTGCGCCTCGGCCCACCAGTCCCCGATGGCCTTGCCTGCTGCGTCGTGCGCCTTCGCTGCCGCGCCGTTGCGGTCCGCCGCTGCGTCCAACCAGGCGAACGGCGACAGGAAGAGCCCGAGGGTCGCCGCGCCGTCGAGGACCCCGCCCCAGGTCGAGCCGAGGGTGTCGGTCGACCAGACGCCCTGGTTGTCGAACCCGAGCATGTGGATGCCGCTCTCCATGGAGTTGAGCAGCTCGTCCAACGCGCCCTCGGAGAACTGCTCGCCGCAGGTCTTCCCCTCGGCCGTGCCCACCGCGCTCCACGGCAGGTCCACGCCGCGTGCGTTGAGGTCGTTCTCCGCGGGGGCGACGTACGCGCCCGCGAGCGTCGCGCCCGACGCCTTCTTGATCGCCGTCGCGCAGTCGGCCTGCGCCTGCTCGAGCAGCGCGACCTGGGCGTTGATCCGACGGATGAGCTCGTCGTTCTCGTGCTTCGTGACGACGTCCTCGTACCAGGGCACCATCGTGTCCTTCGGCGTCGGGTCGGTGCGGGTGGCGCCGTACGCGTTCCACGACCCGTCGACCTGGGGGCCGGTGCTCGTGGCGTAGGGAGACGTGACCTTCGGGACGCCGCCCTGGACCCGGGCCCGGAACGCCGCGGCCTCGACGCGCAGGTCGTCGAGCTGCCGCTTCGGACCCGCGGCGTCGGAGGCGTACGTGTCGAGCGCCTTGGCCACCCCGCGCGCCGCGGCTCCGATGGTGTGCGTGTCCGCGACGACCGGGTCCATCAGGGCGAGCACCTGCCCTGACTCCGGCGCCTCGTAGACCCCGGCCAGGGCATGCCACCGACCGGGGATCTCGTCGGCCACGGTGCGCAGGGAGTCCCCTCCCCCGGAGATGGTGCTCGCTGCGGACGACACGGCGGCGAGGTCGAGGTCGGCGCCCGGGATGCCGTCGGGGTCGACGAGCCCGTGGTCGCCGATCGCGACGCCGCTCACCGGTCGCTCCCGGGCACGCTCGTGCCATCGTGCTCGGCCGCCGAGCGCGCGAGCACCGACAGGTCGCGGGTCTCGTGCGCGGTCGTGCCGGCGCGCTGGATGTCGGCTGCCATCTGCAGGTCGCCCTGCTCGTAGGCGCCCAGGGCACCCCGGACGCCCTGCACGCCGCCCACCAGTCGCAGCGTGACCTGCTCGACGTCGTCCGCCACCTGCGCGACGAACGCACCGAGTGCTTCGCCGACGACGGCTCCGGCCCCACCTGCGGCGTCCGCGACCCCGGTCTGCACCGACCGCAGTGCGGTGGCCGTCCCGTCCAGCGACGTCTGCATACCGTCGAGCACGCCCCGCACACCGGCGGGATCGATCTTCCAACCCGCTGCACTCATCGAACCTCCCCCGTCCGACCTCCATCGTGACCCGGCACCGGGTCGGGCCGCAACCCGTCACCACGGACCTCCCGGGCGAGGTCGGCCGCGGCACGCCACCGCTCGGGTTCCGCGCCGTCGAACCAGAAGAGCGCTCCGGGGGTCCGCACCGGACCGACGGGACGACCGCCGAGCGCCGCGACGGAGGCCGTCAGGCCCCGCGCCCGCAGGGCGCGCGCCCCGGCGAACACCGCGAGCGGTGTCACCGGTCCCCGCAGGACCGCGTCGGTGACCCCGTCGACGCGACCACGGCTGGTCGAGAACAGGCCGGACTGCGGGTGGCGACCCAGACTCGCCGACCGGAGGCCCGCCTCCAGTCCGTCACGCAGCCCACCCGGGTCGTCGATCGCGACCACGACACGGAGGGTCTCGAACACCGACCGCGGACCGCGCTCGACGACGAGCAGCCCGCCGACGCCCCGGTCGGCACCGCCGCCGACGACGAACGTCGTCGGCGCGGGCGACCGATGTTCGGCGATCTCGGTCAGGGCCGCCGCCGTGAGCGGCGCGTCCCCCTCGTACCGCGACCACGACGGGCGGCGGCCGAGGGCCGCGAGGAAGCGTTCCGAGACGGGACCGAGCAGGGTGCGCGGCGACGGAGCGTGCTCGACCGTCAGGTCGACGTGGAGGAGGTCACCGACCGGCGCGCCCGCGACCCCCGCTGCCGCCGCCGGCCGCCACCGCCACCCGTGCTCGGCGAGCAGGTGGAGCGCGGGCCACGACAGCACCGCGCCCGGCGCGGTCTCGACGACGCGTTCCCCGTCGTGTCCCAGCCGAGCCGCGAGCGCGGCGTCCGCGCGGACGATCGTCATCGTGCTCTCCCCCGTCGGGCCACCGTCCGTGGTCCCGCCGGCAGCCTACGCAGCCAGCCGTCACCCTCGGACACCCGGACGGGGCTGGTGCCAGGATGGGTCCATGAACGACCGCGCCGGCACCCCCGCGACCGCAGACGACCTCGTCGACCTCGACGCCCTCCTGGCCGCGTACCACGAGCGTGTCCCGGACGTGTCGATCCCCGAGCAGAAGGTGGTGTTCGGCACGTCCGGGCACCGCGGTTCCTCGCTCGACACCGCGTTCAACGACACGCACATCGCCGCCATCACGCAGGCGATCGTCGAGTACCGCACGCAGCAGGGCACCGACGGTCCGCTCTTCATCGGCCGTGACACGCACGCGCTCTCGGCTCCCGCCGAGCAGACCGCGCTGCAGGTGCTCGCCGCGAACGGCGTCCGCGTGCTCGTCGACGACGCCGACGGCTTCGTCCCGACCCCGGCCCTGAGCCACGCGATCATCCGGTACAACCGCGCGGGCAACCCCGACACGGCCGACGGCATCGTGATCACGCCGAGCCACAACCCGCCGCGGGACGGTGGCTTCAAGTACAACCCGCCGCACGGCGGCCCCGCCGACAGCGACGCCACGTCGTGGATCGCCGACCGGGCGAACGCGATCATCGCCGGCGGGAACGCCCAGGTGCGCCGCCAGGAGACCACCGACGCCGAGGGCTACGACTACCTCGGCACGTACGTCGCCGACCTCGAGCACATCATCGACATCGACGCGATCAAGCGCGCCTGCGTCCGGATCGGGGCGGACCCGCTCGGCGGCGCCTCGCTGCCGTACTGGGAGCGCATCCGCGACCACTACGGACTCGACCTGACCGTGGTGAACCCCGAGGTCGACCCGACGTGGGCGTTCATGACGCTCGACTGGGACGGCAAGATCCGGATGGACCCGTCGAGCGCGAGCGCGATGGCGTCCGTCGTGGCCCGCAAGGACGAGTTCGACGTCCTCACCGGCAACGACGCCGACTCCGACCGCCACGGCATCGTCACGCCCGACGCCGGGCTGATGAACCCGAACCACTACCTCGCGGTGGCGATCGAGTACCTGTACGCGCACCGACCGGAGTGGCGCGACGACGCCGCCATCGGCAAGACCCTGGTGTCGTCGAGCATCATCGACCGCGTCGCGGAGTCGCTCGGCCGTCGGCTGTGGGAGGTCCCGGTCGGCTTCAAGTGGTTCGTACCCGGGCTGATCGACGGCTCGGTCGCGTTCGGCGGCGAGGAGTCCGCGGGCGCCTCGTTCCTGCGCAAGGACGGCACCGCCTGGACGACCGACAAGGACGGCATCATCCTGGCGCTCCTGGCGTCGGAGATCACCGCCGTGACGGGCAAGACCCCGTCGCAGCTGTACGCCGAGCTCACCGAGCGGTTCGGCGCGCCGGTCTACCAGCGCGTCGACGCCGCGGCGAGCAAGGAGCAGAAGGCCCGCCTGTCGAAGCTCGACGGTGACGCGATCACCGCCGACACGCTCGCCGGCGACCCGATCACCGCGAAGCTGTCGAAGGCGCCGGGCAACGACGCCGCGGTCGGCGGCGTGAAGGTCGTCACCGACAAGGCCTGGTTCGCGGCCCGGCCCTCCGGTACCGAGGACGTCTACAAGATCTACGCGGAGAGCTTCGTCGGGCAGGAGCACCTCGAGCAGGTGCAGCGCGAGGCGAAGGAGATCGTGGACGCCGCACTCGGCGCCTGATCCCGAGACCGGCCCCACCGCCGGTCCGCACACCACCCACGACGAGACGCCGCCGGTCACCCGGCGGCGTCTCGTCGTCCGGCGTACGCTCCCGGTCATCTGAGCGACGCCCTGCCGATCCGTTCAGGAAGCCCCCTCCCCGTGCGCCGATCAGTTGCGGCGGATGTAACTTTGCAGGACGCGCAAGTTCACCACCTCCTCCAGGAGCCACTCCGCATGACCCAGACGGCGACCGCACCCGCGGCACCCACCACGTCCTCGAACGCGGTGATGAACCACCGGCAGATCCTGCTCGTGATCTACGGCCTCATGGCCGGCATGTTCCTCGGCGCCCTCGACCAGACCATCGTCGGCACCGCGATCCGCACCATCGGCGACGACCTGCACGGGCTCGACCAGCAGGCGTGGGTGACGACCGGGTACCTGATCGCCTCGACGGTCACGACCCCGATCTACGGCAAGCTCTCCGACATCTTCGGCCGCCGCCCGCTGTTCCTGACCGCGATCGGCATCTTCATCGTCGGCTCGTTCGCGGCGTCGTTCTCGACGTCGATGCTCATGCTCGCCGGGTTCCGCGCGCTGCAGGGCCTCGGCGCCGGTGGTCTGATGTCCCTGCCGCTGGCGATCATGGGCGACATGCTCGCCCCCCGCGAGCGCGCCAAGTACCAGGGCTACTTCCTCGCCGTGTTCGGCATCTCGTCCGTCATCGGTCCGCTGGTCGGCGGCCTGTTCGCCGGCGCGTCCCAGATCCTGTTCGTCAGCGGCTGGCGCTGGGTCTTCCTGATCAACGTCCCGATCGGCATCGGCGCGCTCGTCATGGTCCTCACGTTCCTGCACCTGCCGAAGTTCGGCGACCGCAAGAAGCCGCGGATCGACTGGTGGGGCGCGACCCTGGTCATCGTCACCCTCGTCCCGCTGCTCCTCATCGCCGAACAGGGCCGTGAGTGGGGCTGGGACTCCCCCGGCGCG